>Ga0187858_10000008_pt1 | contig 193754 bp, 380 predicted proteins | sample June2016WEW_8_15_FD_133015 | JGI IMG/M metagenome (GOLD analysis project Ga0187858, IMG submission 133015) | Peatland microbial communities from SPRUCE experiment site at the Marcell Experimental Forest, Minnesota, USA - June2016WEW_8_150 | ecosystem: Environmental > Terrestrial > Soil >...
TTCCACCACTTCATGTACCACTTCATGCAAGACAGATTTGACATGTTGCAGTACCTGTGTTTGTTCTTCAGTCACAACCACATGCACCTCAACTTCCACCACTTCATGTACCACTTCATGCACATCACAAACAACAACAAACCCAGACTGGGCTGTCAGCTTCAACCAAGGTTTGGGTGCATTTAACATTGGTTCTGTACCAAATTACATTTCTGTTGAATGTTGGGTGAATCTAAATGCTGTTAAAACTGGAAACCAACAGTATCTCGTTGAGGGTACAGATGGTAATAATAACGGTGGATATTACTTATCTGAATATAATGGAAATTTCTATTTCTGGGCAGATGTTAGTGGTGGTGTTGGGTGGATAGCCGCAGGTGGTACTGCAACCACAGGATGGCATCATCTTGTTGGAACTTATGATGGAACAAGTGTTAGAATATATATAGATGGTTCATTGTCGGGCACGGGTACTGCAAGTTCTGGTGTTCTTATTAGTCCAGCAGGTCTAGCATATAGGGTATTCTACAGACCAGACATTCCCGGCTATACAAATGGAATAATAGACGAACTTAGGATATATAATAGGGCAATGGGGCAAACCGAAGTAACATATGATTACAACTCAGGTTCAGGTGCATATTTCCCATATAATGCAAACGGGATAATTGGATGGTGGCACTTCTCAGAAGGTATGGGTGCTACAGCAGGAGATAGTTCAGGAAACAGCTACATATTCTCACTCACACAGACATATGCTTGGGTAGCAGGACAAGTAGCCCATCCAATAGCTACAAGCACGGTTACTACAACTTGTACTTCAACTTCTACAACAAGTTGTACTACATCTTGTGCAACATACTTAACATCATGCAGTACTTGTATACGTTCTTCTGTCACTACAACCTGTTCAACAACTTCCACTACAAGCTGTACCACAGCCTGTAATACTTTTGTAACCTCAACTTCTACCTGTGTTTGTTCTTCAACTAGCACACAATGTCTAACTACATCCACTACATCTTGTATCACTACTAGCATCACTAACTATACATCAACGTCTACCTGTATTTGTTCATCCACATCTACAGAATGTCTTACTACCTCAACAACCTCCTGTATTACAGCATGTATTACTAATGTTACTTCCACCAGTACCTGTATATGTTCTTCCACTTCTACTGAATGTCTTACGACTTCTACCACCTCTTGCATTACGACTAGCATTACAAATTATACATCGACCAGCACGTGTGTTTGTAGTTCAACCAGTACTGAATGTTTGACCACATCAACCACTTCTTGTATAACAGCATCTATTACGAATTATACTTCAACCAGCACATGTTTGTGTTCTTCAACCTCAACCGAATGTTTAACTACATCTACAACTTCATGTCTTACGACAAGTATTACTAATTATACGTCAACTTCGACCTGTATTTGTTCTTCAACCAGCACGGAGTGTTTGACAACTTCCACGACATCTTGCATTACAACAAGTATAACGAATTATACATCTACATCAACCTGTATTTGTTCATCAACATCTACTCAATGCTTAACTACGTCTACAACTTCCTGCATCACAAATTGCATAACAAACGTTACATCGACATCGACTTGTGTGTGTTCTTCAACAAGTACTGAGTGTTTAACCACATCTACGACTTCTTGTATAACCAATAGTATTACTAATTATACTTTTACCAGTACTTGCATATGTTCGTCTACATCCACCCAATGTTTGACAACTTCTACTACTGATTGTATCACCAACAGTATAACAAATGTTACCTCTACATCCACCTGTATATGTTCATCAACATCTACAGAATGTTCAACAACCTCTACAACATCGTGCATCACAAATAGTATTACGAATGTTACCTCAATATCATCCTGTATTTGCTCGTCAACATCAACACAGTGTTTGACCACCTCAACAACATCCTGTGTCACCACAAGCGTATCGAATTACACCTCAACCTCAACATGTATATGTTCTTCTACAAGTACAGAATGTGAGACAACCTCAACCACATCTTGTGTTACTACAAGTATTTCTAATTATACATCTACATCAACATGCATATGCTCATCGACTTCTACACAGTGTCTCACCACATCTACCACTTCTTGTATTACGAACAGTATAACTAACTATACCTCAACTTCAACTTGTATATGTTCCTCAACATCAACACAATGTCTAACGACATCCACAACATCGTGTGTGACTAATTGTGTAACAAATGTTACCTCAACTAGCACTTGTGTGTGTTCATCGACTTCTACGGAATGTTTGACTACATCAACAACTTCCTGCATAACGAATAGTATTACTAATTATACTTCTACAAGTACATGTATATGTTCTTCAACTTCTACAGAGTGCCTTACAACATCTACTACATCTTGTATAACTAATAGTATTACTAACTACACATCTACTAGTACGTGCATATGTTCTTCAACATCTACAGAATGTTTAACTACTTCTACCACATCATGTATTACTAATAGCATTACCAACTATACTTCGACTTCGACTTGTGTTTGCTCATCTACCAGTACAGAATGTTTAACTACCTCAACAACATCATGCTTTACAAATAGTATTACTAATTATACTTCTACAAGCACGTGTGTTTGTAGTTCGACTTCTACAGAATGTCTTACTACATCAACAACAGAATGTACTACTACAAGTGAAACAGTTCTTACATCATGTAGTACAGAATGTTCAACTGTTACTGCTATTACTTGTGAGAGTACAACAATAACGGTTATAACAAACACATCGCTTATTACAACCTGTACTACATCTTGTGAAACATTAATATCAACAGAATCTACACTAACCACAATTACTGGTGGACAGAGTGAGACAGAATTGGTATCAGCAATAACAGTGGATGCTGGTAGTTATATAACAGGTGATCTAAATGCTGTTCATACACAAGATGGAATTTATTATGAAGTTCAAGAAGAGGCAGGGGCACAACCAGTATTAGTAGTACCTTTTAATTTCACTAACGTTCCAGACAGTTTCAACCTTAATCTCAACTTCTATGGTCGTTATCAAGGTAGTACACAACATAACATGGAAATACAATATTATAATCACGAACTTGGTTCTTGGATTAATTTGATTAGAATAAACTCTAACACAGTAGACTCTTGGTATAGCGTTGCACTCCCAGAATATGATGATCTTGTTTCTGGTGGAGTTGCACAGTTCAGGTTCAACCATGAGAGTAATGGAATAGCAGGGCATCATTTGTACATTGACTATGTAGAATTGACTAAACAAATACTTGCCGCATCTACTACAACAACGTGTGAAACAACATGTAAAACTTCAATATATTCATCAACCTCTAGTACCACTTTCTGTGAATCTTCAACATTTTCCAGCACCAGTTCAACGACTATATGTGATACTTCTATACATAGTTCTACATCTAGTACCACATTCTGTGATACCTCTACACATTCCAGTACTATCTCTACTACAACATGTGAATCATTCACGTTTAGTTCTACCTCATCAACCACTTTCTGTGATACGTGTGTGTATAGCTCTACAAGTTCCACAACATTCTGTGTAAGTTCAACATTTAGTTCTACATCATCCACTACATTCTGTGATACATCAACCTATTCTTCAACATCCAGTACCACTTTCTGTAACAGTTCTACATATTCATCCACTTTGAGTACAACATTCTGTGACACATCAACTTATTCTAGCACTTCCAGCACCACAACTTGTGATACTTCGGTTAGTTCCTCAACAAGCTCCACAACGACATGTACAACCAATGTCAATTTCAGCACCAGTTCAACTACAACGTGTGATACAAGTGTTTATAGTTCCACATATAGTTCCACCTCATCCACTACTTTCTGTAATACATCTGTTTATTCAAGTACCAGTTCCACCACAACATGTGATACTTCTGTATATGGTTCAACTTCCAGCACGACTTCTTGTGAAACCTCTGTTAGTTTATCAACTTCAAGCACTACATTCTGTGATACATCTACGTATTCATCTACGTCTAGTACCACATTCTGTGAAACTTCAACATTCAGTTCTACATCTGTTACAACAACCTGTGATACCTCTGTTTATTCCTCAACAAGTAGTACTACTTTCTGTGATACTAGTGTTAGTAGCTCTACATCAAGTACAACATTCTGTGTTACTTCTATTTATTCATCTACAAGCATCACATTAACTTGTGATACATCAAGTATATCTTCAACCTCAACGGAATGTTCTACAACAAGCGTGACAACCTGTAATACAGAGTCATCAATAACCACGACTTGTGAAACATCAAGTCTGACAGTATCTTCTATTACGACAACCTGTGAAACATCGAGTTTGACAGTATCTTCCATCACAACAACCTGTGAGACAACAGACACAACACAATCATTCACAGAATCATATTCAGAAACTACATGTGAAACACAAACGGGAATAAGTGTGATCTCAGAAACGGTGAGTTTGACAGTATTTTTCACAAACACTTTCAGTAAAACAGAGTCTGCTACGGTAACGATAACACATTATGAGACAATTACTAATTCAACATCTACTGTCATAACTGTGGAACTTAAAACAAAAACTTACACTGAAACATCACCAACAACTATAACAGAGTTTACTGGAACCACAGAAACAGAACAGACAACAATTACATCAACAATTACAACAAATGCTGGTACTGTGACAACGGTGACGCAGAATACAACAGCATCAACGATTACATGTGCCACAGCCACAACGGTGGTTGGTGTTTCTGGTGGATGGAATATACTGATACTTGTGATAGTAATGTTCATAGTGTTGGTAGTTTTACTAATTGTAAGGGGAAAAGGAAGGCGATGATATATGTTTAATATAAACAGAGTATTTGTTGTATTATTTATGATTTCTTTGTTATCTATAGTGAAAACTACTATTTGTTTTGGAGCAGGTGGTAATGTGACAACCACAACCACTACAACAGTCACAACAGGTATGTTAGTCTTTGGGCAGGGTTGGAGTGTACTTATTATACCAATATTATTATTTGCTGGATTAGTTGTATTGATTGCATTAGGAAAGAAACGTAGGTAAAAAGTAATGTTTATAAATGGCTATGATAATAATATGGTATTAAGAGGTGGATAATAAATGCCAAAGAGGAAGAGAAGTAGGGGTAGAGGATTGGATGTTAGATTTATTTTCATCATAGCAGTATTAATTGTTATGGTGATGGCATTTATGTATTTGGGTGTAAACTTTGGTTTTAATATATCATCAACAGCAGATTATTTGTCAATATTACCATATCTGTTTTTCTTTATTATAGGGTTATACATTATTGTTGCTATAGGTGGAATTTACCTTTTGCCCGCCTTTGGAATTTTGGGTTTTGGAGTTGCTGGGCTTTTGAGAGAGATGTGGGTTCGTGGTATGATTACACCTGAGATGATGACTGGATTATCTATAGATCAGATTATGTTCTGGACAGTTCTTATAGCACTTATCTTTGGTGGAATATTGACATCATTAACAGCCAAAAAGAGAAGGTAATGAAAAAAATATGAATTTTAGACCAACAGCATCGGATAGAAAAGAAAAGAAGGTGACAAATCAATTTCAACTACATTCGGTAGAAATATCGGGTGTAACTGAGAATTCTTGGAAAGAACTTGTAGGAAAAGAAATTTTCTTCTGGTCTTGGACAATTGGTAGAATCAATGAAACAGCAAGGACAAAAGTATTTATTTTCCATACAAAAGGGAATTTCGGTTTTTATAAAGTACAAAAAATACTCAATAATTTATACCCAGACTGGGAAATTCAAAGATGGACACCATTCAAGTTTGGTGGTGGTATCGGAATTCAAGTTCCATATGGAGTATCACATGCCATAGAGGTTAGAATTAAAGAACCAATACCTTGGCTAGAACTTATGGAAAAAACTACAACTTGTCTAGAAACAACTATTAGACAAGAACAGAGTAGAAGCGTAGACGAGTAGATGAGTAGATACTAAAAAAATATATTATATTTATAATAGATAACTATTATATACTTAGTATCTGTTTCAGATGTTGAATACATATGAAATATAATGAACCAAACCACAAACTTTATAAACTCACACATATATATTCTCCATCAGACAAATGGTGAGTGGTTTGAGAAAGAATGTTGTTTTGGTGGCTTTATTAGCCATAGTAATGATCCTTCCAATGATTGGGGCAAGCGCAAGTACTCCATCATTCACTTGGACAATATATATGGCTCCGCAAACAGGTAGCCCAGCAACATCAATATTCATTATGATTCGGGTAACTCCGAAGTATTCAACAACCCAAGAGCTTCGTTATTACATTTTCTATGATGATATGAAGGTGGCAAGTGCCCAGTTTCCTTGGAATGGAACACAGGGCTATGTTCGTTGGCTTGATACAACCATTTCAATACCTACACCCGCCAAATATCAGACGTATGGACAGCATCTTGTTTCTGTTTGGATTGAAGACCCAAGTGGTGTAGTTGTTACAAAATCGTTGACGTTTACAGTTACTACCGATGGTGCTACTCCAACGAATTGGTGGGAAAACCTTCCATCTGCCTATTTTGACGCTGTGAAGGGAGCCACTGGTGCGACTGGGGCTACCGGGGCAACAGGAGCTATTGGGGCTACAGGTCAAACAGGACCAATTGGACCGAAAGGTGCAACTGGATTAACAGGAGCCACAGGTGCTACTGGGGCTATAGGATCAAAGGGTGATACTGGTGTAAAAGGTGACACAGGAGCTACTGGACCTGCTGGTAAGGATGCAAATAGCTTGCTAACATATGGTGCAATTGCTCTTGGTGCAATAGCTCTGGTTATGGTTTTTATGTTACATAGAAAAGTTTCTGAACTTGGAGAGTAGTTTTTGTCAATAAACATTTGCCCAAACACGCATTGCAACAATAATAAGGGAAAAATTTGTAATGCAGATATAGTAATTCACGATTCGTCTGGTAAATGTGTTTCGTTCAAAGTCAAAGAACACCCACACGTTTATATACATATCATAGACGATGATAGGTGATGTAAAATGCCACATCCAAGATTTTTCGAGCTTTTAGAGGAAATGAAGAAAATTCATCTAGCCAAAGACCATGATTATGCTGGCGAGGTTCCATTCAGGAACTTAAAGAAATCCAAGGAATTCGGTGTTGATCCTTGGCTTGGTGCTATGGTTCGCATGTCCGATAAGTGGTCAAGGCTTGAACAACTAGCCACAAAAGACCCTGCCGTTGTAGATGAATCCTTTTACGATACTCTGATAGACTTAGCCAATTATTCCCTCATATGCTACATTCTCCGTGAGGAACAAATGAAGGATAATGAAAAGCAAAAAACTGAGTAAGTGGTTCAAGATGGCAACAATAGGTGATATGCCCAGAGGTATGTTGTACGTAGGTACAAGCAGATGCTTTAGATACCCACATTATATAATTCTAGCTAACACACAAGAGGAAGCCGAAAAAGAACTTAGACAATATATGCACAATCTCGAACTTGGTATAAATTTTCTCAAGGAGGATTCTGAAGGGAGTGCTGATTGGTTGGTTAAGAAAAACGACAGATACATAGAAGGCTATAAAAGAGGTGTAGAAACAATCAAATCTGATTTGGAATTTGGTTGTAGAGAAGCTGAAATATAACCAAAATCTTTAATTGTTATATTTTTATAACACCGCAAACCTTATAAACAACCACGATAACCCTAGTATGAATCAAAAATGAACGCAAAGGGTAAAAGAGCATTTACAATAGTGGGTGTTGCTTTTGCGATTTTTATTGTAACAGCATCACTCTATTTTAATTTTGCAATTCAAGAATGGGTTGCTTTCAGAAACGACTTTGGATATAACATCCAAACTGTCCGTGTGGCAACAACCTTTGAGAATATGAAAGCCTCTCTTGTTGATATAAAAACCACGATTAGTTCTACCATGCCCGGCAATCCCAACAATATGTATAGCACAATCATACCTTGGTATAAGACCCCTGACAACTCGCTTCAGATGTACATACGTCAAATCGATCTCTGTATTGAACGACTTGATCTTTCCACAGCCTACTACAAGAACTACAAACAGAACACATCTGCCGCACTTATTAATGATTGGTACTCATCTACAATTAATAATATCAAGTCTGGTTGGGCAAACACAAGCACATTTACATATGTGGAAAATACATATATCATCCAAAAATATGGTGTACTAGGGGATATTTCAATACATATTATGCCTCTGTTTGCAGTTGCATCATTTTTTATAGGTTTAGCAACTACCCTTTGTGAGATATCCGAAGAGGACTTAGACTCTACATATGAGTTTACATACACAACAGATGCTAAAACACCTAATACATATACAACAGATGCTTGGACAAAGAGAAAGGCAACTAAAAACTTCAACAAAGAAAATCCTGATGGCAAGATTATCCAGATCAAGGAAACAGAAAAACGACATAGTGTTTGGTGAATGGTAAAATGTCAACAAAAACTAAGTACTGTCCAAAGTGTAGTTTGAAAGACTTAAGTTCATTCTGTGCTGAGGCAACCAAACAGCTAGAAGGTGGACCAAAAGTAACCTCAGAAGAATGGGATAAAACACATAAAATTCCAGAAATGGTATATTGTGGTGACTTTGTTAGTAGGAGTGGACATCTTGAGATTGATGCCTATAGATGCCCAGTTTGTCATTATGTAGAATTTTGGGGTTGATTTTAGAGCTAAAGTGTAAAATTGTCTGATAAATATTATCCCTGTCAATTATATTGCAATGCACACAAAAGAGATAAAAGTATTTGTGAAACCTGTAGTATAAGAAAAATGTATGAAGAACAGGCTGAGAAAGATAAAAAACCGAAATCTTAATATACTTGTTACACAGTTCTATTTCTGAAACACTTTGAGTGAAAAAATGGAAGTACATACGACACGACATCCATCCTTCGGAATGATAAGCATCAGCAGGGGTTCATCTTCAGGAAAAATGAACCTGTTTGGTAGCAGTATCCAGCAACGATCTTTTATCCAAGTGGATATAAGTAGAGCCATCTTACATCGTAACCTTAATCGTGATGATTATTTCCCACATGAAACACTAATACGTTTGTACATGTCACCCTCTCAGTTTGCAGATGCTATAACATCATTCAACACTACAGGTGTGCCATGCACTATTGAGTGGTTCAATGGTGGACATATTGAGGAACCACCATATGTGAACAAGCGTGTTCAATTCGATGAAGAGTTTGAGAAAAAGATGAGAGACATTACATCCGACTCAAACGAGTTTATTGTAAAGATTCAGGAAATTTTAGGTAAGCCTAACATTGGAAAACACGACAGAGAGGAAATCTTAAAACAGCTAAGTATGCTCAAGATGCAGATCGAGTCAAATGTTCCTTTCATAAAGGAAAGTTTCTCAGAGCAGATGGATCAGACCGTGATAGAGGCAAAGAACGAAGTCACACATCTAATTGAAGAAAAACTCAAGGCACTTGGTTTAGAGAAATATAAGAAAGACTTTGCCCTAGAATTTAAGGAAGAGGAAAAAGGTGAGAATAATGGTTAAAGATAACACATATGATTGTGGTTGTTGTGTAAAATCCATACCAAGACAGGTTTTAGTAGCACCAAGAACCCACAAAATGACATCTACTAGACCCTGTTCGACATGTGTTCTTCCACTCTTGATACCAAAGGTGGAGAAGTCTTGAAACCGAATCGGGATTTTGCTTACTTGGCTTTGATATGTCAAATGATAGTGTTCACAGAAGTAACACATCCATCTTTTTTAGGTTTTAATTTTAATCCTTTTATTCTAAGCATAGTTTCTATATGTTTTGTAATTTTAAGCATAGTTATTGGTTATAAAGATTTAGTATTAAAAGAATGATAATTCAAAAGACTTAAATACTACCAAACGATCTTATAGCTGATATGAAATGGCAATCAAAGTAAAGGTACTCGAAGAGTGGTTGCGGAAGCTGGATGAGACAGACCTAGTGGCTGGTTATATTATTGGCGGTGAATTACGCCTAAAAGCCTACAAAGCCAACAGTGGTGCTAAGAATTATCCAGAACTAGAGATGAGTTAAATGCAGAGGCAAAGGTACAACTCTAGAAAGCCTGAAGGTGCTGTACTCAAGTGGGATAAGGTATACTTGGTAATGTTAGCCAACCAGAGGTATAATGGAAAACCTTTTAAGGCAAAACCACGTAATCAGGATTGATGAACATGTCTGAAAAAACAACCGTAACCATCGGAAAGTATGAGGTTCCAAAGAATCTATTCGATGATTATGTCCGTTTCAAGATAATGGCAGATTCCTATCTCGATGGTACAGGTGAGAATCCAAGCCACACGGACTATGAACGTTTCATGCGTTGGAACCTCTGTACTCAGCAAATAATGAAGATTCACAGGGAAATCTGCCAAGCGATTGGTGTCGAATACTCTGAGGACTACCACGATGAATTCTATACTGACTTCCACAAAGAGATGGAAAAGCAAACCAAATTGAAGGGATAAAATGATAAATCATTATTTCGAGAACGATGATCATTTTCAAAGGCTCATTAAAGAGCTAAAATTAGCAAGTACCTACTCAAGTATAATAGCTTCAAAGAAAGATGATCTTTCATTTGAATACACTAAATTTTTCAACCTTTTACACAAGGAAACTGAGCAACAATTAGCAATACTCTATGCAATAGAGAAACAAGAAAAACCAGATAATAAGTTGTTTGAGTTTAGTTCAATTATATTAACATGGGCAGAAAAAAAATTATTTCCAATCTTTAGTGTTAAAAAGTAAAAAATGAAGGGATAAAAATGAGTTTTGAAAAATTAGATAGAGTCAATCCACTTAGCAGATATGTGGACTTCATGCTTACATCACAAAAAGGCAAAGACCCAGAAGAATTAAGAAATGAATTTATGTCGGTTATTAGCGACCTAAAAGTTTATATGATGGAAAAATATGGGTTTGATGAAAAAACAACGGAAAAACTTATTGAGGCATCTATGGATTTTATTATATCTTTACGAAAGGAGATATATAAGAAATAGGATTATTTTGGGTGAATAAAAATGAATAAAACCTGTTTTAATTGCAAACATTTAGGATATTATGCAAATGATGAATATTCATTTACTGGCTGGTGCAAAATAAATAAGGTAAGAAAACATGATGGGCTTCATAACATAGAGCCATATTCTTGTGATAGTTGGGAAAAAAGAATAGAAAATTTTTGAAACGATAGGCTTAAATATAAGTTACACGAATATAGTTGGTGATACAAAATGGGAATGATCATCACACAAGAAGGTGCTGTAATTTTATTCAGCACAATTTTTATCGGTCTTGGTATAATAATCACAATGGCAATTTTCGATGCACTTGAGGTTAGAAGAATTGTTAATGATAAGACACTAAGTACTGGTGAAAAGCTACGTAGATTAGAGGAAGAGGGTTTTAAATAAAAAATATAGGAGAATATACTAAAATGAGAGATGTTAAGATAGACAAAGATGGCAAAGTTATGGGTGCAACCAAGATAGATATTTACAATTCCATCGACAAAACCGACATCAAACCAGAAGATTTCAAAGACGGAAACCCCAACGAAGTTCAAGGTGAAGGCTATCCACATGGTGTGATCTGGATCAACGGCAAAGACAGGAAACACGCAGATGCTATGATCATGGATACTGGTGATGCTTGTTATGAGTTTTGGGCGAGACAAAATCCAGTCCGTGTTCCAAGAACATCAATGTTCATCCATTGGAAGCACCTCTTCGATTTCCATGACTATGAACTTGAAGAACTTGCCCTGAACGTGCTAGAGAGAGTTCCTAATAAGGTATATAAAGTCACCAAAGAGGAACGTGTGCTATGACAGAAGAGGAAGAAAGCACAAAGTACGTTTACGTCACCCGTAAATATGGTGATGATAGATGGTATTTTATCAAAAACGATGCTGAACTTGAAACTTGGAAGAAAGAAGATAGCTTTGTAGATGGTGATTACATAGTGGAGATAAAGAAACTGATTAAGGTCAAGGAAGTTGTAGAGAAACATATGGAATTTGAAGAGATAAAGAAGGGATAATAATGGCAATTCTTTATTGGGTTAAATGGAAGTCCTGTATATTCAAATTAGCATCATCCACCCCAGATCAGGGCTTTGACGAAATGGAAGATATGTTCAGGTGCAGTGGTGATATGCCCCGTAGGGTATTCTACAAGCCACCACAAACAGAAGCTGAAAAGCCATTTGGAAAGTATTATGTCGAACTGGAAAGTTTAAGCAATATGCCTTGGTTGAGCAAACAGATATTCCCACGTTGGAATAGCTTTGGTGCGTGGACAAAATTTGTTGATTACATCAACATCTCACCACAACTCAAGAAATACAGATATAATAAATCCGATACAAAGGCACTATTCGATAAACTTCTAAGTGAGAATAATATGGGTATGTATGCGGATTGGTGAAAGCCTGAAACACCACAAGATGATGATTATAGAGGTGATAGATATTATCAATTCATGCCAAAATTCAGATTCATAAAATATCCAGTGTGTGGTTCACCAACCTAACCAACAAGTTTAAATATAACCTCTGTATTAATCTTACTGATATGAAACTCCTAGAAACAGATGAAGAGAGAATGGACAGATGGGTAAAACTCTTAAACAGCAAAATCGGCAAAGACTTAGATGATTTTTTTGATGAGGTTGATTTTCTCATTTCAGGTGCAGATATTTCAGACGATTTCAAATCTGATATAGTTGATAATAACATTCAAAATCTCTTAACACGTTTACAATATGATGCATGTGTTCGTTTCAGTCAACGAAAACAAATGAGACAAAAATAAAATGAAAGCTATAGATTATATTGTTGACACGTTCATAATTAATATGGTTATACTAGTTATGACAATACCATATTACTATCTAACAGGTATGCCAATAGAATCAATCAAGGGCATAGCAATTGCCTTCTTTACAATAGGCTGGTTCACATCGTTGCCTGTTCCAATAATACTAAGGCGATTCAGAGCAAAGTATCCATACTCAAAAAAGAGTGATCTAACATGAGGCTAATGGACTTAGATAACAAAGACAATGGTGTTGTTACTGAGATATTGGCTGGTAGGAGAGCAACGGCTAGGCTAATGGAAATGGGGCTTACAATAGGAGAGGAATTCATTGTAGTATCAAAACTAACAGGTGGACCAATCGAAATACGTGTGAGAGGAACCGATCTTGCTATAGGATTTGAATTAGCCGAAAAAGTGATTGTGAAACTTATAGGTGACTCAAAGTGAGAGTTCCTAGATTGGGCAAACATGGATTAACAAACTCAGAGTTAATTGGAAAAATTAATGTCATAAAACGACAGAGAAAAGGCGAAAAACTTAGTGCTAGGCAAATTTCCAACATCCTGCAAATATGGTATGACAAGGATATTAATGTTCAGAGAATTGGTTCAATACTGAGATACCAGAAACTTTATAAGAATAAGACCAAAAGAAATAGAAGTCCGTTTGCGAGAAAACGATCCGTAGAAGTTGATGAAACAAACATCTAAAAATAGAAACCCTTTTATATAAGTTATGTGTTATTCTCAGTGATACTAATGGTTGAGACAATAGAGATAAATAATGACATGACCTTCTATGTGGTCGTTTCTGCGTGTAGAAGTAAAGTTTCCAAGCGTTTGTTTGTGAAACTTGGTGAGTATAGCAAAGGTGGTACTGTTATAGCCCCCGGTGACTATGGTGTGATTGATGTCAAGGAAGTTGAATTCTAATGACCAGCCGATGTGAAATCATAGTAAAACTTAGCGAAGATTACGATGTCAAGTTTGTTGCAAGTGAACTTAGAAATATGGCAGAGAACTTGGAACTTGGTTATGTCCTTCCAAACGTTGTGGTTGCCAACAGGGATGGCACATACAAACCAGCCGATAAGCATGAAGGAAAGGTTGTTTCCTAGTTGGTGACAGAAATATGAAAATAAAGATATTAGATGTTTTAATGGGAATGTCATTAATTGTGATAATGGCTATCATTTTATCTTTCACAATCATCTTAGGGAGTATGACAGTATGAAACTCTTAATCGGAAAACTTAGAATCACCTGCCCAAACACAGGGGAACAGATACATCCAAATGAGTGTTGGGTGAATAGATGTAGATATAGGGATGCTGATTATGGACACCCAGACACAATTGGTGTTTATTGCAAACATCCAAACGCTGAGGTGATGGAACAAAAATGAGTGATACAAAAGAAAAGACATCAACATATGGTGAGATGAAACGTGGAGAAATCATAGACCTAATAGGTATTGATCCCGGTGATGCTTACCCTAGAATTATGGATGGAATCAGACAACGGGCAATCGAAAATTTTAAAAAGAAGCAAGAAGAATTGAAAGCCCAACGGGAGAATGAAAAGAAAAATGTTTGATAAAAAGCCAAAGCAAGTAACACTTCATATAGGACAAACTACAACACTAGGTGGTTATCTATTTAAATATTATGGTAAATCACCATGTAATGATAAAGTAAATGTTTTCAGTAGTGATGGTTGGAATACACCAACTTATGTTCCAGATGGTTGTACTTTTTATACAGGCGGTCAAAAGGTTAAAATATTAGAATCAACCAGTGATAGTGTAACACTAGGGTGGAATCTTGATGAGCAGTGATGTAAAAGATTTAACTAAAAAGACAGAGGAAATGATCTCGACACCAAATCCTAAACAATGGCAAAGATATATGGAGCTGGAACCCATCAAGCGTCTTGACAATGAGGGTAGAGAACTTCTTGGAAAGGAAATTTATATTACGATTAAGAGGGATGGAGAAAATGTACCTATTTGGCTTGATGAAACAGACCAAGTTCACATTTCCAGCCACAACAACGAAGTTGCCGATAATGACATTCAGAGCAGATTTAAGGCAACACCCGAATATAAAAAGGCTGTTGAACTTCTGCTAGACGAGAAGAACCAATGGCACAATGATTGTATCCTTTATGGCGAATTGCTCAAACTTGTCTCACCCACTCGTATCGAGCCTAAGCGTAAGAGGACACACTGGATTCTATTTGACATCTACAGTAAGACAGAGGGAAAATACATGGATTATACACTCATATACCAGAAAGCATACCATTTTAAGATTCCTATAGTCGGTCTGCTGGATGTTATTGCACCAAAGAGCCTTGAGGAACTTGAAGAAAAGATAGTAGGTTACAAAAAATGGTGTAAGTCTCACAAAAAGGAAGGTATAGTAGGAAAATGCTACAGTGATAACATATATTTCAAAGAGAAAATTGATCTCCCCAAAAAACCAAAGTTAGAGAAACCACAAAAATCAGAGATAGTCTATCCACCAATGCCACAGGATCGTATTGACAGAGCAATTCAACACGCAATAGACCAAGTTGGTGTAGATAATTGGAAAATTGTTAAAATTGCTATGCCAATTGTTGCTGTGCAATTAGAAACAGAAGGTAGGGAACATTTTTTTAATACCCCAAGAAATATGTATCAAATATATCTTGATACGTTAGTGGATGAAAAATACAAACATTTATAAATGTCAACATATATATTTGTTTAGGAGAAATTTTACAATTTAGAGGTTTTTTAGAATGGATAGGGAAGATATGTTGGTTTATACGTGTTTGACACTTCTTTTTATTGTGGCGGTTAGTGGATTATATGCAATTAATTATTTTACATATACACCGTCTGATACTATTTATATCACAGGAAAAGTTCTTTTCTATTCTTTGGATAGCAGTAATCATGCAACAATCAGAATTGTTGTTTCGGGTATGGCAATAGAAATAACTTTCGGGAACACTACAAATTTTGTGATCGGGAAAACATATAAGATCACATATAATGTTTATCCTTATGGGTTTAGTTTGCCGATGCTAACTGGTCTTGAAGAGATTTCATAGAGATAAAATATATATAACCATAAACCTTTTATAGTTGATACACAGACGTATCTACGATGTAGATGTCAACCGAAAAGAAGGATGAGATCAAAATAGCCGTAACACCTGTTGTTATAGGTGCTACTAAGCTGGCTGTAACGACTTCTTTGTTGGAATCTGGTCTAAAAATAATGTCCGATCTATTTGATGATATCAATGAGCCAAAGGAGAAAGAGAAAGATGACAAAAACTAAGACATTCAATGATCTTACAATTCAAGAGCTAAAAGATCGTGTAGCTAAATATGATTCAAAGATAGAAAAAGCAGAAATAAAATTCAAGGAACATAAAAAAAGGTGTGATAAAATGATGTCCGATTTGAAATCAATGCACTTTGCTAGAATGATGTATTTACATCGTATACAAAACATAGAGAGATATGAGCAACCACCTGAACCAAAGGAGAGAAAAGGTGATGTTGTTGTTTGATGAAGGTTTAGAGAAAACAGACGTTCTTAGGATAGGACAGGACACCGTTAGCATAGAGTATCACGGTGACGGTCCTCAATGGCGAATACTTGAAGATGGAAAGGTTGATCCTATCTATCCTTGGTTTGCTGTTCGACCAATCATTGAACTTAGCGACCAAGACATTGAAAGAATTGGTGAAGAAATCAAAAAACATCTCAAGCAACGCAAATTTGAAGCAATGAAAGACAGAAACAATACTTGTGGATGAGGAATCTAAAAACGGGTAAAAGGGATTAATGTAAGATGATGAATGATCTTGGTGTTGAGATAGTGATATTAGGTCTTTTTGGTGTTGTTATAGTTGCTCTTATCATGGCAGTTCTTGAATACTTTGAAGTGCGAAGCGTTACTAACGACAAGTCCCTAAGTTCTAGGGAGAAGATAGACGAGTTACGGAAGAGAGGATATATGTGATGAATGGTAAAATATATTTCTTTGATATCTTTGTTGTTTTTATTGTTCTTGTGATTGCTACATTACTTATATATTTTGGCATATCCATATCCAATATGACAACAGTTCAATATTTTGTCGATGGCAAGGTATCTGATGTAGTATATATCCCACAGAGCTATGCAACGGATATGTTCAAAGATCATACCATAGTCACATTCTACAGTGGGAATTCAATCAACTTTATTGGAAATAATAGTGATTCCTTCAAAATTGGTATAAACTACAACATAATCTATCATAAGGTCTTTTACTGGTGGGGTATAGGAAACCGGATTTATCAGATTATGGAGATTGATATGGGAATAGGCTAAACATGGGTGAAGTATTTAGAAGAAAATTTTCAGATCACAAACATCCACCATGCTGGATACCTGAATGTGAACAGTGGATAGATAATTGTGAGTATGTTCTAAACGCTGTTGCTGATTGTCCAAGGAGAAGGCAGATTGCACAAGGCATACAGAAGGAAGTCAACAGAGATACGACCAAAAGACTTTTATAGAAGATATGTACATATTGTAGGTGAGTGGATACAATGGAAGATCATGCGGTCACGGAACTTAGAAAAGTTTTTCCAAAGATAACCAATAAACTTGGTGATGCCATCTGGTGTGCCCTTACTGGTGAATACCTAGAAGGAACATATAGAAATATCTATCTTCCAACAGGCGATCTTGTGCAAGGTACATGGAGATATTGGGGTCAAGTTATTGCAGATGTTAGAGGCAAGAAGAGTGGTGATTATTTGGACTTCTACTTATCTCATGCCCCAAAGGACAAGATTAAGTCTATCGAGAGAAAGCTGAAAAAGGCTGGTTGGAAACTAGCCGATGAAGGAATAAAGCTAGACAGGGATGAAAAACTCAAAGATGAGATAGTAGAAATGATGTCCCACGAAGAGGATATATCAAAGATCACAAAAAAACTTCCCAAGGATTCTAAGACTATAAAGGCACAAGAGTTGTTGAAGGAAACTGTTGGTAGTATCAAGCCAAAGAAAAGAGGCAGACCACCAAAGGTGAAAAATTAAATTGTTCGTTCGCTTTAATCAAATGAAACTTTGTAAAAAGTGTAAAAACTTCCATCACGCAGAAGATAGCCAAGATGATGATGGTTGTAAATTCGTTTATCCATTAAAGGATTGCCCATACATAATAAAAGTTCTCGAAAAACCCATAGATTGGCGTATGTCTGAGTGGCATAATGGGGCAAACGGTGGTAAACGTTGTGCAGGAGAGCTAGAGGATATATTCAGGGTGAAATGATTATGACTATGGAAGAACTTTGCAAGAAGTGTACACAGCAAGATGATGAAGGTTGTCTCTTTTTCTTTCCACTTAGAGATTGCCCATACATAAAAAAGGTATATAAACTTCCAGAGAAGTGGGCTAACGATGCTAAGAAAAATAATGAATCTGTTGAAATGAAGTGGTTCCATTTGGGTGTCTGCAAATGTGCAGACGATCTTGTAGAGGCGTTTGAAAATGTTTGAAGATAAAATCTGGAAAACAAGGGTTCTTGTTATAGAATATCCTTTATCGAAAGAAAAGGAACTTGAGAAATTGCTGAAACCACTAGCACCAAAGATCAATACGTCTTTTGGTGAAATTTGGCAACCATACGATGGTTTAAAGTCTGATGCTGTTTATGCTGTTTTAGATAAACTCGATTATGTAAAGGCAACACAGTCAATAAAAATAGAGCTACTTTCTATTGTAGCAGATTTGGAACTTAATAAAGACAATAAACAAAATATAGAAAGAATAAAGAATATAGCTGAGAGCATATAAACACCGTTCTATTTTTAGGACAACTGTTCTAAACTATGGTTTTATTAACTCTCCCGATACTATTATATCAGACAAAATATGATGCAGAGATCAAATATTTATGTTATAGCGTCTGCTGTACTTCTAGCCATAATCATTATGGGTGGGGTATCAGTATACTTTTTGCTATCACACAGTGTGGATACATCAAAAGTGCAAACTTCAAACCAGTTGTTAGGCACAAGCCCTAATGTAATATCAACTTCAACTCCAAATCTCATAGCTACCAAAAATGAAAGTCTAATCATGCCCTATAATGCAAATCCCAGAACACTGTCCCTTTCAGGTACAGGTAAAGTTACAATAAAAGCTAATCAGGCAATCATAATCCTTGGCGTTTACACTGAGGGTAAATCTGCCGATTATGCTGAACAGGAAAATGCCCTGAGAATGACAGATGTTATGAATTCCCTGAAGGCACTTGGAATACCAGATACTGATATGCAAACGATTAGTTATACCATCAATCCAGAGTATGACTATGATTTAAAAATGACCGTTGGCTATCAGGTAACAAACACCCTACAGATCACCGTTGATGATCTAACCAAGGTTGGATCAATTATTGACAAAACCTCTACTGCTGGTGCAAACACTATAAGCAGTGTCACATTCACGGTGAGTGATGCTGAGTTTGCAAAATATAAGCTACAGGCTTACTCACTAGCCGTTTCCGATGTACAGGCAAAGGAAAAAGCCATAACTGATGGTTTCGGTATCACGGTTGCAGGAATTCAGTCTATCAATGAAAATTACTACTTTCCTATGTACCAGAACGTGTACACAACAATGGACTCGAAATCTGCTGGTGTTGTACCATCAACACCGATAGTTTCGGGAACCCTTGATATAAGTATCACATTAAATGTGGTATATCTTCTAAGTTAAAACACTTCCATAGTTTTTTTTCATCCCCACAAACTTTATATATAACATATGTGTAATTACATGTGATGTAAAATGCCAAGAGAAATTACCTGCCCAAGATGTGGTGGCTCAGACTCTAGATGTGACCTGTGTAACGGTACTGGAAAAGTAACCGAGAGCCAAATAAGGTATGCAGATATGATAGACAAAAAAATGGCTAAATTTTTGAAATCTAGGAGAAAGTGAAATCTATGTGGTCTGATCAACTCGAACCAACAGAGTGCCCCGTTTGCCATACAAAATATGAGGCTTTTGAATTGGCAAACGAAAAGGGTGTTGATTTTGAGGGTGCTTTCTTTTTAGCCAAATCTTCTTATACTTGCAAAAATTGTGGAGCCAAATTAAATGTTGAAATTGATTGGCAGTGGAGATTAGTTCAAGAAAAATAAAATAATATTTTTTTCTTAGTTAATTAGTGTTAGAAGAAATTTACTAAATTGTCTCAGGAAAAAATATATTTAAGTTGTTTATTATTAAACCGCAAACCTTTTATAGTAGATATGTAGTATATGGTATGTGGTAACAAAAATGAATACAATAGAGAAAGAATCCAAGAAAGATAGCTTCTGGGATGTTTCATGGAAAAAGGATAACTGGCAATTTGGCAATCCCATATCAATACAGGATTTCGACAAAATGAGTGATCCTTTCCTCCCCAAGAATGAAAAAGAAAAGGAGAAATAAAAATGATTGTTATTTCTTATATTTGCCCAGTTGAGGAATGTCCCTACTACGGTACTTATAGTTGCCTATGCAAAAGCTGTAAAAACAAGGCGAAGTAAAAATGGAAAATATTAATGTTAATTTAACAAAAGAAGAATATGAGCTATTATATTTAATTTTAACAAACGACACCATCTATAATGAACTATACAATTCTGAGTATTTCAACAAAGATGATATAAAAGCCATTGATGGAATTATTGAAAATATACAGCAAAATGTAATCAAAAACAGGCAGAAAAAAAATATTTAATTCTTTATCATAACATTTATATTCTCCCATAAACATACTATACTGATAAAATATGGTAGTAAGATCAAGGAATCTGTATGTAACCTACAACAAACTTGTTGAAAATGGTGTGCCTGTTGGCAAACCATATAGAAATCTAATTGTATATACCACTAGCATAAAAAATGCTGAACGCAAGGGAAAAGCCGATGTTGCTGATTATAACAAACGCATGAAGAGAGAAGCGGTCATATTCGTTAAAGCGGCAAGGGCAAACAAAACACAGACACGTGCATATAACTCTTGGAGAAACTATTTGATAAAGAAAGGTAGAATAAACAAGAAAGTACGCTAAAAATATTTAAATCTTTTATCATAACATTTATATACTTTTGTTATCATAGTATAACTGTACATTGGTGATAAAATGACAGAAATAACTGTTCATAAAAAAGGATATACAAGAAAGGGATACACCCGTAAGGATGGTACAAAGGTTAAATCTGTGCGTGTTCCAGCATCTACTTTCAAAATCGAAAGCCGTAGCCACACACCCAAGGCAGATCGTTGGGCTGTATTTAATAAGGTAACTGGTTGGAAAAAGACGCAACCCTTCGACACACGTTATTTAAAGGCGTTGTCTGCTACAAACAAGAGTATGAGTTTGCACAAAAGATATGTTCAGGCTGGTAGGCGGCTGAATGAGTTAGCCAACGTCACAACCGATGCTCAAACTAAGAAAAAAGCTAGAGCAGATGCAAAATACTTCTTCAAAAAAGCCGAACAAACACCTTAAATTTTTAAGAAATATTTATATACTAAAACAGGCATATTAGTTTATGCCAATTCCTAATCGCAAAGTTAGAGTTTTCTATCACCGTAAATCAGCAGTTAATTTTAGGGTTGGAATGGAAGAATATAGACTTGCTCATAATTTGCCACCCATCTACTCACCAACAGTTTCCATAACCAGAAATCCGAAAAAGGGCAAACGAGCAGATAAGTTTATGTATACAATTGTGTATTTTGTATTTTCTGCAAAGCAACTCAGACCAGAACTAACAATAAATCAGACTTTGGTTAATGCTAAAAGCCGTAGGGATGCACAAGAGAAATTTTATGATAAAACTAAAGATAATTCAGATGTAGCATTTGTTAATGCAACCAAGGGACACAGAATTGGACGCACCAAAAATTTCTCGTTTATAGTAGATTGGAGAAAGGCAATTTACCGTAAGCCAAAAACTAAGGAAAGGACATAAAGATTATCATAACATTTATATTCTCATACTATGTAGTATTATTAGTAAGTGACTGAATTGCGTCAATCTCCTATTGCCCATAGTGTGCGAAAGCATGTTAGAAATCACACAATCGTTAGAAGTTACACTAGAGGCAAGGGTGTAAAAGAACCGACAAAGGCGATTTTTGATAAATATAAAACAAGATCAAGGGTTACACTTAATCATAGAATTAATGATTATACAGCAAACACACTCCCGAACACAAATATAAAATTCCAATGGGACAATTTAGGTAATTCACAAAAATCTTCAACCGATGTTTGGATGTCACCCCAAGAATTTCTCTCCTATGCTGTGCCAACATTTGGTGTTTCAGAATCCAGTATAAAATGGTTTGATGAAAACTATGTTACTGGAAAAGAAACAATGTATTCACTCACCCTTGGTGTTCGTATAACAGATAACCAAGTCACGGACCATGAAGGCAGACATCGTGCTATTTGGGCATTACGAAATGGAATAGATAGGATACCTGTACACGTTGTTTGGTATGACAGACACGGTGATTTTGCTGGTAAATCCAAAGCTGTAATACCAAAACTTACAAGGCAGGGTTTCTACTCAAAGGAACAATATGGTGACAGATATGGTACACACAGTTTCTATTCTGCATTAGATGAATATGAAGGTTTACCACTCGTACATTTCACAGGCAAGAAATAACAAAAATAACACCATAGAAAAAAATAGGTTGATAAACCTTACGGTTCCATTTTTTGGCACTACAAACGTTTATATAATATCCATTACGTATTACCTTTCCATGTGACCCTTATGGAAAAAGTCTCTGTAATAAGTTTACCCGAATGTTCAAAATGTGAAGAAATAAAATCCTTCCTGAAATCATACGATATACCGTTCACTGAGAAAACATTGACCAGTGAAATTCAAACCGATCTTGTTATGAATGATATTTATTTTGATCCACCAATATTAATCATTAATAATAAGTATTTCTCGTACAAGGATTTTAAGAACGATCCAATAGAAATATTTGACGAAATAAATGCAAGTAATTGTAATGCCTGTTTGGAGAAATCATCTTGTTACCTAAAGTAAGAACTTCCGATGGTTTCTTAGTCGATTGGAACCGTGATAAAATCATAGCGAACCTCCTAAAAGAGTCTGCATTAGCTAAAGAATTCTTTGATGTTTCCCCAATGACAAAGAAAGAGGCAGAGCTTGTTACTCACATAGTTGAGAATAGGGTTATATCAATGAATATGCCTTTTATAAGTTCTCACGTTGTACGTGAACTTGTCAACAACACTCTGTTGGAACTTTCAGCTTCAGACCCAGATTTTTTAATTTACAAAAACGTTATGACCAGAGTTGGTACACCAGTTTATGATGCTTATAAAATTGATGTTGGTGAAGGATTCGAGAAAAATGAAAATGCCAATCTTCAAAATAACCCAGAAACAATACATAAGAAAAAAGCAGATTTAATGTCAAAGGAACAGTATCTTCTTTTAATGCCCCCAGCACTTGCCAATGCTCATCATGGTGGTGATATTCATATTCACACCCTTGAATACTTTGGTAGCCGTCCGTTTTGTCAAGACTGGGATTTGCGATACTTCCTTTACTATGGTTTCATAGCTGACGGTTTAGGCTATAAATCCTCAGTTGCTGGTCCACCACAACATGCCTCTGTAGCAATCCTACAAAGCGTGAAGGCTCTAGCCGCAGGACAGACCAATTTTGCGGGTGGGCAAGGTTTTATGAATTATACTATGTTCTTAGCTCCCTATCTTAGAGGCTTGCCATATAATGAGGTAAAACAGTTGGCTCAGATGGTTTTCTTTGAACTAACGCAAACCTATATCGCTAGGGGTGGTCAACCTGTATTCTCTAGTATTCAAATTCCAATGGGTATTCCCAACATCTGGAAAAACGTTCCCGTTGTTATGAAAGGCAGAGTTGGACCAGATGTTTATAGCTCCTACGAAGATGAGGTTCGTACATTCTATAAGGCAATCCAAGAGGTTTCCCTTAAAGGTGATTTTTGGGGCAAGCCATTCAATTTCCCTAAACAAGAAAACTTTGTTTCACCAGAATTCTTTAAACCTGAGTATGATGATCTGTGGTTATTAACACATGAAAATGTTGCTAAGAATGGTTCACAATATTTTGATAATATGATTCCTGATTATCGTGGATATGGTAATGGTGGTGTATCGTGTTTCCAGTGTTGTGCGTTTTCTTTTATGAACAACCCTGAGAATGATGCTCATTTTGCGGAGAAACTTAATTTTGTTGATGGACAGCACTTCAGCATGGGTGGATGGCAGGTTGTGAGTATTAACATGCCCCGATTGGCTTACAGAGCTAACGGTGACTATGATAAGCTACTTGAATATGCCCAAGAAAACATGCGTAGGTGTATTGAAGTTTTCAAAGTTAAGAAGATGTGGATGGATGCCGCCATTAAGAACGGCACACTTCCCTTTGCGACACAAAGACCAAAAGATTTAAATGGGAAGCAAGGACCACCAGCAGTTGACTTTAATGAATTGGTTTACGTTATAGGTATTGTTGGTATCAACGAGATGGTTCAACACTTTACTGGAAAACAACTTCACGAAAGTCCTGATGCGGTGAGACTTGCTGTACGTTTATTAATCGACATGGAAAAGTATCGGAAAGGTCTGCAAGTGAAAACAGGTATGAAACTAAGCCTAGCACGAACACCAGCCGAAAGCACAGCCCAAACATTTGCTGTTCAGGATTTAGTAAGCAGTGAATACAGGGAAATGGCTAAACCACTGGTACGTGGTGATCGTTCCTACATCGACAAGGAGAATGGTAGGGATGTCCCACTCTATTACACAAACGGAACACACACAAATGTTTCTATTAATCTCCCACTAGCTGAGAAGATAAATATTGAGCAGAAATTCTTCCCAATTTTGTCCGGTGGGAATATATTCCATATTTGGTTGGGTGAAGCACATAGCTCACCAGAAGGCTTATATAAAATAACAAAGGACATCGTACACAATAGTCAAATAGGTTACTTTGCTTACACCAAGGACTTAACAATTTGTAGTGATTGTAACACGACATCTGGTGGGCTTCTTGATGTCTGTCCAGTTTGTGGAAGCAAGAACATTAAAAACTGGTCTAGAATAACTGGATATTACAGTGATGTGAGTGGGTGGAATACCGCCAAAAAGTCCGAACTTTTATCACGCTATCGTATGAAGATTTAGTTTTTATTAATTATTTAGTGTGATAGATATATTTATATACCCCAACACCCATTCTATACCAAATGTTTTACAAATGTTCATCGTGTGGTGTCACACGTTTTGTTTCAAGCCGTGAACTTAAACGTCTAGCTATCAGTGCGAGGAACCATGCTGTAAATGGTGATAGTGAAATCTGCCCAAGATGTGTTAGGTGTGGTTCTGCTATGTTTTATTATGCCCCAGAGGGCAAGGTAATGAGAAATGCCCCACATGTGTTTAGGTAGCTCATAAATATAAAATAGAAATTTAAAAATAGCAAACATTTATATATAGATGTTTAGCCTATTAAATTGTTAAAAATGGATATAGATAGCATATTTAAAATTTATGTGAATATACCAATTTATGGTGGAACACATTTATTCAGCGTGTTTATTGCGATTGCTGTTATAATATTTACAATGTACACATTGAGAAAAGAGAAATTTATTTATAAAATTATGTATCTGTTGTGTCTTGCTATGTTGGGGAAGTCTGCCTATGAGATAGTGTGGCAGTGGGGGGCAAATAACGTAATAGATTATAATGATATGTCAGAATTTATTGTGAGTATATTACCACTAATTTATTTCTATTATTATAATAAACAGCTAAAAATAAATAGGATATTGAAGGTGAACAAATTGTTTGTAGGATTGTTTGTACTTCAGGCTATAGTGTTTTTGGCTATGTGGCAGACGGGATGGTTTGATGCTTGGAAATTGTTTGCCGCAGGTTTGGGTGGCGATCCACATAATTTATTATGGGCGATAGGTAGAACGAATGGAATGTTTATGTGGTTAAGTTTGATTAAGACACCAAAACCAGATAAAATTATAAAAACTTAATATCTTATAACCACAAACTTTATAAGCACGGTAACACACCCTAAATTGAACTCAAATGCCCAGTAAAATTTATTGTAGTATGCTCATCCTAGAAAAAGGTGAGGAAATTACCGATAAAAATCAGTTTGATGCCTATGTAGATGCTTGGCTGGACGATGGTGAAATCTACTTAGAAATAATGGATGAAAAGGAGAAAAGTGTTATCATCTCTCTAGCACCCGAACATTTGCTTAGTTTGATACAAAAGTCATTCCGAGAAAAGGCAACTGAAAATCAAATTTGTTCAGAGTGTGAAGTTAATGAAATACAAACAGGCGAAGATATAAAGTTACCCACCATTCCCAAAGGGAAAAAGGTTAGAGATTACGAGATAATGATTGCTTAGATCAAAATGAAAATTTAAAATATAAAAACTTTTATATTATAATTTTTATTCTTTTACAACTCTAAAAGTTTTATCATAGAACTTTTCCAGTTCTTTCCACATAGCCTCATCACCTTCCCTAACCATAATATCAAAAATTCTCTGTGCATTGGTTGATGAACCCATGAACCAGCAGGGTTCACCATTTAGCCATTCACAGTGATCATCGTGGAAATCACCAGAATATATTTGCTTTCTGGAATGGTAACTAAGATCAGATGGGTATGGGAGGAACGGGTTATAGAAGTAATTTGATATGTTGTTTTGTTCTTTTCTAAACCGATGTGTAATTTCCTCTTGGTTATGCGGAAGATGCCAACCTGTGGTAATTTGGAATCTGACACACCCATCTGATCCATCCAAACCAAAAACCAACGTGGCACTACCTATACCATAGCTCTTTTTTGGGTCTGGATCACGCTTATCGTAAGCTGGAATGATTATAACTTTTCTATTAATCCCCCTTTCCATATTCCTCACCTATGTCTAATCTTTATACTATCTTCATGTATCTCTTTATAACGTTTTTCTATATATTCTTTTTCTTTTCTTTTCGTTTCTATGCTCTGACAAACAGGGAACATTTCTCCCACAATCTCATCTGGTGCTTGTACGTCAAATGATTCGTCTGATATAATTGGAATTATTGTGCAAAATCCATCTGTCTGATTATCACAACGTGTTACTGAACATTTAACAGACAAGTTCTACACACCCACTAAGGACATGATGTTGCATATAAACTTTTCGGTCTTATTTCTTTTCCACTTTTGTTATTACAGGGTCTTGGAATAATTTAAGTCTGAATTTGTATTTTTCGTGGACATCACAAATTTCACATGGAGATGGCTGTATTATTTTAGGGCATCCCGACTTGACACATATCATTCTATCCTCAAAAGTCATTTTATCAATTTGGTCATTTGTGAAAACAATACCAACCAAGAACCAGATAAGAGATAGTCCAGCTACCTGATTAATATAATAATAAATACCTATAAATATGGTAAGTAGAGATATTTTTAATATAATTGGTAAAATAAAAACAGAAAAAATCTTATGCCCATTTCTGTCTAGCTTGGCTTTTGTCTTTTCACCTTCTCTAAAGTATTGTGGATATTTTATCCTACACAAATAGTTCACGCTGATTAATTCTATTTCAAAGAAAGCGAATAGTAAAATAGCAATAAATATTACTATATCGAACAATTAGCCACCGACATACCAATTTGTTGTTGTATTTCGTGGAATTGGCATAGCTGGAATATGTATTATTGGCTTCCAAGATTGCCAATCATCACTTGGATATGAAGGAACATTTCCATCAGACCAACAATATATTCGTGAACCATCAAATGGGTCGATTTTATAGTATCGTACATCTATTGTTTCCAATCTAAAAGTTCCATCCACCACAACTCTACAAGAGTCTGTATCATAGTTGTAGGTCAAGACTTCATTACCTTTCATAATTTTTATGCTATATTCCTCTGCATAATTAAGTGAATAATAATAGCCCCAACCACTACCCTGTACAGATATTATTCCATATGGACAGGTTGCAGAGTAGATATTCTGGAACGTTGTCTTGTTTTCAGTCTGCATCGGAAGTCTATATTGTAAATCTATAAAATATAAGCTAGAGCCAAGGAAGAGGAAAATACCCAAAATAACCATTAAAATAGTCACTGCAAAATGCCAATTTTTTGTATCATTGGAATCAGCAAGGGATATAGTTCCAATAAAACCTAAGAAACCTAATATCAACCCACTAACAATGGAAAAATCTATCAAACCAGCAATATTCATGTAACCACAGCACACCTGAAGTACGATGCTACATATAAACCCTTCGGTTGAAATAAAAAAAAATTCAAAAACACAATACTTATATATTAGTATCCCTCTATATGGTTCAGGATGTGATATAGTTGACAAAGAAAAACCCAAAGTCAGACAAAAACGACAAGTTTGATGATATGCTACGTGAAGCACTTAAGGATACACGAAAGGTAACAAAAAAACATTAATTTTATTTCTCTAGTATTTCTGTTTTTGTCTTTCTTATGACCAGTAGTGGGTTTCTCTTTAGAGCCTCAACTTCAGCCCTTCGTATTGCCTCTTGCTTTGATACATCTGGAATCCTGAGCCTTATGCTGGTAGCATACCCACCGCTTTTGTAGTCAAGTATTGTAGTTACACCCCACGTAGCCCTTTTATCCAAGTTCCACTCTGGATGGTCGTTCAACATTCTCTGTCTCTGCTCTTGGGTAGCCTCTGTGAAGTCGTAATGGTTTACACTAGGAACGTTATACCTATCAGCTTCGTAAATCTCACCGTGCGGGTGAGGCTTACCTGACATCTCTGAGGCAATTATCTTACCACACTTTGGGCACTTTCTTACTATCATCATTCATCACCAATTATAGTAGATAACGGAACTTGTATATAAAGATGGGTTGTTCTACAGAAGTCTGTAGAAGTCTATGGCTTGCTTTCCATTCTAAGTCGTTTTTGTCTAGCTTCACTTATTGCTTCTTGCCCTGCGGATGAAAGCACCCAACTCTCCATATTTACCAAATCCTGCCAAAAAGCATTTTAGGCATACACCACCCCAAGCCATCGCTTCTGAAATATAGATTGGTGATATTTCATAAGTTACCCAATACTGTGTAAGTTCTGGGTGACGTTTGTTGAAATCCTCATAAATTTTTGGAAAGTCTTTCTCAGGTGGGAGAATAGGATACTCTTCTCTAAAAGCCTTACGTTGTCTGTCTCTACCTTCAATCCACTCAGGTGTCAACATGTTAGTAAAACGCCATTTTTCCCTGTCCTTGGGTTTTACCAGTATTTTTCCACATTTTGGACACCTAAATTTAATTGGAACTTTCTCTAAGTTAAACCTTCTCTTTCTGAATTTATGCTGTTCAGTATCCCAGAACGTGTCTTTTCCTACTCTATTTATTTCTGTCATTTTCGTCTGTAAAGTGATCTGATAAGGTTATATATAAACATAGTGTTTTTTAAGAATTCAAAGTGTCCAAGCATTTATATATTTCCGAATATGTAATATATCTGATAAAAAATGGCAATGGGTATGCTTGGTGAAGTTCTAGGTTTTACTATAGCAATGAAGGCACTTTCAACTATAGATGGTGTTCCACACAAACTTGCGAAGACGCATAGTGATAAGGCTAGTGCCAAAAAACATGCAGATCAACTCAAAAAGAGTGGGAAAAAGGTAAAAATAGTCAACGGGAAAGACAAAAATGGCAAGCCTGTTTATGGTGTTTATGTAAAAGTGGAACCTAAGAAGAAACCAAAAAAAAAGTAAAGTTTTTATATTCTTATTATAAATTCACTAGGGCAACACCTATTAAAAAACACTCACAGCCCCAGAATACATCATAGAACATATTATTAAAAGCACAAAAGGTGAAATAAACACAACAAACAGGCAAATGTAAATACCCACACCCTCAACAAACTCAGCAATCTCTTTCAAGTTCATATATTTACCCTCTTATATTCTCATTGCCATTCCATTAGGGAGAACAAGCCATAAGTCATATCCATCTCTGCATGGAGATACAGTGAATGTAGCCTTTTGCCCCTTGCTGTTTGTTAATTCATACATTTCTGAACTTTTTATGAGAGTACCAAACTGCTCAATCTCGCCTTCGATCTTCTTTAGATCAGTTTTTGATCTATCATATTGACCTGTGGCATAGTATATGCCCATGTCTATTGCCACATCCTTGGAAGGATATATTGTTGTCATACATTCACCTTGTTATACTGAAATACGATGTTGCTTATAAACTTTTTGATAATATAGGAAGATTTATATATAACATACCAAATTAATATATGAATACAAAATGATGGTCTTTCATGGTACAGAAAAAGAAATAAGTGTACTCACACCCGGAACATTTGTTTCTAAGAGAATAAAGGATGCTATGAAGTTTGGTTATCGTAGGGCTGTTCAAAAAAATGCACTATATGTCAATATCTACAAAGCATATGTTCCAGAGTTTGATATGAAAAAAGACCCAAACAGAGATGGTTCATATATTCTCAATGTAACGGTTAATGCCAATATACTCGATATATTTAGAACCTATGATGTTCCGTATAAACTAAAGAACTTTAGGATGGAGAAAAAATAGAAAAAAGAGATTAATAGTGAATTAATAATGTTACTATCTAAAAATGAGAAAAAATCTCCATGTTTGAGATGTAAACATTCTCTAAAAGTTAATTTAGAAAACTTAGCAAAAATGCCAAACGACATTAGAGAAATACACAATCATTTAAAATTTGCTGGACATAAAGATGAGGAATTCACATTATGCCCACTTGATGGCTATCAAGCTATAGTCTCAAAATATGTGGATTGGGATTGTTATTGGTGTGTAATAAGTGACTAATAAATAACTTAATTTGCGGAAGTAATCTACTATAGTAAAATGTCATAATTCACAAACTTTATATACTGGAAGGTATATACTATAATTCGATCTGAAATGGCAACAACGAAGAGGATTAAGCGGAAGGTCATAGGAATCACCAAGTCAAGAGAGTTGACACAGCAAGGAAACCCAAAGGATTATTGGTATGTCCTAGAGTGTGGGCACACCACTTTCGATTCTCACAAGGCGAAATCTCACATCGACTACATGTTGATGAGAGAAGTGAAGGATCATGACTTCCAAATTAAGAAGTTCTGTCGAAACTGCCAACATGGTAAGCCTGTCAACCAAGAGCAAACAGCCGAGATTATTAGCTGGTTCAAGGCTAGTGAACTGAACGACAAGCTAATGAAAATGTACAAAGAGTACAAGCAAAAAGATTGAGAGGAAAAATTTGGATGAAAGATAAAGAGCAAATTTCATATAAGATCAGTAGGTTGAAAGAAGATTTACTTTTGGCTGAAAAAATGCACTACACAAATGTAATAAAGATAAAGACACACCAGATAAGTTTGTTAAACAGGCTCAAAAACACAAGCACTAAGAAGGTTAGGGATGAGCTATTGCTTTTGAAAGATGAAATGGAGAGTAAGGATATAGACGTTATTCGTGCTGGTGCATCTTACGAAATTTACAAATGGTTACTCAGTAAATAAACGATAACGATTAATAACTATCCAAGCATCTATAGTCCATTATTAGTGAATATATCACTGTTAAGATTAAACTTGGGGTCTGGATATACGTAATAATCGTCTATTCTTAGATTATAAATAGTTCTGCCATGAACAACTGAAAATTCTGTGACTTTTTCATATGTCACATCATCCCAACGTTCAAAACCCTGAAAGCCACGAAATACCGCAAAAGCCAATTGGTTGGAACTGTGATCCCAACAATATTCATCTGAAGTCACTACCCTGAATGTAAAACCTCTGTATCGGGTGTACACCGTATCATTATCTGAAAGTAACACAATAAAATTTTTAAGTGATACTGTTTGTGTTATCATTCCTGAATTGTTAATATTAGCATCAGCAATCTTACAGCCAACGTGTGTTATCTGTGATTCGATACTTTTTGTTAAACTATTCTGTGCTTTCTCCCAAAGGTTCATACCAGAGATAGCATTTACATATTCAATTTTGTATTTAGAAGCTAGTGAACTTTCTTCATTCTGTTCTTCAGTGAATACCCATAAAACAGAAATAATGAGAATACTAACGATGCCAAAGATCACAATATGTTTTAATTCCATTTTAATCACTTTTATTCTTCACATTTCATTGACACAGATTTTATTGGTTTCTCAGGAATTGTAACTTCCGAGATGGATATAAGTTTTCTATCTGCAAGTTCTAATTTTACTCTCTTTCCAACAAAAGGAACTATTTTATCATAATATTTTGAATTTAAGACTTCATATTCGGAACCAAAATGAATCACAGCACCATAAGAGAAAAGTTCAACCTTTGTTACTAAAACCTCTGGATATACACCATAATTCAAAAAGTCAAGAATTCCCATTGAATCACTTCCACACCATGATTAATTAATTAGCTTATAAATACTTCGGTTGGGCTTAGAAACCAGCACCAAACCAACCGCCACCATACCATTCATCTGTGATACGTTGATCACGTGTGAGAACAAGTGTTGTGTCTGAAATTGATATAACACGATATGTCCATGTCTCAGTATAATCTATTGGGAATCTTTCAGAAGGACCAAAAAGATAAAACCTATAGCAATCGAATCCACATCCATAGGAGAATTTTAGTGTATCATTAATTTTTAGATACATTACGTAATTTGAATTTTCTACAAAATGTAAAATTTTTGCTGTGGTAGAATTCATTTCTTGGATATATAAATAATGAGGAATACTAGCTGTGTCTTTAACCATAGTAATTGTTTCTGGTGATAGCGTATATGTTGTTGTGTTAATATTGTAATCTTCTTTCATTATCACCGAAATTGGTGCATTTGCCCAAGCCTTTCCAGATATATATGCGTTATTTATTCCTATCCCAAGAAATAATACAAAAAATATAAGGGCAGAACCAAAAATTATTTTTTTATATATTTCCATTTTTATATCACCGCTATCTTCCAAACATAGCCACAACGATAACAAACAAGATCAGTTGTTTGATTCATATTTTAACCCCCCTTCTTTCCATAATATACATCCCAAAAATATGCTAAGAGATAAACTAATTAAGGTTGGAAAGCCTATAACTTGAAACCACATGGCGTCACCAAATTCTTTAATTTGATTAAAAAAGAACATGGGGGTGAAACCAATAAGCATAAACTCTCCAAAACAGAAAAGCCCAACACTAACCAATATTGTAATTATTTTACTCATTCTAACACCAACAGTGATTTGTTATATTCTATCTATATGAACGATGATACTTATTTATAAGTCTTTCGGTTTCTTGTTTTGTAAAAAAATTCAAATATTTATACCAATTTGCGGAAGTAATCTACTACAGTAAAATGTCATACTTTTATGGATATACCAATCCAGATAGAATTTTTTCACCACATGTACAGTCGGTTTGATACCAACCGTTGGCAAACCATCTACCACATTTTGGACAACGAATGGCGTAATTAATTACCATTCCACCATGTCCACCACCATACTGTGCTGTATAGCGGAAATGTTCTCTCTTTTTTTTATCATTGAATGTTGGTCTTAATAGTAGCCATCCACGTTCCAGCTTTGATACTTTGACGTTGGTAGCACCATAATTATCCGCAAAAAATTTTATCCAATATTCTTTGGTTTGTTTATAATCAATTTCTTTACTCATTTAACCACTATCACAAATTATTATGTTTTCCAAATCACCAAAATATTGTTCAATGATTGGTTTCACATCAGACCAGAGCAAGCCACCATTACCACAGCCAACATGTGGTATGTAAACAGGAGAAAGCCAAAACTTATCTAGAAGAATTTCCCTGAGTTGCTTTGCACTTTCATTGATGAGTGATATGTCTGCCTTTTGATTGTACATATGTTTGACAGGGAATGTGAGTAAGTTGTACTCACAAAAAACAAAAACTATGTTGCCGTGATCTTTGATATATCCACCAAGCTCTTTTGGGAGATCGGGATATTTAATTTTCGCTTGGTAAGCCAACCCACGACCCATTACACATTCTCCATTATGTTTGACAACACCATTTGTTGGAATAACTATGTAGGCTGGATATTTTGCCTGAACCCAGATATTACCAATAATTTCTTTCATATATTTATCAACTTCTTACCACACTTAGGGCAATAAAATGGTTCTCTATTCTTACTAAGATTAGTAACCTCTGTATAACAATTTGAGCAAAATTTTCTAGGTTGTGGATAATAGTAGTTTCTACAATCATTATTTAAATGTCTAAAGTCTAAAAACACCAAAATTAATATTCCACATGCAAAAAGACACGCTAGAAATGCAAGCATAAGTGTAAATATTTGTAGAGTTACAATAAAAATTAGTTGAAATGGGAAAATAGATAAAAAAATCATATTTACAACCACTTTATAAATTTCATTCTTTCAGCGTCCATAAAAAAGGGGGCATCTGATATACTTAAACCAATTTGTATACCATCGTTTGACACCCATCGACCACCATGAATTTCACGTGTATAGCTCTTTTTATCATCCGTGACATATAAAATATTATATATTTTTCTACCACCCATTATAATATGTTCACAGAGTGCAAGTCGGTAGTGCATACCACACTGTATTGTAAATTCTTTAATAGCACTTTCAGATAGTGGAATATCCTTAGCAGACATTTTTCAAATCCCCCAGTTTCCATAAACGAACAGTGTTGTTTTTATGAATTTTTACAAAGTCTGCCAAAACATTTCTAGCAAAATCATCACTGTTTGCCTTAAAGGACATAGCATCACACCAAATTGTCTTTTCGTTATCCATTGCTATTTGTATTATGTATGTTACGCTTGTCATTTTCCTATAATCACACCCATAAGTGCCATATAAAGAAAAACTCCACCAGCAAAAAGTAGAAAAACACCAAAGATAATGGCAAATTCCTTATCAGTATAATGGACATTTGAGTGTTCACGTTCATCTTTTGTACTTTCATTAAATGCCCAGAAACATGCTACACCCAAAGCACCGGATGAAATGGATAAAATAAGCATAGTAATAGCAATTATAATGTCTACCAATGTCCCGATGCACCCCCACCACCAGATATTCCACCACCGAATGATCCACCACCGAACCCACCCGATGAAGAACTATGGCTGTAGTAATCATCTTCATCTCTTCTACGTCTACGGGATTCCTCATCCTCATCCTCTTTTTGTTGTTCCTCTTTTTCTCTTTGTTTTCTTGCCTTGTAATCATCAAGTGATTCTGAAAAGACCGAACCAAGCGTTACAACATAAACAACACCACAAGTCAGGCAGAGGTATTTTGCGTGAGTATCCTTGTAAACTCCATCGTCTTTAATCTCATCATCGTCATACTCAGAGACTTTGCTGTATTCCGTATCTTTTTTACATGTTGGACAAAAATGTGTACCATCAGGTTTGTGATTTGGTAAAGCCTCATTCGCCATTGAAAATGCGGCAATTCCTGTAGGTAGGTTCCAATGCCCACCAGCACCACCCCCACCCGATCCACCTCCACCAAAGCCCCCACCCCCAGAACTTCCTCCACCGTGTCTACCAGTACCGAAGCTATCACTAGAATATTCATCACTATTATTGAAAGAAATAACTAAAATGACTATTAAAACCAAAATTGCACAACCAAAGAGAATTACACCTAAGTTATTTGCAATAATGTCTGGTACTGGGGGTGTTGTTCCAGACCCAGTTGTATCTGTCTCAGTTATTGAAGCATCAAAGCCAAGTTTAACACCAACAGCTTTCATGCCTAGATATAGACCATCACCATATTGACCGTTTTTAAAGTATGGTGTCATTATATCTCTACCAATAACACCACAATCTGCATCTGTAAGCTGTCCTTCACAACCATAGCCAACTTCAATTGCCCAATCGTGTGTTTCCATAACAATGATGATTAAGACACCGTTATTCTTTCCTACCTTACCTATTCCCTTAACACCATCGAGTGGAATATCATTGAAATAGGCTAGTTTAGCTTCATCTATGGTCATTGTAACATTTTTACCATTAACTATCTGTGTTGGCAGTTTTTGAAGTGTGACAATCACAACCTCTGCTGTGGTTGCTGTATCAATCAGTTGACCATAACTATTGATATAGGCTTTGGAATTTGCATCGACAACACCAGCATAATCATAAAGATAGTTCGGTCTTGTTGCGGATACGGATGGCACAATACTCGTTACAAGTATGAGTAAAATTAGTATAAACTTTTTTTGCATGTTTATTACTCCTTTGTTGTCTTTAACTCAACATCTATTTGATCTCTAAGTTCTATTAAAAGGCATCTGTTAATGCCTATTTCAACTTCAGATGGACCTTCATAAATATGAAGTGTACGAATATTGTGTGTGGTTCCTCTTGGTGATTCACGGAGTTTAACAGAATCTGCCATAAAACGTACTCTCATTATATCACCCTATTGGGACTGTTGGGTTTGTATCAGCACCTGTGTTTGAAACATAGTTAGGATAAGTAGTGAATCCATTCATACCAGCCACAACATTGTTCGGGAACATTCTGATAGCTGTATTATAAGCCTGTATTGTGTCAATATACCTTCCACGTGCAACAGCTACACGGTTCTGCGTTCCAGCAAGTTCATCCATAAGACCCATCACAATAGTATCAGCCTTTAACTGTGGGTAGGCTTCTGGATTGGCTATAACCAGTAGACGATTAGCAAGCGAATCTATCTCACCCTGTGTAGTCATTTGTTGAGTCTTATCCCCAGATGCTAAAGCAGATGCCCACTGTGAACGTAGGGCAGTAACTTCTGTTAGTACAGACTTTTCATAATTGATGTACATCTTAGTTGAGTTGACAAGCTGTGGAATCAGATCAAACCTACGTTGATACTGATTTTGAACTTCAGACCAAGAAGCATCGACAGCAACACGTTGTGCTACAAGTGAGTTATATGTACCAAAATACCAACCTGCACCTAGTAAACCAACGAGAATAAACGAACATAAAATGATTAGAAGTATAGCACTACCTGTAAAACCTTTTCTATTCATCATATCATATCCTGTTTTTTAATCTGATTCATCTTCTGAAATAAAAAGTACGAATGTAACAAGAACTATTGTTATACCACCCCAGAACAGTTTTTCGACCATACTGAAGCCGTTTGCCCAACAAGCACAATAAGTTACAAACATTCCGATGGATACACCCATCCTGAGTGGACTTCTCCAAACTTTATTATAATCTACCATAGTCTATCTGCATTTGAAATTACAACATATGCTTATAAGCCTTTCGGTTTATTATTAATTGACCAAAACCCTTTTATACTACATATTATATATCTATTCTCGATTAAAATGTCTGATGCTGAGATAATATATCCAGATTACCCAGAGGTTGAGATTGTCCCTTATATTAATAAGAAGGGCAAACAAGATGGATATCAATTAAAGGTTGGTGGAACCCCACAGCCTGTAGATCGGTTTAGGGATTTAGAAACTATGGAATGTAAAAAAAGAAATATAATTCAGCAACACACTAATTATGTTGTGTTTCTCTATCTGTATGGAGGTTTAGTTCTGGGTATTATGAATAGATATAATTTCTCTCAGGCAACCGCAGTTTCAGCTTTACAATACAACTTCCATCAATATGGTGGGAGATCAAATGAAGATGCTAGTATTCTTGGTTCAATATGATATAACTTCCAAAAGGTTTATATATAACCGATACACCCTATGTTTTGGGGTGTGCTTCTAGAAGCAATGCCCCATCTCCCTGACTGACCATCGGTAAGAGAACTTGTGGCGTGGTAGAGGGATGCCATCGGGTTAAAGTCCTTCGGTCTGCCCCGAAAAATCCCCCACTATTTTCTCTACCGAAACCTTTTTATACTATATAAAAGTCACTATCCACGATAGCTAATGATGGATGATTGGGAGAAGAAAATTGCTAGTCATGGTTTTGTGGTTTGGTTCATATGCTGGTTTTTCATTGATTTGGCAATTCCATTTTGGTTTGTTGGTAATGTATTTGTAGGTCTTGGAAAAGAAATATACGACACCTATAAAGTACATCGTGTAGGGGCATAATCTGGGAAGTGATATAAATATTTTCAACAGATGTAGGTAGCTTTCCACCAAGGGTTGATGTTAAAATCTTAGATGGTGGTGCATATCACATGGGTTTACTTTCAACATTTCCTTATAAAAGCCCAATGACAGAGATATTTAAACGGGAAGTTGTTAGCTCTTTTACAGACAAACTTAGCTGTGGAATAGACATTCCCACATACCCACAGTTCCGTGATATGAACAAGATGTTCATAGATATAATATCCAACCACAAACAAACCATACCAGAAGTTGATATTATAAGAGAGAACTTAAGTGTGATTGCGGATAAAACAAAGCTGGATAAGTTTTTCCTCAGAGTTTGCATCACAGGTCCATACACGCTAAGTTCAGAATCTAAGGACAAAGCCTTCATAATTCCGAAGCTAACGGATTCATTATGCAAAATTTTGGATAATTCACTATTCAAGAGCAACTATTGTGAGGTAAAACAAGTCTGTATTGATGAGCCAACATTTGGTTTTATGAACGATCCTTTTCTTGATTATGGCACATTTGGTAGAGAAGAATTGAGATCGTCTTGGGAGAGAATTTGTAAAGTTGCTTCATCCAAAGGAATTAATGCTGGAATACATTTACACAACACATCAGACAGCCTTTTCTGGGAAGTCGAACATCTCAGGAATATTGAATCTCATGTTTTCGACTCGATCTATACTCTCAAATCCACCAAAAAACATCTGGAAGAAACAGACAAATTCCTGAAGGCTAGTGTTGCCGTCACAAAGTTCGATGATCTGATAGTGAACAAGGTTGGTGAAGATAAACTAGCCGATTCTTGGGAAGGTATTAATTCTGGAATAGTAAACCCAAATAAGTTTTTCGAGAGTAAAGCAATTATGAAGAGAAGGCTCTCAAAGGTAATAGTACAATTCGGTGCTGAGAGAATTCCTTTCTTTGGTCCTGAATGTGGTTTTAAGGGATTTCCAAATTACAAAAGTTCTTTAGATTGTTTGGAAAAGATATCAAAAATTTTATCATAACATTTATATATCTACGCAAGTAATATATTATGCCATAGTGGGTGTTGACTTATATGCGTAAAATCGAGATATTTTTATTGTTCTTCATTATAGTGATTTTACAAACAAGCTCACTATTTGCACACGCAGATTGGACTATGTTCCAAGGTGATCCATCCCACACAGGTGTGGCTTTTGTTGAACCCGTCACAAACCCACAAGTCTTGTGGCACACACAACTATCTTCAGTCGTTTATTCCTCACCCGTTGTCTCAGAGGGTATAATGTATCTTGGTGCAAGTGACAAAACGGTTCACGCTATTGATGCTGAAACGGGTTTCAACAGATGCAAACATTTATAAGCATATATACCCATCTATGGACAGATAAGATATGAAGCTGGCTGATTGGGCAAGAAAGAATGGAGTAAGCTACAAGACCGCCTATAGGTTATACCAATCAGGCAACTTCCCACTACCCACACAACAGCTTCCGACAGGTACAATTCTTGTCCACGAACTACCAACTATCACTAATAATGTGGCTCTCTATGCCAGAGTATCCTCATCTGATCAGAATGAGGACTTAGCCCGACAGCTTCAGAGATTGAGAGAATATGCAACCACAAAAGGACTCCATGTAGTGCAAGAGGTTTCAGAGATCGGCTCTGGACTCAACGGACACAGGAAAAAACTAATCAAAATCTTAGAAAATCCCTCAATCTCTATCATAGTGGTCGAGCATCGTGACAGGTTAGCACGGTTCGGATCAGAATACATAGAGGCTGTACTAAAGGCTTCAAATCGGAGAATAGAGATTGTTAATGAAACTGAGTGTAAAGACGATTTAGTGCAGGATATGATAGACGTTCTGACCAGCTTCTGTGCCAGACTGTACGGAAAGAGAGCCGCAAAGAATAGAGCTATGAGAGCGTTGGAGGCTACGAAGGATGAGGGCATATAAGACCGAGTTAGCTCCTAACAACGTCCAGAGGACACTATTGTTAAAGTCTGCTGGTGTAGCCCGTTTCGCCTACAACTGGGGGCTTGCCAAGAGACAGGATCAGTTCGAGCAAACAGGCAAGTCCTCTACATGTCTCGCCCTGCGGAGAGAGTTAAATTCCATTAAAAGAACTGAGTTTCCGTGGATGATGGATGTTTCTAAATGCTGTCCACAAGAGGCACTTAGAGACTTGGAAACAGCATATCAACGATTTTTCAAAGGCGTTTCTGGACACCCGACATTCAAATCCAAGAAAAATGGTGCTGGCTCTTTTACTTTCTCATATAACATACAAGTCGATACTGATAGAATCCAGATACCAAGAATCGGTGAAATCAGACTCAAAGAGAAGAACTACCTACCAACAGATCAGCACATATTATCAGCAACCGTTTCCGAGAAAGCTGGTAGGTGGTTTGTGTCTGTATTGGTGAGAGAGGAAATTAAAGTTCCAGATAATAACGGATCGATAGTCGGTGTCGATCTCGGCATAAACCATCTGGCTACGGCAAGTGATGGTAGCGTATTTGATAATCCCAAAGCACTCAGACGCAACGAGAGAAAGTTAGCAAGGCTTCAAAGGAGCCTGAGCAGAAAGAAGAAAGGTAGTAGAAACAGGAATAAGGCGAGACAGAAGGTAGCCAACATTCACGATAGGATAGCAAGCATTCGTGGTGATGCTATCCAAAAGATCACTACTCAACTGGCGAAAACCAAGTCGGTTGTCGTGATCGAGGATTTGAACGTGTCTGGAATGATGAAGAACCACAAGCTGGCTAAGAGTCTGGCAGACGCAAGTTTCGGAGAATTTAGAAGGCAACTACAATACAAGGCAAAGTGGTATGGATCAAGAGTAGTGGTTGCCGATAAGTGGTTCCCGTCTACCAAGAAATGCTCGATCTGTGGTAACATGAAAGAAATGGAACTTTCGGATCGCACCTACGCCTGTCCAATCTGTGGAAACATTATGGATAGAGATTTAAATGCTTCTAAAAATTTAGAGGCTGTCGCTGTCAGTTCGACAGAGACACTAAACGCCTGTGGAGAGTTGACCGCTACTGAGGCAACTGTGATGCAAGTCGGCTCTGTGAATCAGGAACCAAACACCATTCAGGATGTCCTAAATGGGTAAGTTTTGGAGAACGGCATCCCAGAACCTGCAAAGCAAGGGTCTATTGGGTAGGGTAATTGCTGGTAAGTTGGGAGAAAAAGTATCAGAAGCAGATTATTCAAGGCTCAGCAAACGTGCCAAGAAGCTACTTGATGATGCTTTCAGCGATGATAAATCTATCCGAACTTTGGCAAGATCACGGCTACAAAAAGAGTTCCCATCCCTCTATGAGCAAGCCTCATTCTCAACGGGTGGTGCAGAACAGGCACACCAGAGAAATCTTGAAACTATGAAGTATGCACACGAACTTTCTCAGAGTGGGAAGGTAGAAGCTCAAGCCAAGTATAAGGCACTCCAAAATGAGATTGTAGAATTAAAGACTAGGATAGATAAAGCCGAAGGACCAGATAAACACATAATTGAGAACAAATTAAATGAAGCCGAATCCAGACTAAAATCAATCAGAGATCAGCTCGGCAGTTTTTCGGTGTGATATAATAAAATGCAGAGACATTTCGTTCACAGCTATCACAGAGATGATGGAACACCCGTACATGGTTATTCTAGGGTTGATATCTGTTTGTTTTACTTACTCTAGACCCTATTCTTATCAAATGGCTGAACAGATAGCTCTCGAAATATCTAAAAAGTTAGGAAATGATACAAAACTGGAACCAAATGCGAATATAGCAATGGAAGGGTGGTATTATGATGGTGAATTTAAGAGGGTTGAGGTTGCCCCAACTCACCCATTTTATGGATAATTGGGTAAATAAATCACACCCACAATGTTTATATATAGTCTCATCAATATTGTTATTGGTAGTTCTCCGGCTTAGAAACCCGTTATGCCAGCAAAGATTGGAACAGACGCAAGGGAAAACTACCACCTTTTAACCACAACCTTTATATACCTGTAATGTATCTTTAGTTTTAGGGACGATGTGCCTTTGGCGAACTGCCCCACAAGGGTAGCAGGTAAGTGAGAGTACCCACCGTACTCGTTCTCGCACCCTAGACACCCAAGGATGTATCCACCCAAAACAGGAAGCTGAAAGCTGTCCAGTGGGGTGGCTCTCCGAGTAAGACCAGTTGGGTGGGGCATCGGAGAGGTAGAAAAAGCCCACCGCAGGTGGGGGAGGGTGAGTTCTCCCCCACCATATTATACTCCCATCGTTTAGTAGTTAAGGACACTTGCCCCTGAAGCAAGGAACAAAAGTGCAAATCTTTTTGGGAGTACCAACGCTTTGTGAGTTTGCCGGAAGAATTCTGGGCTTTCAACCCAGAGGATGGGGTCCAATTCCCCAACAAAGCACCACCAAAAACTTTATATATGTTATATAATTGTTTATCCTATGTACCCATAGTGTAGTAGTTTGCATGTTGGTCTGTGAAACCAGAGGGTTCGGTGCGAATCCGAATGGAGTACGCCATGAAGTATCATCATCTAGCTTGGACAAGGATGCCAGCCCTTGAAGCTGGTCACGGTGCGTTCAAATCGCCCTGATACTACCAAATATTTATAAATACATCTAAGTATATATCTCTGGGCGAGTAGCACAACGGTAGTGCGTTCCGTTTGCACCGGAATGGTTAGGGGTCCGACTCCCCTCTCTGTCCATCCGATAGGTTTTTATATAGATAAATTATATATAATATTATGGTATACACAGGTGAAAAGAAAAGAATTTATGATAGAGAGTGGGCTAGAAAAAAATTTTCAATCGAAGAAAATAAAATACAAAAACGAAAATATGCTAGAGAATATGAAAGAAAACTTCGTTTGCAAGTTTTAGGTTTATTGGGTAACAAATGTGTTAAATGTGGTTGTAACATACCAGAAGCACTAGAAATAAATCATATGAATGGTGGTGGAACTAAAGAAAGACCAATTAAACATAGAGGTGGTAAACAGTTTTATTTAGATATATTAAAGGGACGTAGACCAATAGACGATTTAGAACTTACATGTAAAGTATGTAATGCTTGGCATCATCTAACCAAACTTAAAGGTATAAAAGATGGTTGGACAATTACTTGGAAGAAATAATAATTCACTATTTTTTTATCATAACATTTATATATGTTCAGTCACATAACTATACCGATAAACATGGTAGCTAAACGTAAAACTGTTGGAAAATATCTTCAGGTAACTGTCACAGCCGTGACACAGGCTAGTGCTAGAAGGAAAGCAAGACAGTATCTTGTCAAAAATGGTGAACTTGGATGGAAGTTTGTTGGTTCAGTTCCAACATACAAAAACCCAGACAAAAATGAATATGTTTGGGCAGTTTCCTATCGTAAGAGGGTGAACCTATAAAATGACAGATCGTAAGAAACCAGTTCGTCATATAGTTAGTAGCTATAAACGAAAGAATAAAACCGTTAGAAGTTACGCTAGAGGTAGCGGTACAGCAAGCTCAAAACCCAAAGGAAAAATCATAAAGTCCTTTGTTAAGTCTGATGCAGATAGGTGGGAAGAAATACCAAGTAGTTTCGACTACCAATGGAGATCGAAAGAGAACCCCCACATCACAGTAAACGTAAACAAAGAGGAACGAGATGCAGATGAGCTTGAAGAGGAATATGGTGACGATTACGATAATGAAGAATTGGGATATATGTACTTGGTTTTCCCTTCATATGATAATAGGGGAATACCTAGTTCACCAGAAATATATGATGAAGGATCATCGGGTTCGTTTGCAGAAGCAAAGAAAGATGCACTTAAATTAGCACATAAAATACTAAAACTCCCAATAGAGAAAATAGAAAGTTTCAACTGGAATATGGTAGATTAGAATCCTTTTGGTGATAGCTTGAAACCACAAAAAATTTCTGGGTATAAAATCAAATACTCAAGTAGGTTTTTCAAAGATAATCATATATCAAATTGGGGTGCTATTCACTATCACGAAGCAAATGCTTATCACATAAAATATCCTTATCCTAAGAAAACAGTAATAATGCAACGTGGGATGTCACCGCTTGAAAGAAAAGAAACTATGGAAGTTTTAAGAGATGAACTTGAAATGATGGATAAAGGGATGTCCTACCGAAAGGCACACAAATTGGCAAACGGTATAGAACGCAGAATAGAAAAAGAATGGGTTTAAACAACCAGTGGTGACTTTCATTGAAGATAAGAAAGAAATTATACAAGACCATTGATGGATACAAAATATACCTTGTCAATGGTGCGGATGTTAGAAACACCATAGACATCAGTTTCACTTTGGGTAATCATGGTTTTAGTGGTGACAAGTATGTTCCAAAACACCATGTTTGGATCGATGATAGGCTAACAGGCGTTGATCGAAAAGCAATCATGGCACACGAATTAGCCGAAACAAATCACATGAAACACGGTGTAAAATACACTATGGCTCACGCTTTGGCAACCAAAGTTGAGAAGAGGGTTCGACAGGGTAAACGGGCTGTAATTATAAAGTAGTTCTAAACGACCCATTTATATGTTTGATATGTGAGAACTGCCTTTACCTGTTGCTCGATGAAGGCAAGTAAATCTTCCTTCTCGTTTTCTTCCCACACGATCTTTGTGGGGTCTGACATATCATCGATGTAGTCGGTCATTTTAATTCCTCTTGCTCTTTTTGACCCTCACCTGTCTCAGATTGTGCTATGCTTATAGCTGAGAGGATTTCATATGCTGTTTCCTTGTCGATTATCATTGTACTCATGTCTTTCACGTTTAAGAGATATGTACTATAAAGTATATAAGGTTTGTGGTTTTCAAGTAAGATCAGATATTTAGGGGTTTGGTTCTGCTTGGTTTTTTATCATAACATTTATATACTCCGAGATACCATAATATGTTGATAGAAATGACAATGAGTAAACAATCGACAATAAGACAGGAGAAGGCTTTCATCAACAGGTTCCTAGTCTGGGAAAAGAAAGGATATACTTTTGATGGCAACTTTGGTAACACCAAAGAAGAGGCAGAAACCAGAGCCATGTATCTGCGTTCTGTGGGATATAAAGCTAGGGCTTTCAGGGGTATGGGTAATACATACGCTGTCCTTAGAACAAACACAAAAAGGAGAAAGTAAAAATGACTGATAGTATAATGGAGTACTTAAAAAAGAATTCAAAATACCTAAAGGTAATTCATAGGGACAATGTTGGAAGCCTTCGTGTTTACAGGATGCCAAAGGGACAGAGAGCAGGTGTAGGCTACAAATACCTTGTCACCGCATTTGGTGGTACAAGCCACACAGCTTTCCACACCAAGAAGGGTTTTGATGATTACATAAAGACCTATGGCTTGAAGGTTGGGAAGCAAGAGACAGGTTTTGGTGGTAAAGGCTCTGGGCATAAAATCTATGGTGTCGAAAAAAATGAAGTGTATGCTGGAACACAGAAACAGTTAGATGCTTTAGCTAAACGGAATCACTGGAAGCCAACAAAGGTTATGGATAACGGAAGGTATGTTCGTGGTTACATCAAGAAAACCAAGCGTGGTAATGTTGTTGTTTACATGAATCCCAATTACAAACCGAGAGAGTTGAAGTATGTTAGACCATGAGGTGAAAATTAAAAATGGTTAAATGGATAATGTTTAAGAATAAGTATGGATACCTAACCAATGGTTATGCAGACTCTGACGAGTATCTTAGAGATAATGGATATACTTGTATTAAGAAGATGGAGTATGGAAAGAACAAGAAATTCATCTATAAGAAAGGCAACAATTTAGTTGAACTAATTCGTGTTAAGGAAGGATTACCATCGAGAAAGGTAGACATTCCGATAACTAAAAATATGACTATGACACGGATGCACGGTACAGCCGATGAATATAAACTTAGAAAGAGGGTGAAAAAGTAAAAAATGTCAACAAGATATAAAGTTGGAGATTTAGTTACACACCTTGCTGGTGGTAAGAAGATATGGAAGATAGAAAGTATCCATCACAATTACTATGGAATAAAAACAGTTTATATAATCGTCCCAGATGGTAAAAATCCAAAGGGTATGTTTACAGTAGCTAGAGCTAGTAATATGAAAAAGGTGAAAAAGTAAATGCCAAAATATATTGTTGATCTTCTCGATACAAAGAATTTCCCATCAAGAGTAGTTAAAAGTGAAATTGTAATTGCTGGTACGTCAACCAAGGCGATTGATAAATTCATACTCAGTATATATAAAAAATATGATTTAACAGAAATGCGTGATAGCAAATATGCAAGATATGTTGTCATGTCAAGCAAGGCAATACAAGATAATAAAAATTGGAGTAATGAGTTTAGGAAAAAGGTGAAAAAGTAAAAATGAATAAAATATCATGGGGTGGAAATCATTATGATGTTCCAGAATATGTGAACTTCAGTGGAAATAGATACAATGAAATGGCATCTTACACACCGTTCAGAGACACGGCTAGAAAATGGGCAAAGGATGGAACAACTAAAGATAGGATAATTATAGTTAGGGTGTTCCCATCCAATGAATACATAAAGAGGGTTGGTCACAAGAAATTATATGTTCTCTACAAGAGATATGTGGAGAGGGTGAGAAAGTAAAAATGGTAAAACCAATAAAAGAAACTAAGAGTGATTTCTACTACAAATTCCCATCTAATAAGTGGTTTGTAGTTAGAAGATTATCAGGTCAATGGGTACATTTCTATCCTAGAAAGGATGGTCAACTCCCAACAGCATTTTCATCCAAATCATCCGCTATAAAGTATATAATGAAATGGGATTCTACTGCCGTTATAAAGAGGGGTATTTACACAAGCCCATATCACGACCAGAAAGTTGTCTCTGGTACACAGGCATCTAAATATCCTGTTCCAAAGAGGTATTAAAAATGGGTTTCGATGATGAACAGAGGTTCCTGAAGAAATTTGGTAAATCCAAATGTGATAGGCTTCAGAGAGTTTGGGATAATAGTTATCCAACATCCATTTGGGGTGGAACTGTACCGAAACGTCTAGACAAGAAGGATGTTTTTGCAATAAACGCCAAGAAGGAAGGTTTCTCAAAGGCTATGATAGAGGCATTTTTAAAGCTGTGATGTAAAATGACAGATTATATATTTATTAAAGGATATTATGTGAATCAAGGTTCTCTTGGTCGCATGTACAGATACAAGTGTAAGAAATGTGGCACATTCATAACATCCAAGCCCCGTTTACAAAGGGTTTGGGGTGGAAAGAAGCAACATTATACTTGCCCATACTGTCCAACCTGTAAAAAGTTCATGCGTTACAACACAATGAATCCTGTAGATGAAATCTACAAGCCATATGGATAAAATGTTATCATAACATTTATATAGTTTGAAATAGATACTATATTGATTAAAATGTATGCAATTCCAAGACGAAGAAAAGTTAACGGTAAATTCTACGCATATCATCACAGTGTAGCTTACAAGCGTTCTGTTGAATTAGCCAAAGAAGAATTAAAAGATAATGGTTTCAAGGTAAGAGTGTTCAAGGCACACCGTAAGGGCTTTGGACCACGTTGGTATCTGTATGTGTATAAGTAGAAATTAAATTTTATCATAACATTTATATACTACCAGCAACACTAATATTACGATAAACAATGGCACGTAAAGAATATAGGGTGTTTGGTGGAAAGAAATTCTTCCTGATTGGTAGCTTATATGATACCAAGGTAGAGGCAAATGAAGTTGCTAGACGCAACAGAAGCAACAAGCAATGTGCAAGAGTCATAAAAGACAAGTATGGCTATCGTGTCTATAGAAGGAGAAAGTAAAAAATGGGTAAAACAAAACCGACACTTGTGGTTAGAAGTTTAATATCACCACGTGTAAGAGGTGGTGGGTGGGCTGTGTATCGCAATAGCCCAACAGGTACAGAGTATCGTATCCCTCACACGGATTGCAATACAAAGGTACAAGCACTTAAAAAGGCAAAGGCTTTACGTAAAAAGACTTGGATGTGGAAGTAAAAATGCCGAGATACATAGTTTATAAGAAGATTCATCAAAAGAGTGGTCATATATACAGGGAAGTTTATCTCGACAAACAAGCCAAGGGAGTGAATGAACTTATTCATTCCAACTCTCAGGCTGGTCTATTCACACATGGTGACTATGTTGCGTTCAGAGTCCTAAAAAACGGTAAAATAGCAAAGGCTGGGAAGCCTTTCACGATCTAGGAGGAAGTAAAAATGGCAAGAAGGTTAAGTAGATCAGAAAAATATGACAAATCCAAGTTCGATAATCTAAGTCTTTCCACACTCAAAAAGCGTAGGAAGGATGCCTTACATAACTGGTCTGAACAAATCTTTTCCAAGGCTGGAAAACCAATGACAGAAGAGGAACGCAGAATTTGGCTTGATGAGGGCAGAAGTTGGCAAAATATTGTTGATGCTTTGAACTTAGAGATAAAAGTAAAGACACCCTATAAATATTCAAATGGCACGATTGGTTACTGGAAGCAACATGGGAGAAAGTGATAGAAAATGGTGAAGAAAAACTTTAAAACTTTTAATGGTAAACTCTATGCTTTGAGTAACAAGGCAATCAACAAAGAAAATGCTGAACGTGATGCTGATGTACTCAGAACTATGGGATTTTCAACAAAGATAACCAAGTCAACTGGTTACAGTTACAAAGTTTGGTACAGAAGGAAAAGTAAATGGTAACTGAGAAAAAACTTATTTCAGATGTCCATAAGTGGGAACATCGATTACAGGAAGCTGATGAAAAACGCAGAGCCGCCAAATCTGGTCTAGCTGATGCTAGTAGTGCGTTGATGAAATATCATCTTGAACATAGGAGAAAGAGTGAAAAATAAAATGGATAGAGTAATAAAAAACGGTAAAGTTGTAGCTTCTGCACGAAACCTAGAGGTTGTAATGCGATACCACAGACAAAAATCATCGATTAAAAACATCACAGCAAAGGGCTATTATTTGTATGTTCTTTACTCAGACGGTGCAAGGCTAAAAACAAAGTTTGCTGATCCAAAAGTTCTGAATGATTGGGTAAATAAGAAAAGAAGGTTCTTGGGACTTCCTTACGATAAAACCAAGATAATGAGATGGTAAAAAATGACAAGAAATATAGAACCTAGAGTTGTAATCGCAAATGTCGGAAACAAGACATATGAAAAAGGAATCAAAACCAGAGTGCGTTATCCTTCCCAGATGGGTGGATATATTACACACACTTTTATTTCAAAATCTGCCGCAGAAGCATATGTTGAACGTTTGGATAGTTGGGCTAAGAGCAGGGCAAGAATGTTTACAGTATAGGTGAAATAAAATGGGGTGGCACTCACATTTAGAACGTATGCACGAAGAACTTAGAAGAGAATTTCCAAATCGTGATGATGAGATCGAAAATTTAATGGCTGATATTGAACATAAAGTAAATGCTAGAGTTTATTATTGGGAAAACCACAAGAAGAGGGCTAGAAAATGGTAACTGATAGAATTGTTCGGAATGGGTATGTTTATCACGATACACTTATGAAGTATGACACCAAGGTTATGGCACAAAAAGCTGTTAAGTTCAGAAAAACGTTGGGCTACGCTAGTATAGTTGTTAAGAAGAAAGACTACTATGCTGTTTATACCAGAATAAAGCTATTTCCAGACTTTAAGACGGCTTAACCTATTTTCTCCAATCCATCCACACGTGTTTTTATAAACACATTTTTCAGTCCAGTACTCAATGCTTCCTGAGCAAGACCAAGCATTTTTTCTCTGGTTGGTGATGATTTTTTCTTCATTTCTGGATTAAGCACATCTCCAAGATTGTCATATTGCTGTAGATAGTAAACATCACACCGATCCTTTATGAAGTTGGCAATCTTTCTGATATAGTCTGGTGAATCGGAAATATCTGGTGCAACTGTGGTTCTAACTTCCATCTCTATTCCAAGTCTCTTGCAGACCTTGAGGCACGTATCGACAGACCATATAGTCCCGATAGGATTATCTGAGAAGATTCTGTATTCATCTGTTTCTGGTGGTGCTTTGACATCAAGTGCAACTCTATCAATATATCCACTATAAAGAATCTTTCTCAAGTTCTCCCAGTTAGTTCCGTTTGTGTTAAGCATAACCTTGAGTCCGATTTCCTTAGCGAGTTTGGCACACTCGATAACAGCATCTGGTTGGAGGGTTGGTTCACCACCAGTAAATACAATCGAATCTAACACAAGCCTGTTTTTCTTTATCCTATCCATAATATAGTAGAGATTAACATCTTCACCAGAATCCATCGGGATTAGTGCTGAATTTTGACAATATTGGCATCGAAAGTTGCAACCAGCACAGAAAACCACCATACTAACCATACCGTACCAATCTATTGTGGACATGCTCTCGATGCCACAAATACGGAGTTTGGTTTCTGGATTCATATAACAATCCATAACTTTCCTATTGGTTGATATATAAACCTTTCTCATAAATCGAAACCTTTTTATACTACAGGGTATGTTAAAACATAACATAGTATGGGTGAATGAGATGATTTGGGAACGAAAAAAAGGTCAATACACCACAAAAACGGGAAAACACATGCTCTATGACTCTAAGCACAAAGTCTGGATTGATGTGACACCAAATCCGAAACTCGATAAATATGTTGAATTAAGGTGATTGAAAATGGATAGTCATTATCGTGATGTAGATGAACTTCAAAAGGAACGTGATGCTTTGAGCCACAGAGTAGGGGAATTAGAGGATAAACTGGCTAAGGTAGAGTACTACGTTACTTTTAAAACTTCCACATTTCCACATTCCAAAAGTGTTGACTGTAAATATGCCCTTGTTTTAGATAGTCGTGAAGTTAAGGCTTGGTTTGATGGGCTTGAGGATATGTTTTTGAGTGAAGATGCTAAATTGACAAGAGATATGTTGTGGTCGATGTATGGCAAGGGAAAGTGAACGTATAATACAATACTGAAATAGGTAAAAAACATGAAAGAAAAATATCAATTAGCTATTGGTAGCATGTTAATCACCATTGGAATTATTGCTATTATATCCAATATTTTTATATTTCATGGTTTTCCTATTGGAGATTCTGTAACAATAGAAAGAGGAAATACTAAATATATTGGTTCCTATGAATTCAGTTATTACAAGGATGGAATAGTCTCTGTTTCTTATGTGGTTGGGGGAATGTCTTATTCTAGTGATCAGCCATCTCAATGGTATGTTGATCCATTTAATTATACCTATCCAATTGTTAATAAAGGCACAGAATTTTCTTGGCGTTCTTATGGTTTTCATAGTGAAACCGATTTTACTTTTACAACTGTTGAAATTACACAAAATTATATTGTACTAAAAAGAACATTATAAAATACTCCAAACCAAAACATTTTTATACTCCTGCAACAATAACATTTGAAATGTGGACATACTTAGCATACATTCTTGACAGGTATTGGGAATCAACTGGTAAAACTAAAATATTAATTTCTGAACTTTATAACTTTCACAGTAAATTCCTGTGGATGGGTGAGCATCTGACATTCTGGGAAGGTTTGGACGATCTAAAAGCAGATGTTTCCTACCTTGAAAAGACAAAGCTAATCACAGTCAAAGACGATATAATTTACATTGCAAATTTAGGTGGTTTGTCCTCTGTGTCTAGAATAGTCAATGATTCTGGTCAGGTTGAGAAACTTTATGGTATATATAAGGAACGAATCGACAGGGCTATGGATGCGTGGTTGAAGGCTTGAAGGTAACTGTACCAAGAGTTAATTTAATTGCATATACACCCGATCCGAACAAGGTTATTGAAACAGCCCTCTTACAATGTCAAGAGAGTTATGACAACATAGAGAAAAAGAGGAAGAATTTAAAATTCTCAAAACGGATTGAAAATATATTTAAATTTGGGCATCTAGGTGTGTTGGAACATGCATCGGCAACGTTCCAGATAACAGGTGTTAGCAGGGCATTTAGCCATCAGTTAGTCAGGCATCGAATAGCATCCTACGCACAAATGAGCCAAAGAGTTGTTCCTGTTGAAAAAATGGGATATATTATTCCACCAACGATAAATTCAGATGCACTTAAACTTTATGTAGCCACCATAGATGCCTGTGAAAGTTCCTATAAAATACTTATAGAAAAGTATGGGATTCCGTCAGAAGATGCTAGATTCCTGTTACCAAATGCAACAGAAACACTGGTTGTTGTAACTATGAATTTTAGAAGTTGGTTACATTTCCTGAAATTGAGGCTGGATAGAACATCCCAATGGGAAATAAGACAGGTTGCTCAAATGATATATCAACAACTGAAAGTCATATCCGCAGAAGTGTTTGATGAAAAATATAAGGAGTATTGGGAGTAATGAATAAAAAATCACTCATAATCCTAATTATAGGTCTAATAGGATGCCTAATTATTGGTTATCGAATTGAAACCATTTTATGTAATAGAATTGGCTTCTTTATAATTGGGATATGGGCAGAATGGCAATATCAAAATGTAAAAAATAATAATAAAAAATCTGATAAAAAAGAGATTTCACTTTAAGTGAAATAAACCAAAACCTTTTTATACTCTAACAGAACTATACTTTAATGCTGTTCTCAAATGGAAGGAAAAACCCAGATTCAAAGAGACTTTGGCTTGATTGGCTGTTTTCATAACAACTACAGGATATATACGCCTTCTCAATATGATCAAGCCACAGTTATGGGTTGGAAACGGACAGCAGAGTGTTCAATCTGTCACAAACGTGTGCAGGTTACTGAGAGTGATTCGGCTAAAGAAGTATATATCTATGAATGGTGATTGATGATGTGTAATGCTGAAGTTTATAGGTACGAACCGACCTATAGGGATTTGTTCGACCATCTTGAAAGAGAGTGCAACTTCCATGATATAAATGGAAAAGCCACTTGGAAATGTGATGGTAGACTTACGATGACCGAACAGTACTGTAAGGATCACAATCTAAACTTCAAAACCATTAGTGACACGCTTATGTTTCATGGCGGGTACTGTGATTGTGAAGTTCTATTAAATGTTGTAGATAGTATGGATGAGGATAAACCACTTGAAAGGCTGTGAAAGGAATTGTGAAAGATGTCCCAGAGTGGATAGTGACATCAATAGAAAAGAAGAAACCCAAGAAGGATAGCTCTGCCCAACTCACACCAGAACAACAAAAAGAAGCTGAAAGGTTTAAAAAAGAAATAGAAAGGGAATTGGGATAATTGTCACGAAGTTTAAGGTTGGTTGTTGTTGCATTTGCTATTTCACTGATTCTTTTCTTTGTTAGAATGTGGTATTGAGATAAATATTATATTTCTGTGGTAGAACACAACCCTTAAATATTAGTTCCTATCATATTGTTATCTGATAGAAATGATGGTATATGTGGTTGAGCATTTCACGGACCATGAAGGTTCCCAGTTCATAAAGGCTTTCAAGCACAAAGAGGATGCACTAGCCTTTTGCAAACAGAAGATTGGTTTTGTACATGAGAACATTTTTCATAAAGATGAAAATGAGGAAATTGAGGAACTTCCGACTGGATATAGAACAGGGGATGAAGGATATATTTATAACGAAATGGAAGTGGAATAAATGACAGAATACAAAGTAAAAATATCACCAGAACTAGACATTTTGGCTGATGTAATTAATGTAGACTTGGAATCTGAAATTCTGAGTGCTGTAATAGACAAGTTGACCGAACATTTCAGATGTGGTACTGAAATCATGGAACGAGACATAGAAAGAAATGTAAAGATAGAGAAGATAAAGTAACCACCGAAACGTTTAAATATACTTGGCTATATAATTGTTATGATAAACAATGGTCAAGTATGTTCAGTATGATTACAACAAGAAAGAAAAAAGAGGAACAGTACACGCAAAGCAAGGTCTGATTCCTGATAGGATTTGGAAACGACCAACCCTTCAGAAATATGTGAATGACTTTCCGTTTGGGTATGTCGGTAGCATAAATAGGCGAAAGGGAACTGACAAGCCTGTTATGAAATACTTCAAGGATGCTAAGAAAACAGATAAGTTCATCGAAGATAGATTTTTAACCAATTCTATAGGCAGACATATGGCAGATAATTTTAGAGGAAAATCTGAGAGCAAAATCTATAAAGAAATGGAAAGAGAATTCGGCAAGGCTAAGAAAAAGTAGGCTTGTGAATGGTTAGAAAGCATAGGGATAAATTGTATATGCTTTCATATTCTATGCACTATGCTCATCCAGAAAAAGCAATTATAATGTGTTCTGGTAAATATATTATTGCTCAGAATAAAAAAGAGGCAAGATGTAAATTCGAGAAAGATTATCCTTATAAAATAAGAAGTATAGTGTTAGTTAAAAATCCACGTATGAACCTTCTTAGACCATAAGAATAACTAAGTATCCAACAGAGTAACTATGTCTGGATACACACCATAAGCAAATTTAATTATATCGAACAAGTCCTTACCGTGGTCTGTGAGATCATTCATCTTGGCTGTGAAATAGAAATTTCCATCCCAGAAAGCGATCTTAGTCGTTCCAATCAACATTACCAAGTTTGCAGGTTCAAATGATGGTGAATAATTTATTTGTTCTTGTTCATGCATAGCATCACTGATTTCTATGTATTTCTCGGGGAAAAGTACACCTTCCATATCTTCCCAGCCCGGAGTACCCGTTAGGCACTTTGCATAATAGTTCTCCAACTTTTCAGGCTGAAGTATTACTGCGTAAACATTTAATCCACCCTCACCAGTGTTAGTCCACTTTCCACCAAGTTCTGGGAATTTTATCAAATTTTGGAATTTTGTGTTTACCCCTGTTCTTTCTCTCATTTACTTCATCATTCCTTTATTATAGTCGATTCTATGGTAATTGTATCTCCTACTATACTTTGTACTTCTATTTGATGATGTCCAATGGTAAACTTAGAATTATATGTGGGAAATAGTGAATAAATAAAAGACCTAAAAGTATATCCTTCATATGTACCTTCTGTGTAATACACTGATAACACAAGTTCACCATGATTTAACCCAGAGTTTGTTAAAACAAAATTGTCGAGAAAGACCCTATCACCGAAATTTATAATAATTGTTCTTGGTTGATTATCATTATCTTTATTACCTAATCCAAATACCATTATAGATTTCTCCTATGGTTATTTCTTGTTTGACATCCAACTTTTTCCCTCATTTAGTTCACTTCTGTAATTTCTATATTAAAGTAACCATTTGTCGTTGGTATACTTCTATCCCACCCCTCTTCTCCCCATACGGTGAAGAATTCTATATTGTCATTTGCAAAACAAATACGCTTACAGATGAACCTAAGTTCAAAGGCGTATTTTGCATATTCAGGCTTTGTTGGCGTTATCTGAACCTCTAACATAGTATCAAAACAGTAAGCACGGAACTAGTATATAACCATTCCGTTTCTAAAACACAAAGGTTTATAAATACATATAATGTATTCTCCATAGATTAAAGTTGCAGTTATTTGTTTATAACATAGAACTAGAATCTCATCGAGATACGTTCACTGTCTATTTGCATGGTGATGATCACTATGGTGCATTAACCACAGATGAAAAAGCCATGTACAGATTCCGTGACCGTGTTGTTGAGGACATGAAGGATAAGAACACAAGAGTAAATCTTATGGGTGATTACTGTTATTCTTTCCCAAAAAATGATTCACGAAGAGAAGAAGGTGACTACAAAAAACCCGACCCACTTACACTCTATACGGAATTCAGGGATTTCATAAAGCCAATAGCACCAAAGGTGGATTGTGCCCTCATCGGAAACCATGATAGGGATTGGGTAAAGGCTGAGAATGTAAACTATGTAAACTGGCTATGTGCAGAACTTAAAATGCCCTATGGTGACTATGAGAGCTATGTTCGATACAAGGTCAAGGTCAAGAACAGTCAGGCACGGAGAAACGTAGATTTTGTATTGTGGCATGGTGATGGGGGTGGAAGAACCTCTGGTTCCAGCTTCAATAAAATCCATAATCCAGTTGATGTTTACAGAACACCAGCAGTTTTCGCAATGGGACATGTACATAGACTTGGGTGGTTGCATGAACAATATCTCCAACCCGATGAAAGGTTACATGAAATGGTGGATATGGATCAATATTTTGTTCTCACAGGTGGATATCAGAAAGGCTTTGTAGCACCGAAAAGTACATATATCAGCCGTAAGATGCTACCACCTGTAGCAATTGGTTCTGTGAGATTGGAAGTTCATCCGTTCCTAAATGGCACAAGAGACAGAGATATTCTTGATATAAGGTTTGAAGAGGTTAGGTAAATGTCATCACCAGAAAGAGTATGTGCCTTTCAAAAAGGAATGTATGAAGATAAGAAAACAGGTTTATTTTCAACAGAAAAAGAACTTGTTGATTTTAGTTGTGTGATTGGTGATAGGATAGACCATACATATTATAAACATCCATGTGATCCAAAAATCTGTCCACTCTATCAAAATTGGAAATATCATACTGGAAGTTGATTGATTTGATAATGAATGTAACTGTTCAACCACCAATGACTCTACTACGTGAGGCTGTTGAAAAGCAGAAGGAAGTTGATTGTGAAAGGTTTCAAGCCGTATTTGATCTCTTCCCACCCGGATATATTAGAGAAGGTGAATGGCGTTTGAGTCTGGTTTGTGGCACAAATCAGGGCATAGGCTCTGACAATGGCTATGGTGTCGGTTTCCACTGTTCCAAGGATTGTAAAATAAGAATACCAATAATCAAGAGAATTAAGAAACCGTAAGACTTATAAACTACATATAATAGATGATACATTATGATGCATGAAAATGATAGAAAATCCTTAACCATAGGTTTCGATCTAGATGGGGTCTTACGTGAATTAGACCTGTCCATGATACATGTATGTGAAATTATAAAAGATTTCAGACCCTTTGAGGTAAATTCTCTAACAGCAACAAAGCCATTGCTTAATCCCATGCTTTTAGCACTTCCAGAGGATCAACTATACTGCTTAACTAGGTGTTATACAGATGTTGATGTTCGGAGAAAACGAGAGTGGTTAAACCATTTTTATGGTGATCGCATATCCCTCTTTACAGTTCCAAAATGTACTGATAACTGGGGTACAGAATATCAAGAGAAGGTTGGAAAGGCAAAATATGACATTATCAAGGAACTTGATTCCGATCTCTACATAGATGACGATCCCGGTATGATTCGTGTATTGCGTAGACTTGCTTCAGAAGATAGCTTTGATTGTAAGTTCTTGAAGTATGGACCTTGGATAGAAGAATACCACAATGGAGATGTTGAAGGATAATGTCATTACCTATAAGAGAGGAAAAACTTAAAGAAATAACCGCAAAGATGTGGGATTTCTTTGAGAAAGAACTATCTGGAAAGGGATATACAAATCAAGAGGTTCTTATCGCTTGGGACTCTGTGTCATTTGCTCAAACAATAAAAACATCCAAAAGACCAGAAAATGTTAATCTTTTAAAAACAATAAAGGAGCTTTTGGAGATATAAAACAGTAATGAATCCATTCAGAAGAATTAATTGGGAATATTTTGGTCCAGCAACAGCCATTTCTATGTTGATCTTTGGAACAATTTTCCTAGTTCTGATTGGTATGCCAATGCCAACATATCCAGATGGAAGTATTAACTATTCTGATAGGTCTAGTGTGATCTATATGCAAATGGCAATATATATGGCTGTATTCGGTAGCCCAATAATTGGTCTACTGTTTGGTAGGTTTTATAAAGGTGATTTGAAATGAAAGATGAGCTTGAAGTTTATAGTAATGGACTTGTTCATTGTTCCGTTTGCACAAATATTAAAGACCCAAGAAATATTGAGATGCAAACAAATATAAAGAATCCAACTGGGATAAGTTCTAGCTGGAAAATTGACAAAGAACCCAACTTTCATACAGGGCAAACAAACCCATGTCCGTGTGAAAACAAGCCAAACACCCACAAACACTACTTAATGGTGTGTTAAAAATGGACAGGATAACCAAGGATTTCCTTCTAGAGATTTACCTTCCTGCTCTTTCCTTTATATTATTCTGGGTTTTTCTTGTGTTATTTGGGGTTTATTTTAGTAGATGCTAAAAGCACAAACCTTTTATAGTAGATATGTATCCTTGTGTATGGTGAAAAAATGGGTATCTTTAGTTGGTTAAAGAGTAGGAAGCAAGTTAGTATCAATGAACAAGTTACTCGTATCAATGAAGCTAATAAACCCCAACCACAAGTCACCCTCACCGAAGAGGAACACCAATGGCTGAGAGACTGGTCAGAAAGACAGCACAATATAAAAATCAATAATTATCCAACATACGATGGAGATGCCTTTTACACAACCATCGAAAATGGTGTTACAGGTTATCATAGAAAGAGAAGGATATAAAAACACATCCACAAATCCACAAGCCTTTTATATAAGTTCATATCTACTATAAATTGAACTGAAATGTCTGAAGAATGGTTATTGGGAATGGCGGTGGTTCTCTTTGTAGTAGGTGAAATACTAATGTGGAAACCTGCAATAGACTCTCTGTCGAGAGCCTACGTTGAAGAGGCAGAACGAGCAGAACGTAATGAATGGAACTATGGTGATTCATGGAATGACACCTTTGGACTGCCAAGAGAACTGTGGTTGGCTAGGCTAGAGGCAGAAGCAAGTGGAATGTCTCATAAGAAATGGGTAGCCAAGTTAAAGAAGTTAAGAACAAAGCAAATGGTGAATTAAAATGGTAGATGATACTCTAATCAAGAAGTACAGGAGAATCTTCCAATCTGTATCAAACGACAAACAGTGGAAACTCCCAACAAAACCCATCACGGTGAGAAACCTGAAAGATGCAGAGTTTATGATGGAAGCAATTTCCTATTTCACTGGTGGTGCTGAATTGAAGGACAACAAAGATGGAACTTGGACAGTTGAAAGTCGTGGATACTTTCACTATATAGGTGCTTAAAATGGTCTGGAAACAGATAACCGAATTGTGGTGGGTAAACGATGATGGCGTGATGCTAAAAATACACCCAAAAACAGACAAAGGTATGAGAAGATACAACGAATTTTATCTTGAGTCTATATTCAACAAACGTGCAAATCTTCATTTTGCAACAACTGTTAATGCAAAGGAAAAGAAAAAAATATTAGATTTCATATTGATGGGGAAAAAAACACACCTTGTCGGTGTTGGTGATTGGAGTCGTGCTTTGAATGACCTGAATCAGCAGAGGAAACTTTACTTCGATTTTGAGGAAGAAAATCGTGGTTCATTTTACGGTATAAAGTATCAAAAGTGCTTTTAGGGGATGAATATGACAGAATAGGTGTTTAAAATAATGAAACTTGTTGATGTATATAAATTCATAATTCCATTTGTATTGATAGCTATAATAGTTGATAGCATAAAAACACCCTTATTAGTTATTGGTTTGTTCATATTTGTGGCTTCTCACGAATTGGGACACGCACTCACAGCATCTTGGTTTGGAGCATTTTGGGGGTTTACAATTCATAATGGCAACCCGACAACAATAATTAATCAATCTTTAATACCAAAAAATCTAATGCCAATAAATTACATATCTGGAATATTAGCTAATTTAATGTTTGCACCAATCATAATTCAATTATTTTCTATTCTTAACATTACTTTGGTTCAATATTTATTATTGGTTTTATTGCTTGGTTCTGGTGACATATACTGTATTTGCACCAGAAGTGTTTTTAGGTTAGATGATCAATAATGTCACAGAACTGGATATATAACAAAAAGAAAACCCAGATTTTAACAAAAATAGGTTTTCTTTTCCTTGAAAAGATGGGATGTCACGAAATCTCAACAGAGGTTCCTGTTTATTCATATTATTTTAGGGATTTTCAAAATCCAATAAAAAACGATGCACACTATCATATCGACATTCTTGGTATAGGGTGGGAATATCTGCCACCGAACAAAGAGACATACCAGACAAATAAGAGGGAAATACTTAGGGGTATAGAGGTCAAGATTTCAAAGTCTGACTTTAATAATGGATTTATTCACAATAGTTGCCACTATAACTATCTACTAATCCCGAAGGATTTGATTGAACCTGATCAGGTACACAAAAGCATTGGCATAATTGAAGTGGATTTGGATAATTTCAAGATAATACGTGACAAACCACCTTGGTATGGCTATCATATGGTTGGTGTCACAGTGACTAGACCACCACAAAGAGTTAAAATAAATGAGGATGAGCTAAGTGAGATGCACCTTAGAAGTGTGAAATCCGAGATGCTTGAAACACTAACCAATCAAACAAAAAGATGGATACTGGATGAGATTGGTTGGGAATATTTGCCAAAAAGGTCAGTTTCACAGGTATAATTATATCAAATATACTTCTGAAAAAGAAAGATTTATATATAGAAATCAATATCATATTATGACATAAGTTGAACTTTGCTGAACTGAAAGAGAAGGTAAAAGAGATTCTAAAGGAAGATGAAACAGACCCAGAAACAGAACCAGTAAAATATTCGTTTAGAGATTCATTTCAATATAATATGGTTGAAATGGTGGTTGGTTTAATGTTTATTATCCTTGCTATAGATGCATTTGAACCAGAAATATTTAATATGACTTTCAAGTTAAACACAGATGGTGGAATATCCATTATGCTTCTTTTTACATTGTGTCTTGTTGGTTATGTTCTTGTGAATGGTTCCCTGATGTTGGGTAGTTGGCTTATGAATATTGCAGAGAGGATCGGCAGAGGAATTTGGTATCGTGTGAATCCATCACAAACGGTTATAGATATACTTATGGTATTACTTATATTCGGTTTTATAATATATAAGATTTATAATCCATTTTCCCCAATTCCAGCACGTTGATGTTATATCATAACATTTAAATACTCTGGTATCTATAAATAAGTGATAACTATGGTTGAAAAAAGAAGCAAGTCTATTTCTATTTCAGATAGAAAAGCAACATTCACTACATTCCACATACAAACTAAGGATTTAAAAAAGGTATCTTCTGCGATAAGTAGGGTTAGACCATATGGTGCTAGATCACGTATGGCAAATGCTGAAAAGGTATATGTTAAAAAAGGAAAACGTGTTACTGAAATAAGTGTAAGCCCCCCCTCAATTGGATATGCAATTTCTATGAGAGATACAGCAGATGACACAAAAAAGTATATGGATGCACAAAGAGATTTACGCAAGAAGTTCATGGGTAAAGTATTTAGAATTATGAAAGATCATGATGCTACAGTTGTGGATTATGAAAAGGGCAAAAAGGTTGTTCCCGTTTCTGAATACTTAAAGTAATATAGATTTTTATATCATAACATTTAAATATTAGTATGCTATAATTATTACCGATAGTAATGACCAGTAGAGTTATATTCAAGATAAATAGGATGCCCCATCCACAGAAGGAACATCTTGTTAGTAGAATTCGGAACTTAGGCACAATTGTGTACTATGGTGACGATGTAATTGCCATAGACACCAGTTCTCCAAAGTCTGTGGTTCTCAATGTAAAGCCATATTTGAAGGATCATCACGTGACGTTTACATACAGAACCACAAAAGTAAGTAAGCCACATGTATACAGGTGTCCAAAGTGCAAGTCTCGTTTCACGGAATATTCGCCATCATACGAGAAGTATCTGTGTCGTAACTGTGGTGAGACATTCTATCCATATAGAAGGTAAATAAAATGGTACATAGTCATCATCATGGTGTTAGACACCCCAAAGCACACATAGCAGAACCAGAAAAGAAGGAAGAACCAGAAAAAGACGATTTTTGGGATGTTTCTTTCAAGCCCGACAACTGGGAATTCGGTAATACTAAGGCGATTCCAGATTTTGATAAAGCAACCGATTCCTTCAAGGAAAAGAAGTAACATTCTTATACTTAGGCAGAAACACTTTATATGATAGCCCGGATAGAGAATCACCATACCTCTTATCAACCAGTGTCTCAGAGAAGGGCTGTCATCTTTCTACCACAACTCTTATATACTATATGCACTATGTATCTGGTGCTATGTCAATAAACGAAGATTTGATACAGAGCTTACATAGTGTGTTCTGTGACGATTGGAGTTTTAGATACTATGGTAAATCAGCTATTTTTGTAAGAGACTATGGTATGGGTAAGGAAACCGTGAGAATAAAGAAACACAATGATGGTTTCTGGACAGCCAAGGTGAAGAATCTTGACAGGACAAAGGAGATTCATACCGTTGGAGGCATAAATGCACATCGACTTCTTTACTCGAATCCTAAAATGTTGAGTATAAAAGAGGCAGAGAAAATAAGGCTGAACTTCATAACAGAAACAGAACATATTGGTAATAATGAATTGCACACAGTTGGAAATATAGAATATGGTACAACTATAGAGAAAGAACTCTGTAATATAAGTGTTGGCACACACCCACACTATTATCTCACGGATTTTGTGATTCTGAAAACACGAGATGTCTCAAGTATAGTGCCATTCCTACTACTCAGATATGAGTTTTTTTGGGTGTAAATCTTTATTTCTTATATGCTTCTATTTTCTTCAAATTTTCATATAACAAATAGGAACATATAATAATTATTGAAATAAAAGCAATTGCACCAAGGCATCCTGTTTGTTGTGGTTGTAATGATAAAATACCTAATGAAATTAATATATCAAAAATCCAACCAAATATACCCACTGTTACAATACATGTAAAAAGACTTCCCGCATCATACCAGAGTTGTTCAATCTCTGTCCTCTCTTTTTTCGTGCATTTCACTCTCGATCAGGAAACTCTTTATTGAGTCTTGCGAGATATTTCTTTTTCTGTTCTAAGTCAAAATCCTTTCCAAAGGTTTTCATAAATTCTTTATTATTCATCTGTTCGGACTTGTGGCAACATCTTTTGTGTAGAATCAATCCTACGCCTGTTGCATTACATCTTGAGTCAGACCAGTGTTCACCAGAAACTACCATTTTACCGCAAAGTTCACACCTTGGGTATTTTGAATATTTCCCACCTTCTCTAACTTTCTGCCTTTCGATCTGTCTAGAAGTCAAACCAGCTTTGATATTTGTTGGGGTCATTTCTATCGAGTTATATAATATGTAAACTTACATATAAACTTTATGTATTAATTCAATCAACTTTCATTTTTTTCTCCAATGCTAATAATGCAATAGCCCAATCAACAAGATCACGAAGTTCGTGTAGTTCAGCCTCATCCATTGCATATAAACCATCCCCATTACCAGCAGAGATTGTTATCCCCCTGTCATTTTCATTATAGAAATCTGCATCCCTATAATCAGCAAGCGAAAAATGTTCAGTATCCTTATCAATCTTCATTTTATCACTCAACCCATAGCAGAGGCTTGAAGCCGTACTGCATAAAGCGTACAGGTGTGTAAAAAACCAAGTTTGGATGTTGCATAGCATATTTGTACATTTCTTTATCAGGAACATCCTCAGTGTCAGATTTGATTTCGTGGTTCTCGATACGGAAATTAATTCCCCACCTTTTCATAGCAAATTTAATGAATGATGTCTCGTTTTTGAAAGCACCAAAGTAGGTGTCGCTAAGTTGAAAATTATGAGTAAAAACACGCAACTCAGGATTTTTTTCGGGTTGCTTGATGTCAAGCGTAAGACCCAGAGCATCTTTGATCCTTGCTACATCACTGATGATATGGCTGTGCTTTTCGGTAACAACCACGTTACCAGTTATAGGCATTGTAAATATCTCATTTACAATATCATCCAGCAAATCATTTACTGGTTTCTCAGGCTTTCTATTCAACTTGATTTCACTTAAACCCATATGTATCAGGTTCCAAATATGTACTATAAAGTATATAAGGTTTTCGGTTTTGTAACCGAAATGTTTTTATATGATGTTGTTTTCTATATATAGGAAAGGTGAAAATTAGATGGAAATTTATTTAGTTATTGAAGTTGGATATGAGGGGATAGACAATATTCTCAGGGGATTTAGCAACCCTAAACAAGCCCTTCAATTCTATGAAGATGAAAGAAAAAGAATCCTAGAGAGTAAAGATGAAGAGTACTCGCTTATGGATAATGAAGATAATGAGATAATTCATCCGGGTAGAGGAAAATATTGGAGAGAAAAGAAAGCAGACCGACTTTGTATCCAGAAAGTAACTGATACTGAGTCAGCAAAGTGTGTTTGTAGAGAGTTGGGGCTTCCTGAAAAAAATGAGATGATTCTATATTGACTCTCAGCTTATTTGAAAAAATAGAAGCGGTGTGCATACCAACTACTTTGATATGTTTCTTGATAATTTATGTGGCAAATTTGGGTTGGAATGGTAAAACTCTATTGGGTGCTATTTTAATGATAGTGGGAAGTATAGCAATGTCATTAGGGTTAGCTTTGTTTGCAATATTTGTGGCAGATGTGTTTGATGGATCAATTTAACTTTGAGTAGAACCGAAAGGCTTTTAAGTAACGTTCAAGTGTTATTGTTTGAAACAACATGTCTGGTGGAACCATAAATGCTACTTAAAGAAAATGAAAACTGGCAAGTTAGATGCCCAAAAACAAAAAAATTAAAATATGTCATAGATTGTTCCTCATGTAATTCACAGGATGGTCAATCTATGGATAATGGTATATTCTATCTATGGTGTAGTGGCACTAAAGGTGAAAAATGATGCCAGTTGATCCAAGATTCAAGTCTGATGCTGATGAGGATTATGACAATTACGTAAGAAATAAACGTGATCCAGACACTATTAATAAACGAATAGATGAATTGGAAGAACGTTTGAAGAGAATCGAAGAAACCTTGAAGGTGAAAAAATGAATCTTTATGATATAGATAACCAAATAGAATATGCAAAAACTAAACTTCGTGACAATCCTTCTGACTTCAAACAGGGATATCTCAAGGCTCTACAAGATATGAGAGAACTAATTAAAAATGAACAAAGGTGATATAATGAGTGAAATAAAAGTAATGGTAAAACCTGTCTTTGAAGTAATATCTGATGGCTGTTTCGATGAGAAAGAGTCCATGAGTGAGAGAGTATCGGTAGAACACTGTTATAGTTGTGGTAGCCCCCTGATGTATATTCGGAAAGAAAAAGACTATGAGGAAAAAAAAGGACAGTCAGATTATACTTGGTATTGTGCGGTATGCGGTTCCTGTCAGGGAGGTATAATGATTGATTGTAATAAAGGAGAATCTTAAAAATGTCTAAACGAACCGAAAAGAAATTATATCGCTGTCCTACCTGTGGTGATGTCTTAACTGAAACAGAATATGAGGCATCGTTCTTAGCAGGTGGAAATGGTTATTGCCTTTGTCAATTTTCTGCGGTAGATGAAAAGGGAGAAAATTGGTTTCCTAGAATGATGACTGAATATGATGTATACATTCTTCAAGAAGATACGAAAGGCGAAAAGGTGAGAAGATGAAAGGATATTGTCATAAATGTGGTTCAAAAATACATACCTGTGAAAATATTGGTACAGGCGAAAGATTCTCTTTATGCCCTAATTGCAATAATATTGTCCATTTTCCTAGACGTAAAAAGAAAATCTCAGAAATGACCAAACAAGTGACGTTGGCAGACTTTGAGGTTAGATATCAGAACCTTAGAAGAGACTATCCAAACAATCCAATGTGTTCTGTTGAAGGATGCCCCAATCCTGTAGATGTCACAGAGGGACTTGGTATAGATACAACCTGTGCATATCACCGTTTGTTGTTCGACTTCTGGTTCTTTGAGGTTATAGATAACGATGAGCTTTTGACAGATCAGGTAAAGAGAAGAAAAGCCTTCAAGAAATGGATCGATAAAACAGGTAAGAAAGCATGTGATAAACTCGTTTTAGGTATGGCTAAGGAGAAAATTAATTGGATGTGTTAATTATGGTTGAGAAATTAAGTGTGAGAGCCATACGTTTCTTCGACAAGTGTTGTTCGGGTAATTACAATTCAAACGATGCTAGTGAGATACTTGGAGATATTAAGGCACTCGAAACCGTTGTTGATAATGTGCAAAAACTTCCAGAGAAGTGGCGTGATAAAAGAACTCATGATCAACTCATGTATGATGAGACACCAGAAAATTATACTCTAACACATTGTGCTGATGAACTTGAAGAAACAGCCAAGGTGAAAAAAAATGGATTTTATAGATGAGGCAAGTAAATCAGGAAAACCATGTGCAATGGTAGCCAACAAAGAGGGTAAACTTTACTGTAAAACACACGAACAGAGTCTACTTTACGTTTATATTAGAAACGGAAAACTTGGTTGCCGATGTCAGGTTGGTGAAGATATGACACCCAAATCAAAACTGGTTATGTTGGTGTATTGATTGATGGCAGAAGATAAAAAGGATGAATTCAAATTCTACACCGCTAACTGTAGCTGGAAATTTGATAATTCTATATTTCCATGTGAATGTAATCCTTGGCACGAATGGTACTTTGGGCATGGTAAATACCCAGATTGTCAAAAGTGTAAAGAAGCTATAGAACATGGTATAGTTCCAAAACCAGAGGAAGTGGAAGAATGAATAAACGACTAAATGAACTTAATAGGATAGCTAGACTTAACAAAAGAGCAGATTCTTCATTTGGGGTTTCTCCTATTAGGGAAGGCACAACAGTAATGGTATTCAAAAAAGTGGATGAGGAAAAATCAAAATGACTAAACGAAAATCACCAGATTGTGATGGATGTAATTTCAACCTTGATAATATTTCCTGTACCAATGGTCTAGTTGCAACCAGAGTCAGCCCCAATTCACCACAGGAAGAAGGTAGACATGGATTCACTATTTTTAAGGGTTGGACTACTAATAGATGTCATTTTAAGCCACCCGAAACAGATTATGATCATGCCAATATAGGAACCTGTGAAAACTGCCATAAGGAAAATGTGAAGGTTCGCAAGATAGAAGCCTATGGTATGTTTGGTAGTGCCAATCGTGGCTTCTATAATATCTGTTTTGAATGTTTCAAGCCCAGAGTTAAATTCAGGGGAAGAGATGGGAGAACTTATGAATCTCCTGTTGATGCTGTGGTGGAAAAGTAATATGCCTGAAATAAATATAGAAAAGAAGCCACTTGATAAACGTCTATATAATGGGTTTGGTGTTTGTAAACTCAAAAAACACGAAATTCCAGTAACACCATATATGAAACAACTTGATGTAATCGCAGAAAATCAAGAAAAGTTGTGGGATGAGTTTGAACAAATATTAGATGATTTCTTAGAGAAAGATTATAGACTATGGAAGGAACACAGCGACCTAAGACCATTTTACAATGAAATAAATGCAAAATATCCACCAAGGAATAATATTAGTCTTTTTCCAATCCATAAACCACGTAAAGAGAGGAAGATTGATACAAAAATGATCGGTAAATATCCGTGCCCAAAATGTGGCTCAAATGATTGGGAACCTGTACTCTGGTCTGATGAACCATACGATGAATGTAAGGTTTGTGGCTACCATTTCACATTTAGAGATGTGCCAAAATCTGATGGAGATGTTTGAAGAATGATTGATGAAACACTCTGCGAGAACTGTATTGAAAGAGCATATGATAGGTATGATGAGTTATCAGGTCGTTGTTTTTGTCTCAAACACCAAAGGCTTGTCAGCCTACGTGGTTGGTGTGATGATTATTCACCAGCCAGAAAGGATAAGCAGGATGATTCAAAATGAAACGAGATATGGTAACAGAACAAATAGTAGAACCATGTAAAGGTTGTCCAATATTCCCGACCTTTTCATGGAAGATTTGCCTTCAGTGCCGAAGAGAGAATAGAAAGGATGAACAGCTTGTTATTGTTCTTCCAAAAGGTTTACTCAAAGGATGGGGGGCAGAAGAAACAATGGGTCTAGAAATTCCCACACCACATTGGGAAGAACCCCCAAGTGATAAACAATTAATCAAGTATCTTAATCGAAGGGTTCAGAACTTAGAGAACAACCTAAGATGGTATAAGAGAGGCTTCAATCGTAGAGGTCGTGTTATTAGGAAATTAAAAAAGAAAGAAGAACATTTAAGTTTTCTTGAATGGGCTATGATTCAGGGATGGTGTTAATTAAATGTGTCAAAAACATAGTACCGTTATTTTTAATGATATTAGGATTGATCCATGTATGAAAGAAAGATTAGCAACATTATGGGCATTAAGAATACCCACCCTTGCACACTGCTGTGGACATGGAAAATATCCTGAAACAATTGTTGTTGATTCACCTAGTGGTGCTTATGAATTAAATACAGGAGTTAAGATTCCACGAAAAAGAAGATTCTACCGAAAAGATGCTGAGGGATTTTATTATATCCCAGAAGTATGTTCGGCAAAATAGACCGAAAGGCTTTTAAGCTACACCGTTTTCTATACCTTGTTGATTAGTCTTGCACAGAGCCTTGTGTTGTAGAAAGAAATTTGATACTAATGGTTACATAACTGTTAATATTGATTATAATGAAGGCATGTGTTCGGATAAGAAGGGCTGTACAGTAATATGTGGTTTTAAGGAGAATATAGAAAAATGAATAATGATACATTAAGGTTATTATTCACGTTAGATGTAGCTAGTTTATATATAGGAGTAGCTATTTTAATAATGACCAAATTGATTGTGCAGATAGTAATTATTGAGGTTATTCTTATTATTTTATTAATGTATCTTAGTTCAAAAATAGGCGAAATTAAGGAGGATGTGAAAAATGAGGGCTGATGAAATAACAAAATCTGATTATATATTCTTGTTTACTCTTATGTTTGGTGTGTTCTTATTTTCACTTCTATTTAGTGAAATATTTGGTACTGTGTTTGCTAAAGCCCAATATGATGTAATAGATAGTAGTTCACTTTTTATGGCATTTACTATGTCTGGTATATGTCTCGTTTCGTGGGTATGGTTTATGAAGGATGAATAAAAATGACAGATCATGAAATAGCGGAAAAAGCTAGAAAAATTGGCTCTATTGAATGGGTAATTCTTGAATCTGGGATTATGGAATTAAGAACATCACAAGAGATTATAGACGATCTTTTAATCAAGTTTAATGCTCTCCGTGATGCCGTTCTTTCAGAATTAGAAGATGTGAAAAAATGAGTAAAAACTTTTGGTTGGTGTTTTATTCATTCATGTCCATAACAGGTTTGGTTGATATTGTGATAGGATTATCTGTTGGAAATCTCGTTGATTTTACCATTGGTACTGCCATTTATTTCTTGAACTTTTATTGGCTTTATAAAGAGTATGTGAAATTTCCAGAGGTTGTTAAAAAATGAATGATATGGGAACAGTAGCAATGCGAAGATACTCTAAATGGCTACATCGTGGTCCATTTAGCTCAGATGAGGAAATGTGGAATGATTTCAACAGAAACCACACCGAAGAACAAAAGAATATGTTTTATAACACGTGGGTGTATAACCTAGCAGATGAGTTGTGGGAAGAGAATAAAAAGCTCAAAGCACAATTAGAAACCACAAAGGAGATGGAAAAATGAGTAAAAAAGTAACAAACGATGTTTACTTATTACGTTTCATCTATGATCATTATAAGTACAATTTCATAGCAACCAGTGATTTACAGAAAGATATTGGTTGGGACACAAAAAAATTACTCTATGCGTTGAATAGCCTAAGAAGTTGGGGTTTTACAGGAGATCAATCAATAGGAAAACTTAGAGATAAAAAGGGTTGGGCTGGAACTGGAATCTGTCTCGATGAGAAATACGCTACAGAATATTTCATGGAACACAATATTCCAAAACTATCAGAGATGGTTACAACATGAATGAATATAAACTTATTTATAAAATATGTAGTTCGATATTTGTAATATTTGCAGGGTTGTCTCTTGTAACAGCTTGGATTTTTGCTGAGATTCAAACTATTTATTCTCAGAATTACGGAACTTTATTTGATCCAAGTCTAACTTGGAAACTTAACCTATATTGGGCACTTGTTCCAAATTGGTGGTTAATTGGTATATTCACTATAAGTAGTGGTATAGTTTTCTTTTTCTTATTGATTCACAAGCCAAGTGTAGATAGGATGATACAGAAATGACTGAAAGAGAAGATGTTTGTGAAGGCATTGCCACTTACTGTTTGGCAAAAGGTGATTTGGTTGTACCTTCAGAGGATTGTCCCAAATGTAATTACTGTAAAACGGATAAGCAAAAATGGAGAAATTATATTAAATCAAAAAAGTAGGTGAATGAAATGGATAGAAATAAAAAAATCGAGAGATTAAAGATGTTTGGGGAGTTTGTTACAATAATTGCTGTTATTGTTATAATTGTTTTTATTGGTTTCAATTATCTTATGTCTTACCAAGCAAATAGACCACTTTACACAGTCAATGTAACTGTACCAGTACCTGACGGAAAATTCACTTATTATACTGTTTCTGGTCAATTAAATGAAAAGTTCATATATTATAATTCTTCAGACACACATTTTATAGGCGTAGGATTTCTAATCTTCACACCTTTTGCTGATAATGGTGGGCAATCTATGGAAAAGACTGTTTATTTACATTATACCATTTACTTAGAAGTTTCTCCAAACACATTCCAAAAAACTACTCAGGATAAGACATTTATTGTGATGGGTTTGAAATGACTGATAAATGTATTCTGTGTGATGTCGAACTTGATACAATAATTCTCACTGAGGTAGGTACTGGTCCTTTGTGTGCGGATTGTTTCAGTATTTACCGATGGGATAAGCCTGAGTTTTGGCGTAGATTAAAGGAGAAGTCGGGTGCTGTTTTTTTAGGAAAAATGATTCCATTTGATACGGAAAATCGTCCATCTGTTCTTGATAAATGTGTAAGGTGTGGACATTTGTATTTATATCATAACTTAGCTTGTTCTAAGTGTGATTGTAAAGAGTTTATGGTTTGGGTAAAAGGGTAATATAAAATGTACTCAGATAGAGAAATAAGTCTAGAGGACTTTGAGAAACAAATGCTAGATGCTGGATGGCAAAAGAAGGTATTGAAGAAAGATAGTTCTTGGAAATATTTTTATCGAACATATATTAAAACAGGAAAAATGATCTATAGTCCCAAATTTCATGGTTCAGCCCCAAATGTTTTTTGGGTAAAACAATTATCTGTAAGGGAGGTTAAAAAATGAATATTATCGGTAAAATACTCTCACGATTTAAGAAAAAAGAGCCATATCATTATGAAGACTCACCTCTAGACGCTTATGCTAGAATGGTACATTGGACAGGTGAATCTTGGGAACATTATTGGGGAATAGAAGAGAAAAAAAAGTAACCGAAATGCTTTTAAGTACCTTTGTATTTACATAGTGTTGATTTAACTTGACTGAAGAGGCAAAGATTGTTCTAGCGGTAAGCGGAATTATTGCAATTTTAGTAATACTATTTTCGGTTGTGGTTGTCACTCTTGCGCCAGCAATCTTAATTATATTTGGAATGTGGGATACCTTTGCATACTGGTATCCGATTGCTATGTTGGTTGGTCGTTTCTTCTGTGTCTTTGGTTTCATCGTAGGTATTGTATATACTTTCCTTGGAAAGATGGTATATCTGGTTTCTGGTGTTATCGATCTGATTATGGCTATTTGGGGTATACCCGTTCTTCAAACAGCCGTGATGAGTCTTGGTTACACACAGCTTTCTGGAATGGATTTACAGAGAACCATCCTGACGATTATTCTGATTGAAAGTATCATGGTTTCTGGTTCCCTTATAGCAAAAAAGAGTGAGTGAAGTTAAAAATGGATAGAACAACAAACGATTATGAAATGTTGAAGGATAAGTTTGTTACTTATTGGGCACAGAACCATCTCGAAACTGCTGATGGAACAACACTTTCCAAGGCTTTCCTAGCCTATGTCAAGGGGTTTGTGGATGGTCTTGAATATTTAGATGAAATAAAACAAAGCAAGAAAATAAAATGATAGGTGAACTGAAGAAAATGATAGAAACATATTGGTTTGTGTGTCAGGATTGTGGATTTAAAGGTAATTCCAGAGATTTTACTAAAATTGACAATACTAAGGATGATTTTAGTGTCGATTTTAGTTGTCCTAAATGTAAATCAGCCAATGTAAAGAAACGTATTGGTATGATAGACGATACAAAAGAAGTCAAAATGATCTGGTATGGTAATGCTGGGCATTTCTGTGGATGTAGAAAATGTGAATTCCACCTCTGTACTGAGGTGGGTAAGTATTTAATTTCAACCGTTGGTGAATATAGACCAGATGGTATAAATATGCCAATGGAATCTCTCAGCACCACACCAAACATGTTCTATGAAACTATGGTTTTTGAATTAAGTGGTTCTCGATGCAAATGTGGTTGTGGTCTACCTGATGTTCATTTGTCAGCATTAGAAACAGATAGATATGAAACACCAAAAGAAGCCAATGAAAAGCACCTAGAATATTGTAAAAAATATGCGGAGAAGGTTAAAAATGAGTTACCATAAAGACCCAGAAGTAAACAAAGCCATAATTCGGCTGTTAGACACACTCTGTAGTTGGGAGAGGAACACAGGAAGGCGTTCAACGTTATTGTTAATTCCTCATAATGATGATGAGGAAATGATAATGGCTCAGGATGGTAAACCAGTAGATTCCTATATGATTACACCTGAACATCTACTAGAAATAGCGGAATTGGAACGTGAGAATTCATCTTGAGTGTTGAAGATATAATCTCAAAATTCCCACCAGAGGCTATAAAACTAGCCGCTAAGAAGATTGAGACAGAGGAAAAGATAAAGAAAATTCTCAAGGATTCAAGGTGGAAAGATACACCTGTTTTGCTAGATGAAACAACATTCATATTACCTTTACTAGACTATGAACGCAGACCACTAGCCGTGACTCTACATTCATATGGACTTTGGATAGAGCCAATCTACACAGCATATAATGGTGGAAAACCAGACAAAGACTTTGCCCTTCATATTGATGAGGAAGATGATGGTCTTTACATTCACATTGAAGATGCTCTTTCAATGACTCTATCGGGTAGTTATGAGACAGGCTTTAAATTGTTGATAACGGAGTGTAACAAAAAGACAAAAGTTTTTGATACATCCCCCAAGTATAGAGATTAACCGAAAGGCTTTTAAGTGACATTATACCTTTATACACCGTTCAAAAATGACAGGTTCCATTGGTTTTTACAGTCGTGATGAAAAATATGGTTGGTTAAGTAACTTCCACCGATGTATGGAAACCATAGATGATAAAAAATACATAACCAATGAACATTATTATCAGTCGATGAAATCAATCAACCCAGAAAAAGCAGAGTTGATTCGACAGTTACCAACGCCATACATGGCTCTGAAAATGGGTCGATCTTTACCAAAGGGAGAACTTAGAGAGAATTGGGATGATCCAACAAACCCACAGAAACTTGTCTACATGGAACGTGGACTTAGAGCAAAATTCTTTGATCCAAACCTTAGACAAAAACTCCTAGCCACAGGCGATGCATATCTCTATGAAAACTCACCCACCGATTCTTACTGGGGTGGTGCTTTACCAAATAGTGCAAACCACCTTGGAAATTTGATAATGAAAATTAGAAATGATATAAGATATGACATGTGCAGGGATTGTTCCTCTGCACCAAGGTCTAGTATTCGTGATCCTGAGTATTGTGGTGGTTGTTTTATCTATGAGACAACACCAGACAGTGAGAAAATGGTGAATATTGAGAATGTCTGGAAAAACGCTTGAAAAGTTACCTGAGAAAGTGAAGGGTACAACAGCAGGTGAACTTGGTGCTACGTGGGTGAAGCCATCATATGTTGTTGGTGAAGGGTATCCAAAAGGTATAGTGTGGATAGATAAAAACGATAAGAATGATTCAACTATAATGATAGTCAATACAGGAGATAATGAATATCAATTACATGTTAGACACGTACTAAATAATGTGTACACAAAATGGGAACATGTAACATCTTTCCATGATTATGAGTTAGAAGAGTTAGCAATATCCATATTAGAAGGTGCAGTTAAAGACGATATAATAATAAGTAAAGTGATGAATAAGGAGTGGCAACGATGATTATATTATACTGTAAAGTTCCAAAAGAATGTAAATTTATGACCAATGGTGATATATGTAATTACTCCCATTCCTGTGAACGTCAAGCCACAGACTTTGAATTAAAATGGTACAAAGAACATTTATCTGAGAAAAAAACACCATAGGATGAACCGAAACCTTTTTAAGTATCTTCTATCTTCTTTATAATGAACAAAAAATGAAGATAAATATACAGAAAGCACTTGGAATTATTACAATACTCATTGGTGTTGTTTTAGGAAGTATGTATATATTTAACACAGTACAAACAGGCTCTATGGAACTTGCTGGTATGGGCAAGTGGACGGGTGTTTTTGTCGTACAAGTTATGTCGTGTTTCTTCCTTGGTTATATGCAATATTCAATTGCAGATTTGTAACCGAAACCCTTTTAAATGATCATATATTTACATATTATAAAATGGCAAAGCGTAGGGTAAAATGTGAGTTTTGTGGTTTTGTATGGGATACACAATCACCATTTGATAAATTTATGTGTCCCAACCCAGCTTGCTGTAAACAGACAAAGTTAATATTGGTAAAAGATGATAAAAATGTTTAGACCGACCAAGTATATTTGTATAAATTGCAAAAAAGAGTGGATGAACTACCTACCAAAAGAAACACCAAACGAATGTTTTTTTGGACACCAGCATACGTTTGTAAGAGAAAGGGATTTGATTAAACGTAGGGGTTTTAGTGAATATCGAACAGAGCAATTAATACCACATAAAGAAGATCAATCCAACGAACTTCGTGAAACCAAGGAAAAGTTACAGATTTGTGAACAAGAATTGAAAGAGGCAAATTCTGATCTTGATAAATGGGATGCCTTTGCAGATAGGGCAGAAAAGGTATTAAAATCTATTTAAGAACTTAAATAGACCGAAAGGCTTTTAAGTACCTTTGTGTTTCTATAGTCTGATACTATAAAATGCCAAAACCACCACATGTTTATAGAGATATGTTTGATGAAATAGAGGATGAAAAGCCTTGGACATGCCCTAAATGTCAACATGTAAATAAGGTAAATACTGATATGTGTGAAAAATGTAATAGCTTTAGACCTGTGAAAATCACACTGGCTGGTTGGCATGATTCAGAGGGGAGAGTATATTAAAATGGCTGATCTTGAATCAATTTGTATGTTATCCGATAGTCCAATATTCTGGAAGAAACACCCAAATTACCGTGAACCGTTAGAAGTACTTGCAGATAATGAAATACTGGAACGTGTTGATTATATGGAAGTTTTAGATAAATCACACAAAACCAAATTAGTCAAGGAACCTGATATTTATGAGGCAAGTTATAGATATAAACTTGTGAAAGGCTATAAAGTTAAATATAATAATCATCTTTCATTTGTGAATGACCTATCGGCAGATAAACTAGAAATGGCTTTGAAAAAGGCAAATATAAACTACAATCGTAAAGATGATTATCTTTCAATAGAAGAATCGTGGGACCAAATCGAATCCAGTAGTTATATGCACATACGAATAATAAAGTAACCGAAACACTTATAAACAACATCGTCATATTGAGCCTGTGATAGCTATGCCTGTGGAATACGTTGAATCAGATGTTAAAGAATTCATAAAACGCCTTCCAGACTTAACAGTAAGTCCACCAACCGTACATCTTGCAATGCTCTGTGTCAGGTCAAAAAAGGTCAAGGAATTGCTTGGCTACAAACTTAGCGATCTTGTAGTTGAACGGGACATAATTCGTGCTATAATGACCAACCCAGATACTGTTGGCGAACAGGATGAATTCAACTATGGAGAGATCAGAGCCACATGGCGTGACAGGTACTTCACAAAAATTCACAACTTAGCGATTCTACAACATTACGGCTTCTATGATGTAAAGACAGAAAAGAAGTCAATTCCAAGGATGCCAAAAGAGGCTATGGGCATACTAGCTACACTTAGCCCAAGAAGTGTATATCAGGCTGTTGCACAGCTTATGAAGGATAATGTCACTCATATGCTCTCACGTGACCAAAGTTCAGATATAGCCCTTGGAATGGAGAATTCCCGTTTCTTTGGTGATTTGCACAAGAACAAGGCTAAGGGAACACACTTCTGTACCGTTGATGTTGATACACTTGACCCAACTATCGCTAAGGATGTTATGGATCATACTTCCTCTTATAAAAAGTTCATGGTCACGGAAACGTCAGGTGGGTTTCATATCATTCTGGACTTATGCAAATCTGAGGATGCCACAAATTGGCACGGACAGAATGGTGGTCAACAACAATTGGGACTCAAATATCCACCAATAATGGTCGATGGAAAACCCAAGGCTGTGATAGAATTTCAAACAGACTCGCAGGAGCCTATCGCCGGGAGCCTCTACTGTCGCAAGGGTGGTGAACATCACTTCGTTAGGATCGTGGAGTGATAACAATGTCTCAAGATATGTTAAAAAGAAATAGTGAAATATTAGCACTTGTGATTGAAATTCGTGAATTGAAACGTGAAGCTAAACTCATACCAGATTTAAAACACTTCCCAACTTTATTGTGGGCTATGGCTGTTGATATTACAACTATACATTCTGTACGTTGGGCAAGAGATGAAGTACCAAATTCTATGGTCTACAAACAATACCACTATATAGCACCAAATACAACAATATCAATCAAACTTAGAGAAATACATGATAAAATGAATGAATTGTTTGACAATGTTCCAGATCGGTACACAGCACGACTTTTCGTGATGCAATATCTCACCGATCCAGATATTGATAGTGAAGTATTGTATGACAATTTATTCCACATTGAAGATGCAAGTTTTAGACTAATAAGTGGGCAGTGGTTGACATAAAATGGATTTAGAAACCGCTAAAAAATTACAATTCAACGACAAAATATTAATTAAGTATCCGAACACAACTATATTAGGTAGGTTCTTCGAATTGTCAAGAAATGGTTACATATATTATACAGCCCCTTGGACACCACCAAACCAGAAGGCACATAGGTCAATCGTAGAGCTACATTTTGATACAATGGCTAGATTGAAGAGAGAAGAGGGTGAAGTTGATTGACAACCGGATGTTCTTATTTTATCGTCTTTTTATTGTGGGGGATGCTTGGGACAGTTTTCATTGGTTGGACATGGTTATATTGCTATCAATCATTTAGAGATTATTTAAAAGATAAAAATAAAGAACATAGATTGTTTGAACTTTTGATATGTTTGGCGTGGTATGGTACAGGTTGCTTATTTTTATTTTGCTTGGGAAGTATGATGTTTATTGGGATGTATCGGTAAAGAGGTGAGAAAATAAATGGGTGAAAAAGGAGAACCTAAAGAGATAACACCAGAGAGTATAGAAGAGAGAAAGTCTGGTGTTTCAAAGAAAGAGAGACAAGTGTTAAGCAGAAATGCTAAACCAAAGCCACATACCAAGAAAGAAATGAAAGAAAGGCGTATGAAAAAAAGACTCAAGGAAGAGGAACAACAAAGATGAGTGTAATAGCATATGTTTTATTTGGAAAAATAAGAAAAAAGCCATGTAATATTGCTTACAGTGATTTGTGTGGTATGTATTGTGCCACAGCAGATCATAAGCAACACAAATGTTATTATGGAAAAGTACATCATGTAAAATGTTTGAGGAATCGTTGAACCAAAAAATTTAAATACTACCTACGTGGATAGGTATGATGGTAAGCATAAATGACCATAAAAGATTCTGGTAAGTATGTCCATCTTGGGCACAGTTACGACAAGGATTGGTGCTTTATAGAGGATGATAAGGAACTTCAAGAATGGCTCAAGGATGGTAGCTTGGCTGAAGATGATATTATTGTTGAAGTTAAAGCAATCTACAAGATCAAGAAGAACGTAACTATGTCTCTTGAACTGGACCAACAAAGTGATCTAAGATGAAATACAAAGAAGTTCTAGAAAAACTCAAACAAGGCTGGTGGCTTACAAAATATAGAGGACTCTATGGCAGACCACCAAGATGGCAATTATTCAATCCAAAAGCACCACCAGAATGGAAACAAGCCGACCAAAAAATATTGACGTATGGTGTTGTTTACCATCAGACAGGAGAAAAAATAGTACTGCTCGAAAACATAAAGGAGATAAAGCACTTCCCAGCATTAACATATGCTTGGGTTGAGAAAGTAAATGGTGAAACGAAATGAAGTATTCTGATTTGGTTGTTTTATCCAACCGTAGCACACTCAACAAGATTGGTAAAGATGGCAAAATCATTCCACACGACAAGTATGATATTAGTCGTGTCGAATATATCTCTCAAGGATTGGAGATAGATTTAAAGAAAAAGTTATATAAAACAATATTTGGTGCAGATTCCAGAGGCACTTACATCCAAAATGGGTTTATCATAAGGAATGGTTGGTATCAGATTGGGACAATAATAATTCCTGATTATGGGCTTAATGGTTATGGTGATGGTCTGCTTGGAGTCTATGACCGTACCAATTTTAAACATCTGTATAGTATGGTATATGACGTTGTAGAAGCAAATACAGATTGGTCAAATGCGGATTGATGAAAAATGGAAGATGAAAAAATAATTAGAATAAATGGTAAACTATTCACACTCGACTCAATATTTTTTAACCACGACCCAGATGTTATAATTACAACAGATAATGATGAGGTTAATAAAAATCTCTTCACAAATGCAACACTGTGTATCACATATGTTTCGGATGAAATCAGCGATTATCTAGTTAATGGAAAATTTATAGAAGTTAGGAGAAAGAAAAAGTGATGAAAAATGGACAAAACAAGATATAGAAAGCTGTTGGCATATGCTTCCGTCTGTTTCAAGCATATGACAAATCCCTTTGAGACTATGCACCTTTCCAAGATGAATGTCACCTTGGATGAGTGCAGTGATCTAAGTGAAGTAATAGCCGATGAACTAGCTGGTATGGTATTCGACCAAGACTTGGTTGAAGCCGAAAAGATATTTCAGGAAACTCAAGGGTGAATGATATGAGTGACATTGAAGAGAGAGTAAGAATCCTACCGAAATTCACTGATAAGAAAGTCACTATGCTAGAATATGAGGGCGAATATGTAGAGTTACCACCAAAAATTGGTAAAGCACTTACAAAAGAGCTAGAGGTAAAGAGGAAGGATAAGGATGATGAATACTATACCCTGCATCATATGAAAGAAGGTTTAGATGCAATGCGTTGGACTCTAGCACGACTTCATCCTGAAATGTTTGGTACAGAGAAGGCTGTTAAAGAACTATACAAGTGGAAACCAGAGGAATTCCAAGCTGGTGTGAACTTCAAGGAGAGTGGTTATTACAGTGATGGTGATGAGGATGCACCCTTTTTCAGCGAAAAGTTCTTATATAATCTACTAGGCAAAGACGATGCAAGATCACTTCTGGGTATGTTAGATAGGGCACTTGGCACAAGGGGAAGGGTTTAATTTGAAATGCAACATACTAAAATCAAAATTCTATGGGCAATGGTGTAATAAGAGACAATGTGTTTTACATCCCTGTTCTCAATTGATTTCTGCACACAAACAAAGGTTGGGTGATGTTGTATTAAAGAAAGTATAGAGACTAAGGAGAATATATTCTATCCAGTATATAGATGCCCAAAATGTGGATATAAATCAAGTGTTACAAACATTTGTAGAAAATGTGGTAGGAGTATGTATGCCACAGGCGAATGTGATCGTTTTGATAAATTGACAGAACAAGTTATAAAGAGAAAATTAGAAAAGACAGATATTCATTATGATTTTGCTATTAGTCATAGTGAAATCACATCTGCTAGTGACATGGCTGAAGGTAGAAAGATACCTAAATGGGCTTGGTTTGGGGATAAAGACCAAAACCCTTAAATACTCTGATATATCCCTATCTTCCGACAGTTATGAACCTATCTGATATCGAAAAGAATTGGGAAGTTTCCAAGATTTTAGTTACCGAAAATGCACAACCCAACTATCTTGCATACAAACTTGGTGCTTGGGGAATTTATGTTAGTAAAATGAAGCCAATCGTTACAGATATAAAAAGGAGTGCTTATCAACTTCCGATGCTCGTTGAGGTTCGTTCAAAGGAAAAGGTAGATGTACAGGCGTTCATTCTAGGTGAGAGACAATTCAAGGCATATAGAGTGTTCAAGCATGGTGAGGACTTTTACAAGATGGAAGATTGCATAGGACTCATAGCCAACACCATGAAAAGTATGTTACACCATTTTAAAGAGCCAACAATCTTCTATATAGATTGTAAGTCTGTGGGTCTACGCAAGGCGTTCTATGAGATGGGTGAAAGAATTAACATGGAAGATCAAACAGGACACATATTTGACTTTGAGACTTATGATTATAAGCTGATTATCAAAAAGTATGATACCTATATTGGTGAGAACAACCCGTTCTACACAGGTTCCCAAATATTCACAGTTATAACTGGTAAAGATATGCAGAATACTTGGAATCAAGAAGAGTAGTTCCAATGAGAAATGTTGCAATTGTTGGATCAGAAGGTGGTGAGTGGACACCGAATCAGAGAACAAAAGCTGTAAAAAAGATCAGAGAAATTCTTATTGATGAAACACCAAGAAAAATTGATCCTACTGGATATGATGGTGAATATAAGGATAGGACAGATATAACTCTAGTTTCTGGTGGCTGTGGTGGTGCAACTTCTGAAAATGAAAAAATCAAATTCTGTGGTGGGATAGATGAATGGGCAGAAATTATAGCTGATAGTTTAGGAATTCCTAAAGATATAAAATATCCAGAAATTAACCAGTTTGAAGATGTTGAGAAACCAACAATGTTGAGTAAAATATACCCAGATGAAACGTGTCACTATAATACTAAAAAAATGAAGGGATATAAGTCTAGAAACATAGAGGTAGCAGAAATGTGTGATGTTCTTTATTGCCTCGACCCAAAAGGAAGAAAATGGTCTGGGGGAATGTGGGCAATGAACTATGCTAAAAATATAGGTAAAGAGACACATCACATCATTATTGAGTAAATTTTTTAATATCCATTTTCTCTGTGGTTTAGGTAGAGTACACCGATTATAGCCCCAGCACCCAATACTAGAGAGGCATATACTAAGGTTAAGTCTGCATTTTCACCCGTAGCCCCTGTAGCACCTGTGTCACCCTTTGCTCCTATTGAACCTGTTGTGCCTGTGTCACCTTTTGGTCCTTGTAAACCCGTAGCACCCGTTTCACCAATAGGACCAGTTTTACCTATTGTTCCTGTAGTTCCTGTAACACCTATTGGTCCAACAGGTCCAGTTGTACCAGTAGCACCTTTGGCTCCGGTGGCTCCTGTTGCACCTCTAGCACCTGTAGCACCAGTTCTACCTATTAATCCTCTAATGTTTGCTGTGAAAACCCATGAACCAGATATTTTCTCATAAACAGTTGAATTTCCTGTATAGAGGCAGAAATCACCATTTACACCTGTTGAATTTACATTTGGTATTGTAGCACTACTATACCATGTTGATCCATTTGTACCGTTAGAACCTGTAACACCTTTTAGAATAGGCACGGTGAAGTTTGCTGAAGTTGTATCAGAAGTGAGGGCAGTATCTACAGCAGTAATTGTAAAGTTCCCACCCATTTGATCTAGAGCAGTGACCATGCATACAAAACCACCCAGAGAGTCAGAGGTGATGTTATATGGAATTGTAACCATCTGTGTTGTGTTCCAATATATTTTGATAGTCTGGTTGGCTTGGAATCCAGAACCCATAATTGTTGTTGTCACACCTGTAGATGGATTCAACATGATCGTAGGTGATGGTGTAGCTGAAGCTAAACCCAGAGACATTACGCCTAGTATAAGTATAATAAACATTCCTAAACTTAGTTTGTTAAACATCTTCTATCAGTTATATATGAAAACCGTTCTCATTTATAAACTTTGTGGTTGGTTAGAAATATTTATATGATAATAAAAATAAAAAAGGGAAGATAGATGGTTTATTGTTTCTTGTGGAATACGTTTGTCACTATGGCTACTATCGAGAACGCAATTGCTAACACCGAAAGAAGTGATGACCAAATCGGTGTTGATTCACCATTTGCACCTGCTATGCCCGGTATACCCTGTGGTCCCATCAGTCCTGTTGCACCTGTGTCACCTTTCAAACCTTGTTGTCCCTGTGCCCCAGTTGCCCCCGTTGCTCCGGTTGCACCCGTAGCTCCTGTAGTACCTGTAAGTCCCTGAATACCCTGTTCTCCTTGCGGTCCCTGAACACCAGTAGCTCCCCGTTGCCCCGTTGCTCCTGTTTGCCCCGTAGCTCCTGTGGAACCTGTGGCTCCGGTTGCACCTGTCGCACCAGTCGCACCCGTAGCACCTGTTAAACCTACTGAACCTATCGCACCTGTTTGACCTGTTTGACCTGTAGCCCCAATAGCTCCCGTAGCACCAGTAGCTCCCGTTGAACCTGTAGCTCCTTTAGAACCAGTAGCTCCTGTATCGCCCTTTGCTCCTGTCATACCAGTAGCTCCTGTTGCTCCTGTAGCACCTGTCGCACCAGTAGCACCAGTTAAACCCGTTGCACCTGTAGCTCCGGTAGCTCCTGTAGCACCTTGAGGACCGGGAGTGCTAGTGAGTCCACTGATAAGAGTTCTGAGAGCATCTATTTCATCCTGTAGATGCTGAATTTGACCGGGGATTCCGTTGTTCCCATTATCATTCGTGTCACACGCAGACACTTTAAGACCTACTACGGATACTAATCCTAGTAGGAGTATCACCAACGTCAGTATTCCAAACACTTTGTTCATGTTTTCTACCGTATATGAAAATACCGAACTTATATAAAAGTGTTTCGGTTTATAGGTTATATCATACAATAGGAGTAGAAAGTGGAAGCGTAGATGGAGTAGAAACCCCAGAATTATATTATATTTATATAAGATAACTACTAATATCGGAAGGTTTTTATATCACTGTAATATATCCTACATTAGATGATATAACTGGGAAGAGTGTGTGGGAATGAATATAGTATGTTTAATACTTGGTCATAAGTGGAAAATTGTGAATAAACATCTCCGATATTGCGAGAGATGTCCTGAATCAGAGAGTTTGGCTTATTTGGTTGTTGATGAGTATCAAAAAACATAAATTAATTCGTGGTGTCTAAAAATGGTATGTGATAATTTCACAATCTATAAACGTAAACCAGAAGATTTTGGTTTTGTATGTCTAAGGAAAGAGGATGGTTACAAGTCAATTTGGTTATCTCTTTCTGGTGTAGATGTGGATAAGCCAGTAAATTTTGTAAAAGCAAATGGTGACAGACTATTTGATGTTAATTTCTTTGATCGTTTAGTAGATGTCATAGGGCACGAATCATTACATTCTGTTATTGCAGACTTAGAGAATTGGGAGGTTTCAAAGAGCTATGATAAACTCTATCATAATAAGGGTGCTTGGTGGTTGCCCTAATATAAATGTTTATAAAAAAATTAACCCAAAGGCATATTTCTTAATTTGTAGAAAGCATCATCAATAGCTTCGTGCATGGTCATTCCGTAACCAGATTCCTTTGCAACCTCATCGTCTGTCTCAGCATCACGGAGTGTACAAATCCACAACCTCACGGACTTGGAATAATACGGGTCACAGGTGTACTTCTTTCCCTTATAAATTCTAACTCTTTTCAAGTACTTTCATCATCCTTTTAGCTGATCTTTCGGCATTTTTCTTTAATCTATTGACAACAGCCTTAGAAACATCAGTAATGTTTTCATAGTTTGGTGATAATCCCCAAACTAGAAAATATCTATCCTCAAGTGGTAATCCCCAATGTTGGGATAATTTTGGAAGTAATTTATATAGAGCATCTTCATAGGATATAGCATGTGAATATGCAACTCTACGCCAAATTTTTCTTTTTGGTTGGTCATCATAGGAATCTGTTTCCCACATCAAAGATACTGTTTTTCTAGTTGTCATTATATCGTATATTGCATTATCAACCTTGCTTAAAAAGGTTGTGGTTATGAAACCGAAACTCTTATATACACCACAGCCGTTGTAGTGTGTGATGCAAAATGGATCGAAAAATAATTCCAATCCTTATGATGTTGGGGATAGATATCTTCCTCTTTGGTATGTGGTATGAAATGCCGGGTATTGGCACTTATACCAACGCTATGGTTTTTGCCAATACCTATGAACGTGGTGTTGGTGGCTTCCTTATTACTCTTGGACTTTCTCTAGGCTTAGATAGTGTAATACTCATCTTTTTTGATGAGCTTTTTTAATAAAATATTAGGCAAACAACCGAAATGCTTATAAATAACTATGATGCTTATATGTTTCAATGATTGAACTAAAGGTTAATCAAACAATTCGTAGTTTGTTTGCTGGTTTAGATGAAAGAGAAATATATGATGAGTTAGAAAAAGATATTCAGAAACGTGGCATTTTGGTTAAAGGTGTTGTTGCTAATTCACCTGAAGAGTATAAGGGTACGATTGTATGTGGTGATAAACGTCATACACTTGCCACAAAGCTAGGAAAGGAATTTCCTTATATTTTGGAGGAATTCAAGGATTTTGAGGAAATAATGGAATATGCTAAGAACGATAATCTTCTAAGACGGCAACTCACGCCAGCACAAAAATTAAAAGTCGAATCAAATTATATTGAATGGTTACGAAAGACACGCCAAGAACATGTAGATATAAGAGGTGTATCAAGTGATACACCAATTGGAAATACAAGAGAACTTTTAGCAGAAAAAGTTGGTATGAGTCCAGCCACAGCACAGAGAGCATTGTATGTTATTGAAAATGCTACAGACGAAGTTAAAAAAGATATGTATAGTGGTGAAACATCAATTTCTGGTGCTTATAAAAAGTGAAGAAAACAAAGGAGAAAGGAGAGAAAGATAAGAAAGACAACCTTATAAAAAAATTCAACTTTGATAGTGGTGTTGAGTGGTGTGATTATGGCATCAATATCTATGAGGGCTGTTTCCACAATTGCACATACTGTTATGCAAAACTAATGAATGATCGTTTCAAGTGGGTAGAAGTGTGGAATGAACCTAAAAAGCGAAATCTAGATTTGGTTGCTTTGGAAAAGGCTCTAGAGGGTATTCCACCCGGAGTTTTCTTCTTTTGTTCCACATGTGATGCATATCAACCTTTAAACAAGACGTTGAAATGGGCTAGAGAAGTCTTACAAGTTATGCTCAAATCTAAACACCACATATTAATTCTCACAAAATCGTCTGATGTTGAAGATGATTTTGATCTCATATCTCAGTATAAAAATGTTGAAGTTGGCTTCACTATAACCTCTCTGGATGATATAACATATAAGAAATATGAACCAAATTCTAGTTTACCATCGGAGAAGGTTAGGGTGTTGAAAAAAGCCAAGGAAATGGGAATAAAGACACTCGTTTCAATTGAGCCTTGGATCATAGGACATACAGACCCACTTGAAATCATAAAACAACTACATCCTTTTGTTGACCGTTGGATAGTTGGTGTCGCAAACTATATGGGATTCCAACTCGAATCTTACAGAGTGTATGTACCAACACTCATAACATATCTCATTGAAAATAACATAAACTATAGGTTCAAGGCTGAGTTAGACCGTGTGGTAAAATCATACCCAATATTAAGTAGAGAAAGTTACGAAAAATCTCTGTCTCAGCAGGTGGGAGATCAGTAGTGATCGAAAAACTTTTATACTACATATTATATATGTTCAAGGTGATATAGAAGTTGCCATCTTTGATAACGTGGGAAGAACCGTATAAATACAAGCCATATGAAAATATGCCATCACGACATACTTTAGATAAAGAAAAGCTAAACATTAGATTACTGGACAAATGCGGTGGTAAACCAATTAGCACAGACCTAGTACCGTTTATAAGTATGAAAGGATTGCCAAAAATAAAACCATATAGCGGAGAAGAGAATATAGATAAATATAATATACTCAAATATATATTACATATCCTAGTTGATTCTGGTCTTAAATCATACGGAACATTTAGAGATTTATGTTGCAAACGTTCTGATACTTTATTGTCAACGGCTGGTTTGGCTCTAAGTTTTGGGTTTTTTGTTTTTGCTTGTGGTAATGATGTAAGTGAAATGAAAAGTCAAAAAAAACTTACGTTTTGGGTAAACCCAGATATTACTAAGTCACGATTTATAGGTGAAATATCTTTTGATAATTTGGGAAAATATGCTGATTGTTCTGTTTGGGATGCTTGTGGAATAGAAAAAGCACATTCACCCTTTATGGAAGAGGTTGTGAAACATAGTAATAGTACAATCTGGTTTCTTTCAAGTCTCTGTGGATTGCCAACAAGTATGTATGGTAATAAAAATAATGTTTCAATATATGGTCATCCATATCCAACAGGTAAAGGTGCTTTATATGATCTGGTGGAAATTATTATTTATCATTTTAGAGATATTGGTTATAATGCTTATGCTTTAAAAACAAATCATGGTGACTATATAATTGTAATCACTAAATTAAAAATTCTGAATAAATACATACCTAATAGAGAGCGAATTATGATAGATATAATATAATAAATATTAAATATTTTGAAATTTTTAGTTGGTTGGTATATATTTATTAAAGTAGTAGTCGAGTGCTTCAATTATAACTTCGCTACGTGTTCGCTTTGTTTCCTTTGCACGTTTAAATATATTGTCTAACAATTCTTTGGGTATGTTTGTAATTAACTTATTTTTGAGTGTATGTTGTATAGGTAGTCTTTTTCTAAACTCGTTTGCATAATCTTCTAATGGAAACTTTTTTCTTGCATAATTTTGTCTCAAAAATTCCAATGTGTTACGTATGTCCTGTGTTTGTTTAACATCTTCTTTTTTACCATCACGGTATACCATATTTCTTATAATATTTACTATTTCTTTCTTTTGCGGTGACTTTGGTACTTTTTGAAGTTGAGAGAGAATATTTGAGTCTTTTATTTTACCCTCACTAATGATCTCTTCCATTTCTTCATCAACATTTCTTAGCCCTTTTTGAACGGCTAATTTTACTGATTTATTTATGTAATTTTCACTAAAAGTACCATCTGCTAACAGGTCTTGTTTAGCCGCATTTATTACAAAATGTCGTTCCTTTCTGGATAGATCATCGAGTGGTTTACCAAATGTATCAATAGCAATTTTTGGTGCAATTGTACTATAAACAAAGTTACCGGGATCATCTAGTTTATTTGGTGTGCTTAAATTATATCTTAATTTTGCCTTCCCAATAGATATTTCATCATATTCCTCAAACGGCTTTTTGTCAACTAATATTCTCCAATTAATATCTTCCAAGGTATATGGTGTGCCATCTGGTTTGAGGTGTAAACCTTTTTCAACTTCCCTTGCTATAAGTGTTTTTGTTACACCATCTAATGCGTAAAAATTACCAAATTTATCTTTTACAACAATGATGGGTCTTTCTATACCACACCTCAAAACACTTTGTTTTAGTGTTTCAATTTCGGGTTTTGATCTGAGATTTTTAAAATAAGTAATATTTATCTCAGATGGTAATACATACACATCTTTCTTTGGTATTTCTCTGATTACATTTTCTTTATTCATATCGATCCAGACATAGGTGGTATTATGTAGTATAAAAGGTTTTCTATATTTAGTCATTAAAAAAAGAGGCTGTATCATCTGCAATGGTTAAATTTACCCTTTTTAACGCCATCTCATAATAATTCTTATCTAATTCAATTCCTATAAAATTCCTACCCAACTCTTTGGCAATTACACAAGTCGTTCCTGAACCACACATAGGGTCTAAAATTAAATCTCCAACTTTACTATGTCTTTCTATAAGTGGTTGAATCATCCACCTATATTTTTCTGTTGGATGTTCTGTCTCTTTTTCACCAATATTTCCATAAAAAACATTTATCATTTCATCTTGGCTAAAGAAATTCAGTTTGTATTTCTCCCTACTTAGCCACATTGCTAACTCGAAACCACTTCTGTAATTATTTTTACGTATGTGCGGTACAGGATTTCTTTTTATAAATGCAAAAAGATTTCTATATTTAAACGCCAGTTTTAGTGGTGAAAGCCACTCATCGTATCCTCTATTATAAAAAACAATAACAGAACCATCTTGTTTCAGAATACGTGAAAATTCTACAGCCGATTTTTCCATTATATCATTATAATCTTCTTTGTTAAAAGTATCGACAAACCCATCATCTCCCCAAGCAACATTTGTAGACATTGGATTGTTGCCAATCATAGTGAGTTTTGAATCACTACCAATATTATAAGGTGGATCAAATATAATTAAATCTATGCTATTAGCTGGTATTGAACACATTATTTCAAAACAATCACCATTAATAATCTGGTTTAACATAAACGATAGTTAAATATAAGTTTAGTATTTAAACCTTTGTCTTTCTCAATCTTGGCATTAGATGGGCAACCGAAACACTTATATACTCACATGTACATTCGCATATGGTCAATATGGGAAAACCAAAAGTAATCCTTCCAGATAAGCATATCGCAAGAAGCAATGCGGCTAAGAAGGCTTGGGAAACAATTCGACACAATGCAAGAAGCAACACAGCTAAAAAGGCTTGGAAAACAAGGAGAGCAAAGAAGAAATAACTGCCGTAATCTTTCCAGTTTTTGTTTTTTTTTTCTAAACCGAAATGTTTATATATGTTGTTAAATATTATGGTTTGATAAACAATGAATAAGATTATTCAAAACAACTATAGTTTGTTGGGTAAGGTTTTTTACACAAAGACAAAGGATCAACCTACAATCACATCCGATGATTTTAGGGAACTTGGACTTGAACAGTATCTTGACAATGAAACCTTTAGTATTGGTGGTTTCTTTAGATACCTGAGTATGTATGGTCACATCGTACCGACTGGTAAGATGGTTAGATCAGAAATTCCATCCAGCCATTACAGAAAAATCACTGTCTGGAAATGGAGTAAGGTATCTCACGATACCAAGAAACATTGTGGTTCCTGTGTTCTGTTAGGTCTAGTTTTAGATTAAAATCCATTTTTTATATTAATTACCACAAACTTTATAGGTAACTGCATATATTTTATATATGATCAACATGTCTGATGATATTATCAAAAGTGCTATTGAAGGCATCGTGATTGCTGTAAGTGTAATGGTTGTTATTTTTACTATTGTAGCTCTGGTTGTAGCTTACTTACTTATTTTTCATTAACCTCATCGTGGTTTTTATATCATAACATTTAAATACTACTGAACACAATACTATATTGATTAAATTGGGAAAGCGTTATGTAATTTACGTGAGGGTGAAAAAGTAAATGCAAGATCATCCATTAACAGCCACATATAGACGTAAATTCTACAGATATGATTCCACTTTCAGAAAAAAACAAAACTCAGCACTTAGGGTAATAGAAATTATGGAATCTGGAAAATATCAAGCTATCGTTGCTGAACGCAAGACTGATGATGGTAAGTCTGTATTTGATGTATATAGGAGGAAAAAGTAAAAATGCCAAAAGGTATGTTAGCAACACAACCAACAACTTTAAATAAGTTGTTTGTGCCAAAACAATCACCTGTTTTACAGGTAACTACCATAAAAAACAAACCCATACCAATTCCCAAAATAAAATCAGTAAAAAAGAAGGTTAAAAAAACAAGGAGAAAGAAGTAATAATGAAAAATAGAGGAATGTCACGGAAGGGTGACAAAAGTAGGGCAAAGAAAGCTAGAAGAAGAAAAAAGCAGAGGATGTCTAAGTAAAATGGTATTTATATATCAAACTGGTGGGAAGATTCCCAAAGAAGTAACCCATAACGGGTTAATTTACAGGCATGAATGGAACGCAAAGTCCATGTCAGATGCAAAGAGAATAGGTAAAGATCGCAAACTTTTCAAAGAGTCTATGATTTACATTAAGAAGATTCCATATGCTAGAGAAACAGTATATGCTATCTACATTCATCACTCAACTACAGATCGTATCCTCAAGGGTACACGATTTGAGATGGCTGGTTCAGCACCCCTAAAAACGCAAGCTGTCAAGATGGGTAAGGACATTTATGGAAGGGGTAACTACAAGCTGATAAAACATCCACACGGATATGGTGTTTGGAGAAGGAAGAGAGGAAAAGACTAAAAATGGTAACAAAGTATATTCGTAGAAAAGGTATTTCTATAGATGCTGATTATAGATACTATCTAGGAAGTGAAGGTTTGTATGGTATTCTGTTTGGACATCGTTTGAAACCAGCACAGGCTCGGAAAGCTAACTATATTTGGAAAACACTACTTGCACAAGAAGGTAAAAAGTCATACATTTCCAAAAACAGAAGAAAAAAGTAGGGTGAGGAAAAGACAAAAATGGTAACAAAAAGAAGTCCACCACTTAGACACATTGTAAGCGGTTATAAGACAAAGAGTGGGAAAAAGATAAGCCCACACACCAGAGGTAGCTTTGGTATACGTATGGGTAGCTATAAAAAAATGGAGAAAAACCCACTATACTTAGACTCTAAAAAGACAAAGCGTATTGGTGGAAGTAAACCAATGCCCGGAGATGTAGTTAAGCCAATCAATTCTCAGGATATGCTTGTTAGATCAACTTCATATGGCGTTATAGAGGGAGCAATTGGTAAAAGTAAATCAGAGTACATGGTAACATTCAACCCATCTCCTGCACCTTGGTGGGACAGGGGGTTTGTTCAATCTTCAGGTGGACCCGCCTTCTATATAAAAGCCTCAAGAATGAAACCAGCAGGATGGAAGAATCAGACTTTCCAATATTTCCCACATGGTTTCATGGGTGCTGGTCTTGCTAAAACAAAGACTGTGAAGGTAAAGGTTTGGAAAGTAAACTTAAGGGAAAAAAAGTAAAATGAAACTAGAGTCTAAATTTCCATATAAGGATTTTAATGGAAAGCCTTATAAGTTCCATGAAGCATATCCTACAAGGAAACTTGCAGAGAAAAGCGTAAAACATTTGCATGATTATGGAGATTTAGCACGTATTGTGGTTGAAGATCATAAATACGTAGTTTATTGGAGAGAAAAGTAAAATGGCAGAGATATTCAAAGCATTTGGAGATTCTGCTAAAAAAGGGTTTAGGATGGCATTTCCTAAGAAGAAAAAAACCAGAAAACGAAAGAGTAAGAAAAAAGTGGTAAAAAGTAAATGACACACACAATTATTGCACGCGGTATGAAACTCGAAATTCCAGAATATATTATCTACAGAGGTAAACGTTATGAGGTTATGTCATCTCATAGCACATACAGACCACATGCTCTAGAATGGGCAGAGTCTGATAGAAAACGTGGGCACAAAACCATAGTAAAAACCTTCCCAACAAAGGAGAAGGGAATCAAGGTTTATGTATTGTACAGGCACAGACCAACCAAGGTATATAACCAGAAAACTGGAAAAGCAGAATGGGAAAAGAGGTGAAAAAATGTCATATAAATTAGCGTATGTTTGGGAAACCAAAAAAGAAGCCGATGAACATGCAAAGAGTCTAAGAAAAACCAAGCATGGTGTTATGAAACATAAGACCTATGTTGGTATAAAGGTAAAGCGTACCAAGAAAGGGTATGGTGTTTACTACAAGGAAACCAAAAACTACAATAAGTGGCTGAGGACGGGAAAATAAATGATAGAAAAAATAAGAAAAATAGGTAAAAAGAATATTTTTTTTAATGGTAAAATGATAAAACGAACAGTTTATCAAGACCCTTATAATGGTAATATATGGATTGAATCTAAAGATGGTGGAATACATTATGTTAAATGGGTTGGGGATTGTTATGAACCAACAGGACATGGTAGGGGTAAGAGGTAATGTCCGAAACCAAATTAAATAAAAAGCTAGAAAAGGCACAGCAATCTTCTGGTAAGAAGGGTGGTCGGGGAACGCACGGTTCAATTACCAAGGCGGGGAAAGTCAGAGATCAAACACCGAAAATAGCCAAGTCCAACCTCAAGAAACACTCTGGTCCGTTGAAGAAAAACAGGGAAAAGTATTTCAGGTTCACACACAAGCCGAAAGATACAAATACTAGAACAGAATATAAAATGTGATTGAAGATGCCTGAGTATTCTTTTTATAAGAATCACAAACTTGTAAAGGTAACATATGAAAATCTAGGCACTGCCCTCACATTAAAAAAGTTCAAAGACATACCCAAGCATACACGTGTTGAAGCAAGGTATAATATCATAAAAGGTAGAAAACCATTCATCACAATACAGGTTGGTTATGGTACTGGTTGGTCAAGGGTCGATGGTCGTTGGCTTAACCTGATTGACAAAAATATGGATGGTTGGGAATTTCTCAGCCGAAAAACAAAAGGCTTATAAGCAACACAGATAGCTGTGTATTTTGAGAGATATTGGTGGATCGTAAAATAAAATTTAAACCAAGTCTGCATGATGTTCATGCCTGTGAGTCATTAATGGATGCTCTTGGTGAAGTCGATGTGAATGTTGGTCAATTCTGGTATCAACCAGTCATTGAGATGCTTTCATATTTTAAACTTCCAGACAAACGCTGTTCTGAGTGTCACAAAAAAATGCCATTTATGGATTATTATATCAAACAGGGCATGTGTGACGAGTGTGCAAGTAAATTCAGTTCCGATGAGAACTAGAAAAGTTTATAAGTAACCTGACATATACTTTATTGGATAATGTATGGGCAGAACTGGTCGAAAGTATGTTAAGGGAAAGGGAAGCAAACCTATCCAGTGTAAATATTGCATAGATGTCTTACAGGGAGAAACCAGATATGGAAGACATATAGTAGCAAAGCATCCAGAGCATATTGAAGATTATATACAAGGAAGGGCACACTATGGTAAGTAAAAAGGTTATGGGTTATAGTCGTTGTGGAATACCATGCGGTGAATGTTATGACAACTATGACAAGAAGTTAAAGCATGGTTGTGAGAGATACCCGCAAAAGATTACCAATCCAGATGGTGTGGATGATGAATATAGAATCAAGCAACGAGAAAAGTACAGACCAAAGAAACAACTATCACCAAAAAAGGTCTGCCCAAAGTGTGGGGCAAACATGGTGTATAAATCTGTCAAAGGATACCGATACACAAACAACTATTTCAAGTGCCCCAAGTGTCGTTGGTTGGAAAGAGTAAAGTAAGTCAGTGGTGTGTTTTAAAATGATATGGACAAAGGATAAAGAAGCCGATGTTTTGAGGCTACATGATGAAGGTTTCTCTGCGGCTGAGATTGCCAAGAAGCTGGACATACAAATTTATGAGGTGGATTTAAAGCTAGACGATTTTCATAAACTACATTCAAAATAAAGGCTTATGATAATTAAAATATAACTTTAAATTACTCGAAACGTGGAATACTCATAAACATCTGGAATATTCATAAACATCTGGTATATAATTTTCTAAATTCGGATGCCCCGTCGGTTTATCCGAAATAGTTTTTGTGTTTTATCTTTTTCCTTTGGATCAAACACCACAATAACCGATGGAAATGGTGCTGGTGATTCACAATTTCCAAATGTCAGTCTACCCTCAACAAACCCAAGGCTTGTACATCTCAGACAATATTCTTGAAAATATTTTGTATCTGTTCTAGCAGGAATTAACAGGATAACAGTTGCATTATAAAGAGTATATTCATAATAACACTTACTTACCCAACTCGATATATCTCCATAAGGTGGATTTACGAATACTATTTCATCTTTCCAATTCTGAATTAGACCATCATCTTCGATTGTGTAGAATTTTGGGCATTTTGCGTTCTCTTTTATGGCACATGGGTCTAGGGTAAAATGGTATTCTTTGTTCAGTCCATCATAGAAATCTTGGGGGGTTTCCCAGTTATCGGACTTCTTTGAGAACATTACATCTAAGGTATTCTTGTTCATTGGTATTATGTACTTTAGAAATGTTTATATATCTTTCGATCTATCACAAGTAGTTTTTTGATACTAGAAATATTAAATATATCTTGAAAATGCTTTTTCTATTATATGAATTGGGAGTGATTAAAAGTTGTGGCTGAAGTGTTGCCAATTAACTAAATCTTTAAGATCAATAGGTCTGAGTTCCACCGACATTTTGGGTACTTGTAATACAATGGCGTATTTGGTCATAAGATCAGGTAGTTTTTCTGGATTATCACAACCCCCAACCTCAATTATCAGTATTTCATTACCTCTTGTAGCATAGATGTCTGGTGAGTATCTGTGTCCGTTTATTATAACAAATCTCTCACCTGTGGTAGACCAGCTTTGTACTTTCCAACCAAGCCTTTCAAGTTGGCTACTAATGAGGGCTATGGTGACTGTGTGTGGTGTATTTCCACCTTTGTTGTGGTCGGTTCGTAATTGTTGGGATTTACTCATTTTTATTATTGACTCTGGTGTGTGATGTTTACCGAACATGGGGGAGGTATTTCCTTTCATTGGAGAGGGTCTGCCTTTATTTTTTTCACTTATTTTTTTTACAGTATTTGGTAATCTATGTTTACCATATTGGGGATGGTTCTCACCAGATGTAATGTCACTTAAATATTTTATAGTCTCTGGTGTGTGTTTCTTGCCATAAAATGGATTTTTCTCACCAGAAAATCTACCTTTCATATCCTTACTGTGTTGTATACACCACTCTGGTGTGCGTTTTTTACCCCACATAGGGTTATTCTTACCACTATGTTTGCCCCTTCCTCCTTCACTTTGTTTTTTTCTTGTAGCTTCTGATGGGTGTTTACCATAGTTAGGATTTAACGTCCCTTTTTTATCAAACATATGGTTTTTTTCACCTTTTTGTGCGTCACCTATTTTTTTCTTATGCTCTGGTGTTTGCGACTTACCATACACAGGGCTTAATATCCCAGACCTACCATACATTGGGTTTTTCTCACCAGATGCAACACCTCTACGTTTACGTGTTTCACTCATTTTTAATTTCTGCTCATCAGACATCTTCTCTCCTTTCTTCATAATTTCAATCACCCTACAGAGTGTAAAACTACTATATAAGTCTTACTATATCTTTTTTTATATGAAAGATTTCAACCTCATCACTTAGGCATACGTTCAGGTGATGGTATCAAGTCATCTGCTGTTAGTTCCATGTAGTGATCAGGCATTGGGCTATCTTCTGCCCATCCAAAGAACTTACGTAATTTCTGGTTGTTATACTCATAATCCCTCAAAAGTTGACAGGCACGAATACTTCGTAATTCATGCGGGAACAGCCCACACCCTTCATCCAAATGATATGCCCAATCCTTCATAGGAACACCTTCTGGTAACTCCATCCCAATGGTACAAATTCTATAATAGATTTGGCTGTAAGTAAATGGAAATACCTGATCTTTTGGGTTTTCTACTTGATCGACAAATTTTAAAAATTGTTTAGAGTATTTTTCATTCTTTGGGAACGCATAAGTTCTCCATCCCTCAATATGCTCAAATCTGTATAGCCTTCTCATTCCATCATACATATATTTACCATCTTTATCAACTAATTGTATAGCCTTTTTTTGTTTCTCTAGTGGTTGTGACTTTATAAGAATCATTTCTTTACCTTTTTCTTTATAGGTATCCACATCTACCATTTGTTTAGTTAATTTGTTTAATTCATTACTTCTCGAACCTGTTTTTAAAAGCCCTATTAAAATTGCCTTTTGTTCCAAATTTTTACATTTATTGTAAATAGCATCAAACCACTCCCATCCTTTCCAGCCCCCAATATCCAGCCTGAACGTTTCTACACTTCTGTGATCCATGATTATAACCCTGTATTATATACCAAATCGAGCCTTTTTATATGTTACGTAAAATTTATGAGAGTTACCTACTCTCATAAATATACTGATATATAACCATAGTTTATGAGTATGCGATTGTCTTGTATGACAGGCTATATAATATAGTATATGCTGGCATCCTTTCTGTGAAAAAAACAAAAAACTAAAAATCTCCTGTATTACAAAAATTTTTGGGATAGATCATTCTATTTTTCTTTTGGTTTGACTAAATAATTTAACATCTGCACCGTGTCCATCGTATCGGTATCTACATCCAGTTCTCTACACGCCTTTTTAACAAAATTGTCTGGAATCCCACTTCCCAGAAATTGGCGTATTATGGCAGACGCAGAGTTTATGTCTATGCGGTTTCTCTTGGTCTTTCTGAGCATAGTAGTATGTTCTTTCAATGTGGCAACTATATCAGAAAGCTGTGTCTTTTTCATTTGGGCTTCCCTTCTCTTCTCATTGGCGATCTCAGCCATCTCTGTCAGGAAGAATTTCTTTTTCCTCTCATATAAAGCTCTTATTGTTTGACATAATGGTGTATTTAGTTCTTCCCATCTGTTTCTAAGTTTCCATTGTGGCTGTGCTACACCAGAGTATGGGCATTTTAAACACGAAGAGTGTTCACAGTATTCCGCACCCGGAAGTGTCATTTTCTCATCCTTGCTGATTGTTCGGGGATAAGGCTTCGTAGAAAAAGGTCCGGTTTGATATGAATACACTCTAGCTCTACCTCTTTTCATTAGATGTATTTTATGTGTTATGACCCACGATCTTGCTATAACATCTAGAGTTGCCTCTGACAAACAGACTATGAAGATTATGAATCCCTTTGAACGAATAGCCTCAAGTTGCTTCATCAAGTCCTTCTGAATGTCTGCATACCAGTCCCGGCTAGAGATCGCAAATTGACTTTCATCGACCACTATTACCCTGCCAATACCCAAAGGACTATCTGGACCAATCAGTTCCATGAATTCATCTGGACCAAATGGAACTTGAACGTCTACATCGAACTTAGGGTCTAAAATTTCTGCAAGTCTCAGAGTGAAATAGGTTTTCCCTTTTCCACCACCGCCTGTTACGACAACAATACAAGCCTCAATATTATCCCTTTTTTCCTGTAGCTCATCGAGCAAGAAAGTGCCATAACCCGAACCAAACTCAGCCCTGACCCCATGCCAATTTGTCCAACGATTTGCACCCTTGTACCCCTTTGGTGGATCAACGAATTCATCACCACCAACTTTTCTTATTGTGGTTCTTTTAAAAATTCTTTTAGATTTTGTACTCATGTTTATTCATCTATGTTTTTCATTGTTAATTTTTTCTTTTTTATTGGTTTTGACATAATTGCTTCTGGTTGTGTATTTGTAGTTGGTATCTCTTCACTAACTAATATAATATTTCCTATCTCCGTTTCTTTTAATTTCTGTTGTGTCTCGTTATCAAACTTTTCTTTATCTATTTTTTGTTTTAATTTTTTATCTTTTCTTTCTTCTAATATTACTTTATATTCTGCAAATTCCTTATCTTCCTCTTTCTCTAATTCCTTGGTTACCTCATCAATGGTTTCCTCATATACTTCGTGTTTTATAGGTTCTAGTGACGTTTTTGGTTCATTCATATCCTTATCCTCATCATCATTAATGTCCTCATTTTCATCATCAGATTCTGGTTCCATTATTGGTTCTGGTGGTGTGGGTTCTAGTGATGCTGATTCTTTATCCACAATTATACCTTCCTTCACACCCTCAATACCTCTTTCAACCAATACTCTAACAAAACTTCCATTCTTGAGTCTTAACAGTGGTATTGGTGGTGGGTCGATCTTCTTTTCCACATTACCTCTCGGTTCGATTTTCCAAGTCACGCCAACATCCTGTAGTTCATTGAGTATTATCTTGTATAATTTCTGGTAGTCTGTCTGTTCGACTTCCTCAACCATCGGAGAAATTCTGATAGGTTCTCCACCGTCATAGTTCCAATCTGTTGGTTTGTTACGGAAAATCGGATTTTCCAAAGTTCCCATTGGTTTGCCACAGGAATATTTATATACAGGCTGTTCAACTTTAGCTGTGTATTGTTCTCTAGTCTTGTCATTTTCTATCCTAAGTCTGTTCTCCTTTGGTAACATTGCCAAGAGAGATTCAACAGCATTTGAGAACTTTATCTCATCTCCCTCTAGTGCGGCATTATTGCAACGGTCTATCTGTTTCAGTACAAGATACTCAACATTGACTTTCTGTTTAAATTCTGCATCAACAGGTGTTTCTTCAAAGTCTCTACTATATGCCATTTTTAAACACCATTTTTCCTTTTCTCTTGTAGTAAAAGAATAGCTTCTCTAAAAACATCGTTTGGCGATTCTCTTGGATTTCTTTTGAGACTATTCATTATGCACCAAACATCATTGGTAATACAAACAGTAGTTGGATCATCATTCTTCTTAGTCATATATGTATATAGGCATATAGGCATATTTATATGTTACGAATAGATAAATAGTAGTAGTAATGTTTATAAATGTCTACACTCTAATATATATAGATTAATTTGAGTTCTGACGATGAATGGAAAGAGGATGAGGAATGGACTCTTTCACAAAAAATAATAAAAAAGGTAAAGTCTATTCTATTTCCACCTAGAAAGCCAAGAGAGCAAAGAGGAAAAAGGATAAAGAGGAAAAATAGAAATTTTGATGATGTAGTAATAGATATTTCATCTGTGAAACAACCAGTAGAACAAGTAGTGAAACAACCAGTAGTAGAAACAAAAGTAGAACCAAAACCAGAACCCGAATTAAAGTCAGAAAAATCAAGGAAACCAAAACAGGAAGAAAAATGGGATGAAGATAAGCCACAGAAAGCAAGGTTTATTCCAAACTTAGATAGAACTTTTCCCGGTCCTATGGTTGTCAAGAGGCTTATAGCAACGGTTCTTTTGCTCTGCTTTACAGGTCTTTTGATATTCGTACTTAGAGACTCACCGATACCAGCAATTATTTGTTTCCTGACAATGATCATATTCATTGATTATCTGATTATAACTGGACCGCAAAAAACGGAGAAATGGGCTGATTAAAATGTCTATATGTTGTTTAGAATGTGGATGCTATAAAGATTGTCATCCAGAACCAGAACACAAACGTGGTGTTAAAATAAAGTATAATGATCCTGTACACGAAGCATGGAGAATATCATCAAGAGATAGTTATATGAAACGGAAAGCAAAGAATGTAGGAGTTGAAAAGTAATGTCTGTAGTAGATATGTTGTTCTCTCCATATGGAGTGATGGGATTATTAGTTGTCTTGGGTGGTCTTGGTGTATATTACTATTACACTAATATCATGTCAAAAGGTGGTAGTGGAACCAAAAAGACACTAGTTCTAATCAGACCCGGAGAAAAGAGAGCCTTAGAGATTCCTATTTTGAAGGAAACAGCACACTGGCTATACTGTAAGACAATCGAAGATGTCCCACGTAAATTCTATAAAGTTGCACCCGGATATGTTTTCCCAAACGTAACCAAGTTCTTTGCTATTGAGGGAGTTGGATATACAGCAGACATTAGAACACCCGAAAATACAGCACCCGAACCCACAACAATCGACAGGGCATTACGCATACTTTGGGGAGATGACAAATATGAAAGGATGCCAAAATCCAATAGGAAGTTGGTTGAGGACACCCGATGGGGTCTTACAATCGCAATCGAAGCGTATGAAGGGGAAGATATGCCAAATATTTCCTCTGAGGCACTTAGAGAGAAGGATGACGAAGCAATCCTGAAGATATTGGCTGAAGATGCTATGGATCAGCAGAAAAAGAGTAAGTTCGATTTCCAGCAGATTCTTATTGGTGTTGGTATTGGTGCTTTGGCAGTATATATCATGGTCAATCAAGGTTGGTTGAGAGTAGCACATTAAAGAGGTAATGTAAAATGGCAGAACAAGAAAGTTTATCACCACAGTTGGGTACAGACCCAATCGACCTAGAAATGGGTCGTGTAGATATGAGAAGGCTAACTGTCCTGAAACACAACAAGATGGGGGCTGTTCTTTATGCGGCTGTCAGGGCTAAGAATTCTCCAAGTTGGGCAACTGTCTTGGATTGGTACTTAAACCTAAATGTTGGTTTCGGTGGTCGTGGTAGGCGTGACATCATCCGTATGGAACAGGTTTCTCGTGGTGGTTCGGTTAACGTTGAGTCTGAGATTGAAGCCGCAAAACCAACAAGTTGGACACAACGTAATATAACTAAGAGAGATTGGAAACAGGAAGCTATGGAAGAACTGGGTGAAGAGGTTTAAGTAAACTTAATTTATACTAGATAATTATGATTAGAATATTGGTATACAGTAATCCAAAAGCGAAAGGAAGAAAATATGGTTTAACCTCATTATTAAGTAATATTCCAAATTTGAGTTTCAATTTTGTAGGTACTGGTATTAAAGAAAATATTAAGAATTTGTTAAGTGCAGATATTGTTCAAATTATGTCTGCTAAACTTAATGGTATAGAGGGCATGTTTTGGATTTTTTTATTTGTATTTTTTAAGATTATTGGTAAAAAAATATTGTTTTATTGGATTGGATCAGATGTCATGGATTCGGATAAAAAAATAGTGTTAATTTGTTCTAAATTAATAGATAAAAATCTTGTTCATGCACCTTTGGTTAGTAAATGAATTAAAAGAAAAGGGGGTTGTGGCTGAGTTTGCTCCCATACCATCATGGAATATTAGGGCAAAGAAGATAGGTCCATTACCAGAAACACCAACAGCACTTGTATATTTTGGAAATAGAGAATATTTTTATGGTCTTGAGATAGTGAGAAGGTTAGTTTCAATGCCATATAAATTTATTATTCTTGGCAAGAGGGATGTGTTGAAAGCACCAAATATTGAATATTTAGGTCATGTTAATGTTGAGGACATGGATGAAATATATTCTCGAACAACTGTTCTTCTCAGAATAACCAAACATGATGCTTTATCAAAAATGGTTCAAGAGGCATTGGCTAGAGGAAGATATGTGATCTGGTCATACAAATTTCCAAATTGTTTATATGCCACCGATTATGACATGGTGTATAAACATATGAGAGAGCTAGAAAATGTAAAACAACTTAATACATCTGGTATATCATTTATAAATAATTATATGAATATGAACAAATGTGTGAAAATATTTACTAATGTCTACAATCAAACTATATTAGAAAAAAAGTAATTTCATTTCCACCCAAGATATTTTGCTATTATTTTTAATGCAATATATCCAAAGACACCAGTACCAAACGTGTAAAAGAGGGAGTCAAGCCCACCGTTGAAACCAGAAGCTATTGAAATAAAAATTAGACCAATGAAGTAAAGTGTGTCAATGCTCATTCCCTTTGCCATTATAATCAAAGATATAAGTGTGAGGTGAGTATAAAAAGATTATGCTTTTGGTTTTTTAAATTTATCAGAAATGTCTGGATAAAATTTCCTATTAAAATCTTCCAAATTTTCTGGGTGCTTCTTTTTTACATGTTTTCTAACGGCTTCCATACTCAATGATGGATTGCCACAGTATGGGCAAATATAATCCGTTAGCATGATATTCACTACCATATGTGCCTATTACCAACATATATATCTTTCTATGAGTATCTTATCATAACATTTATATAAGAACGAACAGAACATTATGATAGAGTAGTCTGAGGTGTCTGAAAAATGAGAAAATCTCCAATTGAACACACGGTTCACAGATATAAGCGTCAAACAGGCACTGTGGTAAATGATTATCTTAGAGGTAGTGGAGAGGCAAAAGTAGTAGTAAAAACACCCAAGCTATCAGGAAAAGTCCTAGGGAAAAAAGTAAATGGTACAGATAAAGGTGGATTCAACATGCTTATAAAATATGCAGATGATAATACTAAAGAGGTTATTTTAAAGGAGAAAACTTATTTGACAGCACTACCAGTTGGTATAGGATATGCTGATAGGCAAATCAGACGTATTACTCTACGTAAGGTATAACCTTAGACTACGGAGGTGAAAAAGTAAAAATGGTAAAGAATAAGGCAACGGCTACAAGTAAGCCAAAGTTGGTCACGGTTGTTACACCGATTGGTTATCTAACAACAACACCAGAGATAGCAAAGAAGATAATTGCGTCACAAAAGAAGAACGCAATGAAAGTAAAGAAGTAATTAAAAATGCGTATATATGATATATGTGTAGTAGGTATTACACCGATCCTAGATCATATATATCATATTTCTAAATTTGGTGGTAGTGACTAATATATGTCAGAAGAATATCAACAATCAGAGCAACAAGCACAAGCATTACGTACACAAGAATTGAATAGATCACAAGCATTAATTCAACAAAATGTTATAGAACAAACTAGAATACAACCAAAACCAGTAATAGTATCGACACCAATACAAGCCCAAAAAGCAACTATCGTACCATCAAATTATGTTGATGCAATAAATAGGGTAAATGTACACAACACATCAATAACATCAATAAAACCAGTAATATCTTCAACACCAGTAAAAGTAATACCACCAGTATCATCAATAATGGCAAAGATAGACAATTCACAGAATATGATTGAACAAAGTAGATTAAAACTAACATCAAATCCTTTAGCACTTGCTATAGGAGATAGCCCACAAGCCGCCCCAACAGAATTTGGTAGAAGTGATCCAAAAATTAGGGCTGGATTAGAAACAACTCTTCTTAAAGTTAATACGGCTGAGTATGATAAAAATGTAGCATCATATACAACTTTTATTAAAGATGGAAATGATGCACTAGCACAATATAATGATATAGTAAAACTACATAAATGGGATGAATATGATTTTTCTTCATATAAATCTACCAAAAATGGAACGGGTAAACAAGCATATATTAAAGATATGAATGATTTAAAAATGGCACTTTCAACAGCACCAACAGACTTAGATACATATAAGAAAAACTTTGATACTTATACCAAGTCGAAAACACAACTTATATCATCACTTCAAACAGCATCTATAGCAAAGACTTCTTGGACACTTAATTACACGGATAATGGGGTTAAAAAAACACAAATATTTAATAATTATGATGATATGCAAAAGTTTATAGTAGATATTAATACAAAAGCCGCAAGCACATTGATTTTAAGTCCAGCAGAGGGTTCTACTATACAGAAGTTTGATACAAGTGCAAAGAGTTCTACAGCAAATAAAATAGACGCAACAGAGATGCAATTTAAGACACCTGATGAATTACATAGATATATTGAAGGTTTATCTGAGACACAAATTAAAGCGAATGTAGATGTTCTCAGCAATAAATTATGGCAACTTGCATCACAAGCACCTGAGTATGCACAATCAAATGATTTAAAAGTTGCGTTGGATATGCTTTATCCGGCATTTTCGGCAATAAAAGGTCAAAATGGTGAGTACAATCCCAAGGGAGTTTTACAGGCAGAGGCTATAATTGCAGAAGCTACAGAAAAACAACTGTCACCATTCTTAAATTTACTACCAAGAAAGGCAGATGGATCAAACTATTTATTCCAAGTTCTTCCTGAACAGGAAACCTTTACATATAAAGATTTAGAGGATAGAGGGCTTACACCAGACAAGGTAATTGTTGGCAAGGCAATGGGATATGCTACAGAGGGTGCAGAAATATACTTCACATCTATGGTTGAAGGTGCTGTTCTTGGTTTTGCTTATGGTGCGGCAGGTAAACTTGTAGCTAAAATTCCCGCAATTGGTGGTTTGGCTGAAAGGGGTGGTATGGCATTAACAACAGCAACAGGGGCAAGTTTACCATCAAGTATTCTTTCTACAATAAAAGCAGGTTTAACAAAACTAGGTATTATTGATGAGGCTACACAATTAGTGACTGATGAAGAGGGAAAAGTTATACCTCTTACGGTTGAAAGTATTACAACTAAAGCACCAACACTTACAGGTCAACTTAAAAATGCTATAACAATTGGTATGGACAAACTATCACTTGGTGTTACTGAGATGGATACATTAAATCAATTAGCGGCAATTACACAAATGCCACTGGTTACTATAGCAGGAACGGCTGGTCTTGCCGCATATGAATATGATAGACTTGAAAAAGTGCTACAGACAAAAGGGGCAGAAGATTGGTTGGGTCAATTTGCTGTAGATTCTTCTGCTTTCCTTGGTGGTATAAAAGGTTTCCAAGTAGGATTCTCATATAGTGATACACCTTTTAACTATATTCAAATGAAGCTAACAAAAGGACAACCACTAAGTGCATATGAAGTTGCAGAGGCAAATGTTATAGAGGGCAGGGCTAAGTATCCGGGCTTTGAAGAACAACGAATGAAAGCAACACCAGAAAACTTCAAGATGCTAAGTGTGAACTATACACCACCTGAACTGGAACAGGAGGGGAAAGTTATTGTATATTCAGGAACCCAAGACCCACAATTAGTTGCAAGTCTAGCAAAAGTCGGTGTTACAGGTGGAGATGCACCATTACTTTGGGCATCACATAGTTGGAGTACTGCATTTTCTGGTATAGGACAAGCAGAAGAGGTAGCTTTGCCAAGTGCTTTTGTCAACCCATTTGCTAAGGCAAGCGTAATCTCAATTGGAATTGATGATGTTACCAATGAAGATTTTATAAGTAAGATGGATCGTAAAGACTTAGGAAAACTTTATCAGGATATACTGGATAGATCAGGACAGTATGTCGGTGTTATGCCCTCAGAACAGGGGATGGAATCACAAATAATCATTGGACCGGGGCAGAAATTCATAAAAGTTGGTGATCAGTTGTGGGTCAATATAAACGGTAGAATTGTCCCACTACAGATGATGCAACCAATTGGTAATGCAGGTACTGTTACAGAAGATGCAATTAGCAAAATTGTGAATCTTGATTCGGGTTCTTCTAGTATTAAGGCAAACACAATGTATATACCAACACTCAATGCTGTTTTATCAACCGATTATAGCATCTCAGCAACCACAGGCTCTATAAAATTATCAACGTCACAAATAAATGATTTATCTACTATTATTTCAAGTGGGAAACTATCAGCCACACAGTTAGATTCTGCGATTAATGCTTTATCTGCACCTACAATAGAGAAACTTGTTGATATTTCTAGTCCAGAGCAAGTTTCTAAGATATATAATTCTGTACCAGAGTCTGTGAAGAGTAATCTATCTGAAAGAATTAGTTCAAAAATAGCATCTTCTATTAAATCTGTGCAATCAGAAGATAGTATAAGTTCTATAGAATCTGCATCAGAAAAGGTAAGTTCAAATCAGGTAGAGAAATATATAAGTTCAGTAGAATCAGCAAAATCACCATCAGATATAAGCTCAATATCTGAGGTAAGTAATATTTCTGAGCAAAGTAAAATTTCATCTGTGTCAGAAACATCAGAACCAAGTGAACTTTCATCTATATCTGAATTATCAGAACCAAGTGAACCCTCACCATCATCTCAGTCATATGAAGAAAAAGAATATCCATCTTTGAAACTTCCCGCACCAGCAAAGCCAACAGATAAAGACTATGCGGATAAGCCATCAAAAAGCATATCAAAGTTTAAAGTGACATATACATTCATGGATAACGAAAATGAAAAAGAAGTTTCTGCACGTACATTTAGAGAAGCACTCGGAAATACATGGAACAAGAGAGGATCATTAGAGATACCAAAACAGGTTAGTATAGTAAAAATGCCAAATGTGAAGAGTACGAATGTATTATTTTAGAATTTATAATAATACTTATATATAAAATGATTATTTAACTATCTAATTAGTGATTAATAAATAAAAACGGTTCTTTTCTATATAAAATAGATTATGAAACTGTTTAAAAATTATTCATATTATATTTGATAAAATGCATTTAAATCTACAGAGTTTACGAATGAATTATACTTATTTAGGTAATTAAAAACCACAAACTTTAAATAGTTATGATGCACATCTTTATATGATACAAAATGTTTGAAAGCCTGAAACAGAAAATGAAAGCGAGAGAGATCAATCAAAAAGAGAAATCAAAAGAGAGAGCAATTAGGCAAAAAGAAAAAGAAGACAAAGAAAATGAAAAGTATCTAAAAACGCATTGGGAGAGAATAGGAACTTATGGTATGCCAAATTCATATCCAGATGAAATACCAAAATGGTTATTGGAAAAGAATAAATCGGGTGGAACAGGAATTTTTAAGGGTAAAACTTTTGTTTACAAGGTTGGTTATAATGGTGGTAAAAAACAGGGAGATGGATATTATATATACTATAGAAAGCTACGTTCAGATGTAAAATACGATCCTTCCAAACACAAAGAATAAATCCACAAACCTTATATAATAGTTTTATATCTATTAATTGATTGAAATGGAATGGTTACTTTCTGATGTTGATGAAATGCCACAACAACATCTCTCAGAAGCAACAAAAATAAAAATAAGTAAGACCAAGAAAAGTATGGGTAGGACAGGTGAGAAAGCACCTAATTATGGTAAACATCTCACACCAGAAACCAAAGTGAAAATTGGTAGTGCCAATTCAGGTAAACATTACTCTAAAGAGACAAATATGAAAAAAGGTCATAAAGGTGAAAGTAACCCTATGTTTGGTAGGATAGGTGAAAAATGCCCTGCGTTTGGTAGAACTGGTGATAAAAATCCAATGTTTGGCAAACACCACTCGGAAGCAACAAGAATAAAAATCGGAAACGCACAAAAAGGCAAGATAGGTGTGTTATGTCCTAATTATGGTAAACATCCATCAGAGGCAACAAAAATAAAATTAAGTGTGGCAAATAAGGGTAGACCTTCTCCTATGAAGGGAAAACACCAATCAGAGGCATCAAGAGAAAAAATGAGAGAAAAAGCACCATTAAAAGAAAAACATAATAGAGGTGGAAAAACATCTCATTTGGTTACGATATCACTCATTAGTAATCAATTGGAGAGATTAGGGTGGGCAGTACAGAGTTGGACTACAACGGGAGAGAGATTTGTTAGAATAGATAAATATAATTATGTACCCGACATCTATGCCAAGAAGGGTAATGATATCATTCTAGTTGAGGTTGGGGATTGTTCTACACAGAAACTATGCAATCTTATGATCAAATATCCAATAGTGTTGCAAGTCCCAAAAATGAAAATGGAACTAAAACCTATTGATATTAGAGACTTAGTTAATTGGCATAAATTTTATCGTTGGATGGTGTGATTATCTTATATAAAACTAGTAAATAGTAGAAATATATTTATCTAGATATTATAATAACATTTATATGTAAACAATATTACTTATTATTGATGGTTTTTTCATAAAAATATTTTTAATATAATCTATATATGTCTTTTTAAAATGTTGTGAAAAAGCTATGATATAGGTGGTATTTTGAATGTTGTTTTTTATACTAACATTTATATATATTTAGTGTAAATAATATACAGATCATACCGTTAAACCTGTGGTAGATAATATGAAGTTTAAATCTTTAGTTGTGTTACTCATTTTCATTATGAGTGCATTTATTATGCCACAACAGATTGCACACTCTACCCCATCAATCACAACAACATCACCAACGGCTTTTGGATATAACTTCCAAAGACACACTTTTAATGCTTCAGGTCTGACTTGGTACTTCTATTCAGATGGCATAGACATGAAATGGACATCCACACCAGACTATATCACATTTAACACAATTTATACTGCTGTGACAGGTGTTGCTTCTGGTAATCTATTTTCTGTGTTTTCTAATGGTCCGTATGTTGCTTATGTACGTGTGACCACCGCAGGTGTATTATACTATCGTTATGGAATAACACAAACGAATGGTAGTATTGTTTGGTTAATCTCTGAGACAAAAATAAAAACAAATAATTACTATGTAACAGCACCATCAGTTTGCATAGATACTGCTGGATATTTATGGATTGGTTATTGTAACTCAAACGGTGTTATAGGTGGAAATGCTACATATACAGCCGCATATGTTATGAGAAGTGACCGTGACAATGGCACAGTTGGATACCCTATGCCAATAGAACTTGAGAGATCACTTGCTTTTGTACAATATGGTGTTTGCCCAACACCAACAGTTGATGGTCATGTCATCGTTGCTTATGGGAGCGATTCTACACCACTAAAAACTAAGTCTTTTAACTCTGCATATGGTTTAGATGGAGAACCACTTGGTTCAATTCTTGAACAGGGTATAAAGACACTTTCAAGTATTGTTTTTGATAGTGGATATAGTTCTCAGTCAGAAAATTGTTTGATCCAGTTGAATAGCATAAGTACCTTTACAGCATCAGCCACCATGTATTCTACTGGTAGTGGACCTGTTTATGGAACATTTATAATTTATTATTCTGATGGTACAACTCTCACAATACAAGTGCCACTTAATGGTGATGTTTTAGGTGCTATTTACAAATATAATGCGGAACATGGTATTTCAAATGCAAAAGTGATAACCAAGATCACTTATAATGATGCTACCATGTGGGAAAACTTTAGTTCAGACTTAGAATATTATGTTGATGGTATAGCATCACATGATAGATATGGTGGGGATGATTACTATGGTGGTGTTGGCACACTAAATTATATAAAAACTCTACCTGCAATATTTGTTTGGCACTCGTATGTTAATAGCTGGTATTATACCACAGACCCAATAACAGGAAGAGATATTATATATTACAATTTTACATCACCGCTAAGTTCAACAGAACTAAATAATATTGGTATTACATATCAAACAGACCCATCTCATACATTACAACTCAACTGTACGGTTGTATATGGTGATCACACATCAACCAAAACTATTATAAATGTTGCTAAAGATAAGCAATTAACATCACCAGTATCCTTTGTTGGTGGGAAGTCTGTCACAAGTTTTGTGGTAAGTACAAGTTCTTATGGTTTTCTTGATTCTGGTTATGAAATTCAGAATGTCTTATTTAATTCTACCAACACGGAAAATTCACTTAATAATGCAGTTAGTGATGGAACGTACCTTTATGAATCACTATATCAAAGTCCATTAGTCATTAAAAAACTAACCGTAGATGGTCTTTTCCCCGTTGATGTTTGGCAATATAATTCAACACTTCCCGCAAATAATACACTGGTATATGATGCTGGTTTCTTATATATTGGCTGTGAAGGATACGGAAACTTAGTAATAACTAAAGTAAATGCGGTAACAATGAAAACAGCACAATCATACAAAGCAGACCCAAGTTATAATCTTGATTATGCTCTTGGCTTGTGTTCAGATGGCACATATTTGTATGCATTAGCAAGAAATATGGCAACTAATCATCTTGTTGTAGTGAAAATTCTCGAATCTACTATGACATATGATTCCAAGGATGTGACAAGCTATATTTATGTAGGTACAAACACGATTATGTATGATGCCGCAGATGGTAATGTCTATATAAGTATGTCACAAGCATCAAATTGTGCGGCTATACAGATGAATACTACAACATTATCCACCACAGGCACATGGAGTGGTGCAGGTTATGGTGCGAATGTTTATAGTAGTTCGGCATATGGTAGTTTCATATACATTGGTGTAGATTCAAAGATCGTAAAGATAAATATAACACCATTTATGTTAACCGTAGCTAATTGGTCTGTTCTTCCTAGTTATCATGCAAATCCAACATCCATAGTAAATGATGGTACATATCTATATACTGTATATAATTATACAACACCAGTATTGACAAAAATAGACATAAATACTATGAGTACAATATCATATCTACTTCCATCAGTGGGTGGTAAGAGTGCCAAACTTATCTTTACAACAGGTATATTTGATGTTTGTTTTGATAGTGATAGTAGTGCAACTTCAATTAGCAATTATATGTTGTGTTTAAGAACATCTGTATTTAATACTGTTTCTCAAACCTCATATTCTCTGAAATCATTCTCATCATTCAGTTGTGTCAATAAAGATAATGATGTTTTTATTGCTTATACAACATCGACAAACAAAATAGATTCAGATTTTTATAGTGGTGAAATGGGGGCTATCACAGCAGAAACAATTCTATATACTTCCTTGGGTACAGCACCATCACCAACAATCTCAAGAAATAGCTATGAGGATATCTCTGTTATTTGGATGAATGATCCAGTAACGGACAAAATATATTACAATATATATAGAAATTCAACATCTTCATGGAGTGGTGTTACAGTAGGTATTACTAGTTCTGGTATAACAACAGGAACACCGATAATATCTGTTTATCAATCTTTCTCACCAACAGGTGTAGGTTGGATGACAGGTGCTGGACCACCATACACAATTGTAGTAAATGGTCTTTTGACAGGTGATGAACCAACACTAAATTATCTGGTAGTACCAGACTTGAGTGCTGGAATTTCAACGTTCAGGAATATTTATAGCATGGATAAGTATTACACTTTTGTAGCATCTACAACCACAGTAAATTCACCCAATGATGTCACGGATATATATATTACAGCTATGAAAGGGGCACAGATTTATTTCAAGGTTCATGGTGCAAGCCTAAATACTGTTCCTGTTTGGTCAATAATTTCCAACTCAACAATAATAAATCTTGACACTGCACACTGTGTCTGGGCTAAATCAGGCACACTTGGAACGGCAACATTCAAGATTGAAACAAAATGGAATTTCCCAACTACGGCTGATTTAGACTTATATCTTGAGGCTGTGAATGGTGCTGGTTCTTCAGGCATAATTAAAATGCAAACAGCCTATTGTGATGTTATATCCGATTTAGTTGCAACCATAACGACAACAACACCACAGGTCTTTCTAGGTGTTCAGATAGCCATAACAGGTGGTGTTTTTTATGAAATTTCTCCTGCAAACATTAATCTGTATACAGTTATGGTTTCACCACCAGATGCACAATTTACTAGAGTGGAGGTTTGGAATAAGACTTTAGTTGCCCAAGACCCTGCTATCGTAAATGGTACATATCAGGTTGTTTTCACTCCTTACTTAGCCACTGGCAATCAGACATATCATCTTAAACTGTTTATGTTATTACCATTTGTTGCTGGTCCTTCGGCAAACAACGCCACATTAACAGTCTATGTTACTGCAAACTTTGTTCCAAGCCTAAGCCCACTTACCATATTACTTCAGCCAGTATTCAACCTTTTTGGTATTGGTGGCGGTGTAGTGGCTATTTGGGCTATGATAACATCTATTGGTATATGGTTCGTGGCGTCAATAACTATGATGGTGTCATTTGTTACAACGTTGGGAACGATGTTCTTTAACTTCGCAGTGTTCCTATTTACTTGGATTTCAATAATGGGAAGTTTTATAATTGCACTTGTTACTATAATGATAAATCTTTTGAATGGTACTAGTACAGCTATAACCTATGGCGGTAATGTTGTAGGTAGTATCAGTTTTGGTTTAGGAAACATTTGGAACCTCTTTGGTGGTACTAATTTGATAATCTTTATGCCATTTGTTATCTTCATTGTTTGGATACAAAGCCTAGATTCTCGGCAGGAGACAATGGGTATAGGTTTACTTTCACTTGCACTTAATGACTTCCAAACATTGTACGGACTCATAAACGTGTTGACAGGTTTCGCTATGTTTATATACTCCGTTGTGTCCGACTGGATCAGATGGATATTTGGTTACTTATCGGGTTTCTTCACACGCCTCTTTTCAAGTATATAGTGTGATTAAACATACCTAGAGAAATAAAAGACGAAAATAATAGGACAAGCCTAATAGATGGTATGTTTAGCAAACATTTGAGATTAAGTAGTTAAAGTAGCCTGTTAAATAAATTCCATTTATATAGTGTGGACATTTCATTCTTAGAGAATTGAAATTCTAACTCCATTTTCAGCTTTGACACATGTAATACCACAGGATAATGGGACATTAAGTGGCATAGTTTTTGTGTTGTGCAACTTCCAACCTCAACCAAAATTGGATTATTATTATCCTTTGTAGCATAAATATCAGGTGAGTATTTGTGTTTATCTATCGTGATAAATCTCTCTCCTGTTGTACACCAACTTTCAACTTTCCATCCCAGACTCTCTAATCGACTACTAATGAGTGCTATAGTAACTAGGTGGGATGTACCTCCACCTTTGGTGTGATGAACACGTAGTTGGTGTGCTACACTTATTTTTACTCTTTCCTCTTGCGTGTGATGTCTGCCATAATTAGGGCATAACCCACCAGTTTTACCAAACATAGGACTTTTTTCACCTCTATTAGCATCACCAATTAGTTTTTTTGTTTCCTTTGTGTGATGTTTGCCAAACATAGAGGTTTTCTCACCAGTTAAATGTATACCAAACGCAGGGCATTTTTCACCTGTCACACCAAACATGGGGTTATTCTCACCTTTATTAATCTCACTTAATAGCTTTTTTGTTGTGTCTGAGAGATGCTTACCTTTCTTAGCCTCACTCTGTAGTTTTCTTGTTACATCTGATGGGTGTTCTCCTTTCTTTGGCATTTCAATCAATCCATAGTGTACGAGACTATTATATAAGGATTATGGTTTAACAGTAATGATCAACCGTTAACAAATATACATTAACATAACCTTTATAAACACATATATAGTATGATCAACCATGTCTAAAAGAAATAGAATAGATGAATTGGGTGAACAAGCTACACAGACTCTTGCTCAAGTTTATGTTAGATCACCAAAACGGATGAGGGGTCTTGTCAAGCCACTGGTTAAGACAGCAATACATACAGAAAGAAAATTCAAACCGTATGTAGAAACAAGCAAAGTAAAAGCAGATATGTGGATAGAAACCAACATCAAGGGTAACAGGGCTGTTAGAATAGGAAGTGCTATTGTAAAGCCACTCACATCAAAGAAGAAACCAACACCACAAAAGAAAAAGAAAAGCATGTTTGAGTCTATAATATCTGTATTCTAAAAAAGTCAGGGAAAACATAACATTTATATATCTATGTTATTATTATTATAACACGATTGTAAGATGGGAACATATTATATACCAGACGAGCTAGTTATAAGAATATCCAAACTTGGAATCAACATCCATTCTTTTATTAAAACCGCTTTAGAGAAAGCAGTATCTGAGGAAGAAAAGAAAAAAGAGGTGAAAAGACAATAGAAACAGATTTCATATTTACTGTAGCGGCATCAATGCTAGGTGGTATATTCATCTGGGAGGTTGTTGCTAGAGTACGTTTGGCAAAGTTAAGGAAACAATTATCTAAGGCATAAACTGAAGGTTTTTTAATGTCAACAACAGAATTAGAATTACTCAAGCAACAAGTTGAAAACTTAAAGTCACAACTCAAAGTAGCTGAGAATAAGAAGGTTATTGAGGTAAATGAATCTACACAAACAATTGACAACCCAATGTCTAGATTAATTCTTCTCGGTTTGGATAAGATTTCTGATGATTCAGGTCCAATTGCAAGTTTTTATAAGAAAATTTGGAGTTTTGGTAATTATGCTATTATTTGTGGTATAGGTGGAACTGCCGTAAATTATTTAGTTCTTTCATCTCTTGTTAGTATTTTACCATTAATTATAGCGGATATTTGTGCAATTCTGGTTGCCGCTTTCTGGAACTATTCATTAACAGTTGGTGCATTAGGATACTTAACAGGATTAGCACCCAAGAGAAAGAATAAAGGGCAATGGCTCTAATGTTTGAAGAATTTTATCTTTTTTTACTTTCCACAATACCTTCTCTTGGTAATATCCACGTGTGGTCTTTGGTTGTATATATTGCCTTTTGTTTAGTTGCATTTTATAAAATCTCCAAGTATTATAATATTGTTATTAGTGCATTATTAACTCTTTTAGTTGGTATAATAGCAAATGATTTTTATGAAACTATCTGGACAGCCTTTGCACAGATTCCATCCAGAACAGTGTTAATACCACAAGATATGATAATTCTAAGTTCTCTTGTTGTCCTTTTGTTTGTCGTTAATAGAAAAACAGTATTTTTAAGAATAAATAAAACTTTTGTTATTTTAATTTCTCTTGAAATTCTTTCATTTTTTGTATTATATTTCACAGGGCATTATGAGGTACTTAGACCTTGGTTCTTGTCTGGTGGACAAACACCAGACCCACATAATTGGTTATGGATGATCAATAAGGGTTTGGGTGCTTTTGCTTTATATCCGCTTATATTGAGTAAGGAACAGCGAAATTTAAGATTGAAGGGGGGAAAGAGAAAACGTCAATAATCGACTTCTGGTTGTGGATTTATAATCTTTTATTATTAGAAGTTCATATTGGTGGTTATCAGCTTCACGTTTGGTCATTTGTAACATATGCAGTTTTCTGTTTTGTGGCTTTCTATAAAATATCTAGATATACAAACATTGTCTATGCCCTTATGTTAGCTTATTTATTGGGTGCTTTTGGAAATGATCTTTATGAATCCATTTGGCAGTATATGACATATGAGACAAATATAAATTCCTATTTTATGCAGTATATTGTTGTGGTTATCGGATTGTTTGTAGCACTTATTGTCTGTAATTATTTGTTTAAATTCATACATCTAACCAAACTGAGCATTGCTTTATATTTGATTGAACTTTCAACATTTTATATCTTCACATTTACAGGTTACTATCCACTAGTACGTGCTTGGTTGGCTTCTGGTATGACAACACCAAATCCACATGATTGGCTGTGGATGATTAACAAGGGACTTGGCGTATGGTTCCTATACCCAATGATACTTAACAAAAAGCAACATGAGGAACGAACGAAGAAACATGAACAACCCAAAACTAAGTAAAAATATAAATGTTATAGTGACTTGGGTTATTCCAATTTTGATCATTATATATTGTACCATTCCTATTTTACAGACCAAAAGTATATATGCAGTATCACAGATTCCATTCACAATTAATTATGTTCATAGTTATTCTATGATATTGTTTTCAATTGCTTTTATGATGTATCAAAGAGTATTAAAACATATTCCTATTATAACTAGAATAGTTGCTTCTTTTCTCATAGTTGCCATACATAGTTACTTTGGTGGATTTCTATGGGACTTCAATAACTTTGCAATAAATGGTGTTTGGAATATCATGTTCATCACGGATGTGACCGTAATTGTGTGGTTTTACTGGATTCTTCTAATTTTGAATAAACACTATCCAATATTGAAGAAAAAGTTGAGTATTTCTGATAAACTAAAGACAGTAGGGCTTCTACTTTTACAGGGAATTGGTTATCTTGCTTTGTGGATTAATGGTTTCTGGACACACTTTGCCGTCGGTAGTTCCTATAATTATGATCCAAACGCCAATGTCTTTTGGCTGTTTATGCGTACAACAACGTTCTTCCTATTTTACTACCTAGTTGAGCATGGTAAAGAAGAAAATTATAAAATTGAATCACCAAGGTTTTAAAAATGGATGAAGCAACTTTAATGTCACTATTAGCATATTTTGTGATGTGGATACTTCCTGCTTTTGCAATAATGTTCTACTACTATAAAACATCAAAGTTAAACAAAATATATATATTTTTGTATATTGGTCTTTTATTTACACTATTTATGCAAGTATTTTATACATTTATACAGTCTAATGGATCATATTTAACATATATATTAAATGCTACTTCTATAACATATTTAATATCTTTTTATGGTTTTATTGGTCTTTCATTTATAATGTACCTTATGGTTGATAGAAAATGGGACTTCCCACAAGCATTTGCTATTTCGGTTGTGTCTGTTGGTGTAGGAAGATTTTTCTGGGAAGCACCAACAATTATATATAACGTACTTCAAAAAGGATTTGTGATAGATATTTTCTTACAGCTTGTTGGTCTTTTGTTTGTTCTTTTCATATATATTACCTGTGGATGGAAAAGTGATAGAAAAACAATAATTGCTGTTTTATCTGGTGTTATCATTTCAATATTATTCTTATATTTTAGATCACCAGTTCCAACAGAGAATAGTAGTATTATAGCTAGTTATTGGAATTCACCTTATTTTATGATCAACAGGTTTATAAACATCTTGATAGTACTATATTGTGTTAATAAATCGAAACCTATGGAGAAATCTAAATAGAATGTCTATTGTTAGAATGTGTTGTTTCTGGTGATTTAAAAAGTGAAAGGACATAACTATGGACTCTGCCGTAAGTGTGGCAAGGTACACATACATCCGTTTAATGGAAAGCCCAGAAGCAGGGAATGGGGGGATAATATATCAAAAACTAAGAAAGGTATGTGTGTTTCAGAAGAACAAAAAGAAAAGACATCTAAAAGTTTAAAAAAATTATATGAAAATGGTGAACGAACCGTTTGGAATATTGGTAAAACTAAGTATAATAATGAAAGTGTAAAAAGAATTAGTGATGCTAATATAGGGCACATTCCTTGGAATAAAGGAAAAACAAATGTCTATTCACAAAAAACATTAGATTCAATTAGTAATAAACTTCATATATATTTTGAAAATGATGCTAAATATCTTAATATTTCAAGAGAGTCTGATGAACATAAAACTATAAAAAATAAAATAGCAAACGAAATACGTTCTCTTGGTATGGTTGTAGAAACAGAGAGATTTATAACAATTAATGGACATCGTTATGCTGTAGATGTTTATGCAAAAAAGCAAAATGGTGATGTTATGATTTTTGAGGTAGGAAATTGTAAAAAGAAAAAGATGAATGATTTACAAACACATTATTCACTTATATTTCATGTGCCAAAAACCAGTGGTGGTCGTTTAGTATGATCATTACAAGAACACCTTTACGTATAACACTTGGGGGTGGTGGAACAGACATACCAGAATACTATCAAGAAAACGGTGGTTTCTGGATTTCAGCTACAATCGACAAATACATATATATAGCTATAAACACTAGGTTTGAGAAAGAACTTAGAATAGTTTATTCAAATCTAGAAATTACTAAAGGCAATCGAGATATTCAACATCCAATAATCAGGGAGATATTCAAGAAGTTTAACATATGGCAGAATCAGGAATTTATCACATTTGCTGATCTACCCGGAAGTTCAGGATTAGGTTCTTCTGGTGCTTTCACAGTTGGTGCAATAAAGGCATTTAATCCTACAATAAGTAAAACCGACTTGGCTGAACAGGCATATTCCATTGAACGGAACAATCTTTCAAGACCCATCGGAAAGCAGGATCAATATTCGGCTTCTTTTGGTGGAACTAGAGTTTATATGATTGGTAGGGATGGTAAAGTTGATGATATAATTCTCACAGAACCAGAACTTACAAACCACTTAATGTTAATTTATACCTCAAATATACGTGATTCGGGAAGGATACTCAATACTGTAAAGGAATCCACACGGCAACTTAAAGATATTGAAGAGATTGGTAGAGAATCCGCTAAGGCTATTATGAATCTGGATTATCAAAAACTTGGTGAACTTATGGATGATCACTGGAAAATTAAAAAGACAATTTCACCTGAGATGTCTACACCAGAGATAGATAATCTCTATGATGAATTGAGACAAAACGGTGCTATTGGTGGAAAATTAGTCGGTGCAGGTAGTGGTGGATTCCTCATGGTAGTTATTCCAGATAATAAAACAAGAACAAAAATTCTTCAGTCTGGTTGTTTCGAGAGTAGGGCATATGTTCCATTCAAAATGACATATACAGGCTCAGAGGTGATAGCAGGTGACAGCTAGACAGGTAATTGATGAAGTTGTAAAATATTTACCAGAAACGAATATAATTCTTATAAAAGATATTGCAAATGCAATTTTCATCAGGGCACACCGTTTTAATGCTACGGTGTGGTTAGTTGGTAATGGTGGTTCGTCAGCAACGATGAGTCACTTAGCATCAGACCTTACAAACCTTGGAATACAAGCAATCTGCATAACAGATAATGTCCCCTCCCTCACAGCCAAGATAAATGATGATGGTTGGGATGATGTTTACTCTTCCGTTGTCAAGGGTAGGATCAAGAATGGTGACATTCTCATTATGGCTAGTGTGAATGGTTCAAGTGGCAAGAGTCCGAATGATGAGTTGTGGAGTTCTAATTTGTTTAATTTAGCAAAGTATTTTAAATCTATGCACGGTTATAGATATGCTTTTATAGGCAATAATGGTGGTAATTTAAAAGAGTTATGTGATATTTCACTCTGTGTAGATACAAGAAATCCTTATATAGTTGAGGGAATACATAGTGTCTTAGCACATGCATTAGTATCGGAAATAAATGTATTGAAGGTAACATGATGTCGATAACAAAAATAACAGAAGATATATTTATAGGAAACGATAAATATACTTTAGACGATCTTAGAAGTAATAATATTTGTTTCGTTATAAATGTGGGTGGAAGTGATACAGGATTTGAGGATTATAAGTTCCATCTAGTGGATGGTCACAATCCTATTAAGCACTATAATCTAGTCTTGAAGAAGATTAGAGAACAAGTTAATAAAAGAAAGAGAATACTAATTCATTGTCGTGAAGGTAAGTCTCGTTCAGCGTTTGTGGTCGCACTATATCTAGCTAGACACGAAAAAATAACAGTTCTAACTGCTATAGATATGATTACTAAACTGAACAAAAAGACTGAGATAAATGAAGAAATGTTAAAAACGTATATGGAGGATGTTGGGCTATATTATACTTAGATTCGGCAGACTTGAAAGAGATAGATGAGATTCTTAGCCTTGGTTTATGTGATGGTATTACAACCAACCCAAGTCTAATGGCAAAATCTGGTGTGAAAGACATACAGAAGATGATACATGATATATGTCAATATGATATATATGATGTATCTGTTGAGTTGATTGATCCATTTTTATCTATAGATAAACTTGTTGATGAAGCAACAGAATACTATATGTGTTGTATGGAAAAGGTAGTAGTAAAAGTACCTATGATTGATACTCGCACATCAGAATTAATAAATGCTTTAAAAAGAAAACATATTCCAGTAAATCTAACATGTCTAATGTCTGCTTATCAGGCTATCATTGGTCTTGAGTCAGAACCATATTATATCTCCCTTTTCTACAGGAGAATGATTGATTTCAAGAACTTTGATTACGCAAAGGAACAGATCAGAATAACAGCCGAATATTTACAGAGATTTGGTAGTGGTGATAGACCACTCCTAATCTGTGGAAGTATCAGAAGTCCAGAGGATGTTCAGGTCTGTATGGATAGCGGTGCTGATATTGTAACAGTTCCGTACAAAGTCCTAAATGAGATGTACAAACATCCCAAAACAGAGGAAGCTGTAAAAGAATTCACTGAAAAATGGAAAACAGCTTTAAAACCAGTTGTGTAAGATAAAATGTCAATCAACATAGACAAAAAACAAATATTTCATATATCTGTCTATGTAGATGTAATTTCTATTCTTTTTTGTTTCATGGTTTTTTGTCCAATGGGTTATACAACGGCTGTGATACAAACCGAACCTGCTAGGACACTGTGTGCTTTAAGTTATAACCCAATAATACAAACAATTCTTATTATAACGATTTTATATACAATAATTTTGGTGGTATATGATGATTATTTCTCAAAGAATTCAATTTTGAGAGGTAATTAAAATGTCTGAATGTTCACTCTGTACTATTCCTCAACGAGAAAAACTTATTTACACAGATGAATTAGTATATGTTGTGGAAACTAAAGATAAGAAAGGGCATAAAATTCGTCTGATGTCCAGCATAATTAGACACTCTGATAAACCTACTTTTGAAGAACAGATACGTGTCAAAGCCAAGCTCATAGAATACATGAACAAGTATGTCGGTATCAAGCCTTGGTATTTCTGTGATTCTACACACTGCTCAATACCAGAACACTATCATTTTGTTGCCTGTGATGCAGAATCAACCGATCCAGAGGAAATGGCACTATTAGATAATACACTAAAAGTGAAGTTTCCATTAGGTCATAATATCCTGATTGGTATTCCTGCATATAATGAACAGGATAACATTAAAGATGTAGTAAAAGAGTCCAAGAAATATGGTGATGTTCTTGTTGTTTCCAATGGATCAACAGATGGAACAGCTTTTCTTGCAAAATCTTATGGTGCTAAGGTTCTAGAATTTGATTGGTCTGGATATGGCAGAGCTTTACAAGAAATCTTCAAATATGCTAAGGTTAATGATTATGATGTCCTCATTACGCTTGATGGAGATGGACAGCATGATCCTAATGAAATTCCAAAGTTTTTAGATAAAATTCAAGATTCAGATATTGTTGTTGGTAATAGGTTTTCAGTAACAAATAATATGCCTTACCATAGAAGAGTTGTTGTTCAGGGAATTAATATGATCTATGGTATTGGTGATACTCAGTGCGGTTTCAGGGCATATAATAAATTTGCAATTGATAGGCTACATTTGACAGCAGATGGAATGGAAGCATCCCTTGAGATAATTAATAGGGCAAGAGAGAAGGGTTTAAACATAACAGATGTGCCATGTAATGTCACTTATAACAAACCAGAACATCCCACAAAATTTATATATCAGGGTCTGACACTCATTGAGATAATATTCTGGGGTGCTGTATGGAATAGACCCTACACATATATTGGAATACCAACAGCCATCTTATTCTTAACATCATTATTCTCTGGTCTATACACGACAGGTTTATATCTCGAAACATTCAAACTCAATATATCTATGGCACTCATCTGTGGTATAAGTTTTATAGCTTCTCTGATGCTGGGAACCATAACATTTATAATCAGTATGCAACGTAGATTAGTGAAAGAGTTGAATGTCAAATGAGCAAAATTAACGATTTTTATTTTATTTTATTTATAACTGTTTCTACTGCCTTTGCTATATTAACGGTATCTTTTTTGGGTGGATTGTTTGTTGGATCGCAAGAATTATTTAATACAATGCTTATAACTAATGATGCTGTTGAAATTGTTTGCGGGTTTATTTCAATACCATTCATTTTTATGTATGGTTATATTTTATTTAAGTTTTGTGAAAAAATTGGTTTTAAGGAATTAAACATCAAATGACCGACTTTACTTTAATTGTTACGGGTGGATCAGGATTTATCGGGTCAAACCTCTTGGATATGTTGGTTGAGAAATATAAAAAATACTATGATGTTAAAATAATATCTATTGACAAAAGACCACCTGACAAAATGTTCGATGATGTTGAATATATTGTGGAAGATTTAGCCGATCCAGAATTCAAATATATAAATGAGAAACCAAGGGCTGTTATTCATTTGGCAGGTTCTCCTTGGTCAAAAGTCAAGGGTGATCAGGGCTGGTTAGCAGAGGCAGATAATTGCTTCTATAATAACACGGTTGCAACATATAACGTTCTTTCAAAAATTCGACCAGAGAAAATTATATTTTCCTCTTCGGCTAATATATATGGTCAAGGCAGGAGAATGAGAGAGATACATCCCATTCAAATCTCAAGTCCGTATGGCTATTCAAAGTGGGTTTGTGAAGAGGAAATTAGGAAGTCTGGTATAGAGTATGTGATCTATAGATTCGGAACGGTTATTGGAATAAGAGGCAGAACCTTCCCTAATAGGCTTGTTTACTGTGCTGTGCATGGTATTCCAATAGAACTATTCAACAACGGAAAAGCCTATAGAGATTTAATATCCGTACATGATATTTGTAGGGCATTAATATCTGCCATATACATGCAGACCTGTGAACCGTTTGAGAATACATATAATGTCTCGATGGGGATGGAGGTAAGTGGTTCGACAATAGCGGAAATTGTTGCAAGGACAGCCACAAAATATGGTTATAAACTTGATTATTCCAAGACACCGTTTGCACCAAATGGATATGTGCTAGAATCTACGCTAAATATTGAAAAAATATACAAACGTTTCGGCTGGAAACCAGAGAAGAATGTCTCAACTGTGTTGGATGAACTTTTCAAGTATTATGTGGAACCAGATGCAAAAATCCCCCCAGCTTGGGAGAGTTTATAAATATGGTATTTGAAAATAGAAAAATCGACCCACTTTTTACATGGTTTTCAGCATTAATATTGATTATTGTAATAATCATACTCATGGCTATAGGAAGGTTTACTAATTGAGTATCGTAGGTGATCCACCAAATCCAGTATCATTATATATGTTTTCTATACTCATATTGGTTGCTGGAATTGTAGATTTTATAAGTCCAGAGAAACATTTAGGTACGTTTTTATTAACAATAGGTGGTTTGGGTTTTATCCTTATTTATTTTATATTTCGTAATGATGAGTACAATCTTGAACCACCAACAATCAAAGAATTTGTCATTGGTTGTGGGCTTTTAACAATTTCTGCAATTACATATTTTGTGCCTTGGTTAAGATTAACATCTCTTGTCCTTATAGGATTTGGTGCATATACTAGTGGTGTTTGGATTTGGATTTTTTGGGAAATACACTTTGGAAAGGAGAAAGGTAAAAATTGAAAGTTCTTTTATTGAACCCACCGGGAGAAGCAATAAGAACGGGAAGGCTAGTTCGTAAATCAAAGATTAGTACACAATCATGGTATCCTATCCATCTTGCGTATGCTACTGGAACACTAGAGAAATTTGGACATGAATGTTATTTATATGATGCTTCTGTGAAAAAAGATTCGTGTTTAGACGTTAAGTTTCTTGTTAATAGTCTGAAACCAGAAGCCATAGCCTATTTCTGGGCATATGATACGGCAGAATCCGATCTTTCATTCGCTAATGAATTGGGTAAGGATTACCATGTAACTCTCGTTGGTCCTTGGTCTGCTCATATGCCCGATGCTCTAGATAAATGCCCAAACGTTAATGAAATGACTTTCGGAAATTTTGAATACACGTTACAAGACCTTTATACAGATGAGCCAAAGAGATTAATACAAGGTCTAAAATATAGAGAAGGTAAAGATATTCTCTTCAATCCACAGGCTGAACCGTATACACAGGAAGAATTTGATTGGATGCCTTTCGTTACAAAGGTTTATGCTGAACACTTAGACTTTTTTGATTATCATCAGACAAGTTTCAGGTATCCGTTTATTGATTTATTTTCAGCTTTAAGTTGCCCTCACCGTTGTGCGTTTTGTAGTTGGACAAATGGTTGTGATCTCTTACATCCAAAGCGTTATGTACAGCGTAGCATCAAGAATGTGATGGAAGAACTTTGGTATGTCAAAAATGAACTTCCACAGATCAAACAACTTTTCTTTCAAGATTCAACACTTATTGGATCAAGGGCAAGGGAAATCAGTCTTACAATGCTCAGTGAAGGACTCAAATTGTGTTGGGGTTGCTATTCACGTGCTGATAAGGATTATGATACACTGAGACTGATGAAAGATGCTGGTTGCCGGACTTTGCACGTTGGCTATGAAGTTCCAATTCAGAGCTATTTAGATGAGATGAAAAAGGATATTACAGTCAAACAGGAAGCACAATTTATCAAGGATGTCAACAAGCTCAAGCTCTGGACTTCCTCTAGTTTTATGATCTTCCCTTGGATGTCGAAAGCTGATATAAGATATATGGTCAAATGGATAAAGGATAACGGTGCTACCCGTATTAATGTGGCACAATTGCAGGAGTATCCAAACACGACTATAGTTGATGTTAGAAAGGCACATCAAGACATGCCGGGAACGTATATGATGAACTTTGAGGAAATGAAGAAATGGGAGCAATACTGTTTTAACGAATTCTATATCAAAAACCCAAAGTTCTGGTGGAATGTTGCCACAAACCCAAGAGAGTGGGTTAATGTTTTCAACGATGCCAAAGGTATGGTGGGATTCTTATTTGAATGATATAACAACCACAGAAAAACACATACTAAGTGTTCTATATATATTACATAAAAAGTCAATTCCACCAGTATTTATTGTATCCATTCTGGGGTTTTTGAATAGAAAATATAAAGATCAAAGATTAGTGATATATTTTTATAAGAAGTATTTTAACATAGAAATAGGCAGATATACATATGGTGTTATACAGTTACTTAATTCTGAATATCATACACTTAAAAGCATAGGAAATTTCTGTGCAATAGCACGTAATTTGGTTCTTGCTGGATATGATCATCCAATCCACAGATTTACTACACACCCAATAACAACCGAACGTAAATATGGTTTTATTGAAAAAGAGTTAGCTGAAGAATATCTCCAAGAAAGTAATCTAATTACAATTGGAAATGATGTTTGGATAGGTTCAAATGTGATAATTCTGCCACCTGTAAATATATCCACAGGTGCTGTTATCGGTGCTGGTGCTGTTGTCACCAAGGATGTTCCACCATATGCGGTTGTTGTTGGTGTTCCAGCGAAGGTTATTAAATATAGGTTTTCACAAAAGACCATAGATATGTTGCTTAAATCTGAATGGTGGAATATGGAAGATTCAAAGATATGTGAAATATGTAGTATCTTATATCATAAAGAAAACAAGATGGATAGTGATTATGAGGGTGCAATACAAAAATGTTTTTCAACTCTTTAAAAACAAGAAAAGGTGAATACAATGAATAAAATAAAAACAAAGTATCTATTATCAAATCCACTTGTTCTTGCATCTTATATTGTCACCAAACCCAGAACATACAGATTAACGTCTAAATTCAAGTGTGTTGTTAGTGATTTTAATTATAGATATATGTTAGGAGATTGTGGACCTGTTTGGTATGATTGTTGTGAGTATATATATGCTCTAGTCAGAGAATATAAACCAGAAATAGTTGTTGAAACGGGTATTAATAGCGGCTTTTCCTCTTATTTTATATTAAGGGCACTTCACGATAATAACATGGGAAAATTATACTCTATTGACCCAGATGAGTTTTGTTTAGGTATAGGTAGATTGGCAGGTGATCGTAACTCAAGTGAAACAGGTAAGAAAATTGGTTGGTTTGTTCCAGATGAACTAAAGGATAGATGGGAAATAGTGCGTGGTCTTAGCAGTGATGTTTTGGTTCCTCTGTTGGATAGACTAGGTTCAATAGATATGTTCTTACATGATAGTGAACATAGTTACGAAGTTATGTCATTTGAATACAATACCGCTTGGAAATATCTGAAATCTGGTGGTATATTGCTTTCAGATGATGTATTACACACACCAGCATTTAAGGAATTTTCGTCTGGTAAAAACAGTAATATTTATTATTTTAGGCTTGGAGTAGTGAAGAAAGTCAAAGCACCACTATATTCCATCGTTGATAGTGTAAGGTGATGGTTGGTATGTCTATTGAAGATGTTGCAAGGTTATGGGAAGAGGAATGGATAAAATCAGCCGATATACATGAACACAGTTCCATTATTGGTAAATTCCTTCGTGTCCAGAGAATGGGAATAATAAGAAAAATGTTAAAATCAATATCTAAAGAACTATCAGCAATTGATGTAGGTTGTGGAAGTGGGGAAACATTACTACTCTTGCGAGATATAGGTTTTAAAAACTCAATCGGAATAGACATATCATCACATGCAATGAGAAAATCAGAACTACATGGATTAACAGAAAATGTAGATGTTTTCAGAAAAGATGGTTCCAATACAGGCTATCCAGATAGAAAGTTTGATTTTATGTTTTCTGAGGGTTTGTGGGAACATTTTAAAGACCCACTACCGTTCATAAAAGAAGGTTGCCGAATCTCAGATAAGTGGTTAATGATAGTTCAACCAAACCATTTTTCTTTCTTTGGTGGTCTACTTAATTGGGGTTGGGAACACTTTAGTCAGCAGGGTGTACATGAATATTCATTCCCTATGAGTTATTTCATAGACAATGTTACAAGAAATGGGTTTACAATCATTGACAGAAGAGGAACATATTTAAATGAACAAAATGTTTTGTTTTTTAGAAGAGACTAAGGCTAAAATCAGCAAAACTAGCATATGGCTATTTATATTATCTATTGCAGGTATTTTTTACAGATCATATCCGCATCTTTATCTCATACCACGTTGGATTATTGAAGAGGAAGGATATGTATACACAATTCTTGACTTAATAAAAACAGGTACAACCTTTCGCCTTGGTTATCAACCTGTTTTAGAACAATACTTAGTATATTTTATCTACTTAATAACACACATTGATCCAACAATTTTATGCCAATATGTAAACCCAATCATCGGTGGATTGACAATAATTCCTATTTATTATATACTAAGAAAAATATCAACCCAGAAAGTAGCACTTGTAGCAACAACACTATGGACATTTAGTGAAAATATGATATATAGATCGAGCATATTCAATAGTACAGAATCGTTAGGTTTCTTTTTTGCAATGCTTGCTCTTTATATGTATTTAAATACAAAAGATAAAGAACAAAGAAACAGCAAAATAAAATTCTTTTGTGGTTTCTTAGTGTTTATAGTAATATCAATGTATACACACATATTACCAGCAGTTTTTATTATAGGCTTGGTATTGTTAGATATTTTCTTAAATGGAAACTATAGACACAAAGTTTATGTAGCCGTTGTGTTATGTCTGGTTGTTTTATTTTTGATTTCATCATTAAATCCACATCAAGTAATGACATATTTTATTCTACCTAGTTCAATGTCATCACAATTCAAATTATCTAATATATTTTTATACTCCATATCTGATTTATTACTTGGTGTGTCTATTTTCTTTGGTAGTGTTGTTATGGTTATATTATCATTAATATCAATATTGTTATATAAACCAAAGATAAATATTATGTTTGAATATTTATTTGGTTGTATTTTATTATTTGTCGTTAGTTGGTTATTCTATTCACCATATCTAATTGCACCAACAAGAGTAATTTTTTATTTTATTTTACCATTATCATTCTTTACTTCTTTACTAATTAGCAAATTTAAAACAATATTGTCTATTATTTTTATATTAATTATTATTACAACTATGATATTAACATCTATAAATGGTGCTAATACTATGTTATATATTAATAATGCAATGACATCGGATGAATATGAATTCTTAGGACACAGTTCAATTATACACAATACATATAATTTTACCGAATGGTGGACAGATGTACCAATGAAAAATTCACTTATATTTTACTCTTCAGACCTCAGATTACCGTTGCTACAGGATAGTTTTTATACTATAGAAAATCAAAGAATTGAAGTAAATTTGAACTTAACTGTATCTACGACAAAAACAACAATAAATGCAAATGAAACCACAACCGTAGAGATAATACCACCATTTTTTAAATATATCATTCTGAGTCCTAGAATGGAGAAATCTGCTTTCTTTTTCTTCAAAACCAAGTATAGAACAGTTCAAATCAATCAACCAATTCCAGATATTTGGAAAGACTTACCTGATTGGAAATTAGTTGAAGAGTATAAAAACATAAAGATTTATAAATGGATAGGAACAAGTATAGATGGATAGTATGGTGAAAATAAGGAGAGAATGATATGAATACAGATTTGATAGAAAGAGTAATAAAAAACAAATGGGAACATTCACAAGAGTTAGAAAGAAAATATAATGAGGAAAATAAACCACAGAAATGGGGGGTTCCATATAGTTTCAAGTTTTGGGCAGACCTAATTGAGTTGAAAGATTTTGATGGCTTAAATATAGAAGTTGGGTGTGGTTCTGATGGCTTTTGGAGATTTTCGGATAAAATAATTGGGACAGATTCACTAGATTTTAGCCAATATGGAAAGAATTTTATTCAAGCAAATGCTGAAAACCTACCTTTTGAGGATAACCATTTTAGAGATTGTTATGCCATGAATATGTTAGACCACACCGAACATCCGCAAAAAGCACTAAATGAAATGATTCGTGTTTCCACAAATAGAATTTATATTTTTTCAAATATTTTCTCACCCATTGTCAAACCAATAATGAATGAGTTTGATCAGATACACCCATATCATTTCACTGAGAAAGACTTGATCAGTCTTGTACCAGATACGGTTTTTATCTCAATGTCCAAGCGAAAGCTATTTGTAGAATCTCTCACAGCAGGAATATTACTAAAATTGAAATTGGATTTTGCTCTATTATTAGGTACACACCGTTTATTGGTGCATCTGGACAAGAAAGACCCATTATTAATATATAAGAAGTGAAAAAAATGATGTCCTCTGTTGTTCTTCCGACCCGTAATGCAGAGTGGTGTCTACCATATTCATTAAAGATGTTGTTAGAACAGGTAGTTCAACCAGATGAATATGTGGTTTGCATAGGTAAAAGTGAAGATAAAACAGAGGAATTAATATTAGACTTTCAGAAAAAATGTAGTGTGCCTGTTAGACTGTGCTATGATAGAGAGGGCATAGGTACAGGTTATGCTATGAGTCTATCACTATCAAAAGCTAAGGGGGATATAATTCTCTGGGCAAGTTCAGATGGAATCAAGTCAAAACATTGGGTAGAAAGAATGATGGGCTTTTTTGTCAGTAATGAAAATTTGTCTTATTTATGTAATTCGGGCACACCAGAGAATCCAAGTAAAATATCTGAGGTTGATCCAGAGAAAATTCCAGCTTCGACAGAACTGAAATACACAAATGGTGCTGATCCACTATCTGGAATAATTGCATTTAGGAGAAAGGATGCTATTGAAGTTGGTGGTTTTGATCCATTATTTACACGTGGTCAAGACTTTGATTTAGTTATACGTTTATCACAGGCAGGAAAAATAGGTGCTGATTGTGGCTCGGAAGGATACCATTTTGGTATATATGGAATGAGAAATATAACCAAAGCCCTAAAAACAGGTACTTTTTTCAGGTTTTTTTATAAATATGGTTGGCGTTATTGTTTGTTATGTAAACATCACTTTTTTGGTGTATTATTAAGAACTGGCTTTTTATTTTCAATTATTATGATTCTGCTTAGTTTAGCCATAGGTTCTATTCCGTCAGCAACCTTATTTGGATTAACCTTGGCATTGTCCATATTTGGATTGTGCTATGGTGTAATTGTATCTCACGGAAAATTGAGCCTAAATTTGTTAGTATTCCAGTTTTTGGAGAGTATTGGAGAGTATAAACAGCTATGGATTTTAATTAAAAACAAGAATAAACCAGAATTTGGATATGGAAAGAAATGGTTGAAATGAAAAAATTAAAAATTGCTCTGGTCATAGGAACCAGACCACAGATAATCAAGTCTGCACCCATAATAAACGAAGCTGGAAAGCATAAAGAAATTGAGATGTTTATAGTACATACTGGACAACACTACGATTATGAAATGTCAAAGGAATTTTTCAACGAATTATCCCTTCCTGATCCTGTTGTAAACTTGGGTGTTGGTTCGTGTTCACCTGTACAGCAAATAACGAAAATGATGTGTGGTTTGGAAGATGCATATAATAGTTTGAAACCCGATATTGTTCTTGTTCCGGGTGATACAAACTCGACATTAGCAGGTGCTTTATCAGCAGTAAAGATGTCTATTCCCGTTGTTCATGTTGAGTCGGGTGCTAGAAGTGGAGATATGACTATGCCCGAAGAAGTTAATAGACGTATTGTAGATCATATATCATCTATGTTATGTGCTGTTTCAACAGATTGTATCACCAATCTCTTAAATGAAGGAATATCAAGTGATAAAATAGAACTTGCAGGTGATACTATGTATGAAAGTATAATTCAACATAAATTAGATATTGATCAAGCAAGAACAGCAAGAATGTTTTTTGGTCTTGTTGAAAAAACGTATTGTGTTTTAACTCTGCATAGAGAATCTAATGTTGATGATTTAGATAAATTAAAATCAATAATTAATTCCATCATAGAATCACATATGAATGTTATTTTCCCCTGTCACCCACACACTAGGAAAAATTTGGAACTTTTGGGTATTAATTTACAAAACATTAATATAGTAGACCCATTACCATACTTTGAAATGTTAAGTCTCGTTCAAGATGCTAGTGTGGTGATCACAGATTCTGGTGGTTTGCAGAAGGAAGCATTTTGGTTAGGTACTCCATGTGTAACTTTGAGAGAGAATACTGAATGGGAATGGACAATAAAAGCGGGTGCAAATCGTCTTGTTGGTTCCGATCCACAAAAGATCATAGATGGTATTCATATAGCACAAAAAAGTGTATTTCAGAAATTCTCAGGTTTGATAATTCGTGATGCTTCAAAAAGAATTATTAATGAACTTTTAAGGATGAATGTAGTATGAAAGTTCTATTCGATTGGGACAATCCAGACTTGGACTACATATATGCTATGCAAAGGGGCATAAAACTCATTGTTTATTCTGTATGTAGGGTACTTCATTTAAGACCAAAGTATGTTGAGGAAGTTTATACCGAAACGGATAAATATGTTGAGACTGTATCTAAACTCAATCAGATGCTTGGTGTGGAAACTGTGTTCGGAATACGTGATGATGTGTCTAAAGTCAAACCACGATCTGTGATATATCTGAGGGAACACGAAAAAGATGTTAGAAGGCACATTCACATCGGTAAGCGTGGACCAGATAGAAAAAGGCTATGGGAACCACCATTAACTCAGAGTATGGATACTTGGCACTATGATGTAGATTATTATGAAGGACACAAACCAATATTAAAAGAGGGTGAACTACCAATTTGGCACATTGATAGACCATATAGAATTAGTACATATATTGATTTCATTTATGAAACAAAAGAAAAAAGTAAGGAAAAACAGCAATCAAGTGGATGATGTAAATGGCACATGGTACATTTCACGATATAGATTCGATTCTTGACTTATTACCAGCAAATATTCAGGGGGCACGTATTCTGGATATTGGCTTTGGTTGTGGGCAGATTTCACATACAATAGTGTCTTTTGCAAATCGAAACCAGAAAATTAGTGGAGAACCATATATTGTTGGTATAGATGTAGACCCAATCAATGTAGATTTTGCAAAAAAGTGGATGCCATTTATCAGAGAGGTATATCTATATGATGCCATAAATATACCATATCCAGAGAATATCATAAAAGATTTAGATATTATAATATGTACAGAAGTTATAGAACATATTGAGGATAAAGAAAAAGTATTAAAAATGATTGAATATCTTAGAGATAAAGCCAAACTTGTTATATTTGTATGTCCATATGGTAATACATTATCGAGAGTGGGTGATGATGTTATTGATTATCACAAATCTATATGGTATGATACAGACTTTAAGAAACTTGGTTTTAATACAAAGATAATAAACAGGATTTATTGGAGTGGTTTAGAGTATATGATTGTATCTAGTGTTATGACCATTATAAACTTTTTTAAACCACACAATAAAAGTATATTAAGAACTATTATTGCATGGAAAGTAAATAAATTAAGGTGTTGATTAATATTATAGGAAATCCATCATTAAAGAAACTGTTAGAATTAGCAAAATCTTCAGATATTATTCTGGATGCTGGTGCTGGTGATTTAAAATATACAAAATATCTGATGAATATGGGTTATTCCGTTATTCCAGTTGATGTTTTAGTGCCAAAAGATATTGAAAATATACCTTTTATACAGTCTTCTATAGAAAATTTGCCATTTAGAGACAATACATTTGATTTTGTTTTCTGTATTTTGGTTATTGGATATGTTGAAAAAGATCAAAAAGCGATTGATGAATTTTACAGAGTCTTAAAAAAAGGCTCATTTTTGGTGATTAGTTTTCAATCATCATTATCTGCCTACAGACTATTGATAGACCTTGAAAATTTATTAAAAATCAATACTTATACCAATAACTTACAATCACAATATTCAGAATATAACCAAAAAACACACTATTATACAAACACACAAGCTAAAAGTATGCTAAATAAATTCAAAATAGAACAATTATATGGATATAACCTAAATTTTATACCTAGACTACTTTCTATATTTTACAAAGCCATATTCGGAAAAAATTCAAGACCTGATAATATAATAAAAGTGAGTACATCCCTATATAATAAGGTAGAAAACAAGACATATAAAAATAGGTTCTTAACCGAATTCTGTTATGACAAAGTAATTGTCTGTAAAAAAGAATAACATTTATAAACACTTCTATTTATATATACTACATAAAAATGCTAGTTGATTGGAACCAACCAAGCGTGAACTCGGAACCGGAAGCGTAAAGCGGAAATTAAAGCGGAAAGCGGAAGTAAAATAAATGAAAACAAATAAATTAGGAATTAAATATACAGGATTGCCCCTTCATCTTACTGCATATGGGCAACCCATACCTTGGAAGATGTTGTTCCGCAGGTCTAGTTTGAAAGGCTGGTCTTTTTCACCAGAATTCGAGAATTTATATTATAGGGAACTTCCTGTATGGAGAAAACTTTATAAACCTCCATTTTCCCTAGTTGGCAAAACTGTTCTAAATGTTGGTGCAGGGTGTGGAGAAACTTCCAAATTCTATATAGAAGAACTTGGTGCTAAACAGGTAATAGCTGTCGAAATGGAACCTGTTGCATTAAAATACCTCAAAGAAAATGCCCAAACTCACCCCATCATCGTTATAGGCAAACCATTTTCAGTTGATATGCTCTCAATACCCCACCATTTTATGGAGATGGACATAGAAGGTTATGAGGGCGGTTTACTTGATGGTGACATACTCAAAAATTACCACACACCATGTGTGATAGAGGTTCATACTGGGTATCTTGTTGATAAATTCATAGCTAATGGATTTGTTGGCAAAAACGTTTTTGAGCATCAGAGAAGTGTAAATGTATCAATAATGCACAGGTGGTGATTATCACTGTGGTGTCTGATTCCACCACTCTTTCAATACCTCAACCACATCATATCGCTGTTGATTTGGATAGAACATATAATCAGCAAAAAGTAAAATAATAAAAATTGGAACGAACAGGATTATTTTTATGGCTTTATCAATCCAGTAAAGTGCTGTTTTTTCCAACCGTCACCACTCTGATTTGCCTGAATAGGACTTGGATGTATCATGTCTGTGGTTTTTGAACTTACGATCTAACTCTTCTATTTTATCATTAGCCTCAGCTATTTCACCAGCAATGGCAGGACCAGCAACATCCCTGTGGAAAAGTCCCAACCTATCAGCTATCACACCTCTGATAACATCATATCTAGTTCTGTTTTTGATGTTCTCACTATTTTCCATAGTCTTGTCAAACTCTTCAAAAAGTTTGAGTGTTGGCAACTTGCAAACCTCATCATATACCTTTGTTTCTTCATTATCCATAATTTCAGAGAAATATGGAAAATCAAAATCGTTATTTGACATTTTGTTTTACCTTTAGGATTCCGTTTAGACGGGGATTCCCACAGAACTGTTTTTAGGAGAGTTTATAAGTGTTTCGGTGTCCATAACATTTATAAATCAACCACAACGTAATATTGGTGTAAATCAATGTCTGATCCTATTATCTATGAGCCAACGGTGAATAGGGCAAAATCTATAGGAAAGGGAACAAAAATCGGTGCTTTTTGTGACATCGGTACAGATGTTGAGATTGGTGAAGATTGCAACATTCAATGTAGAGTATCAATACCAAACGGAACTAAAATTGGTAACAGGGTTTTTATCGGTCCAAACGTTACATTCTTAAATGACAAATATCCACCAAGTAGTAAGAATTTACCCCCAACAATTGAAGATGATGTTGTACTTGGCGGTAGTTGCACAATATTTCCGGGTATAAGAGTTTCCAGTGGAATTGTTGTTGGTGGGTCTGCTGTTGTCACAAAATCCCTCTATAATAAGGGGGTTTACTTTGGAAATCCAGCAAAATATAAATATGATATTAATAAATACTTTGCTAAAAAGAAAATATATGAGGAATCACATTGAACGAGTTTGATGACGTTATCAAGCTATTTGAGGAAGAGATTGCCAAATATATTGGTACTAAATATGTCGTTGCTGTTTCAAATGGAACATCTGCCATTCATACTGCTTTAATTGCATCTGACACTTGGGCAGATGTAATAACCACACCCTTTACATTCATAGCAACCGTTGACCCAATTCTTCAGATAGGTAGAAAGCCTATATTCGTTGATATAGATAGAAAAACTCTATGTCTTGATCCAGAACTTGTACAGAAAAAGCTGGAAGAAAACAATCGTATTAGCACGATTCTCAATGTCGATCTCTTTGGTAATACAGAAAACCTTCTCGAAATCAGGAAGATTTGTGACAACTCAGCCGTGAAGTTCATTGAAGATGCCTCTCAAGCCTTTGGTGCAAAAGTCAAGGATGGTAGAAGGGCAGGTTCAATTGGTGATGTTGGCACATTCAGTTTTTATGCCTCAAAAAACCTGTGGACATTTGAGGGTGGTGCTTTGGTTACAGACGATCCTGACATAGATAAAAAAGCTAGAATGATTCGCAATCATGGATTCGATGAGAACGGTGAAAAAGTCATGGAAGGCTACAACTACAAGATGCCAAGGTTATGTGCCTTCATAGGTCTGACAAACTTGCGTTTACACAAAATAGCTATCGAATCTGAATTGGGTATGCTCAGTCCAAAGGATGGTTACTATCCAAAGACGGTTTACCAAAACAAATATTATAAAAAGTATGCATGTTCCTGTCCTGTGGCAGAGGAAGTTGCATTAAAAGTGAGGATGAAAATATATTGAGAATACTTGTAACAGGCGGTTCTGGATTTGTAGGAAATGCTCTAGTCGAAAGACTAAAGAGCCAAGGTCACGATGTCTTTAATTACGACATAAAACACGATGAAAGATATGACATCACAGATGGTGATAGGTTGATGGATGTTTTTTATAAATTTGATCCAGATCAGGTCTATCATATTTGTGCCCAAGCCTTTCTCAAACCCGGAGAACAAAATCCAGAAATGGACATAAAGATAAACGAGTTTGGGATGATCAACCTTCTAAAATGTTTGGAAGGTACAGATATTCCGATGGTCTACACCTCTTCTGGTGCTGTTTATGGACTTTCAAATGTACCACACTCAGAATATTCAATGTGTATACCTGTCAGCAACTATGGAATATCCAAGTATGCCGCAGAACAATACCTAAGAAAATGGGTTATTACGAAGAATGTAAATGCAAGGATTATCCGTTTCAGTAGTGTCTATGGACCGAATAGAACTGAGGGACCAGTAAACATTTTCATCAACAAGGCATTAAAAGGTGAACCTCTCACAGTTTATGGTGATGGTAAGCAAACAAGGGATATGATCTACATAGATGATGCCCTTGATGGGCTTCAACTTGTGTTAGAAGATGGCATACGTGGTGAAACATACAATATTGGTACAGGTGTTGAGTCAAGTGTGCTTGATGTTGCAGAAATTATATCCAGACAAACGGATGCTAAAATAGTTTTTGTTCCATATGAGATGTCTGCTTTTGATCTAAAAAGGTCTTGGTACAATATAGATAAAATTGTGAAACTTGGGTTTGTGCCACTTCACGATTTGGAAATGGGCATTACACTAACTATGGAAATTATGAAGGGTGTATAACTTATTTGTACTTCTCACACCATGCAATAATCATAATAGCAATTTTCCTATTCTTTGCACCGAAGGATAATCTATATCTTTTAATTCCATTCTTTATTGGTGGTGTGTTGATAGATTTTGATCATTGTTTCGATTATTATCTCAGGTATAGGAAACCAACATATTCACTTAGAGAACTCTCAGATGGTCTTGCAGATAGACCACATTATATATTGCCTCTTCATAGTTATGAATTTATGTTAATTGTTATTGGTTTGATGTTTTTTATTCATAATCAATATATTGTTTATTTTGGTGCTGGATATTTCATACATATTTTTTTGGATATAATATTTAATCATTATAATGGTGTTATGTCTCTGTCTTTAATATATAGACTTAAAAACTGGTGGAGTATTGTATGTTCAAATACGGATTAAACGGAATATTGTTAGCATTGGTGAATAGCAAACTACTATTATTGCTTACGTTTACAACCATTACATTTATTATGTGTTTTATGTTTGGTGCATCTCCAATGGAATGGATAGCTGTTCTTATATGTTCATCTATGTTAATGGCACTAGAAATGATGAATACTTGCGTAGAAGCAATATGCAACATGATTGATCCAAATCCCAATCCACAAATAAAAATTATTAAGGATATTAGTTCTGGTGCTGTTTTACTATTCACAATATTTACATTCTTCGTGGGATGTATAATATTCATACCAAAGTTGTTGGTGTATTTGTGATGAAATGGTATCAATGGATAATTAAAACAACTATTATTTCAGCAATTGGTGTTATGGCTGGTATATTAGTTAATTCGGTTATTATAGTACAAATTTCTTTTGGCTTTGGTTGTGCGGCTTTTATGATAACACCAGATGTGACTGATTAAAATGATTGATGTAATTATACCCACAAAAAATTCTGAAGGAACACTTGAAGTCTGTCTCAAATCACTGAGACAACAAACCATTCCTGTCAGGATCATAATTGTTGATGGTTGTTCAACTGATAAAACTCTGGAAATTGCCAAAAAATATGGCTGTGAAATCTATGATGAACCCAAGTCTCTTGGAAAGGGAAGTAAACGTGCAGTTGCCTGTAATCAAGGACTCATGCACGTTACATCCGATCTTGTTGCCTTCCTAGACAGCGATACGGAAGTTCCACACACTTGGGCAGATGATATGGAAGAGATGTTTTCTGATCTAAACAATTTTGGTGAAATGCCAATTGCAGGAATATCTTCTGGTTGTGTACCAGACGCTTCCTCAGAACTTTCACAAGCAATAAATTCTGTAATGAAACTTGCTTCTAATCACTCGCAAAAATATGATGATTTCACATATGTCAATAGCCTACCCGGATATAACAGTGTATATAGAACAAAAGCAATAGCAGATGTTGATGGATTTAATGAGGATATTGGTGGTGCAGAAGACTATGAGATGAATTATAGACTACGTAAGAGAGGATATAGATTATTAGGTGTCCCAAACTCACCAGTAATACATCACGAAAGAAAGACAATAAAACAATTCCAAAAGCAAATTTTTGGCTATGGTTGGAGTTGGGGTAGGATGTTGAGGGTAAAACATTTCTATCTTCCATCCCGTTCTCTGCCATCATTATTAATTCTTCTAAGTCCTGTGTTTTTCTTCATACCGTATTTTATTGGAACAAGACCACTGATTGATTGTATTGGTGCTTTCTTTGGAAGCTGGGGCTTAATTTTTACAATTATGAGTGTAGATTTAAAGAACCATCACAATTATACAGTACTAAGAGTTGCTATCATTCTTGGCTTTTATTTCGGAATTGGATATATAAAAGCCATTATACAAGATTCTTAGGTTCGGAAGATTTATATAAGAGATATGTATCTATGTGTATGGTACACATGCCAAAGCCAAAATTTGAATCTCTGGAAGTTATTCGGATACCATTGGTTGAGTGCCCGAAATTAGGTACGCAGGTTCTAATAGGAAAGACCTGTAACCTTTGTAGGTTCTTTGATGGATATACATTCGATAATGTTTGTATCAGGTGTTCCTACAAGAGTGACAAACTTTGACTCGTCTTGTATACTACAGGACTGAAAGAGATAAACTTTCTAACACAAAGTATGATCAGCCCATAACTCAAATAGAGGCAATCGGATTAACTTATTTTATGTGTTGGAGATTTCATGTCCCTATACCAAACATAAAAATACAAAATAGGAGGTTCTGTAAATTCGTGTATCCTAACACGATACAATATGTCAAGTATAGGCAAATAATTGCTGGTGATGTTTCCCATGAATTTGCCCACTATCTTCAACATTACAAGACAGGTAAGACCAGACATGATAGAAGGATGTTGGTGTACACAAAGATGATACAGAGATATGTAGACACATTAATATAATTATTCCTCATAGACATACAAACATTTATATTTATTATCTATATACATATACGATATGGTCAACATAAATATTGAGCCAGTACGTGTGACAAACGTTGAAAATGACAGCGTTGAAATCGTTGAACGTAAGGGTTTTGGGCATCCAGATACAATCATAAATAGTATCGTTGATGCAATCTCTGTAGAATACTTCAAGAACTGGAAACAGCACCACAACTTTGATAAGGCAACACTCTTTGCTGGTGAAACACAACCAGCCTTTGGTGGTGGGAAGATCATAAAACCAGCCACGATATGTTTGGGTGATAGAGCAACATCTATTATTGATGGGAAGAAAGTGGACATCCACCCAGTTATAGAGCAAACAATCAAGAACTGGTTTAAGACAAATTTAGATATGTTCCCTATGCCGAAATATGTTTCATACCTAGCTGAAGGCTCTGGTGATCTCAATGATATTTTTGAACGAACTAAAAATGGTGAATTTCTACCAGCCAACGACACATCTGCGGCTGTAGGGTATGCACCATTCACACCGACAGAAAATCTCACAATAGGGCTTGAGAAATATCTTAACACACCAGAATTCAAGAAACAATATCCATGCTCAGGCAAGGACATCAAGGTAATGACTATCAGAAACGGCAAACAATTAGACATCACGGTGGCAATGGCTATGATTGATAGATATATCACAGATATGTATGCTTATAGGAAGGACAAAGAAGAGATTACAAGATTAATAGCTAGATTCTGTAGAGAGAATTATCCAGATTATACTCCAACAATTAGGCTCAATACATTGGATAGATATGATAATGGAATAAATGGTTTGTATCTCACCGTCACAGGAACATCAGCCGAATCTGGTGATTCTGGTCAAGTTGGTAGAGGTAACAATCCTGTTGGTTTGATCTCAATGTCCAGACCCATGAGCGTTGAGGCGGCAAGTGGTAAGAATTCAATCTCACACATCGGAAAAATCTATAATCACTTCTGTTTCTATCTTGCGGATAAGATATACCAGAATTTCAAGGAAAATCAGATAAGTACCGTCTATGTCTGGATGGTTAGCAGGATTGGAACACCAATAAACGAACCGACAATCATATACATAAAACACGATGGGTTGATGGTTCACAAAACAGTAGTAGAAGATGAAATAATCAATCTGGTGAACCATGAAATGCTGGGACTTGGAGATTACTGTGAAAAGTTAGCTAATGGGCAGATACAGGAATATTAAATTTATCTTTTTTTCTTTCTTGTTAATCTGTTTTTAGCTCTTGTCAATAAACTGGGTTTTTTGCTTGCCTTCCAGTATGGGATATAATCAGCTACCGTTTGTTTTGGTGAATTTCCCAGTTTACTGTAGTCTTTTGGTGGTGGATTATAGTCAAATGTTGTAACAGGCTTTTTTTGCTCTATTAAATACATTTTTTTAACATCTGTATATGTTGGGATTTCATAATATGGCATTTCTTTATATGCTGTATTTCTATATCTAGATGGCATATTTTTACATTTATGATTCTCAGGCAATCTATGTTTATCGCAGAAATATCCATCATAAAAAGGACATTTATATGGCATATAATATTCGGGTCGTGTTGAATAAAACATACCCGATTTATCTTTTCTAGCTCTTGGTTGAGCTATTAATTCATTATTACAGAAATCACAACGTGTTTTATTTCCAGATGTCATATTAATCAATTTAATATAATATGTTTTTGTTTATAAATATTACGGGCTTTATATAAGGTTTGTGTTTTTATTCTCCTAGATATGTATATTCCTCATATATTAATACTGAAATACCAAGTACACATAATGGAATGGCAATAACCAAGGCAATTTCTAAAATCCAAAATATAAGTTTTGGTAGTGGGAATATCAAATAAGCCATAAAAGATATAAATATGATTGTAAGTAGTGTTATTATAAAAAGTGCCTGTTTGTTGTTCATTGTGTCTTTTCTCTGTTTTCAAGTTCATCAAGGTTTTTCTCGCTCTCAACAAGCTGATCTTGTACCCTCTTGACATAGCCTATACTAGCATCATACCAACCAATATCGATCTTATCAACTTTACCACTGTCTATGAGCATGTCGATCCATCGGTGAAGTCTTGTCCTGTCTATGGTATAGTGACCGACTGTTGATCCATCTGGGATAATCTCATCGTCTGGTGTCATCCCCCTCATAAAGAAGTCTACGTTGTACTGAAGCATCTTGGGTTTTACGGTCATTGAAGTTCCCTCATAATCTTCCAGAGTGCCATGTCATATCCACAGTGGTTGCAGTGGATATAAACCCATTGCTTTTCCTTTTCACCAACGATGTAGATGCCACTATCATGTGGACCCCAATAGTTTACACCGACTCCCTCTAATGGTTTTCCACAGAGGCACTTTGGTTTTTTCTCATCAATCAGGATGGATAACTTTCCAAGGCTTAACGGTTTCTGTTCTTGTTCCATGTTTTTCACATGTAATAGAAATACATATGTAGTATAAAAGGATTGTGGATATTCACGCCTTGATTTGGTATATTAGGTAAGAAAAATGGTTGTTTTCACTTTATCATAACATTTATATTCTATCATACATGTATAATGTGTTAAGGTAATTAAAACAGCGATGCTTTCAGACATAATGATATGTTATTCTTGTAGGCGGGTAATTCCACCAGATAGTTTTAAATTAATGAGAAATGGGGTAAGTTCAGAAGCCGAAGATAAAATTGAGTGCCCATACTGTAAGATTTTTAATATAGTTTATTTAGCTAAGGGTAGGGCAACGCATAATCCCACTGATCATAGTTCTGAATGGAATTTAATTGAAAAACAACCAGATAAAAAGGACTAAACTTTTGGATTTATGGTTGTGTAATATGTAAATTTTTTCTCATTTACCACATATATATCTTCGTTTAGTACCATAGTATTCAATACTTTTTGACACTCTTCACTGTCCCATTTTGTATTCCTACGTAACTCATTTGCCGTGAGTTTTCTTCCCGTTGATTCAAATCTCTCAATCAACAGAAGTACCCTATCCTGATCTATCACATGTGCCTTTGTCTCTGTTTTTCTAACCTTAGAAGATAAATCCCATAACTTCTTGTAGAATTTGAGATGTCTATCCATTTTCTTAATTGCCCAACCAGAATCTTCCTCATTTATTTCCATGAATCCTGTATAGTTTCCACTACTAGAATCCATAGCATATCTTCCAATACAATGAATTAAAGCCAACTTCATGGCGTTTTGAGCAAGACCAGCAACGAAACTTGAATCTTTATCCATTATATCTGTCACAAAAAGATCAACTGCTTTATTATACATCTCAATTCTGTATTTGTTCAACTCAGCCGCAGAACCGAAACTTAGTAAAAGTTGCCCTGTTGGTAAATTTTTAATTCCAGCCAATAAGATTGATAGTCTCTCAAATTCATTTTCAAAGGCACGTGTCTGATCTGGGTTCCAGAAAAACTCCGTGAAATTTTCTTCCTCTTTCACATCAATCTTATCAAGCTCATCATCAGCAATCCAAAGTATTCTATTTCCAGTACCCTGCCAAAAGAAAGATTCATCCATGAGGGTCATTACATATGGTGTGGTTGCCGATGCAAAACAGACATGTATATTCTTTGCATCCTCTATGCCTCTTGCTATTGTTGCTTTCTTTTCAACCTCACTATCATAAAGCCTACTTAGAACTTCCATAACATTTGCTAAATAGTCTTTTGTTGTTGTTCCCTTGAACATATTTGTGAATTCATCAGAAGCAATCATTCCGATTGGATGTGTTGATAACCAAGATATTAATGCTTCACTTGTAAAACTCTCAGGCATTTCAAAATTTACTAGTTGTGTTGAAATTCTATCAATAAACTCCTTTTCCTTTTTCCATTCTGGTGTTGTTTTTTCTTTTCCTTTTGCCTTTGATAAACCAGATTTTCTAATATAGAACTCATCAACAGTTATTCCATTTTCCAAACACACTTTGCTGTTATACATGGTTGTAACTCTGATTAACATAGGTCTAACAACCGTTTTAAGTGGAACTGTTTTGAATCCTAATCTACTAGCACCGATATAAATTGTAAATATGTTAGGTCTGAGTGGTCCAAAAGAATTTCTAATCTCTCTCATTTTTCCATCCTCAGTTGAACCAGCAATTGCCCCAACCAAACAAGCCGCCAAATTTTCACACCAATCTGGGCTTGTTGGAATTTTATCAGACATAAAATTTGCAAGTTCTCCAACCAAACCAGTTGCCGTAATACCCTCTCTCTTTTTGATTGTCTCTTCTTTTTCTATCTCTGATGGTAATGAAATAATATCAAACGGGTTTTTTTCTGAAATATCAGCCATTTTCTGTTTTCACCTTATCTGTTATATATTCACCACTATGGCATCCAAAAAGTAGGTGAAAAGGACAATTATCGCAAAATACATTACCCAAAACAATAGCTGTTAAAAGGCAACCCGCATCTCTAAACTTGACCATTTTCCTCTTTCTCCACCTTTTTATCTTTCTTCCTAACTAGGTAATAAGTAGGGAACTTTACCCTTCCTATCTTGCCCTTTCTCAGCATATCTAGTGCCCTTGGGCTATATCTGGTTAATGATAGTACTTTATATGCCAAATACATATCATAACCCTTGTAAAATTCAGGTATGTTATCTAAAATCCAAGGATATTTCTCTCGTTCAATCTCTGTTCCTTCAGCAAAAAACTTCTGAATATATAGGAAATCACCAGATGGAACATAACCTTCACCACCAAAAAGAAGGGAAATTCCTGATCTAATATCACCACCAATTTTTGATAAGTCTGGTGAAACACCCATATCCTTAGCAAACTTCTGTACAATTTTTGTTACTGTTCTGGAATCAACCTGTCTGAAATCAATTTTTATTAGAAGTTTTTGTACGCCTTCTGGAACCTTATAGTCATCGTTACAAGCTAGAATAACAGGATAAACGCTTTCTTGAATTATATCCTTAACAATATCCCAACTCGATACACCATCCATTTGAGTGCTACCCATACCATCAACTTCATCTAAAAATATAAGATATTTCTCACCAAATGGGCTATTCATTTGAGATTTCCAAAGCAACTTTCTAAGTTCGCTTGGTTCATCATCTGTTCCAGCCTGTCTATCGTCACTAGCATTAAGCCCCATGACTTCATATCCTAACTCTTTTGCAATAACATTTACACCTGTGGTTTTACCAATTCCGGGTGGACCAACAATAAGTGTTGGAACACCGTCTTTGATCTGTTCCTCTAATTTTTTAAGTGCTGTTGGATTACCCAATAAATCACTAATTTTTTTTGGTTCAAACATCTATAAAAACCTCATCTAAATTCTCCATTTCCAACAAATCTTTCATCTTTTTTGTTGTTTTGTATATAGTTTTTGTTTTGTTAGCTTGTGTTCTTTTTAGTGCTATACCAAATAACTTTTTATAACAAACTGGACCATAACCGACAGTCATGGAATCCATATCTGTTAGGGTTCTATTACAATGTTCACATTTATGATATACACCCATTTTTATATCTCCCATAGACTAATTTTCTTCTCTTGAAGGGCACACCTAATATCCCAACCGCAATATAAACATTGTTGCCCTCTTATTTTTGGGAAGTTACCAGTTGTCCATTCACGGATCATTTTGTTTGCTCTGTCCATAATGAAATTATCTGGTTGTACACCCATCTCAATATATTGCCCTGTGAATAACATTGCAAAAACTACTTTCTTGACTGTATATCCTCTAGCCTCAAGAATCATTTTTTCAATCATGCCTTGAATGTAATCCTGTACACTTAAAGTGTTCTTGCTTCCTGTTTTCCAATCAACTAAGAATCCATCTTCAGCCCAGAAACAATCAACAATTGTAAAAAACTCTACACCGTTAATATTGGCATTTAATTTTTCTTCTTGCATTGATGGTCTATATCTATTGCAAACTTTCATTCGTTCTGTTTCAAACTTTAAGAAGTTTTCTGTACATTTTATTTTTCTATTATATAATTCTTTTAGTTCTTCATTATGTGGTTCCCAATTCTTATCTAAAATTGTCTTGAATGTTCCAGATATTAGTCCAGTATGTGGGCTTTCTGAAATTGTCCTAAAATATTGTTCTATGGAATTATGGATTATGGTTCCAACCAGCATATATCTAGTATCTCCAATAATTTTAGGGAACTTTTTACGATAATAATACCAACTCTGAGGGCAGTTTTCATCCAGATTCATCTGGGTTTGAGTGATACTAGCCATTTTTTCATTTACTGTGGACATCATTTGAACACATCTTCTAAACTTTCTTCCTCTTCCTGTTTTGGTTTGTCTATGTCAGTCGTGAAGTCAATCACAAAAACGTCAAAGTCAAGGTTGGTTTGTTGGTATGTGTCCCTCTGTTCAAAGGTAACAAATACTCTAATCGGCAACTTATAAACCTTACTGATGTCTGTATATTTAATTCCCGTAATTTTATTGTCTGTAAGTATTGCTTTTTTCTCAGCATCTGAAGTAAATTTATAGAATATGAGTGTAATTGTTTTATCAATTAATATAATCTGTACATCTAATTTTTCTGGAAACTTCGCATTTCTTAGAATATTGATAATTTCATCCGAAACGATTATATACTGTGGTTCTTCTGGGTGTATTTCAATCCAATATTCGGACATAAATTAAACCTACTTGAGAAGTGGGCAACCCGTAGCATGTGGGATTAACCATATAAAAGATATATATGTGACCAATTGAATTATTGGATCACCACCATCATTTAGGTTGTGTTCAACTTCTCCCAGCTTCTCGAACATCCTAATCTTTATTTCTAACTCAACATTCAAATTTGGTATAGCACTATATAACTCCCTACAAATATTTCTTGGATCGTATTTTCCTTCAACATATGCCTTTTCGATCATTTCCTTGGCTGTGTTGAAATCACCCTCAAGTGCTTTAACCATAGCCAAAACAGCAAGTCCTGTGGTTCCACCAACAAGCATTATTGACTCAGGTGTTATTTGTTTATTGACATCTATAACAGTTTCAAGATCGTTGAGTGCTGTTCGTAAATCTCCCTTGGCATTTTTGACAAGTGTACCCAGACCTCTCATAACAGTTTGGTTTTCGTCATCAACAAAGCCAATTCCTTCTTTTTTAATAATATCAACAATTTTAGCTTCAACAACACTATCAGTCAACCTTGGGAAACGGAAAATTGCACACCTGCTTTTGATAGCATCCTCAATTTTAAATTCATCATTAGCACAGAGTATGTATATGGCATCTGTGGTTTCCATTATCCTCTTCATAGCCATCTGTGCTGGTTGAATCAACATATCGGCTTCATCTAGAATAATAATTCTCCTACCAGCAAATTGTGAAAGTGCCTTGATTTTATCTCTAATGAAAACAAGTGTTCTATCGTCAGAACCGTTAAATTCGTGAACATCATATCCTGTTTCTTTAGCAAATATTTCTGCTAAAGAAGTTTTACCAGAACCAGCAGGACCAACAAACAAAAAGTGTGGGTATGGTCCTTTTTTATCCACAATGGCTTTTACCTGAGTAACAATCCTAGTTTGTCCAACAATATCTTCCCAATGTTGTGGTTTGTATTTATCGACTAGTTTTATGTTTTCGGACATAGTTACCTATCCCTATACACAAGAGTATTTAAGTATTCTGATCTCCATATCCTCAAGAAGCATCTCCGATTTGCCTTTGAGGTGATATAATATCCAAACCAATATCGGTATATATACTACCAGTAATCTTTTTTTAATGTTGGAATACATAGCAATCTATGGTATATTACAAAGGTTTATATACCCTTCTATTGGATCATTCCCAGACTCAATTTGAGTACACAAGATTCAAAACTATTAGCACACCCGCCTACATATCCAGATTTTGTTGAGGCTATGTTTAGCCAACTGGTATCAAAGTGGGGAATTAGTCGTGATGTTGTAATCAAGGAGTACCAAAGGGAGTTTGAGGTTTCAGGAACATTCGCAACAAAGCAATTTCCTAGCTCGACACCCGAAAGACTACTTGAAATGAGACAGAGATATGCAATTGGGAAGGCTTTCCAGATGCTTATCCAAAGACCACCTGTGACAGATATTACCTTTATCTTCCTTGGACATCAGGGAAAGAAAATTAGTAAGGGTGGAAAAACACCTTATATTAATGCCTATGCTGGTGTTAATGAAGGTCAAATGGTAATAAAGAGAATGGTTGGTAATGGTAAATTTGCAGATGTTCCGCTTGGGCTTGTCCCACTAAGCATATATACCGCTAGTCTCGGCAGATTTGCTGAGGGTGGTGATTTTGTCTTAGATGATAGGGCAAATGTAAGACCCGTACAGCCATCGAACTTAGATGTATATGCTCTATGTGAGCAACTAAAGATTCCAATTGTAACAATTGCAGAGGCATATAATAATCCGTCAAAAACAGTAGCACAAACAGGATATGTTGTTGATACGGATTGGCGTTGTATCATCGGTTATGTTTCTGGTTCTCCAATAACATGGAAGCCAAAGGATTTACCAGATACAACAGACATAATGTCTGGTAGGATCAAGATAACCGACATGACCGTTCAGGAAAAACCAACTCAGGATAATCAGGGTAGAATTGTTATGCCCGGAATAACTGGTTGGGTAGCACCAGAGAATACAGTCTATGATGATGGTACATATTGTGCTTTCCTTGGACCTATTACGAAGAAGAGGGATAACACAACAAACTTAGAAACTTTAAGTATGGCTGTCTGTCTTATAGTCCCAATCTTCTCTCAGTCAGGATTTGAGGAACGGTAAACTAAATGTCACTTGAGGCTTTATTTGGTGTGAAAAAGAAGGATGAACAACCACCAGTTGTTCAACCACAAATAACAGAACCAAAACCAGTGGAAAATAAACCACCAGAAACTACACCAGAAAAAACATCTGAAGTAGCACCCGAAAAAACACCAGAAGCTACACCAACACCACAAGAAACTAAGCCTCTAACTGGAATATCTTCACTTCTACCTGAAGCACCAAAACCACCAGCACCTGTGCCAAACCCACTTTTGTCTAGTGGTATGAATGTGTTTAAACAAACATCAGACGTACCAATTATAGCACTACCAACATTTCCGAAAGAATATGATATGGAACCAGAAAAACCAACACTACTAAAATATCTCACTGTTTTTGGTGGTAAAAACTCAGGAAAAACGACAGTAGCACTTTCCTTCCCCGGAAAGATGGATGTTCTGTCATTTGACCACAAAACAGTGCCAACTTGGGTTGATATGTTTAACAGCGACCCAAGAATCACTATTTATGATGCCATTAAATATATGGATTACTCAAGCCCAGATGCTTCTCTAGTATCATCTGAAATTTGCTTCCGATACATCTTCTCAATTCTGGATATGATTAAGTCACAAGGACCAGACGCTTATCCAGATTGGATTTTAATAGATGGTCTGGAAGAGTATATGAAAATTGCAGAAAATGTTATGAGATGGCGTAATGGTATAAAAATGACTCAGGGTGTTGAGTGGCAATTCTGGAAGGATCGCAGACTCTACACTAAACAGTTATTCCTCAAACTAGCAATGATTGTGAAGAAAGGGGTAATCTTCTGCACTAAGTATGATTATGAAGAAATAATAATCAATGGTGTAACCAAGGAAAGGACAAAGAAACCAATCTGGTTAGACATCATTGAGGATCAGACAGACATCGTTATTGAAACGTGGAGTACAGAAGATAAACTTAGTGGTGTTGTGCGTTTTAATGCACATATAACAACATCTAAATATGCTAGTTTCCCTACAGGTAGAAAAGTAGATGTTACAGCAGATGCTGGAAAAGTTAAAGCATATGAATTGCTTTATAAAGGAGATAAGTAAAAATGTTTAAGATAACATTAGAACCCAAACGATTACTAGATATGTTTAAGAAAGCCTTGATGAATGGACTGTCGGATTCTGCTTTCATTAGATTCACTCCACAAGAGGCAATCACAAATGTATCACAAGGAACGTATGGTACTTATGGTGTCTATCAACCTACATACTTTAGTGAGTATGTATGTGATGCAATGACAGAAATCAAGATTACAAAACAGTTTATTAAAAATCTTGATGAATTGTATATTGGTTCCGAACAATCAGTTACAATTGAGTCGGACATACCCAACAATAAGCTACAGCTTGTTGCTGGTGGTAAACGTTGGACACCATCTATACCGAACCCACAAAACATCAAGTCAGTTGGTGTTGCTGAAAGTAGTATACCCGTAACAGACGTTGAAGGCATTGGTTTTCTGCCAGCAAAGAGACAGAGTACACCAATACATTTCCAAACTAAGATTGGAAGAGAAAGACTAGTGATACCAAACTTCCCAGATGTTTCCATATCAGTACTCGATACTTCTATGAAGTTAGAGTGGGAAATGGATGGACATGCAGAAATGAATATGAACCTTGATCCACAAAAAGTATTGGTTCCAAGAAATCATCTTGAGACAGACACACCAATAACACCTGAAGTACCATTTAACTATCAGAAATATAACTTTAATGTAAAGTTATTAAAAAGTCTGTTGGAAAGTTTTGCAGGTGAAATCACTATCACAATGTTCCAGAAGGCAATATTCATAACACAACAATCAAAAGACATAAATATGATGTGCTTCTTAGCGACTAAAAAACAGGACTGATCTAAATGGACACTTTACAAGTTGGTGATACAATCCAACTCAAGGTGACAAAAATCACACTTGGAAAAGATGGACAGGTTTGGGTAACTGTAACACACCCAAACTCACCAGACCATCCAACATTTAGAATGATCGAAAAAGAGAATAGATAAAATGACTGATCATACTGAACCTTGGATATTGAAAAATCGTAATGATTCTGATGATGTTCCAAGTTGTGAATTTACACCACTTCCAATGAATGATAAATATTCTGGTGATTGTTTACATAAACCAAGTCCAGAAATATGTAGATTGTGTTTAATGGGAAAACTTATATTTACTTTGGATAGGCACTTTGAAGAAATTGAGAAAAACATTGATCAGATAAGGTACAATAGTTTAACATAAATTCTATGTGTGATTATTTATGATTTTTGATCAACTAACCCGACAACTTTTTGGTAAGTTTCCCAGAGAAGTTGGAATAAGATCGAATATTTATAACATGGATGCAATGCAACGTTATTTAGTTGAAAATGACGGAGTAACTGATTGTTATACCTCAATCTATACATTAGATTATGAAGTGGACAAAATTTTTTATGATTTTGATGGTTATGCCTCTGCACTTGAAGATGCAAAGAGAGTTTATAAATGGCTTATGGCAGAAGGACATTCGGTTGCGGTAATTGCGTCTGGTAAAAAAGGTGTTCATATTTATGTTCTGTTAAAGCCAATTCCAACCACGAAAGAGATTTTATCACAAGCAACTTGGGGTATTCTCAGAGCTGTTTTTGGTGATGGATATACAAAAACAACAGCAGACCCACATTGCATCGGAGATATACGAAGAATTAGTAGAATACCCAATACACGTAGACCACCACAGAATAGGTTCTGGTGTACACCACTTCCACCAGAGTTTGTAAATTTCAAGTGGATGGATGTTATTAACTGGTCAAGGATGCCACATGAATTTTCAGAAGCACCAAAACCAACACAAACAATAAACGATTTACCACAGTTAAAACTATCTGAAATCGTGAATATGACACCATCATTAATAGCTCAACCTGTTGTGTCTGGTCGAACAAACGATCTTTTAAAAGCATATCTAAGACCTTGCCTTTACAATGCAATAACAGTTCCAAACCCTGTACATTCTGCTAGGGTTGCAACAGCGACAGATTTATTACAGGTTTTCAGTCCAGAGGATGTAAGAAGTTTCCTTGAGCCATTGAATTGGTTGGATTGGAATAACACCATATGTTTAAGTCAAATTAAATCTTGTAGACATCTAAAACCATATACATGTTCAAAGTTGCGTAGCATCGGAATGTGTATGTATGTTAGTGTTAGAGATTGTCCGTATAAAAATATGGGATAAGAAGAAAATAGCTTACCCCTCCCCGTCAAAGTAATTGGTCAGTCAGCGATGTGCTTTGAGGCAGTAAGCATATTATAGAAACATTAATAGTATTTAAAGGTTTGTTTAGATACGAAAGACTTAAATACTACACAAGTATTTACACGTATTGAAATAGAAATGGTGAAGTCTAATATGGATTGGAAAGCATTTGGTATAGCCATTGTGCTAAGTTCGGCATTTGATCTTGTCATATTTGGAATTTGGTATACTGGTTGGTTTTCCAATTACCAGTCAAATTATACTCCGGGTGTTGCTGGATTTATTGTAGCTTGTGGGTGTAGTATTTTCATGGATTTGTTAGCTTTCTTTTTTGGTTATGGAAACATTACCTAAATATCTTTAGATACGAAAGATTTAAATACTACACAGGTCTTTACTCATATTGAAAAAGTTTGACAAAGTATAAATGTGGTCACGAATCTGAGATAATCATCATTGGTAGTAACCCACTGAGTATTTCAGCATATTTAGAATGGTCTAGAACTGTAGGTAGGGAAGGTACTAAGGAAATGTGCTGGGAATGTTGGTGCAAAGGAAGGAAAAATATTGACAGGAATACTTTGCAGACACGGTAAACAGAATTGGAATGGAAGCCCACCATACTGTGCTTTCAATCTAGATGGCACTTTCAGGGACGATAACTGGAATTGCTTTTTGATAAATAAACTCCGTAGGTTCTGTAACCAGCATGAAGATAATTATTCACCATATGGAACATATTGGTATGATAATGATGATTGTGCAGGGGTGATTTATGTTCCGTTTGGCGATTTTATAGGAGAAGAAAGGGAACCAAATCCACTTGCTGGTTCGATTGTGATTCTAAACTGGTATAAAAGTAGAGGTTGCACGGATAGCTTTAGAATCGTTCAGAATATGGCAGTTAGAAATGGGACAGAAAAAGATGTTAGAATTCTGTTAAAATATTTTGCTTTCTTAAAAAGAAAAGGCGAAAAAATGAGATCACATCATAATATTTGAAGAGTGGAAGCGTGGAAGCGTAGACGAGTAGATAGTAAAAAATCTATTTATTTTATAATAGATAACTAATGATTTTGGTGGTTTCAAACCGAAAGACTTATATTAATGATCAATAACATAGGTTATTGTGCAATATGATGAATAATAATCCAACACATAGTATAAAGAATTTGGAAGAAAGGATTTCAAAACTAAAAAAACTTGCTGATGAGGCATATAAGAAAAGGGACTTCTCATCTGAAAATCAATATGATGCAGAACGTGTAAGACTTCAAAAATTACTTGATAAACTTCAACTTGTGGTTCCTCTTACTGAAAAAGATTTACTACCTCACAAATGGGTTCAGTCTGATATAGAGAGATATGGAGATGCAAGGTGTCTAAGATGTGCTATGAAATTTAGTTATTTTAAAGATGGTATGGCTAGGTTAAGTGAATGGTCTGATAAAGAGAAAAAGACAAGTTCATTTAATGAAAATATGAAACGTTATTCTTGTATTAAATCCACAGCCGATGGAATGGTGAAAAAATGACATATAAATTGAGTGAGGAAGAGAAAATCCAGCTTAGTTGCCCGAACCGTGATTTCTGTATTAAGATACGGTGTACTCCGAACAAATGCCCATACAAGGTTCTTGAGAATGAAGTTACTTTGTGGAAACAAGAGTTTGGTGGGGCAAAAGCACCAGAAGTTAAGTTAAAGCACTATGCTGATATTGCTATACTCAACACAAAGATAGAGGAATTGGAAAAAAAGCTGAAAAAATAACCAAAAAAATTATATATTAAAGGAAACTGGGATATATTTACCGAAACATTTATATGTAGTTCATGTGGTTAAAATATAGAATTGTCTAGACCAACAAAAACCCAGTATTATCTGGATATAGCAGGTGTTGTTGCTGAACGTTCTTCCTGTTCAAGACGAAAGTTCGGTGCAATCATCGTAAAAGATGACATGATTATCAGTTCGGGATATAACGGTTCTGCACGTGGAACTCACAACTGTGGAACGGAAGAAATGCCCTGTCTCAAGGACTTAGAGAACGAAGAACATTCAACATCCTACAACTTCTGTCCAGCCGTTCACGCTGAACAGAACGCCATAATTCAAGCCGATCCAATACGTAGATGGGGTGCAACCATGTATCTTTCCCCTGCTGGCGATGCCAAAGGAGATAGCCCATGTTTTATGTGCAGACGTTTTATCATTCAAAGTGGGATAAAGGAAATCTACTACTTGGATAAAGAGAGAAAAATAACCCTTGAAAATGTAAGTGCTTGGATAAAAATGGAAAATCTCTGGATGGAGGTGATTAGAGATAGGAAAAACAACGTGTGATAAATGTGGTTGTAAGACCGATTTTCTGGGATATGATCCAAAAAATCAAAGAGAACTTTGTCTAAAGTGTTATAATGAAATGATGTCTTTGGCTGGAAAATCCGATGGTATGACATCACCTATAAAATAGAAAACCTTATAAGTAAGTTATCACATATAAATTATTATGTCCAAGACACAAGGAAAACTCCAACCCGTCACAGTCTTCACACTTCTCTTAGGTTCAAAGATTTTGGACTTAGGAACAACTTATTTTGGAATAAAAAGTGGTTATGCCTCTGAAGCAAACCCCATCACAGCGTACTTTCTAGGTATAGGTGGTTTTCTATCACTAGCGATTGTATCTTTATTGGTTATGTCCTGTGTTGGTATCATGATCCTTTTCATGCAAAAATGGTTCAATAGAGAGGGTATACCAACGATATTTACAATTAGGATAGTTACTTATGGTTTTTTCATATTTAATATGATTGTTGTCCTGAATAATTGTATTATTATATATCAGAGCATTTTTTCCTAAACTGAACCGAAATGTTTATAAACAGATCACAACCAAATATCAAATATGGGTTCTGAAATTAAGAGTCTAAAAATACAACCTTTCATAATTGTATCTCTTCTCTTCTTTACGAAATTCTTAGATTTGATCACAACCACTGTTTCTATAAGTCATGGTTATGGATATGAGGCAAATCCTGTAACCGCATATCTTTTGAATTTAGGGGGCTATCCACTTGTGATATTAGTATCATTTCTGATAATGAGTGGTGTGGCTGGTGTGCTTATATTTGGGCAAAACTATCTTGAAAGGCATAATGCATCACTGGCATATCGGAAATTTTGTAAGGTTTTCATTATATTAGCTATTGAAATAAACATGATAGTTGTTGCTAACAATGCCCTGATTATATATTACGGTACTTATTTCAGGTAAAACTTAATGTTTTAATGTATTTTTTGTGCAAACAGTACACAAACGTTTATATATTCTCGATAAAGGTAGTATGTATGCTAATCAAAGAGATTGGTTTGGAGAGAGAGATGTGGCTTCTCGACTCTGATAACAGAATCGTAGAAGCACCTATGTACAACTTCCCTGCTGATGAGATGGGCTTCCTTGTTGAAGTCCGTTCTGCTTGGGGAAGTAACCCAGAGAGAGTTGTTGATACACTTGGACTAGCCGAAAGCAACGAAAGAGAAAAGGCACGTGTGTTAGGATTAAAAATACTTCTAAGTCCAGAAATGAAAGTCACAGACGAATGGCAGAAATATATAGCCGAAAAGTATCATCATGCCTCATTTGGTGATAGTACACAAAACATCTATGGAAAGACCGAACACACCCACAACACAGGACTTCTACCCGGAAGGGCAACTGCTGGTATGCACGTTCACTTTTCCATATGGGATACAGAAAAAGAAAAGTTTAGAGACTTCACAAAGGATGAAATTCGACATATGGTTTTTGAATTGGACAACACATTCAAAGATTATGTGGTTTCCAACAAGAGGATGCTTGGTGAGTGGGAACCTAAGAAACACGGATTTGAGTATAGAAGTCTGCCATGCACCACAAACCCGTTTGACCTTGCTGTGAAAGGACAGGAAGTTATTAACAAAATATCCGTTTAAATTCGGTCTTTTAACCGAAATCTTTATAAACTCATCAACCAACTCTGTTATTGACAGTAATGCAAAAATCAATAGATGAAATTGAGGAATATAAAGCCTCTCTTACAGAACATCGAAGAAATAATGTTCATAACATGTTTAAAGGACCGTATATATGTCCAATGTGCAAAAAGGATCAACTCTTTAGCACAAAGATAAAAACCGATAATAACTACATATTTGTATTTGAGTGTAAGAACATCCATTGCAGATCAACATTCAAGGAACTTGATGCTAAAGGTTCAATTATAGATGCCTATAATCGGTTGATAGATAGGGTTGGATAAATAATGAAATTCACATATGGAGAATATCGTTGGAACAAGAGTTTTCAACGTGGTATGAAGTCTCTAAGGGGTGATATAAATAACTTCGAGATACGTACCGAATCAGCTAGACATACATTTCAAAAGTTTGGGCTATACGTAGAAAGAAAATCCTTTTATTTCAGTGGATATACACACCCACTAACAGGATACTCATATTATGAACTTAAATCAGGCAGGAGAATATGTCCGATTCATTTGGAAAAATTAATTTCCACAGATGAGTGGACTAGATCAGAATTAAAATGTCCAATTGAGAGTTGTTCATATAGGTCTGAACAGTATGCCGCTAATACAGAATCATATACGACAAAGTTTTCAGAGATGGTGAAAAAATGAGTATCCAAAGAGTCACTGTTGAAGATACAGTAAAGGAATGGATTGAGAACCCTGAGAAGTTGTTAGCTTTCATTCAGCACCTTTTATGGAAGGCTCGAATTAATCCTGATGATTCTCTGATATGGCGTACAAGTAAGGGAAAGATAGAATTATTTGATGGTGAGACTTGGCGAATGGAATCGGAGAAGAATGAACCACTTTTATCCCATATTAAAGAGGTAGAAAATAGGGTGAATGAAAAATGAAAGTTGAAGATATGACCAAGGATGAAAGGAACTTACTTTTGTACTTTGAGGATTGTATGGTGAACCAGATGGGTTGTGTTCAACCATCTCGAATGAATGATACAGACCTTGATATAGCTAAGGGATGGCACGATGACAAGTTTATCAGTTTTGTCAGATGCCCCTTTGCCTTCATCAAAAAAGATAATACGGGAAGAGTTGGGGGAAGCTATACCCATTTAGTTTTACTATCTAATGACGCATGGAAGATTGCACATATTCTCAGAGAAGAAAGAGGTAACAGGCAATTCTCAAACTTGGTTGAAAAACGAAACAACGGCAAACTATTGATACCAGCCATCGAGAAGGCATATAAAAATTTGGAACAGCCACTTTCAGCCAAGAAGTGATTAATATGGATGTAGAACTTTTAAGAAAAGCAAAATTCAGAGTGCGTAGTTCAGCAGTTTGGTGTCCCAAAACCTATAAGATATATGACTATTCTAAAATGACAGATGAACAACGGCAATTAATTTCGGAGCAAAATGAACCAATAGTAAAAGAGTGGAACCAATATCTTAATGGTATAATTACTACACCACCCAAAGAGCCACCAATAATTGAGGGCATACCAACCAGAGACAAAAAAACGGGTTGGCAGAACATGGGAAACTGTGAAATTTGTGAACATTGTCTAGAGTTTGATTTGGACAACAATGGTGTGTTTTGCCTCTATGGAGTTATTAAAAAATGATAGGAAAGGATGGTAAGCCAGTTTGCCCAACATGTGGCAGAATTAACTGTCATGTTACGACTATGATTCGGCAAGCTGAGAAAAAATTAGAAAGATCGGTGGATAAAAAATGAGTGAAAAGTCCTGTTTTAATTGCTTCTATAAGCGATTTGGATTTTTATCTTATGATGATTCTCCACATGAATATACCTGTCGTTTTTCTGTGGATGAACCTGAAAATATTTGGATTAGAGCATTATATTTAGTTGATACAGACAAAAAAGGATGGGAAGAAGAATTGAAAAAACAGAGATGTAATAATTGGAGAGTGATTAAATGAATAAACTTGGATCATTTGAAACGGGATGTAAAGACCCAGATGAATTAGCTATGGAAATTAGAGAAGATATGAGAAATTATTCTTTTGTTGATATTAATGAGGAAATAAGAATTATGAGGATAAGAATGAAAATATTTTTAGTGGAGGTTGAACGTAGGGAAAAGTTGTTCGATGATACACGTAACCCGCCATGTTTCAGGTGAATTTAATTGAGTAGAATATGTGATATTCAAGAAATTATAAAAAAACTTGAGGAATATGGTGTTTGTAAGATTGATAATGCCACTAATGGTGGTCTTTGTATAGGTATTCACAGATAATAACCGAAAGGTTTAAATGCTTAGAATTCTAACTGAGAATAGATAGAGATACCCAGAATCATGGGTGTGTAAAGAATGACTGAATCTTGGAAAGATAAATATCCAAAATCTAATGTGTATCATCCATCAGAAACAGTTAAAAGTTTGAAAGCACCGCTTGGTGATGAAATGATTGAACCTGCTGTTTATAAAACTTATGAACTCTTCACATATAAGCATATATGGGATGAGACTAAGAAGAAATATAATCTAACAGATGAAGAATTACGGAATGAAATAGAGGAATCCCTTCAGATGTGGGCTTGGAGTGATATTATCACGGAATCTGTGGAATATCATTTAAAAAATATAGAAAGGGTGGATAAAGGATGAGTAAAAAAACAACAATAATGGACCTTTCGGTAACTATCACACTTACATTGGCAGAATGGAACGAGATCATTCAATCAATTCAAGACGATGATGTTGCCACAATGTTGCTCAAAGAATTCCCAAAGAAGATAAGAGACAAGATGCAGGAAGAGTTAAAAGGAACCAAGCCAATGTAGGAGATAGAAAAATGTCTGATTATGTTCATCCTGTAAGACAGGGCGAAATTTATCGTGAAACCATAAAGATACCAGAAGGTGCTATAGTCTGCCCACACTGTAAAGGTGAAGGATATTTCCACTTTGGGAGAGATGGAACATTTGAGACAGATTATAGTCTTTGTCTCTGGTGTGAAGGCAATGGTTATATGACAAAGGAGAGACAGGCTTTCTTTAGACGATTAGAAGCGGAAAACAAGAAATTATTTGCTAAACCGAAACCTTTATATGGTACATCGTAGTAATGAGAATGACTGTAATTTGTCCGAAAAAAAGGTAGTAGGAATTGATTTTTATAATAAATATACAATTCCCCAAAGACTAATGGATATGGCTTGTATTGACCTAGATACGGATAAGTTAATCGTGGTGAGAACATTTTGCTGTCCACCCACCTATTCCTTTGAGCTAGTTGGGAATAAACCAGAAGCTATAATCAACTTTATGAAAAGGTTAGCTAAGGAAGATGGTGCTAATTTAAATAAAATTGTTACCACACTAGGATGAACTAAAAATGAGATTTGAAGTTGCTGTTTTAATAGAAGCGATCTGTGCAACCATTGGTATGCTCTCTTTTGTTGGTTTTGTCATGCTTGGAAACCAATTCATTGGTGATTTAGCCATAGGTTTTAGTGGTATAGGTTTCGGTATCTATATTGGTCTAAAAACAGTAATTCAAACAGCAGAGGAAAAGACAAAGCAGGAATCTCAATGAACGATCACGAAACCATTCTAAAACTCGAAGAGGAACGTGATAGGGCAAGGGGTGAAGTGATGAATTTCCAAGCCAAGGTTGACGAGTTAGAACATATATGTGATAAATGCCCTTGGAACATAGGCAGAACTTTGAAAATACAAGAAGAGTGGGAAAAGACACAACCATCTATAAGCACATCAGTATTACATAAAGTGGATGGTTAAGATAATGACTGAAAGATGGATAGTTGCTGAAGTCAATTCCAGTTCTGGTGATTGGGAACCAGAATACTTTGAGGATGAAAGTTCGGCTAGGAAAAGATATAACAAGAGGCGAGTAGGTAGCTACCTCATCTACTTGTTGAAAATTGTTGAGGTTGATGATAAACGGAAGGTTTATTAATGGCTGTAACACGTTATGATAGGTGATAAAAAAATGAAAAATAATTGGTTTTTTTTCTTTTCTTGTATTATTTATCTCTCAGGTCTAGTTGGTGTGCTAATATCATGGCGTTTGTTTGGATATGATGTTTTGGGTCAGGTATTTTTTGGTGTTTCATTTTTAACTTCAATTAGTTTATTGTTAGTATTGGTTAAATTGGATGTGAAAAAATGATTACTATAGAAAAAAACCCTGTTAAAATAGCATATTATGACTACATTATGATGAAGGATAGTGCAGAAGTATATATAAGATGTGCAAAGAGCTTAGAGAAAAGAACAGCAAAGTTCTCAGAAGAACAGATGAAACAATATATTCATCTGATTGATGGCACACTCGACTCATCACAGGTAAAGGATGAAGTGAAATGATAAGAAATATATTTAAGAGGAAAAGTCCGTTGGAAAAGCAGTTAGATAGTTTTATAAAAATTATGAGTATTGAGAAAATACATAAGTTGCAGGAAAAATATGAACAACTTCTTGCTAATTTTATGGATTCTGAAAATTATTATTGCGGAATATTGAACTTCCTTGACACCGCAGAAAAAATGAAAAATGGTATGACGTTTAATGAGGCTTGGGGATGATAGTGTAAAATGAAAACAAAAACATTAGTAATTATTCAAGTAATATTACTCATCGTTGGTGGCATACTATTTGCTATCGGCGTAGAATTTGGTATGGGTAGTGTATATTGGCTCATACTTTATACAACATGCTACTTTTTGTGGGGCATTAATGTTGGTATTGGTATTGGGTCAAGAAACGAGAGGGAATAAAAATGTGTTACACAACAGATCGTGATCTAGCATGTTTCGGCTGGAAAGATTCTCCATATGAAAGTACACCAAAGCACATCTATTTGATGAACAAAACCTGTCTTTCCTGTTCATTTTACCATGATTGCTGTATAGAATCTGAAGAGAGGTTGGTGAGGGAGAAGCAAAAAAATGGATAGGGAAGAATTGTTTCAGATACGTTTTAAAAGTCATAAAACGGATGTAGTAATTTGTTTGACACTTGCAGTATTATTATGGGGTTTAACATATTTTTCCTTTATTGATAGAGATAAAATGGGTTTTATGATCTGTGGTGGTGTTTCTTTTATTCTAGGTGGGTGGCTATATCAATCTGTAGTTGACTTTTTTGATTTTAGAAAAAATGGGAGAAATTATTTATAAAAATGTATTCCAAAGGGAGAAATAAAAACCGAAAGGTTTAAATATTTCCAGACCGATTCTGTTATTTGTGGGAAACGGGACATCCTGAAGGGAACGACAGCACCCAAAGGTCGATGAAAGTAATCTCTCTAGGGCTATTGATGGTGGAAATCCGTGAAAGGTGCGAAGTAACCAAGGACCATCCTACACCCACACCATTTTAACCGAAAGGTTTAAATGCTCAGAAATCATTTGTGTTGGGATATTCGATGTCGGACTATACAAATACTACCGATGATTATACTAACACCAACGTTGTTGTACCAAATAATAGGAGAAAGATTGTAAAAATTTTTATTATTTTATTTATAGTTGCCATATTCTTTGGTGTCTTGTATAGACTTCAATATATTCCACCATTGGTTAGTGTAACAGAACGTATAGAATATACAATCACTCAATATGATAATGGAACGAAAACAGTATTAAAGACACATTCCACAATTACTGGTAATTTAAATATTGTGAAATGGGTGTTGTTTGGTCAAGAAGTTTATATAGATGGTGAACCCAAAATAATAAGTTCTCAAACACTTACTTGGAATGAGTATCAAGCTGGAAAGTAAAAGGTGGTATAAATGGATAAAATAAATATAGAAAAAAGTATAGAGAGCATAAACGACAGACAATTTAGAACGTGGTCATTTGAATATTTTGAAATAATTAAGAAACGTGGTTTTGATGATGCACCAGCAAGTCGTAATATCCACCATTTCTTTAAAGGTGGACTTCGTGCCCATACAGAAGAAATGATATTTATTGGTCAATCCATTTATGATGCCTGTGTGTTTGAAAGTATGGATTTGGATGAACTTATGATTTCTATAATTTTCCACGATGCTGGCAAGTCCGATATGTATATTCTGGTTAATGGTGCATATGAACATAATCCAAACAGTTTGATATTTACCAAGCCACATAACACTATTGGACCTGTTGATCATGCCGAAATTCCCATTTTAGATTGGGATGAGTTTGGTTTCAACTTTTCTCAGAATATACGCCTAGCCATACTCAGTCATATGGGTGGTTGGAGTGTAACAGGCTATTATCCAGACACACTCTTGGCTAGTATAGTTTCTTCTGCCGATTTGATTTCAAGTAGAGTTGGTAAAACAGGATGGGATAATATACGGTAAAAAAATGTAAGTATTTGATTCAGTTTGAATCTCCCACAACACTCAATCAGTGGTGTGGTCAACCCAATCCAGATGGAAATATATTTGAGGAGTGTCCGTTTGGAGTGGAAGTAAAATGTCCCTTGTTGATTCATAGAATTTCTATAACAGATAAAAAGGAAAATACACACCGAAAGGTTTAAATACTATAAATCTGTTTAGTTTCTGTTTCTGGTGTTCTCTTGCCTGAGTATCAATATTTAACTGCCCATTATAATGGTGAATCTGGGAATATTGATATGTGGGTAAGGGACACCACATCTCTTGTAAAGAAAAAAGTTTTCATAACAGGTTTCGTTCCATATCTCTATGTTCCATCAACAGAGGCAATTCCAACCGAACCTTGGATTGTAGAGACTCTGGGTGGTTTTCTCCATATGGATGGAAAACCAGACATAAAGATCATAGCAACCGATCCAGCTTCTGTAGGTAATAATCGTGTAAAGTTCAAAGCACCACATGAGGCTGATGTAAATTACATTCAAAGGTTGTTGATAGATACAGGCATCCTATCCTGTTTCTACACGCCAATTAACACAGTAGTTATTCCTTACACAACAATAGTGCCTGTGAACAAGATCATTCAACCACGTGTAGTATTTATTGACATTGAGGTTTTATCACAGGGCAGATTCCCGAACATGAGAAATCCAACACAACCTGTAATTGCTGTAACACTCCACGATTCTGTATACAAAAAATATTATAGTATATGTCTGGATGATAGAGTTTTCCAACAAACACATACTCAACTGGAACCAGATTGGGACTTGGTTCGTGTTATAAATGCTAGGAATCTTTTTGATCTTACAAAACAGTATTTAGATAATGCAAATCCAGATATTATTTCTGGTTGGAACATCAAATTCGACATTGATTATTTCCAAGCATGGGCAAAGGCAAAGTTCAAGGAAACTCTAGATTTATCTCGTTGTGAGATTTTTGATTTATTAGGAGCATATAAAAAGATAAAATCTTCCTTGGGGAACAGATTAAAGGAAGTTGTTGTTAAAGAAGATATAATAAAAGCTGTGAATATGGTTTCTGATACATTCAAAATAGAGATGTATACTGATAAAACACAAAGAGATAACTTCATTAAATATAACAAAAAAGATGTCGAATATTGTGTAATGTTGGCTAATGGTTTCAAACGTGTCACGGATGGTAAATGGATTCAGTATGATATTTTCCGAAACTTTTGGGGGCAGAAGAATTTTGTTGGTCTAGCCAATTTAGAATATACAACATCACATATAAAACGTCACGATCCACTGTGGCTCAGTACAGCCCACCAACTTGGATTTACACTCCCAACATCATATATGTCTGAGGACACTGAAGATTTGGAATTTGGTGGCGTTGTTTTCACCCCATCGATGGGTCTTTACAGAAAGATAACGGTTCTTGACATGAGTAGGTACTATCCGTCAATATTACTTTCATTCCCGAAAGAAACATCCCCCGACATCTGGGGCAAACTTGCACCATCCGTCATTACATATCTATCAAAGGAACGAGACTTCTGGGATGCTGAAGTTAAGAAATACACTCCGGGTACTGAGGAATATAAAACAGCCAAAGTTACCCAAACAAATGTAAAGACTTTCCTATCTGGTGCTTGGGGATATTTCGCTTTCAAGGGTAGCCGAATATACAGCAAGGAACGTGGTGATTTCGTACTCAAGACGGCTGGTGAAGGACTCAACCGTGTTAAGGATCGTGCTAAGAAAGCTGGACATGATACGATTTATGGTGATAGTGTTATTGAAAACTCACCAACCTTAATACTTAGAAATAACAGGTTAGATGTTGTTCCTATACAAGACGTTAAAGCCAATGATACGACTCTGACAGAATCTGGTTGGACAAAAGTAAATAAATTAATAAAAAAGACAGTCACCAAAAAAATGTTCCGTGTCGAAACATATGATGGTGTTGTTGAAGTTACAGAGGATCATTCGCTGATCAGAAGTGATGGATCGCCAGCAAAACCAAGGGAAGTTTCAACGGGTGATATTCTTGGTGAGATAAAATATTCTTCTTTGCCAAAAGGAACCTTTTATGATAGTGAAATTGCTTGGTTATTGGGATATTTCTGTGCAGATGGAACAGCAGGTGATTATAGAAAAACATGTAACAAGGTGGCTGTACATATTGATGGGCAACAGGAAGATTTATTGATTCGTTCAAAGGATATATTAGAAAGAAAATTACATTTTGACTGTAAAATCTCGTCATATCCATCAAATGAAACGTCTGGTGGTATAGTATATAGGTTAAATATTCATAACCCTATTAAATGTGGTGCTTTAGAATATTTCCTAATGTGTTATGATTCAAACCACAATAAGAAAATTCCAGAACTTATATTTAATGCGGATACAAACGCAATTTCAGAATTTATAGACGGTTTTATTTATGGTGATGGTTCCGATAAGAATAAAGAAAAAATAATGGAATTCTGTAAAACAGAGTTAATAATGTTTGGTTTACATATCTTATATAAAATTATAGGGCAAAAAAGCAGATATATGGTTTATGTTGGGCAGAGAAAATCAAAACAATACCTTAGAAAAATTAGAATTGTTAAAAACATAACAGATTTACGTTTACATCAAGATCATGAAGTAAAACAAATTACTGATTTAGGAATTTATAGTAACGTAAATGTTTATGATCTAGAAACGGAAAATCATCAATTTTCAAGTGGTGGTGTTTTGCTACATAATACAGATTCCATCTTCTTAGGCTCTACAATGGAAGAGGTAGAGGGTTTAGTTGCAGAAGTCAACGATGAGCTAACACTTTGGGCAAAGGAAAAGGGAATTGTTGATTCAAAATTCCACATTAAAGAAGATAGGTTTGCTTCAACAACACTTTTCATCAAAGCTAAAAATTCTGAGGAAGGTGCTAAAAAGCGTTATGGTCAGCGTATTATTAGGGAGAATAACGACCCCTGTGATTACATCTTGATCAAAGGTTTTGATTATGTTCGTGGTAACACTTCAGAGGTTACACGCAAACTTCAAAAAGAAGTTATTGATCAGATTTTAATGGATGATACAACAAAAATAATTTCAAACATCCAGAAAATTATGAAAGACATCGCCACCAAGGAATATGATCTTGACCAGATCACAATTCCCATAAACCTTTCTAAACCATTTGAAAAAGGCATAGAAGTGGATGGTGAATATTATGATGGTGCAATATGGGGCAACAAATATATAGGAGAAAGTATTATCGGTGGGGATATGGTGCGTTATTTCAAAGCCAAGAGTTGTGGTAACTTACCTTATAATCAGTGGGTGGCTTATTTGGATGCTGATAGAGTGAAAAAATTAGGTATAACACCAGATTATGAGTGGGTTGTTGATAGAACCCTACGTTCACCGCTTGAGAGCATTTTAAATGCGGCTGGTATTTCTTGGGCGAATATACAGGGTTTTGAAAATGTAGATGAGCTATTTGGTGATTAATATGTCAATAGATATTCTATGCGATGAATGTAGAGTGCCACTTGTCACAGGTGCTGATGGTGAACTTGTTTGCCCAAATTGTGGTCTGGTATATGGTTATCTGCCATCTAAAGACCCAAATTGGAAAGATTTTGGTGAGCCTAAAGAAAGTACAACGGCTGGTTCTCCATTTGATCCAATTGGCAGAGGTTCAACAACAGAAATTGGCTTTACTTACTCAGATGGCTTCAGAAAAACAAAGAAGTGGTCTAGGCTCAAAAAGATAGATTCAATAAAAAAGATAAATTCCAGTGTGGAACGGAACATCTTCAAGGCAAATATCCAGCTTCTGAGAATGAAAGAAGTTTTAGAAATTCCAAATCCAATAGCAGACACAGCTATGGGCATTTATAAAAAAGCGGCAAGGGGTAAATACCTACATGGAAAAACTATCTATGGAACACTTTGTGCTTGTGTTTATGCTGGATATATGCAACATGGAATACCTATCAATCTTAGAGCATTTGCAGATAGGGCAAATATTGATAAAACAATAATTGGTAAATATTATAGCTCAATGAAACAATCTGGTTTTATTACTAGAAAAGACCCACAAAACCGTGTTCTATTACTTGTGTCCAGAATTGTTGCAAAAAACAATCTTCCGGGTGATGTTGAACAGATGGCAAAGGCTATGTATGACATCATAGCTGAGAAAAAACAAGTTGTTGGAAAGTCACCAATTTCTATAGCATGTGCCATATTGTACATAGTAAATGTGTGTATGTCATTAAATATGACCCAGAGAGAATTAGCATATTCATGTGGCATATCTGAAGTTTCACTCAGGCTTAATGCAAACAAGTTCAAGGAAATAATGAATATTACAATTAGTCTTTAAAAATAACAAGGAGAATATAAAATGAGATTTTGGTTTACAGGGGATTCACACTTCAACCACACAAATATAATTAAATATACTAATAGACCTTTTAAAGATATATATCACATGAATGAAACTATTATAAAGAATTGGAATGAGAGAGTAAAGGATGAAGATACTGTATTTCATTTGGGTGATTTTTGTTTTAAAAGAAAAAGATGGTATTAAAGCACAAGATTGGATGGATAGACTTAATGGTAATATGATCCTGATCAGAGGGAACCATGATAATAATAATTCAGCCAAAACTATCATAAATTCCATGATTATAGAGTTAGGGGGAAAAACATGGTGGCTGGAACATCATCCATTCAATTCTAACCATAAATATAATCTAATTGGTCATGTCCACAACCTTTGGAAAATTCGTAAAGAACACAATAAATATTATATCAACTGTGGGGTAGACGCTTGGGATTTCCGACCTATTTCCATAGAAGAAATATTAAAAAGAATAAATGACTATGATTGTGGCAGGTTAGATTCTAATTAATCCTTATCATAACATTTATATATTATCGTTATAACTATTACTGTGATAATGTTATGAGTAGAGGAACAAAATTCAGAGAGGGCTTAGAAAAGAGCTATAGACCAACACCCAGAGACTTCAGGGAACTTGGTGAAGAGACACATGGCGAAGGCAGACATCACCCGCACAAAGTAGGTGATAAGATTAGCTATCGTGCCCCAAGTGGTAGAAAGCAGGGTGTTATAGTCAGTGTACACAAAGAATTCTATTATGTCAAGAACGGCAGAAATGTTACAAAAGTCAATCGCAACAGCATCCTCTACAGCCTTGGAACATTCCTTGGTGGAATGAAACAGATGGCTGAGAATACCAAAAAGGCATATGAATTCGGTAAGGAAAAAGAAAACGAAAGGTTAGAGAAGTTCAAGTCTCAGTATGGAAAATACAAGGCAAGACCAAAACTAACGCCAAAGAAGAAAAAGTAAGTAGGAGAAAAAAACAATGCCTTCAAGTTGGTATAGTGAAAATGGTAAGAGAGCCTTCAATGGCACAGATTATTTCTTAGCTGGTTCATATAGGACAAAACTAGAAGCTAAGACAGCACAAAGAAAATTCAATAACCGCTACTTTGGTTCTAGGGTAACAGCAGAAGAAATCCCCCATGAAATTCCAAAACCTAGATATGTTCTCTGGATAAGGACAAAACACAGGTGATTTGAATGGTAGGAAGAATGGCAAAATTCAAAGCAGGAAAACGTTTTAGTGCCAACTTCGATTATGGTGGTATGCTCAAGGCAGGTATGAAAGCCAAGGTGTCAGATGGACCTGTAAAACTTAGAAAACTTTTCGACAGTTTTGAGGATGTAAACTATCACTCAGAATCTGCCCCTCTTTGGGTTGCTATAGAACATATAAAAGCAGGTAAATCTGCATTGGCAAAAATGAGGCAGTTTAATAAAAACTGTGAAAGAACATATAATCGGTTACATAAGTTTGGTGAACTGTGAGGTAATTGGGTTTAGAATGGTAGTTTTTCGTAATGCCAAAATTTAATATATTTAGAGAAAAACTATATAAATATAAACCAGCCCCAAAAAATTTTACAAAAAAAGGTGAAGCTACTCATGGAGAGGGTAGGCACAAGCCACACAAAATTGGTGATAGAATTAGTTATGTCACACCAAGAGGTAGGACAACGGGAAGAGTTATTGAGGTCTGTAGGGAATATTATATAGTTAAGACAAAGGGAAAACTATCAAGAATTAATCGTAATAGTATTCTTTATCAACAGGGAACTTATAGAATAATACCTGAGAGAATTCAGCCTTTGGCTGGTGATAGAGTTAGTGGCAGACCGCTAGTATATCATCACCATCAGAGATTGTTAAGCAGGTTGCTTGTATAGCTATATCATAACATTTAAATACTTGTAGGTACAATATTACTCGATACAGATTGACAACCAAGCCTTGGTATAAGAATAGTCCACATAAGAAATTTAGTGGAAAGACATATGCACGTGTAAATGTTCAGCAAACAAAAACTTTGGCTAAAGATTATGCTAAAGGTTTGAGGGACTTGGGTTACAACGTGAGGATCAGTGAAGTTTTTGCTGATGTTGCACACGCACCAGACAATAAAATCAGACGTACAAGGTTCTGGGCAATCTGGGTAAGAAAGCCAAGAGGTAAGTAAAATGAGTAAAATGACAATACATTTGACGAAATCTACACGTATCATCGGCGGTAAAAAGTTCTATTTAGATTCCCTCTTTGAGAGGAAGTCTGAGGCACAATCACGTGCTAAACTTGTCCGTTATCATGCGGGTGTAAGTGTAAGAGTTGTAAAAGTTCACAACTTCAAAGAAGGCAAGAATTGGGCTGTTTTTATAAAACAGGGTTGATAAACAAGTGTCTATCACACCCGAATCAAAAACAAGATCACTAATTCTTATTACACTTCGTTCCGCATCAAAACAGGGTCTATCATACAGAACCGTTTTTTCTCACATTAGTCATATATTGGCAAACTCCACCAATGACAAGACTTGGGAATTTGCAATTCATAGAAATGGAGCATATTCTGTAGCACGTTCTATGGTTACTGCTGGTTTGCTAAACAAATTTTCATTTAATAAACCGACCCGTATTTTACAACTTACACCGAAGGGTAAAAGTTTAGCAGATAAGTTATGATGATTCAACCGTAACGCATATATATTCCTCTCTATGCACATTTGCTGATAAGCCATGCTTCATAGAGTTAGAACTTATGGTGTTACCAAATCGATCAAAGTTGCTCGATGTGCAAAGAAAACCTGCAAATTTAATCTTGAGTATAAATGTAAGGCTCTGGATAGTGATCTAGCAGAAATGGGGTGTTTTACCAAATTTACAGGCTCAAAAAAGCCAAAGAAAGAAGAACCTCTTGATACAGTTTTTAAGTAATTTTATTAGGAAAGGTATTAATGAACGAATTCAATGTAATAGCACCAGATTTGGTGGCTGATGAAAATGTCAAGAAGAGGGTGTAAGTGATTCAGAGAAGTTGTCCAGTTGATGGGAAATTGGTTATAGTTTTAATTGCTGATTATCGTAACACAGGTACAATTTGTCATTGTATAGAGGGTGAAGGAAAAAGTTGCTCAAAAGGTCAACGTTATAGGTGTTTATTTCAAATCGGAGAAGATAAAATTGTTTGAGTGTAAACATGAAGATAGATAGATTTCTACGAACAAAACACATATATACTCTCATTTATGACTATATGGTAAGAAGGCTGGTTAAATGGTAGAATATGAAACCCAAAAATTATGTGGTGTTGGCTATGAAACAGCTAGGAAATGGGCAGATGCTGGTTATGATACACTTGAAAAAATTGCTGATTCCACAAGCGAAAAAATTGCTCAAGATATGGATTTTGATATAATAAAAGCGGGAAAACTCATCAGAGATGCAAAGACATTGATTTCTGATGGTAAAATAGTATATAGATATTGGCAATCTGAGAAGAAAACAAAATGAGTATAAATAGCATAGTAGAAACAAAAAAGATAGGAAAGGACTTCATATTAGGAGAATTTTCCATAATTAGGGATTGTGTTATCATAGGTGATAACACGGAAATTAGAGAACACTGTATCATTGGTAGCAAACCTTTTACATTTTCTGATTTTTCGACTATAGAACGAAAAAAACTCACTCAAATGGGCAAAGTTATAATTGGAAATAGTGTTTATATTAGCTGTTTTGTTAATGTTAGTATGGGTTCAACTGAAGATACAATTATAGAAGATTATGTTATTATGAACGCATATTGTATGCTTGGTCACGATGTACATATTCATAGAAATGCACAATTAATGAATGGTATTATAATATGTGGATATGGTGCTGTTGGAGAGAACACATATATCGGGGCAGGTACAGTTGTACGAAATCGTGTGCATATAGGTAAAAATAGTGTTATTGGAATGGGTAGCAACGTTGTCAAAGACATCCCAGATGGTGTTGTTGCTTATGGTAATCCATGTGTTGTCATTGAGAATAACGAACCAAACTCAGTTCATTCTATTGTTAAAAGGGTAACAAAAAAGGCAGAGAGGATGTTAAGGTGAGTAGTTTTGAACCAATAATTGCACCACCAAGTGCATATTATTATGTCGGAATGATTATTGCTTTTTTGGTTATTATAGTTTGTTTGTGGAATATTAGAAAGAAAGATAATTCATAGAAAAGTTTAAATATAACCAAGCCCATACTCATTTGGTACAACAAATGACCTTTAAACAAAAAGCCAACAAGGAACTTAAGGATGAGGTTAAAGACCTACTTTTAGAAAAGGAAGAAATGCGTCAAAGACGCTTAGAAGCTGAATCCGAATGGGAAAAGGAATATGTAGAGTCTTTCAGGAAAGAATGTAAACGTGAAGAAATAAGACTCTTAGATGTCCCAGAAATTTTTTATGATGATGGTTCTGAGTAAACATATTAATTATCATAGTATTTATATAGTTCTAAGTACAATATTACACCAATGATAAAGCACCGTGTTTCAGCCCATATTAGAAAGGTTCCTTCTGGTCATAGAGTCAATGTTAGATCATATCTTCGTGGCGATGAAATACGAAAAAAGAAAATCATTATAACCAAGATTCACAAACTCTGTTTGCCCATAGAAATGGTTTCTGGTAGAAATGTAATTCAGATTCTTCACGATGCTGGATATGAAGGCTACATTGTTGGTGGTGCTACTAGAGACTTTATTATGGGTAATCCGATCCATGATGTTGATATTACGACAGATGCCAACCCACAAGAAATTATGAAAGTTTTCGGGGATAGAGGATACAAGGCAATTCCTACAGGTGAAGAATTTGGTACAATAACCGTGATTTATAATGGCAAACCATACGAAATAACCACCTATCGTTCAGAGGGAAAATACTCAGATTCAAGGCATCCAGAGCTTGTCAGGTGGGAAAAGGATGTTGTAAAAGACCTTTCAAGAAGAGATTTTACAATTAATGCAATTTGTTTCGATCCTTTCCACGATAAATTCATAGACCCATATGGCGGTAGGGAAGATATTAAAAACCGTATACTCAGGGCTGTTGGGAATCCAAATGACAGGTTTAAAGATGATCCACTCCGCATGATGAGGTTCATTCGGTTTGCTGGAAGATATGGAATCAAGACTGATCCAGCCACAACTAGAGCAGTTAGAAGGCAAAGGAAACTCCTAGCCAAAATTCCAAAGGAAAGGGTTAGAGATGAACTTATCAAAATTCTCGAATCTGATGATCCAACCACATCACTCAGGCTCATGGTCGATACAGGACTTGCTGAACAGGTAATTCCAGAACTGTCCAGACTCAAGGGCATGGAGCAGAACCCACTACATCACAAATATGATGTTCTCACACACACACTAAAGACCGTTGAATATCTACCAAAGGAGAAACCGATACTCAGGTTAGCTGGTCTGTTGCATGATATTGAGAAGCCTAGTGTTGAACATGCATATCTTGGTAAAATAAAGGTGGAAAGACTAGCAGATGAGTTGAAGCTATCAAAAGCCGAAAAAGAATATTTAGTTTCTATAGTTGAACATCACATGGATATGTTTATGTATAACAAAAAGATTACTCCAAGAGATGTTAGGAGATACTTAAACAAACACAACAATGAAAACATCATAGAAGATTTGGCACTATTCAACATAGCTGATATAAAAGCCTCTGGAACACCAAGAGAGAGAATTTATGGTACAGAATTCATGGAAGCATTGAAGGAAGTCCGTGCTAAGAAAGAGCCAACTGGAAGGGCAATGCTCAAGGTTAATGGACATGATGTTATGGAATATGGTTTCAGAGGACCAGAGGTTGGAAGAGTGCTAGAAACACTTGCATCTGATATTGTCGAACATCCAGCACATAACAATAGAGAATATTTAATTGGAAGAATAAAGGTGATGAGAAATTGAGAAAACCAATACGAAAAATGGTCCAAAGATATTATGTTAAATCAGGTATAAAAATTCCCATTGAGGTGAAGTTTGCTAGAGTTAAAACACCAGCAAAACTTAAAACACGATTCAACCCAAAGACAAAACAACTTATAAGTAATATAATACAGATTGATGACAAACACTATCAAGAAGTTGCAAAGGTGGATATAAAAAGAGCCAAGAAATACCTTCAATTCACAATAGCACATGAACTTGGTCACTTGAAGAGGGTTCAAGATAATTGGGATGAAGTCAGAGGTGGATATATCAAGGGAATATCAAGCAAAAAGGAAGAGGACTTTGCAGATAGATATGCAAGTAGACTCACAGGAATAAGTATTGCTAATCACAACAAGACACTTGATGAACTACAAAAAGAATATGATAAAAAAGCTGTGGAAAGACATGTTAAAGAGATAAAATTGGATATGCTGAGAAGGGAAGAGTTAAAGAAGAAATATTCAAAATATTTTAAATGATAAACGAAAGGTTTATATATTTGTAGTGTTTCGTTAATAATGCACAGAGAGCCTTCGGGCAATGTCTGTGCCCCAAGCGGAAGTGAGCAACCGCACGGGTGTACTGTGGTAGGGAAAGGCGAAACCCGATGGTGGAAGCCCATATGCTCTACAACCGAAAACGCCTCCTATGGGTTGGGAGCAATCCCGTCTGGTGGTCTGGTGTGAACCCAGCCCCTGTGAAAACTCTCATACCGTAAGGTTGGGAGATAACCTATCTGCTGGATAAAAACTCCCTATAACTACGCAGGATTGTGGGGTTAACCTGCATAAATAAACCCCTATATAGACAGGGATAGAGGTGGGGAATCCCGACCCGATGTGGTGTAATAATCCCACCCTATATAGCAGGGGTCTTGGTGGGAGATACCCGACCAGAGAGGTATCGTATTGGTTAAGTAACGTTCTGGTGTACTATCCCACCACCATTCTAAAAACAATAGGAATAATAAAGTAGTAATATACTAAATAATAAAAATAACAAAATGGCAGATATGATGAAAATGACAAAACTTATATATACCGTCTGTACTTGATATATGTAGCACAATGGATAAAAAAGATCAAGAATATGTTCCCATTCCACCAAAATTTCATAACAAGCTCAGAGATGGTATACCTGTAATTTGGAGAATAAAAAAGAATACTGGTGGGTGGATGTTGGGTGATTGCCCATATAATTATGGTCAAATCTTTCTTGATGAAATCTGGAAATGTTTCGGTGAAACTGATAAGTCCGATGAATCAAAAATAAGTGAAATAAGTGCGTGGATACTCGAAGTCTATTTTCATGAATTCTTACACGCCTATTTCTTCAGGCGAATGTTCCCAGAGGACATGGAAAAAGAATACTATGTCACACCGACAAAAACAATCAAACAGGTTAAGGGTAGACTACATTCTGAGAATTGGGGAAATTCTGAGAGAATGGTAGGTTCACTAGCAAAGCAGTTTATGTATTACACACTTTTAGAAGATGATTTTACAATTTTTCTACTGAGTACCCTTAGAGATGAGTTCGATGATATGAAAGATGAACAGCATGACAATTAAAGATGTTCCATGTCCAAGATGCGGAAACCTAATGTTCAAAGAACAAGTTAGTAGACATTTCTATTACTATTGCTTAAAGTCTGGAAATGTCGGTTGTGATACAATCTATTCAGATGATCCTAATTGTTGGTTCGGTCAAATCTACATAATTACACCACAAGGCGAACTTATTGGCTACAAGAGTAATGGTGGAGAGGTAATAAAAACAAAGAAATTCTTATCCGGAAAGTGGGGTATGAAAGCAAACTAATCCAAAACCTTATAAGCAACTTCCTTTTCACTACATATCGTGAAAGATATGTCAAGAAGATGGATGTTCACTGTCGATTTAGATGGTGTGTACTATCCAGACGTTTATGAGGGTCACAGTCATCCTTATCCAGACCCAGACTTAATTGCCTGTGCAAAGTTCTGTTCGACAAATGGTTCAATTGATGACATAATCGAGAGCCTTGGCGAATGGGAGTTCTTTACAGATGATCTGGAACTTCAGAAAGAGATCAAAGCCGAACCGATGTCAACGTTCTCGGATGAGGCTTTCTACAAGGACAACATATACAAAGACGAATTCCATTATCCCGTGAATCCAGCACATCCGTATGGTATGAGTCGCTTCGTATATGGTGCGATCCATATCTGGAAAAGGTGATATTTTGTCTAAACATAGAAGAGGAAAATTTGATGTGTATTACGATATACTAGTGCTAACAAAAACACCAATATCAAAGTCAAAAATCTTTGGTTGGTGTGGTTTGAATTATACAATTGGTAGCGAATATTTATCTATACTATTAGAAAAAGAATTGATAAAAATTAATGAAACAAAAAGGCACTATTTTAGATCATATAGCATAACACAAAAAGGTTATGAGTTTCTAAAAGCAAAAGATGAGGCTGTAAAAATATTTGATGTGCGTGAAGTAAAATTTTTAAAATCATAAGACTTATATACTTTGACTTGTATTTACTATGGATACAAAACGATCAAGAAAAATCATTATTATCATGCAGTTCCCGTTCCTGAAAGTATGAAGGTTGTTGTTTCAACACTTGGCAAGAAAACGACAACAATCAGAGTCGGGCAGACCGTTAAAGTTCTTGACGATGCCACAGAAAATTCACCAGACGTTGTAAGTGTTCAATTTGGTGTCGGAACATATGGCACATTATATGCCTTCCAACTAGAGAAGGAAACTAACATAAATCTGTTCAGGCGAAGGACAGACCAAAGAACATACCATCACAGAAATCAGTACGGTATAAGGTAATATCATAACATTTATATATTAGTTCGCTGTAATATTAATAGATGTAAAATGAGTTATGACACACGTAATATGAGTTATAAATTTACTTTTGGTGTTAATGATTATTTTGTTCCCAAAAGAATTATTTATAGAGGAAAACCATATTTATTGGAAGGGCATATGGATACCAGTAGAAGAGCTATACAAAAATTTCTTAGAAGTCCACACAGATATTCTGGAAGTCTTTATGTAACAAAATCATATAAAACAGATACAAAAAGTGGTAAACCACTACTTTATGTTTTATATACAAGAGATTAAATTAATATCATAACATTTATATACTTCTACCGCACACTTATACCAGATGTAAGATGGCAACGTTCAAAGTATATATGTACGGGAAGCTGATGGATACATTCAACGAACCTAGAATAGACACTGTAGCAGACTTCAAGAAATCTGACACATTCAAGAACCGTTTCGGCAACGATGAGTATGTCACTTGGTACAAGGTTGTCAAAGTTCGTGGAACTTCCACAGGCACTAAAAGGGGTGTCCGTTTCAGCAAGAAGAGGGCTTTGATGGACTACTTTGGTTACAGTGAAAAAGAAGCAAAGATGATGCTCAAGGATATGGGTGAATAAAATGAGTAGACAAGGTAACGTTTCTGTTAGAGATAAAAAAGTGTATAAAGCCATATATTCAAAAGCAGAAGTAAATTTTGCAAGACAATTTGGATATAAAAAAGCACTTCATTTACAGGGAATGTGGATTAGAGTAAGTACACCAAAGGCAAAGAAATTTAAGGAATGTGCAAAGAAAGAAGGTCTTACGGATTATATAATTGATGCTTTTATATCAGCAAAAAGGAGTAAATAAAAATGACAAAACGTAAAGCAAACGAAAAAGATGAACTTATAGACGAATACAACAACAGGCGTAGATGGATAGGCAACGACTTCGATAACAACAAGAGCCTACAGAACGCCTTCCCAAGATACGCAGACCGATCTTGGTCTGTGGCAATCCTCAAGAGGAAGATAAAAGATATGAATTATTTCAGGAGTGTATCATAAAATGATGGCTATACCGAAAGAACTTGGAAAAGAATATGTGATTGTGTACCTGTGGAATCCACTCACCGTACCAGACACATTCAAGGGTGCTTTATTTCATGGGAATCGTTATGTTAGAACCAACTTCTATAGCTTCTCAAAAGCCAAGGAAAATGGCATTAAAATTTTACACGGAAAACAACGAACAGCCTTCCTCTCGAAACTAGGTTATGTATTGGATAAAGAAAGTGCATCAATCAGACCAAGGAAGAGGTGAATCTATGGTAAAATATAATATTGGAACAAAATGGAAAGATAGAAAGAACATAATATGGGAGTATAGAAACGGAAAATTGCTTGTTGTAGAGGCAAAATCTAAAAAAGAACTCATGGATAGGCTTGTCGAACAAGGGTACTTTTCAAGAAGTATGTTGAGGGTTAAAAGGGCAGGAAAATCTTAATGCAACTCCGCAAATATACCAAAGTTTTCAAAAACAGGGCTAGTGCCAAGAAGCTAGAAGATCGTATGCAAAATTACGCTTTTAGAAACGATTTCCCAGAAGATAAGTATCCACAGTTGGATTTATCATTCGATCATGGTGACAGAAAACGATTTACACGGTATACAGTAACCTATTACAAAGGCACATATATCTCTAAAATACAGTATCGTCAAGACGAACTATATGGAAAAAATGCTAGTGATGCAAAGGCAAAATTCATAAAGGCAATAAGAGAGGGCATTTCGGGCTACACGCCAATCGTCAAGAATGTGAAGTTCAAATCTGAACATGCTGGTATGAAACTTTATACCATCACACATTACCTGAAGAAAAATAAGTAAAATATTTATATATATTTTCTCGGCTTTCTGTCGTACTTTTTGCTATTTAACCATATATATATGTAAATGGATACGATTATGATTATTACATATAAACATGCCATAGCAAAATCTGTAGCAAGATTCCAAAGGTATGGTTGTGAGATTCCCAACCATTCAGCAACTGATGGTAATTGATCATATACCCATTTTAAATCACCTGCTATACCGATAACGATGGCTAAGTCAATAAGTGATAATAATTTGCGTTCTACAGTAAATAACATATGGCTTTGATCTTCCTTTGGCTTTTCTCTATCTACCAAGAATAATATTTCCAAAAGTCCAATTAAGCCTACTACTGAATATAGGATTGGGATATTCAATAAAACATTATAAATTTGATAAAGTCCTATAGTAATAATAAAACAGAAACTACCTATAATGAAAAAAAGATCGAGAAATTTTTGATCATCATCACAAAAATCAGCATTTAGCACTTTATATATCTTATCACAAATCATTTTTCAACGTAACAGTAGGTGTTGATGTTGTATTTAAATCTTCCGTTTTATATACCGAAAACTTTTTAAGCACCCACACAACCTATATGTGGTGTAAAATGGAAACTCAACTCATCAAGCTGGCTTGGATCGGGGCATAAGGATCGGGCAAGACCACAACTGTGAACCGTGTCTCTCGAATGTTGAGTGACATGAGAATTCCGAACATGGTTGTAGCTGAAAAGGCTAGGCTCTGTAAAGACCCACTTCAAACCTTTAAGGCTCAGGAGTGGATGGTTCACGAACAGATTCGTGATGAGGAATTTATAGAAAACTATCTCACTAAGTTCGACAAAGACCCCAAGGTTGTTATGCTCTGTGATCGTTCCATCTGGGATTCCCTTGTCTACATGACCTACATGTGTCGCAAAGGAATGGTTACTGATGCTGAATTCCGTGTGGTCGATTCCCTTATCTCAGACTATGCTGAAAGGATGCTCACATACGACAAAATTTATTTCTGTGAGATAAAGGTGATTTACGATGATTACCAAACAGAGATTCAAAACATATTCAAGGAAGTCATAAAGGAAAGAGGCATCCGTGTCACAGTGGCGTAAACCGAAACCTTTTTAAGTATCTTTAATTTTTATAGTAGTGAGATACTTTGGTAGAAAATATAGAATCTCCTACAGAAAAAATACTTGCTAAGTTTTTAGCAGAAAATGAGAAAGAGTTGCTTACTATGTCTAAAGAAGATAGGGACTTGGCTATATTCCAAGAAGGATATATTGCTGGATTGGAACGTAGCCTAAGCATAATGACAAAAGAACCGAAACCTTAATAAACCCAGAACTTAGATAGGTTTATATTATGTCTCTTCCACTAAATCAAGTTATTCAGGGTGATTGCATAGATGTCCTGAAAACATTTCCAGAGAATTCCATAGATTGTATAGTAACCGATCCACCATATGGTTTGAATTTTATGGGAAAAGCGTGGGATAAGGCACTTCCACCAAAACAAGCCTTTATCGAAATGTGTCGAGTCCTTAAACCGGGGGCACTAGCATTTGTAATGTCCTCTCCTAGACAGGACTTGATGTGGCGTATGGCTCAACTCTTAGAGGAAAGCGGATTTGAACTCTCACAAAGTTTCATATCTTGGGTGTATGCCTGTCTCTCAAATGATACTGAAATACTAACAAAAGATGGATGGGAACGGTTCAATATATCCAATATATTTATAAGTAAGGAAATACTTATATATAACCATGAAACAGATCGATACTTCTGGGAAGTTCCTATATGGTGGAACGTTTATCAGATCAAAGATACCATGCTTAGAATTAAATCAGATACTACAGACCAACTCGTTACCAGAAATCATCGTTGCCTTATTGAACGAGAGGGAAAACTTTTACACATCAGAGGTAATGAAATCACCAAAGAAAGGTCGGGGCAGAGGGCATGGACAGCCAGTGTGCCTTATCTGGAAGATATGTCAATCTTGCAAGAAACCATTCCTGATATATCCAGCATGGTTAAGAAAAAATCAAAATATGGGTCTTTTTTGTTCAATAAACTGCCGTCAAAGTGTGAATATTCGGAAATATTGTCATCAATCAAGGGGATTCAAAGAAAGAAGGGTGTCAGAAGAAAGAAAACAAATACAGAGAGAAAATATGTTGGGCGAGAAAAATTGGGCTTGGAAAGGGGGGATTACTTATTTCAAGACCCACGGAAATTATATAGGCGTGAAATATGTTCGATGCCCAAAAGAGTACATTTCAATGACTCGGAAAGATGGTTATGTAATGGAACATCGACTAATTGTAGCAAAAATTCTAAATCGTTCTCTATTGAGAGTAGAGGTTGTTCATCACCTAGATCACGATCCAACCAACAATGCTCTATCAAATTTAGTTCTGTTCGCCACGAATCGAGATCACAAACTTCACGAACACGGAAAAGCTATCGAACCACTATGGCAACTATCACCCCAGAATATTATGAAGGATGGGTATTCTGCCCCACTGTCTCAACAGGTAGTTTCGTAGCCCGTAGGAATGGTAAAATTTTCTTAACTGGTAACTCTGGGTTTCCAAAAGCATATGATGTATCAAAGGGGATAGATGCCAAAGGTGCAAACCATCCAGATATAATAAAAACCTTTAAAAAATGGTTTAGAGAACAAATAAAAAAATGTGGAAAGACACAATTTCAGATAAATGAAGAATGTGGATTTACAGCAACATCATATTACAAGATGGATGGTAAAGATCGTTGGACTTCTGCTTTCCCAACACAAGAGAAGTGGATTAAGATAAAAAAAGTTATGAATCTAACCGATGAGTGGGATTGGATAATAAAAAGGTATTCAGATGATAGAGAAAAAATCGGTGAAGGTCAAGCTGGTTTAGGTAAAAACAATCCAGCACTTGATGGTGGTTTTAAACCTGAATACGATCTTACCGAACCATCCTCAGACTTAGCCAAGAAGTGGTCTGGTTGGAAAGCAGTTTCTGGTCTGAAACCAGCACTCGAAGTTATCTTTATGGTTCAAAAGCCACTCTCAGAAAAAACCACAGTTGATAATGTCCTCAAATGGGGTACGGGTGCTATGAATGTTGATGGTTGCAGAATACCATCTAATAACTCACCCAAGTCAATGATGGGACAGGGATATGCTTCTATAACAAAGGAAAATGTTAAACAAGAATTTAGACCAAAGGATTACTATGAAGAACAAAATGGGTTTAAATATAATCCTTCAGAAAAGGGTCGTTTTCCAGCCAACATTCTTGTTAGTGATGATGTCTTAAATGATGGTAAGACTACACATAGTAATATAAGAACAGTTAGTGAAACCGAAAAGAATAACGATAATTATAAAAAAACAAACATATATGGTAAATATAATGAATATTTATCAGAACGTGGTGTAGAAGATTCTGGTTCCTTCTCCCGTTACTTTGATCTCGATGCTTGGGCACAACATCATGGTATTTTACAGGTTCCTAAAGCCTCAACCTCAGAACGTGATGGTGGTTTAACTGGTGAAAAGAAAGAAGTTCTATATGAGGATGGGAGATATGGTAGCCACGAAATTTTTAGCAATAAATATACAGAATCATCAGGCAATCCATCAAATAGAGGGCAGACACCAAAGCACACAAACATACATCCTACTGTCAAACCAATCAAACTCATGACATATCTAGTCACACTTGGTTGCCCTTCCAAGGGTGTTGTTCTCGATCCTTTTGTTGGCTCTGGTACAACCTGTATAGCCGCAAAGCAACTCAGCCGAAACTATATCGGTATAGAACTTTCACCTGAATATGCTGAGATGGCTAGGAAAAGAATAGAAAGTTATTTTGAAAATTTAGACATGGTTTTTGAGTAACCGAAAACTTTATAAATAAGGTCGGTGTTTTAATTACCATGCAAACATATATTATCAAAGAGGATCGACCAAACACAGACTCTGCTGACATGAAAGTTTTCATGGAGTGGCAGAAAGGAAATCGTACAGGTATCACACCCGATGATGTGAAGAACCGTTTGAAGATTCGCAGAATCCGTTCCAAACGGAAGTTCGATGCTTACTGCCAAATGTGCCATATTTAAACCACAACATTTAAATACAAACAATACACTTTTTTAATAGAGGTGAAATAGTAGATGGCACACGCACAAATATGTCCCATTTGTCACGGTACAGGAAAATATTGTGGATACCCATGTCACGGCTGTGGTGGTCGTGGCTGGATTGAGGTTAGGGATGAACATCACCCGAAACCAAACCCATATGATCCAAGACCAAGAACAATGAAGGTAATTTGGATTTAAGTGATCACAAACTTTATAAACAACACACTGTTTTATTTAACTTGGTGAGATTCCGTAACGGTATCGGGCATGTTCGCTAAACATGTGGGGGCAACCTTGTGAGGGTTCGATTCCCTCTCTCACCGCCACAACACTTATATACCAGATAATTTATACTTACTATCTATGGTTACTGAAGCCGAAAGAACCGAGATTGTTCAACTCTTCGAGAACGCAAACCTATCGTATAAAATAATACTCGATAGGGTTAATCGTATATCAAAAGATATTGATCTCATGGATGAGGCTATGGTCAAGCCAATGAAGGAAAAGAAGAGATTTTTTGGACTCACCCTTATAGCAGGTGGTTTGCCACTCGACATGGTAGAGCTAAAGATGCGGTTGGAATTTACAATTAAAAACCTTGATAAATACATCACAGACTTCAAGAACATGAAAACTACAGAAACATAATTATCAAACCGAAACACTTATAAGCAACTTTAAATATTCTCTTTCCAGAGATGGTTTTGTAATGGTAGTTAAAATTGGTATGTTTACACTTTTTTCAGCAATTCCAATGATTCTTTACGATAAAGGATCAATGACCAAGGCAGAGTGTTTTGATATATTCAAGCCACTCGAAATAACAAATGCAGAGTTTGAAGAGGCTTGGAAAAATAATAGAGATTGGGGTCTAATTATACCAGATTTCACAATAGATGATGATCATAAGACTATTTACAAATTCAGGGCAGAACCAGAAGCTGGTATTATGTCACAGTATATTCCTCAACTCTGGGAAGCTATTCTTGGTGATTCACCCATAAAAAGTTATCAAATAACAATAATCTGTAAAGAGATGCACAAGGATAGAGTTTTAGAGGGCATAAAAAGCATTGCTGGAATATTAGATGTTATATCCTAAACAACCATAACGTTTATAAATGGCTGTTTAAACTCTACTTAGCAAATGTCCATCGTAAGCCATATTTGTATAGGTTGTGGTAAAACATTTCTTGCATATAAAAGTTCTAATAGAAAGTTTTGTTCTCAATCCTGTTCTTCAACTTGGAATAATATACATAATCTAACAGGGTGGAATACAAATAGAGAAAAACATTTAATAGAAATAAAAAATAGAGGATCACCACACGATGTACTTATTCATAAATATGGTGATATTGAAGGTGAAAAACGATGGTTAGAAATGAAGCATAATTGTAGTATAAATACGCCAAAAGATTCTAACGCCAAGTGGAGATTTATTGCTAAATATGGTGAAATTGATGGTGAAGAAAGATATTTAAAATATTTAGAAAATATTAAAAGATGGAATAATATTCAAAAAACAACAACACCAGAAGAACGTTTTGGGAAGGAACGTGCTTTAGAAGTTCATAATAAAATAAGTATTGGTGGGCAAAAAAGACTAGGTGAAAAAAATGGTTCGTTTGGAATCCCCAGATATCCTATTTTTACTTTCTATCCAGAGTTAGGACATAAAGTACGTAGCGGTTGGGAAGCTGATGTAGGAATATTTTTAAAGAAAAATCATATAGAATATTCATATGAAAAACAAGCCTTTCCTGTTATTTGTAATGAAAAATCAATGACATATACACCAGATTTTTGGTTGTCACCAAATATGGTTATAGAAGTTAAAGGTATGATGTATGAAAGTAATTTTATAAAGTTCTTAAATTTTTTGGGTCAATATCCAACAATTTTTACTATATTGATTTCTGAATATTTACCAAAAGAATATGAAGAAAAAATAAAATGTAAACAAAATGTTTATATGATCAAATATAGTAAATATAAAAATGATTTAATCAACATCATTAACGGTGAACATAAATGTCAATAAGTCAATATTTTCCATATCCAACATTCAGACCATATCAAAAAGAAGTGATAGAGGCTGTTGAAAGAAACTGGGATAATTTTAACTACATCTTTATAGAAGCACCAACGGGTGCAGGTAAGAGTGCTATGGCATACACTGTTGCAAATTGGCTTCTTAAAACACGAAATAAATTCACCCATTTTGTAGTATCAGATATTTATTTACAAAATCAGTATCTTCGAGACTTTCCAGACATAAAAATAATCAAGGGTAGAAACAATTACACCTGTAGTGTTATGAAGAGGAACGTCACATCCCTCTATGAAGATAAAGAAATTGATGAGGGTGAATATCCAACCTGTGGTGATGCACCCTGTATCCGAAACATGACCTACAGATGTGCATACAAGCCACATAGAATATCCAAGGACAATCCAGATGAGAACGGTGATGATACTCCATACGATGAATATGGTGTGAAACTTGATTGGAGAGATGTGGTGGAACCACATTGCAGATATTGGAAAGTTAAAGATGAAGCTATCCATACACCACTCACCATCCACAATTATCATTATTTCCTGAATGAAATGTTGTTTTCTCATTCATTCTCTCAACGTGAACTTGGCGTGTTTGATGAGGCTCATACAATCGAATCCATGTTGATGGCTTTCATTGAGATGAACATTACAAAGTGGGCACTCAACAGAATAACAAGGTTCCTAGAGATAGCTGAGATAAATATACCAAATCACATAGCAACCATCGGTGAATGGCAAAACTGGTTGCAGAGAATATATGAAATTATCAAAGATAGGGCAGACATTTTTGGCACAGAAGAGGGCATGGAAGCTGAACAGGTTGATCCAAGTCAAATCAAGTCCAAAATGCTCACCGACAACTTCTTAGAAAAGCTGGACATACTTATCAGAAACATGGAACAGAACCCAAACAACTGGGTTTGGAGTGTGGGCAACAATGACTATGGCGATTCTGTACATTTCAGACCCGTAAAAATATCTGAATTTGCCAAGGCAAATCTCTTCAAGCACACAAACAAGCACATCCTAATATCAGCCACAATCCTAGACCCAGACAAACTCAAGAACTATCTTGGCATAGATGAAGAGGTTAAATTCCTCAGAGTGAATAGCAGTAACTTCCCCGTTCAGAATAGACCACTATACGTTAGATCGCAAGGCAAAGCAACCGCCAAGACTATGGAAGAATATCTCCCAAAGATGCTGAATTACATAGATTGGGAACTCTTGCCGAATCTCATAAAGGACAAGGGCGTTATTCACTCGCACACAAATGACATAGCAAGGTATATTTTAAATAATTCCAGATACAAGAATATAATGTATTCCAACGTGGACAACGATGAGGAAAAGCGTGATATTGTGTTCCAGCACTTCTTTGAGTCGAAAGCACCGTCAATAATGGTTACTCCCTCAATGCGTCTTGGTGTAGACCTGCACGATGATCTAGCCCGATGGCAAATAATCACAAAAATCCCCTATCCCTATCTTGGTGATCCACAGGTCAAAAAGAGGACAGAAATTGACAGTGGCTGGTATGAATACCAAGCATGTCAAAACTTGATCCAAACGTATGGTAGAGTCTGTAGGAGTGAAACAGATTTTGGGGAAACGTTTGTTTTAGATTCAAAATTTACAGATTTATTTTATCAAAATATTAAATTTTTCCCACGATGGTTTACGGAAGCTGTTAGGTGGCACAGTATTTGTATTTGATTAAATGTAAGATTTGTGGTAAACATCTCAGAATTTTACGAAGTGATCATTTCAAATCACCATCTTGTCAGAAAGTACAACATTCACTAGGATTAAACATTTATAGTAGATTAGACTATTTAAAGATTTTTCCCAATGAAATTTTGGTTTCAAAGGAACTAAAAAATACCTACTCAAAATGGCAGTTGGGAAAGACATATAAAGAGAAAGGATACGATGAGGATACGATTGAAAGACTAAAGAAGATACATTCAGAAACTTGTATTAGAGTAAGGGGTGGCAAGACGCTTGAAGAAATGTATGGTGAGAAAAAGGCATTAGAGTTAAAAGAGAAAAGTTCTATTTTTAGAAAGGGTAAAACATACGAAGAAATATTTGGTGAAGAAAAAGGTAAAAAATATAAGGAAGAACTATCACGTGCTAGAATGGGTAGAGTTATATCAGAAGAAACTAAAGGCAAGATTAGTAAAACACAGCTAGGTAAGCATAAGTGTAGTCTTATGTCTAAGGAAAAGTTACATGAAATAAGAATTAACAATGGTATGAAAGGAAAAGTTGGTTGGAATAAGGGAGATACAAAATATACTAATTCAAGTGTTATGAAAATTGCAATAGCGACACAAGCACGATGGGATGCTATGACTCCGGAAGAGAAGTATCATAAATTATCACTAATGTATAAGCAACCAAATAAAGAAGAGAAGTATATTTTGGGTGCAATTCAAAAATATGGATTTAGATTTTGTGGAAATAAGGCAATTCATATAGGTGATCATAATCCTGACTTTATTCACGAGTCACTTCCTATAATTATTGAATATGATGGTGCTGGTGGGCACAATCCTAAACTACCTTGGGTTCCAAAGAACATACGAGAACTTGATGATGAACGAAATAGAACATATCTTGAACAAGGATATAAACTTATTATTATAACAAGCTCAGAACTGGATAATTTGGAAGAGTGGGTTTCTGAAGCTATATCAAATAAAGAAAAATTTATTAGAGGAAAAATGATATATGCAAACTAAAATAACTACACGAAACCTCACAATGCTCTCTATAGCTCTTGCCTTCTATTTCATAGGTACAGAGATTAGTATACCTTCAATAAACGTTCCTTTTAGATTGTTTGCTATAGGTGTTTTTCTTGGTATTGTTACCAAACCATATAATTATTTATTATATTTCTTTTCGTTGGCTATGGAGATACCAGACCTCTACAACACCTATATAAGAATGTCGTTTAGTGTAGATGGAGAAATCAATTTAATGTTGGTGGCAATGAAAAATGTTGTTATATCTAGTACTACTAATACTACTGTAAAAAACACATCAATGTTAAGTGCAGGTGTTGTTGTCATTATAAGTATTGCTCTTATTGGATGGTTGGTTTATAGTGCAATAATATCAATAATGAAAAATGCTAGATTATATTTTGTAATTGCATCATATCCCTTACTCTTTTTTGGTCTTTTTTTAGTTTCTGCATTTGTATATGTATTTTATAATGGTTCTTCTCTTGCCACAATTGGTACAAATATATATGCAATTACTCCTTTCCTTAGAAATCTGTTTATATCTATGATAATCTCTATGAATGTTATTTGTATGGTATTTGCACCGATTTATGCTTACTTCGTAACGAGAGAGCTAAAAATATACAAAAGATTGGGTTTATAGAAATAATAAAAGATGTAAATAAAAATGAATATTAAAACTAAATGTTCTTTTATAAAATCCAAATATACATCACGTTTTAGTATTGATGGTATAAACTATACTCGTAACTCAATAGAAACAATAAAACATTTTTACCCAGATTGTATGTCTTTTAAACTTCATCTGATTTTAGAGGATGTACTTGAAACATTTGCATTTTTATCTGAAACACCGATATATGGAATTTACTATGATGTTTTACATGGTTTAATTTGTTCATACACACCACGTGAAATAGCACTATATTTAGTAAATCATAAGACCGCACCACATCATAAATATTTTTGAATCTAAATCCGCAAGCCTTATATAGAAGTTATAGCCGATCTGGTAACAAGGAAGTATCCAACAATGAGTAAATCACAGAAGAAATTTGAGGAACAATTCTATAAAGAGAAACAAAAAGAAATATACAGTACCATTCAAATAAACCAACCATTCTTTGCTAGAATAGACGGTTGGGCATTTCACACCTTCACAAAGAAAATGAATTTTTTCAAACCATATGACATACGCCTTACACAGAGACTTATGAACGCTTCATCAAAAACCATAGAAGTTTTCAAACCAACATTTGCTTATTTATTTTCAGACGAGATTAGTTTCTATTTCTCAAAACCCCCGATGTTCAATAGGTTAGAAAAAATAGATTCTCTCCTACCAAGTTTCTTTACATCTATATTCTCAACACCCGATTCTACAGCGTGTTTTGATTGTCGAATAATCCCCGTTCCAGATTTTGCCGATGTCATTAAATACCTACTTTGGCGGCAAGCAGAATGTGGACGAAACTTCCTGAATGGTTGGGCTGAACAATTGTTAATAAAATTAGATGATTTAACACCTTCTAAAACAGCAAAAACACTCAAAGGTCTGAATGGTAAGGCTCTCAGAGAATTATGCTTGTCCAAAGATTTCGATTTAGATAAAGCCCCCAAGTGGCAACAGAATGGTATTATACTCTATACAATGACATATTTGAAACGTGGTTTCAATCCGATTACGAATGAATATGTCTTAGCCGAAAGACGAGATATTAAAGACGATTGGGAGATACCAAAGTTCGGAAGCGTAGAGGGAAAAGAGTATATAAACTCATTGCTTTCACTCAACAGAACTTCATAAGTCTTAAATATAACCGAGTATTGTTATATGGCAGATAAAAATGATAAAAGAAACACTCATAGATGAAGAGATTAATATGTGTAGGCAGTACATAGTCGATTCGTTTGAACATCAGAGGAAAAATTATGATCCAAAAACAACAGAAGAACTAAAGGAAATTCATAAACAGCAGTTGTGGAACCACTATTGTTATGGTTGTAATGGTAACGATGATGTAGAGCTATATGCTGTAAAGCTGATTCTGGAAGAGAGGGGGGAGTTGGATTTGGATAATGAGTTAAAAGAAATAGAATATATAACAGCATTTTGTGAATATATTGAAAATCATCCATTACTGATTTTAAGACATTAAAATTCGCAAACCCTATAAACTTCCTTCTTTCACTTAACTACACATTATAAAACAGAAAGGTTTATTAAGACATTTAATTGGTCTTATGTATGGTCAATTTTATCTCTAAAGAAGATTCAAATACAAACATTAAAAATATGGATTGCTTAGATTTTATTAAGACTATAAAAGAAGATTCAGTAGACTTAATTTTAACCGATCCACCTTGGGATGTTGCAAAAAAGGAATATGAAATTGGGAATGGTTTAGAATTAGTAGTAAAGTTGTTACCAGATTTTAAAAGAATAATGAGGGTTGGTAGGCATCTTTTATTTGATCTTAGTTTCCAAACAATGTTTGATTTTCATAAAGAAATTTCAAAATATTTTACTTATCGTCAACCCATAATCCTATATTGTAATAATCAAATGGGTCACAGAAGTTTTGCTGGTTGGAACCACTTCAGAACAATATTATGGTACTGTACAAATAGAGAAGATGGCACACCAACACCAATTATTACAAGATATAGAGATGTAATTGAATTTCCTATGAAAACATCTAAAAACGAAGGTTGGAAATACCCGAATCCAAAAGATGTAGAATCTTATAAAACATTAATTAGAATGTTTAGTAAGGAAAATGATGTTGTTTTTGACCCGTTCTTGGGTAGTGGAACAACAGCGATAGCCTCAAGTCTAGAAAATAGAAAATTTATAGGTTGTGAATTAAATACTGATTATTATAATATTGCAATAAAACGTATATGTAATATAAAATTGATGAACAGTATAGATAAGGAAGATGTTACATTTCCGTGATATAAAAACAAAACACTTAAATATAACTTCGGCTTTGAGTAATCGTTGAAGCCAATGGTATTAAACAAGGATTGTGAAATAAAGGAAAACATTGTTGAACAATGTAAGTCAGAAATTCCAATTCTTGTAGAAGATAAGAGTAGGCGAATTGTTAAAGACACACTAAGATTGTCGAATACCATTATTGAATCAGGTATATATCCTGCTCTTTTAGCACTTTTCAACTTGGGTATGAGGTTTAAAGTTATACACATCGACTTTCCATTCAATATAGGAAAATTTGATAAGGATAGTAAAAGGTCTGATCTGTTCTTTAATGATTTATTTGTCGATTCTAAAGACCCATATAGAACATCTAAATTTAGATGTTCTTCGAGAAATATTTTATTTCTTGTTAAAAAATTATTGACTGAAGATGGTGTTGCAATTATGCACATTGGCAATGAATATCATTATGATCTTGGTGATCTCTGTAATGAAATATTTGGAAGAGAAAATTGGGTAACCGAATTTACTTGGGCTAATAATGAAGGTGGTGGAAGTTCTGATAGTAACCTTTTCCCAAACAAACAGCGACCAATTTTGTGTTATGCTACTAGTAAACGATCCGCAGAAGTTAATAAAGAAAAACTCACCGAAGAGGATATAGCACAATATACAGAAGTGGATGATTATGTAAATGAAAGAGGACCATATCAACTAGTTGAACTCGATCCTAGTGGGATAGGTAAAGGTTATAAATATCCTATAACACTAATAGATGGAACTATAGTGTATCCACGTAATAAAGGATGGAGATTTATAGAAAGTACATATATTGATCGTGATAAAAAACATATGATTCTACCAAAAAAAATTAAGAATGAATGTAGAATCTATGTAAAGCAATATCTATATGCAAATGATGAAGGTGAAACATATGTTGATGGTATGAAGTATGTAAGAACAAAATCATTAGATAGTATAATCAATGGACATTCAACAACACAGGCAACGAAGCAACTAAAAAAGATGTTTGGTGAAAAAGTATTTGATTATCCAATACCTGTTGAACTTATAGAGCATCTATTATCAATATTTACTGAAAAAGATTCAGATATTCTAAGTATCTATGCTAACGATGGTGTTGTTGGACATGCAACACTTAAATTGAATAATTCTGATGGTGGTAATAGAAGATTTGTTCTTTGTACACATAACAGAATGGATGTATGTACTGATGTATGTTATCCCAGAATTCAAAAAGCAATTAATGGCTATACAGATATTAATGGTGATGTTGTTACAGGTCTGGGTGGAAATTTAAGATATTATAATATTTCTTTAGAAAGTATGGAAAAGACAGATACAAATAAATGGAAATTATATGAAAAAATACCCGATACATTATGTTTCAAAGAAGATTTTTATGAATTCAAAAAAGATACAAATTATACGATATTTATAAACAGTTTGGGTAAATATATGGCTATTTCATACAGTCCTTATGGTGAGGTTGAATCATTATGTACTGAGATAAAAAACATCAACAAAAATATGATAGTATATGTATTCGGGTTTGATAATGAAAAATTCGATGAAAATTTCGCTTCTGTTGCAGACTTAGTAACACCAATTTCACAGCCAACCCCAGTATTAAATCCAAAAAGTTTATAAGCAAGTTCGCCTCCTATGGATGCGATACAAATGATTAGAAACAAGAATTTTGAAAAGGAGAGGCAGATTTTCCTTCAGTGTAACGGTAAGTACATCGTCACCGTTGAGGGAGGCAGAAAAAATGATTATCTTGTCATTATGGACAAATATATAATAGAAATACCTTGTAAGAACAGGGGGAAGTTTGTATGATTCCAAAGCCGAATCAAGCTAAGATAATTACAAGAATATCTGAGGAAATCGTTGCTAGACTAAAACGTTCTGAAGGGAGTATATTTACATTTAAAGGACCAACAGGTGGTGGAAAAACACCTATGTCTGGTTATGGATTATATGGTGTACAAAGATGTACTAAGATGCTTTCACCTACAGTCTGGATATCACTCAGAGAATTACCTGAACAGAGTATGAAAGAACTCAAAAAATGTTTTGAAGGTACATCGATAACCGTGAAAATCTATCCAAATGACTTTGTTGAACCCATAATAAAACCAAATCAAATATTGGTAATAAATTGGGAAAAACTCAATAGAAAAGATCAAAGGAACATTCTTATGAGATATAGAGAAGATGGTAAGGACTTTACATCTATTATAGAGAATACAAAACACTCTAGTAATGACATAATTCTTATTATTGATGAAAGTCATTTGTTTGCAAGTACAAAAAACTCAATGAAACTAATACGTGCCATTGATCCCAAAGTAACTATGAGGGTATCTGCGACACCCGATGATGATCGTGGCGAAACAACCGTTGAATATTTAATAGAGGATGCAAAATCCGATGGTCTAATTAAGAAGAATATAATAGTTAATTATAATCTTGACAATATAGATAGAACACTTTGCACAACAGAGATGATAATAAACCTTGCCTTACAACAACGTCTTAGTGTACAAATGGAAGCAATAAAGATGGGTATACAAATAACAATATTATGTATCATACAACTTCCCAATGATGGTAAGTATTCCAAGTACAAGCTAGAAGAAATAAAAACTATTCTGGATAAACACGAAATAACCGTAGAAAATGGAAAGTTAGCTGTTTGGCTCTCAAATGATCATAATAATTTAGAAGATATTGAAGATTTTAATAGCAAGGTTGAAGTATTAATCTGTAAAATTGCACCGACAGTGGGTTGGAATTGTCGCAGAGCATCTATTCTCATACCATTCAGAGATTCAAAGGACATTCAGTTTAATAGCCAAACCTTGGGTCGCATTTTGAGAACACTCGAAGCTAGACACTATGATAATATGTTATTGGATAATGGTTTTGTATATACAAATATAGGGAGTATGCGTCTTGCTGATGATATTGCTAAAAAGATGATAGTAACACAATTTGCGACAAGGAATAAAGATTACAATAATTTCAATCTACCTGTAACGTTTCTACGCAGACACAGAGAAGGGAAAAAGCTCAGAGGACTTTTCACAGATATTTTTGATCAGGTTGCTATCGAAAGAGATTTGGTAAGTAAATTGACAACAACGCCTATAAATGTAACATCAAGAATAATGCGAAATGTATTCATCAAGAATATTGATGAACCTGCTGAAATAGAATCTAAGGATACATTAGAATATGTTTTAAGTCCAGTAGATGTAAATGCTGAATTTGATAGTTTTTTGAGTGGATGCCTTGATAAAAATGCACAGTGTGATTCATTGAAAATTATGAAAACGACAATATATAGATTTTTCCACAAAGGCTTTGAATTTGCCTTGCTTGATAGTCGTGTTCCTACTATTGTTATGTGTGAAGAAAACAAACAAATAATGAAGGATGCACTAAACTTAGCTGTACAACGATTTGACGAAAGCTATATAAGTAGTAATGGAAAAATAACATCTGTACCAGCAAATTTTGAAGTTCCTGAGAAGGTTTGGTACAGTCCATTATATGAAGAAATATATGAACCAAAATCAATACTACAACCGTCTTACATGAAAAAGAGTAGCAAAATCGAGACAGCTTTTAGGAAATGTTTGTCAAGATCAGAAGATGTACTTGATACCGTAAAAAACGGTGATGATGGTGAACAGTGGTTTTCCGTACCATATACAGATATTGATGGCATAGAAAAATCTTTTTTCCCAGATTTTCTTGGTCATTATATTAATGGTAAGAAATATATCTATGATACAAAAGATGGTAATACAGCCAAAGTTTCTGAGGCAGGACCACGATCTAATGCTCTCCAAAGATATATTCTTGAACAACGCAAAAATGGTGTAGATATTACAGGTGGAATAGTTATACATCTGAAGGAACAAGACTGTTGGAAGGTATATACAAAACCTGAATATATGTATAAAAAAGACGATTATTCACAATGGACAGTTCTATCTTTTTAATACTTTTTATAATTAAAATTCTTAACCCCCCACCCAACTTTCCCATTGAGATCGTAATACACAGCTAATCCACAACCTTTATATGTAAGTTATGTACTATAAAATAGTGTGAAAGAAATGGAAACAAAAAATAATACACTCTGGTATGGCGATAACCTAGAAGTAATGCGAAAACACATAAAGGATGAGTCAGTTGATCTAATCTATTTAGACCCACCATTCAACTCTAAGGCAAACTATAATATATTATATAAAGAACCATCTGGTGAGAAGTCTCAATCACAAATACAGGCTTTCACAGACACATGGCATTGGGATGCAGAAGCTGAGAAAAATTACCGTTATTTAATTGAAAATCCTATAGTTCCACAAGAAGTAACACAATTGATTAAAGCATTACATGATCTGTTAGGAACAAATGATATGTGTGCCTATTTAGTTATGATGGCTGTTAGATTGTTGGAATTTCACCGTATTTTGAAAAACACAGGATCAATATACCTTCACTGTGATTCTACTGCTAGTCATTATCTAAAACTCTTAATGGATACTGTATTTAAATTAGGTAATTTTAGAAATGAAATTGTGTGGTGTTATACAGGACCATCGGCAACTAAGAGTGGTTTCCCAAGAAAACATGATATAATATTACGATACTCTAAAACAGATAATTTCATATTTAACGTAGATGCAATACGTGTTCCATACGATGATGCTACATTATCTAGACGCAATTATTCCGAAACAAAAAAGAGAGGCATTAAGTTCAAGGGTAAAGATATTGGAGAATATACAAGTGGAAAAATTCCCGGAGATTGGTGGAATGATATTCCTTCGGGTGGTCAAATCTCACGAAAGGAAAGGGTTGGTTATCCAACACAAAAACCAATAAAATTATTAGAGAGAATAATATTAGCATCCTCTAACGAAGGTGATATAGTTCTCGATCCTTTCTGTGGTTGTGGTACTGCTGTGGATGCTTCTCAGAAACTTAAAAGAAAGTGGATTGGTATTGATATAACCTATTTATCTATAAATGTAATTATAAACAGAATGAAACAGAGATACCCAGATTTAAAGATTGATATAAAAGGTATGCCTGAAGATTTAGAAAGTGCTAAATTTTTAGCAAGTCAGAATAAAACACAATTCGAGTATTGGGCACTGAGTATGGTCGGTGCTAGACCACGTAGACCAGATAAGGGTGTAGATGGTGTAAGATATATTTACGATGAGAATGGTAAAGAAACTAACACAGTAATTGTTCAAGTTAAGGGTGGTGCTATAAATACAGGAATGATTAGAGATTTTGCCCATACAATAACAAAGGAAAACGCCTATGTTGGAATATTCATCACTCTCGAAGAAACAACGGCTGGTATGAGAACAGAGGCATCAACGATGGGGTTTGCTAAGGAACCTAGCGAATTAGAATATGGTTTTGGAACAGAAGAACCAATACCCAGATTCCAAATCATTACTTTAGAAGAGTTGATGAGTGGAAAACAACCACGAATACCATATAGAAACGTAACCTTAGACCGTTAAAATCCACAACCCTTAAATACAAGTTATCTACTATAAATAAACGTGGATAACATGAGTACAACCGTAAAGACCTTTGAGCCAAGCAAGTACCAGAAGGCGATCTTTGAAGCTGGTACGAAGGGCACTCGAAACATCGTTGTAAACGCAACTGCTGGAAGTGGCAAAACCAAGACCATTCAAGTTTTCATCAAGGACTACATGCCAAAGGGCAA
>Ga0187858_10000042_pt1 | contig 130381 bp, 99 predicted proteins | sample June2016WEW_8_15_FD_133015 | JGI IMG/M metagenome (GOLD analysis project Ga0187858, IMG submission 133015) | Peatland microbial communities from SPRUCE experiment site at the Marcell Experimental Forest, Minnesota, USA - June2016WEW_8_150 | ecosystem: Environmental > Terrestrial > Soil >...
GACGTGAGATGCCCCCACCCGTGCCGTGCGCCAGCGCCAACTCGCAGTTCTTCACTTGCACCTGCGGACGGGCTTCGCCGCGAAGCTGCCGAACCGCTTCGATGATTTTGATCATGCCGCCCTGATAGCCGGGGTGGTTATTGCACAGGCCGCCGCCGTCGGTGTTAACCGGCAGTCGCCCGCCGACCCGCAGGGCGCCGTCGGCGACAAAGGCTCCGCCCTGACCTTTCTTGCAAAATCCCAGATCTTCCAGGGTCATCAGCACCGTGATGGTGAACGAGTCATAAATGGACGCGTAATCGATGTCGGCCGGGCTCACCGACGCCTCTTCGAAAGCCGCCGGTCCCGACCACACCGCGGCGGTGTACGTCACATCGAGGCGTCCGCTCATGGTGTGCTTGATCGCTTCGCCGTGACCCAGGATCTTCACCGATCGGCGTTTCAGATCGGCCGCCACCTCCGAGCTCGCGACGATCACGGCGCCCCCTCCATCGGTGATCACGCAGCAATCCAACCGATGCAGCGGATCGGCCACCAGCGGCGAACTGAGTACTTCCTCCACCGTGACCGGCTTTTGCAGCAGCGCGTCCGGATTGAACTGCGCGTGATACGCGGCGGCCGCCTTCACTTCGGCCATTTGCCGCGCGGTCGTTCCGTACTCATACATGTGACGCTGAGCGGCCAGGGCGTAGATCCCTATGTTCGTCTCCCCGTAGGGTGCCTCGAAGGCATACTCCGGAGTGTCGGGCGGCAGCTTTGGACCACGCACGATACCTCGCACGCGCGCCCCTTGCGTCACCAAGGCGATGCGGCACTTGCCGCTTGCCACCGCCAGGGCGGCGTGGCCGACATGGCACAGATAGGAGGAGCCGCCGGTGAAAGTCGAATCGGTGTAACGCAGCCCCTTGAGGCCGATGTATTCAGCAAGCGAAATGGCCCCAAAGCCGAGCTGCCCATTGCAAAAATACCCATCCACATCCCGCAGCCCGAGACCCGCATCGGCGAGCGCCCCCAGGGCCACCTCGGCGTGAATCTGCGCCGCAGATCGATCCGGAAGGTCCCGGCCGGGATGCTCGTACGCACCTACGATTGACGTCCTTCCCCTCAAGCTCATGCCGCTCAGCTCCCCGACACCGTTTGCAAGCTGCATTGCATCGCCGCCGCGCGACGCATGCAAGTGCGCCAGGCAAGTGTCCGCCGTGTGAATGCCTAGTGCTGGAACAGCGTGCCCAGGCCCGGTGGCGCATCTCGAAACCCGGACGTCCGCAGCACGTGCCACACGAGAGCTTGATTGCTCGTTAGCACCGGTTTTCCCAATTCCCGCTCGAGCGCTTCGATGATGGGCAGCACCCGTATTGCTGTGCAGCTCAGAAAATAGGCATCGGCTTGCGGGTTGCGCATTGCGAGCGCACGCCGGTACCACTCGCCCGGCTCGACCGAGGCCATGCCCTGGCCCTCCGAGAGTCCCAGGCCACTGTGGCTCAGAACCTCGATCCCATGACGCGCGAGAAAGGCGATTTCCCGCTCATTGACGGGATCGATGTAAGGCGTGAGCAGAACCAAGCGGCGCACTCCGAGCGCTTGGAAACCTGCGACGATGCCATCAGCGGTGCTGATGGCGGGTACGGCGCTAGCCTTGCTGATGCGCGCTCGAATATTTTCCGCCATCGTCTCATCAAAAGTCGACACGGCCGTACAATTGAAGCCGATCAGGTCGACCCCCGCGTCGGCGAGCAACGCGGCGCCTTCTTCGACCTTGGCTGTCATGGCGAGGAGGTCCTCCCGGCTGCTGCCCGCCAATTTCAGGCGGGTCGTATGCAACGAGATTCCCGGTGGCAACATGGCGGCGACCTCCGGCTCTCCCACGGGATTGCTGGACGGCAGCAACATGCCCAGCCGTAAACGCCAGCCGTAGCCTCCTCCGCGGGTCGTGGCGCTCGATTTCGTCATGGGTGGCACTCCCTGGGTACTGTTCATTGTTGTGATAGCGGAATCAACGCGCTCGCGGCATCGAGTTCACGGGCCGTCGTGGCCGCGGCCAAAATGTAGCGGTCGGGTCGCACGATCACCCACTTGCAACCCAGCTCCGCCAAGTAGCCCTGGCCCTCGTCGGGCAAAATCAGTGCATCGGCGCGCTGCCAGATCTCGCGGGTCACCTGAGAGACTCCATCCAGAATATCGCGCGGCCCCAGAACCACGAAGCGCAGCCCTGCCGCGTCGTCCATGCGCCGGCCATCGGAAAGAATCGGTTGCTGCGACAGTGTTCCGGCGGGTCGGGGCCAGCTTGCATGCAGGCCGGGGCCGAGACTCGGGCGGATCGAACTCAGCATCTGCGGACGTTCGATGAGTTCCTCGTCGCGGCGAGCGGCGGCGCGAGGATCCGTCTCTTGAATGATGCTGCCGATGCGGATCGCCTCCTGGATGAAGGCGCGCACGTGGGGCGCTTGTTCTTGTGCGTAACTATCGAGGAGCGACTGCGGCGCCAACCCGTTCAACACCCAATGAAGCTTCCATGCAAGATTGGCCGCATCGCGCACGCCCGCACACAGGCCCTGCCCCAGGAACGGTGGCGTCTGGTGCGCGGCGTCACCTGCCAGCAAAATGCGGCCGCGGCGCCAGCTCTGTGCGATCACGGCGCGAAAGGTATACAGCACCGCGCGCTCGATACGGGCCTGTTGCGGCGTAATCCATGGTTTGAGCCTCGCCCACACATTATCGGGTTCGGCAAAGCTTGCGATGTCATCTCCCGGCATCACTTTGATTTCCCAGCGGTGTCGGCCGCCAACACATTCGATGCTCGTGATAGGCCGCGCTGGGTCGCAGATCTGTACGGTACCCGACGCCAGAGTCGGCACTGGCTCGCCGAGTTGAACATCGACCACGAGCCACCGATCCGCGGGGCCGAGCGCTTCGAGAGCAGAACCGATCAACTCGCGCACCGTCGAGTTCGCCCCGTCGCAGCCGACCAGGTAGCGTGCGTGAACCTCACCGCTCGTGCCGTCAGTACTTCGTGTGTAGAGAGCAACGACCCGGTCGTCCTCCTCACGGACCCTGTTGAGCTCGCAGTTAACAAGCACCTTGTGACCCGAAAAGCGCGCGAGGCCGCGGCGCAGGATCTGCTCGAGCGCCGGTTGATGGAAGCGATTGTTGTCGCGCCAGCCAGTCGGGCCAGCTTGCGTCGGACGACGCCAGTCGAGCAGCAGGCGGCCCTCGGCATTGACGAACTGCATCCGCGGATGCAAGCCCAATGTCGGAGCAACTTCTTCAGCGAGTCCCGCCGCCTGCAGAACCCGCATCGCCTCGCCGTCGATGTGAGTGGCACGCGGCAAGGTGTAGGGCTCGGAGTAGCGTTCAATGACAGCAACCGACAACCCGGCGACCCCCAATAGATTGGCGAGCGTCGCCCCCACGGGCCCGTAGCCGACAATCGCCACATCGGCGTCCATCGGCCGCACTTTCAAACAACCTTCGCCGACTCGAAGCGGGTCGCGATCTTGCGGCGCCATTCCTCAATGCTCTGAAACCCGGGCTGCGCGCGACACAAGGATTCGGTGGCGCGACGCAGTGCCTCTTCGGGTTGGTCGAGATCGATCGGCGAACGAAAGGGCTGATCGATGTACCACGGTGTATCGACGAAAGCCTCCATCCGATTTCCCTCAGGGTCGCGGAAGTAAATTGACCACGCAGTCCCATGAGTGATCACATCGACTTCCTCCACCGACTCGCCCTTGAGCGCGGCGCCGATGCGCTTCAGCTCTGAGAGGCTGGACACACGAAAGGAGATCTGATTGATGACCCGCGAGCGATCATCGGCGTCTCGGCCACTGGCGAGCACGAATTGGTGATGGATATCGGGCTCAGAGGTGAGAAAAACAATCGAGCGCTGTGCGCCGCGCTTGATGTCACTGACGACAAATCGGAGGACGCGCTGATAGAACCCAAGCATCGCCTCGAAGTCGCGCACGTGAATTCCAACATGTCCCAGATCCATATTTTTCGTCCTTCTAAGGAATGCACTAGCTCAGCCGGTGCCGGTGGGAAGCGGAAAACGCTCCAGATACTGCGCATATTCGGGCTCGAGGTCGATCTGAATGGCAGCCATGACCCGAACCATGCCGTTGTATTCACCGATGGCAATCAGCAAGTCGACGAGTGATTCGGCATCCAGCGCCGCGCTTAGGGTGGCGAAGGTTTCATCACCCAGAACAAGGCGCTCGGTCATGTCGCGCGCAGCCTTCAAGACGGCGCGTGCGAGCGGCTCGAGTTGGGACTCGCGCCCCGCGCTGTCCGCGGCAATCGCCCGAATGTCGGCTTCGGACACGCCAAACGACAGCGCGACGTCCACGTGATGCGCGTATTCGTACGCGGATCGCGTCGAGTAGCCCACTTGCAGAATTGCCAGCTCGCGCAGGCGCGGATCGAGGCGGCTCTCGTGTCGGAGGTACATGCCGATGCCGGCCACGTGGCGCGCGCCCCGCGGACTGTTGGCGAGTGCCCGCGTGATGTTGGACTTCATGCGCGGAATGTCGTGATACTCGGGCGCCAGATCCTGTTGATTGAGGTAGGGCACGCGCGCCACGATTCAGGCTCCCTTGCCGAGGATCAGTGCGAGCGGGTCAAGGCCAGCTTGCGCAAACTCCACGATCTGCTCCTCATAGCCGACCTGCGAGCTGATCAAAAACTTCTCCTGACGCATGCCATCGATCAGCACGGAGGCCGCAAACTCCGGGGTCGCAGGCTTGCTGCGACGCGGGTCCACCCCATGGAGAAATTCCGCGATGCTCGGCATCGCGGTGCCGGACGTCGTCATGCTTTGGCCGCCGGGACGATCCGAAGTGGCCGTGATGCTCGGGCAGAACACCGACACGCGCACCCCGTGGGGGCGCAGCGCGTGCGCCATGCCGTAGCTCATCGCGAGTTGCGCACCCTTGCTCGTCGTATAGGGAATCTGAAAGCGTGTGGGCGGATCGGGCAGGATCGCCAGGGATGACGCCGTGTTCACTATGTAGCCGCTCCCCCGCTCGAGCATGTGGGGCAGCACCGCGCGTATCATGCGCACGTAGCCGAGCACGTTCACCTGCAGCGCGTTTTCCCACGCCGCAAAGGGAATATCCTCGATTTGCCCGGCCACCGGGGGCATGGAGGCATTGTTGATGAGAACATCGACCCGGCCGTATTTTGACGATACGGATTTCGTTAGCGCCTCGACGTGGTCATCCCGTGTGACGTCGCAGCGAACGCTCATCGCCTCACGGCCTTCGGCTCGAATCGAGGCCGCCGCTTCCTCGGCCTTGGCTCCGTCGAGATCAGCGATAACCACACGGCTCCCCAGGCGAGCCAGCTCCTTGCCCGTCGCGCGCCCGATTCCGGTGGCCGCACCGGTGATGAGGACCAGTTTATCCGCGAAGTCCATGTGCCATTTCCATTTCAAAAATCTCCCCTAGAAACGTGCTCAGCGCCGCCCACGAGCGCCGGTCGGCCAACGCCGAGTAGGCGAAACCGGGGAGCGAATTGCCACCCGCCTCGGGACTGGTAAAGCCGTGGCATGTGCCCCCATAGAGATGAACCTGCCAATCCACCCCGGCCGCGGTCATTTCCTGCGTAAAGGCCGTGATCTGCTCCACCGGCACCAGAGGATCGGAAGCGCCGGAGCAGACCAACAACTTTCCCCGGATCTGGGCAGCAGTATCCGCCCGCGGCGAGCTCACGCTACCGTGAAAGATCCCGACCCCTCGAAGCGGCGCGCCGTCGCGGGCCAACTCCAAGGCGCACCAGCCGCCAAAGCAATAGCCGATCGCCGCCATGCGCTCGGGGTCCACCTGGGGAACTTGCGCGAGCGCCTGGAGGCTTGCCTGCAGACGCCGTTGCAGCCGCTCGGGTTCTCGCTTCAGCTCATCGATACCCGCGCGAACGGTCTTGGGGTCGCGGAGCAACACGCCGTCGCCGTGCAGGTCCGCGGCAAGAGCGACGCAATTCATCTGCGCGAGCGCGGCAGCGCGGCGCATCACATGCGGGCCTAAGCCGGGCGCTTCCGGAAAAATCAGGACACCCGGCACCTTGCCCTGCACATCGGGGCATGCAAGCTGACCGCAAAAGCTGCGCCCGTCGGCGCTGTAGTCCAGGCGCGTGGTGCTCAAGAGCCCTTCTCCCACTCGTCAATCAGCACCGGAACGGGCAGCGCGACCGCGTGCACGCTCATGCTCGTAATGAGCTTGCACACATCGATCACTTCATTCGGGGTTGCGCCGTTCGCCAGCGCAGCACGCATGTATTGCTGTACTCCGGTACCCGATAGCTGCGTGCACTGCGCATACGCGGCCAAGGCGACGAGATGGCTGTCCTTGCGGGTGAGCGGGCCATCCACGCCAATCGCCGCCGCGGCGAAATCGAGCCACACATCATAGAATGCAGGATCGACGCGAATGGCGGCCTCGACTTCCGGCAGGGCCGCGGCGAAGAGCCGGAGGTGCTTCTTGCGCACCGAGTCGCCATGCGCTTGATGTTCGCTTGCCGCCACGGCACCCGGCGCGATTTGCTCGAGAATCGCCGCGCCGAGCAGGTAGGTTTGAATACCGACCGTGCTCACGACCATGGCAACGGCGATCAGTTCTTCGAGTGACGCGCCGAACTGCCGCGCGAGTCGCGCGTGCTGACGCACGCCTCGCTCAAAAAAATGGGTGGGCGAGCAGTTGGTGGCCACATAGATCAACTCGCGTGTCTTGGGCGAGAGACTGCCGCGCTCCGCAGTGTAGGCGGACAGCTCCAGATAGGTCGCGACATAGTCCGGGTTGCTCTGTAGCAGGCGTTCCCAGTCGTCATTCCAATAACCGCGTCGCTGTTTGAAACCCTCCCTGATGCGGGACTGCGACTCCTCGGAGCACATGGGGGCACCCCGATCAGAACGGCGACAAAGGCGCGAAACCGAAATGAATGCGCGCAAAGTTCACGGCCGTGCGGTCCATCTGCTGCGTGAAATGCGTGCGTTGAATCGCGAGGTCGCGGTAGTACCGCCCGAGCATCGCCTTGGTTTGGGCGATCTGGGTGCCTGCCGTGGTGAAGATGCGATCCGCCGCCTCGAACGCGAGGCGCGTGCCCTGCTGCACCATCAAGAAGATCCGCCGGTCCTCTTCCTCGGAGAACTCAATGCCCCGCTCGGACTGCGCCGTGCAGGCGTCCATGTAGTCCTCTGCCGCTCTGACAAGCGCCGCATCGGCGTTGTCCATCAATGCCTGCGCCACTCCGAAGTAATGCTGAAATTCGTGATGTTCCATGAGCTTCGTCTTTGGGGCGAAGCGCATCGACTTGGTCCGCAGCAGCTCGTCGTACAGATCAAGCATGCCGCGCGCAGTGCCCATGGCCACTGCGCCGCCCTCGATGACGAAGAAGCTGGATTTACGGCCGTTATACATGGGGTTCGGATGCACTTTCTCGCCTGACAGACCCACCCACATCGCCAATGGGGCCACGCGGTACTCCGGGATGAACAGGTCTTCAACAACCACGCGGCGTGACCCGGTGCCTTGCATTCCCACCATGCTCCAGTTGTCGATGATCGAATAATCTTTGCGATCAACCAGCATGAGAACCGGTTTGGGCGCCGCGCCCTCCTGGGGAATCAGACCGCTCACCATGATGTGGGTTGCAATGTCGCAGCCGGAGGCGAAATCCCAGAAACCGGATACGGAATAACCACCCGGCACGCACTTCACGGGTATGGGCGAACCGAGAGAGGGACAGCGGTATTCGCCATCGGTCCCGTACGCTTCGATCTGAGCATGTTCAGGAAAATCCGCGAGAATGATCGGGTGTCCCGCCGTCAACGCCAGCACCCAGCCACTCGATGGGCAGCCTCGCGACACCTCGCTCATGACCTTGACATAGGTCGGCAGATCGAATTCGTAGCCACCGAAACGACGCGGCTGCACGATCCGGTAAAAACCGGCCTTGACGAATTCGTCGTTGGTCTGCTCCAAGATACGGCCCGCCTCTTCGGTGGCCTGTTGACGATCGCGCAGCGTCCGGCGCATGGCCGTTGCGCGCTGGATCATCTCCTGCGCCGTGAGATTGAGTTCGGGAATGGGGATTGAGCTGCGAGCCATGGGTTCCTGCCTTCGTGTCGAGGATGTCTCGCTCGCGCGCTCCGGATTGATCACGATGCAGCACCCGGTTGCAGCTGGTCTTGTTCGGTGAACAGTTGCCGGGCCAGGTCAGCCGCTTTCAGGTCGAACTGCAATCCTGGGTTGGTGCGTGCCATGGAGACGTCGCGAAAATAGCGCTGCATCCGTGTCCCATTCTTGGCCCCTGCACTCGTCGCAGCCATGCGATATAGCAGGTCCACCGCGTCAAAGGAAAGTTGCGCCGCATGTTGCAGCCCCGACTGTAATCGCAGGTCATCCGAACGCAGATAGGTGCGTTGCCCTGCCACACTCAGGCGAGCAAGCTCCATATATTCCTGGGCGGCGCCCAACAACGCGTGACGCGCCGCTTCGAGCTTGCCGAGCGCAATCCCGTAGGGCCGCTGGTAATCAGGATGCTGGTATTGCAGCACCGGAGCGGGACCGAAAGTCTTGCGGGCGCGGATGATACTCTCGTATTCATCCAATGCCGCATACCCCACTCCCACCATGATCGAGCTGATCTCAGTCTGAAAGAATCCCAGCGTCCCGCCCGCGTACATCGAATTGCCATGCAGCCGTGCACCGGCGGTACCGTGAGAGATGTCGGGAGCAAAGAAATCCTCCCTCACCAGGTAGTGCTCCGGTATTTTGGCCCCTTGCATCTGCACGCTATTCGAACCGCTGGCGCGCATGCCGATAAAATCACCCCAGTTATCCAGCATCGTCCACTGCGATCGCGGCACCACCGCAACCCCTATCGGCTGAGCGCCGCTCTCACCCAGGAGCCGTACCCCCACCAACACGTGGGTCGAATACGGCACGCCTGAACAATAATCCCACGTGCCCTCCAACAGCCATCCACCCTCGGCTCGGGTCGCAGTACCCGAAGGCAGCGCCCGCGCGGCCGCCGCAAAATGTCCGTCCGGCCCAAAAACTTCCGCTTGCGCGCGCTCGCCGAACAGTTGTGCCACATTCAGCGCATGGCCCGAGGCCAGGCACAGGCACCAGGCACTCCCGGGACACCCGCGCGCAATCTCCACGATCACCCGCGCGAACGTCGGCACGTCGAACTCGTACCCGCCATAGCGGCGTGGCTGCAAAATCCGGTAAAACCCCGCCTTCTTAAACGCCTCGTGCATTTCCGGCGAGTAGGTCCCGCGTGTCTCGGCCGCGGCCTGCGCTTCCAACAAAGCTCCTCGCAGTTTGACCGCACGCTCGATCAGTTCTGCCGGCTGTAACCCCGGCTCCGGCGCCTCGATCACATTCGTCGAATTTTCTTGAAGCACACTCGCCATGGTTAGTCCTTGCGCAGCCTGTGGATTGCTCAGCTATGCTGGCAACATAGTACCGCTGACACGGACGGACAAGCCGCTATTGACGGGTGTCCGACCTGTGTATCGAAGGATGCGCCGCCACTAGCGTACTTCGGCAACGATTTGCCGGGCGGCGGTCTGCAGGCGAGGGAGTGCGCAGCCAATCAGGTCGCTCGCAGACACGCGTGCTGCCGGCGCGCCAATGTTGAGTGCCGCGACGACGCCTTGGCCGGGAACATTGACGGGTACCGCAATCGAACGCAATCCGAGCTCAAGCTCTTGATCGGTCCGTGAATAGCCGAGTCTGCGCACCGCTGCCAGCTTCTCCCGAAGCTGTTTGACCGTGGTGACCGTACGCCAGGTACGCCCCACCAGAGCTGTGCGCGCAAGGTAGGCGTCCAGTGCCGCGGGCGGCAGGTCGGCCAGCAGGATTCGGCCCATCGAAGTACAGTACGCCGGAAGGCGGCTGCCGACGCGCAATGAAATCGAGATGATGCGCTGGGTCTCTGCGCGCGCCAGATATAGAACTTCATCGCCCTCCATCACACCAAGCGAACAAGACTCATGGATTTGATCACGAAGGCGATTCAAGTGAGGCTGAGCCACAGTGGCAAGCGATTCGCTGGAGAGATAGGCCTGACTCAGATTGAGGACCTTGGGCGTCAATCGGAACAGCTGCCCATCCTGTGAGGCATATCCGAGCTTCGCCAAGGTGGCAAGACACCGCCGTACCGACGCGCGACTGAGCGCGGTCCGCTGGCTGATTTGCGAGCCGCTCATGCCCTTCGGATGTTCGCTGAACGTGCTCAGTACCGCCAGCCCCCGCGCGAGGGAAGCCATGAAGTCGGGGTCGCCCGCGTACTGCGCAAGTTGAGCCGCCGCCGTGCCAGGGTCCCGCGCCGTCGCCTTTCGCTTTCCGGCACTTCGTTCTGACCGACTTGACATGGAGCTCACCTTCAGATTATCGCCCGACCGGGCGATAATCGCACAGTAATACGTTCCGCGCTATTGAACGCGCGAACGCCACCAATTACCGTCAGAATTGTCCATGGGGCACTCACGCCCTGAACTCGCTTGAGACCTGATATGACCCGGAACCGTGAACGACCGGCGATGCGCGCCGCGACCGATGTGACGCTGGACCACGTCAGCTGCAAAACTGACGCGCGCTTTGCCCCGCGCCTTGCACTGTGAATCCTGTTTTCATATGCGACGCGGTACGCACCCCGATAGGGCGCTACGGCGGGGTGCTGTCTTCCGTACGTGCCGATGACCTGGGAGCAGTGCCTCTAACGGCGCTTCTGCAGCGCAATCCGGCCCTCGATCCGCAGGCCATCGACGATGTCAGCTTCGGGTGCGCAAACCAAGCGGGCGAAGACAATCGAAATGTCGCGCGGATGAGCGCACTCCTGGCGGGACTCCCCTTCTCCGTCTCCGCTGCGACACTCAATCGTCTGTGCGGTTCGGGACTCAATGCCGTCGGCAGCGCTGCGCACGCAATTGCGATCGGCGAGCAGGATCTGGCAATTGCGGGCGGGGTGGAATCCATGTCGCGCGCGCCCCTCGTGCTGCACAAGGCGAGTTCTGCCTTTGATCGGACCCAGTCGCTGGAAGATACGACCATGGGTTGGCGCTTCATCAATCCGCAGATGAAGGCGCTTTATGGGGTCGATTCAATGCCGCAAACAGCCGAGAACCTCGCGCGGCAGTTCGGGATTTCGCGCGCCGACCAGGACGCCTTCGCGTTGCGCAGCCAGCTGCGCGCTGGAGTCGCACAAGTCAACGGTTTTTTTTCGGAAGAAATCGTGCCGGTGCTCGTTCCCGGAAAGAAACGTGGGGAGACCGTCGAAGTCACGCGGGACGAAAGTCTGCGTGCCGATACGACACTGGAGGGCCTCGCAAAACTCAAGCCGCTGTTCGAAGATGGAACGGTAACCGCGGGTAACGCCTCCGGCATCAATGACGGTGCGGCAGCGCTCCTTCTGGCGTCCGAGTCTGCCGTCCGCCGCTTCGGCCTCCAGCCTCGCGCGCGGGTACTCGGCATGGCGACTGCAGGTGTTGAGCCGCGAATCATGGGTATCGGCCCGGTGCCGGCGACGCAAAAACTGCTGCGTCGGCTCAAATTGAAGCTGTCGGATTTTGATGCGATCGAGATCAACGAAGCGTTTGCCGGCCAGGTGCTGAGTTGTCTGCGCGAATTCGAATTGTCGCCTGATCATCATTCGGTCAATCCAAACGGCGGGGCCATTGCCCTGGGTCACCCACTCGGCATGTCCGGCGTGCGACTGGCGGCAACGGTGGTGCACCAGTTGCAGCGAACGGGTTCGCGGTTGGGACTTGCCACGATGTGCATCGGCGTCGGACAGGGAATCGCACTGGCGGTCGAGCGCTGTTAAATTGGAACGGCCGCCGCCCTCCAGAATGGTCACGGCTGAAAGGTAACTTCCTTTGATGCGTGTCGACTCATCCGTCGAGCATTTCTCCGTCCGCAGTGAGGATGTCAGTTTCGTTGGTCACAATCTCAGCCGGCCAGAATGCGTCGTGGCCGAACCGGACGGCACGCTTTGGATCTCCGACGATCGGGGGGGAGTAACCAGACTCGATCCCTCCGGAACTCAAACGATCATCGGGCGCATAACCGGAACGCCGAACGGCATCGCGCTGGAACCTTCGGAACAGCTGCTGATTGCAGATATCGGCGCCGGTGCGGTTCATCGTCTCGCGCGCAGCGGAGAACACCACACCATCTTCGATCGCCTCGCCGGTGAACCCCTGGGTTCGGTGAATTTCGTCTACTTCGATCAACGCGGAGTCCTGTGGATCACAGTATCGACTCGTACGCGCCCGCGCGGCGAAGCGATCAAGCGGCCCATTCCGGACGGATACGTCATGCGCGTCGATGAGGGCCGGCCCCGGGTGGTCGCATCCGGACTATGTTTTCCAAACGAATTGCGCGTGGATGAGCAGTATCGCTACGTCTATGTCGCTGAATCGGCGCACGGGCGCGTCATCAGAATGCCCCTGCACGCGGACGGCGAATTAGGACCACCGGAGCCTTTTGGACCCGCACCCCTGTTCGACGGCGCGATCATCGACGGCATCACCTTCGACGCGATGGGCGGCCTTTGGGTGACCGAGGTGACACGTAACGGCATACACCGCCTTTCTTCCAACGGGGATTATCACTGCCTCCTCGAAGATCCCGCCGGCAAGACCTTGCTGTTCCCCGCCAGCGTCACCTTTGGCGGCCCCGACCTTCGCACGGTCTTTGTCGGTTCCATCCGCGCAACTCGACTCGCCACTTTCCGCAGCCCCGTGCCTGGGGCGAAACTTGCCCATTGGCGCGACCCATAGCCTTTCGTCGAAATTCAACGGCCCGCTGTCGATAGCGGGCGCCCCGCGGGAGCATCTGCGCAATAACCATCGGTCCGGTTCCCGTTGATCGAGCCATGTACGCACCTCGGACATTTGCCGTCGAAGCATTGTGTTGTCGAGGCCCTTGGTATGTATTGGCGCCAGTCAAGAAATGTTGTCGTTTGCGTCCACCATTTGTTCGAGATCCGAGCGCCAACGACAGCCAAGGTTATTCAAAAGAGCTCGCTCGAAGGGGGAACGATGATTGATTCATCGGTTGATCGGCGTTCAGTGCGGAGGTTGTTCGCGTTGACGGTGGTTCTAGCCGGAGCCAGCCCGGCGATGCTGGGAGCGACGCCGGTGGGCGATCAAGGCACCGGTTCTGCGGATACCCTTCAGGAGGTCGTGGTCACCGCGACGAAATCGGCGACAAACCTACGCGATGTGCCGATTGCGATCTCAGCATTCACCGGCGCCGAACTTCAAGACCAGGGCATCAACAGTGTCAACGCCCTCGCGGACTTCGTACCCAGCGTAAACCTCGACACATCGACCGCATTCTCGGGCTCCCGCTCCGTTTTGTCCGCTTCCATTCGCGGAATCGGTTTGGATGATTTCGCGCTGAACCTCGACCCTGCGGTTGGCGTGTACCTCGACGGCGTCTATCTCGCCCGAACCATCGGCGCCAACAGCCAGCTCCTCGACGTCGAGCGCGTGGAGGTCCTGCGTGGACCACAGGGTACTTTGTTCGGCAGCAACACCATCGGCGGCGCAATCAGCATTGTGACCCGTGCTCCGAAGGACCATCTCGCAGCGACCGGCGTCGTGACGCTCGGCAGCTTCGACCGGCGGGACGTGCAAGCCAGCGTGGATCTACCGTTTTCCGACACTCTGCTTTCCACTTTTACGTTCTCGTCCATCAAACGCAACGGCTACGAGAAACGTGTTCCATTCGTTTCCGCCACGCCCGTCGTCAGCGATCCTCCGAACGCCTTTGCGCAATTGGGCTACGGTTCAGGCGACAACCAGGGCGGACAGGACGAGACGGCGGCGCGTGCGAAGTTGGTATGGCATAACGGCGACCACGTTACGCTCACCTTGACCGGCGACTACACACGCACCGACGAGACTTCATCGCCAGTCACCCTGTTGCAGGCATCGACGACCGGCACTTTCAACACGGTCTATAACGACTGTCTCGCCGGCATCACGATTGCGAACGTTTCCGGCCCGCTCATTTGTGGCGCGCGGGCGCAATTTGGGACGGGGCTCTTTGGTGCCAACCTGAATCCATCCACCAGCCGATTGACGTGGGGGAATCAGTTCGTAACCGGAAATATCGATGAGACCTATGCGAGCGGTCCCAATTTCGTCCACATTACGAACTATGGCGGTGCGTTGACGGCCGACGTCGTCTTCACCGACACACTCTCACTGCGCTCAATTACCGGCTACCGCGATTTATATTTCGCCAACGGCGTCGACAACGACGGCTCGCCGCTGCAATTCTACGAGTCGACCTATGTCATGCAGCAACATCAGATCTCCCAGGAATTGCAGCTCATCGGCAAGGCTTTGGATAGGCGCCTGAATTATTTGCTGGGTGCCTACTATTTTGACGAGAACGGCGAGGATTTGCAGGACCTGATTTTTGCCCAAGGACTGCAGCAGATCAATACCGACACGACGATCAGCACAAGCACCGAGGCCGGGTTCGCCCGCGGATCCTTTCAGGCAACGGATCAACTCTCGTTTACCCTTGGTGGTCGGGTCACCTCCGAGCAGAAGAAACTGGCGTCTGACTTTAGTGAATTGAATGGCTATATCTATCGAAATTTTGGCTGCTATCCCGGCGATTCGGCCGCTCCTGTCCCGGGTTTGGACTGCCAGCAGTTTGTCAGCTTCCTGGGAAAGCAAGTGTTTCAGGCGAGCACGTTCGACTTTCCCGTGGCCGGTGATCCGAATCGCTTTAGTCCGTTGGGTACCGACGAACAGACGTTTAATGTATTCACGTGGACTGGGGGCGCCGAATATCATTTGGCGGATCGGTCCCTGCTGTACACCTCCTACGCGACCGGCTTTAAGTCCGGCGGCTGGACGACGCGATTAATTTTCCCTTCCTCCACCCAGCCGGAATTTGCACCGGAAAAATCGGGGACCCTGGAGGTCGGAGCCAAGTCGAGCTTTCTGCAGAATCGCGTGAGCACCAATTTCGCCGTATTTTCCACTGACTATAAAGACATACAGCTTCCATTCATTGCCCCTGGATTCAGCACCCCAGTTACGAAGAATGCAGGCACTGCCAGAATCAAGGGCGTGGAAGCAGAGGCATCTGCCGTCGTAATTCATGGACTCAAGGTGAACGGCAGCCTTGCCTATCTCGATGCACGGTACACCGAGCTGGAACCGGGCGTGACGGGGATCACCCTGGCTTCTGACCTGCCCAAGACTCCCAAATGGAAGGGATCGGTAAGCCCTCAATATACGTTTCCGGTGGCCGGGGGTAATTTGCGAGCCGCGCTCGACTACACCTACACCTCCTCACTTTATAACGACACCGAAAATACGCCGCTGCTGAGGCGCCCAAGCACCGGCATGCTCGATGGATCGATCAGCTATATGGCCGATGCGGGATGGACGGTGACTGCCGGTGGGACGAATTTGCGCGATGACCGATTTTTGATCGCCGGCGCTGCGCAGCCGTCGGTTGTCGGCTACTTCGGTACGTACAATGAACCCCGCGAATGGTATGTCCAGCTCCAAGTCTCGCTATGAGATTCATCGGAATGGCCGCACGGACTTCGAGGTGAACGATCAATGAAGGAGGCCTCGTCACGAGATTTTGCCCATGCTCCAGGACTCGTGGCGATGCGGCTGATAGTCTCGATTCTGCTCGGCGGTCTTTCGCTGAACGCCGTCGGTGCGCCGTCTCGAAGCGGCGCGGAAATCTTTGCCCAAGCTTGCGCGGCATGTCACGGCACCGGCGACACGATTGCGGCACCACGCCCCGAGGCGCTGAGGTTGATGTCATCGAAGGCGATCGAGTCCGCTTTGCTGGACGGCCGTATGAAAGCACAGGGCGCCTCCCTTTCCCAAAATGAGCGCGTCGCGGTGGCGCAATACCTCGGTATTCCGGGGTCTGCCTTGTCCATCCGCAGTTCCGCCTATTGTTCGGCCTCAATGCCGCCCGCGCAGACGGACGTTGGTGGTGCGGAGTGGACTGGCTGGGGCGCGGGCGCCGCCAATCAGCGGTTCCAATCAGAAGCGCAGGCGGGTTTGCGCCCGGCAGATATTGCGCATTTGAAGTTGAAATGGGCATTTGGTTTTCCGGGTGTGGCCACTGCCAATGCGCAACCGACCTTGCACGCCGGTCGCCTTTATGTGGCGAGCGCCGACGGCATTGTTTATTCCCTCGACGCGAACAGCGGTTGCATCCACTGGACCTTTCAGGCCGACGACGCTGTCCGTACCGCCGTTGTCATCGCTGGTGCGGCAGGAAATCTCGCGATCTTCGGCGATTTGGGTGGAAAAGCGTATGCCATCGATGCGCACCAGGGTAAATTGCTTTGGAAGGTGCGAGTCGATGATCATCCGGACGCGAACATCGTCGGGTCGCCAGCCGCCGCGGGGGCGCTGGTCTACTTTCCGGTCACCGCCGGTAAAGAGCTGGAATCCGCCATCGACGCCAAGGTGCCTTGTTGCACGTTTCGCGGCAGCCTGGTTGCCCTGCGCATCGATGACGGCTCTCAACAGTGGAAGTCTTACACGATCAGCGAAAAAGCCCGGGCGACGGGAACAAGCTCCGCAGGAACCCCCACCTGGGGACCCTCGGGAGCGGGTATCTGGTCCGTTCCGACAATTGACGAGCGCCGCGGCGTGATTTACGCGGGAACCGGGGTTAACTATTCGAGTCCACCCACTTCGAACAGCGATTCCGTCGTCGCGTTCGACCTGAAGACCGGCCACATCTCCTGGTCGCAACAGATGACGCGGGGCGATGTCTTTAACTTTGGGTGTTTGATTCCCTCCGGGGTCAACTGCCCTCGTGATCACGGACCCGATCACGACATCGGTGCACCGCCGCTGTTGCTGAACCTGAGAAACGGCAAGAGTGTATTGATCGTCAGTGACAAGGCGGGGATGGTCCGCGCGCTCGACCCGGACCAGAAGGGTAAGATCGTCTGGTCGGTCAGAGTGGCCAAAGGCGGGAGTATGGGCGGCATTCAATGGGGCACCGCCGCCGACGATCACGGACTTGTCTTCCTTCCCATTTCGGATTGGGATCCTCTGCATCCCGATAAGGGTGGCGGTCTGATTGCGCTCGATGCGGAAACCGGCAAGCAGGTGTGGTCCGCGCCTTCAATCAAACCGGAATGTCTCTCGGTGCCGGGATGCAGCGCGGCACAGGCCGCGCCCCCCAGCGCCATCCCCGGGGCGGTATTTTCCGGCTCGCTCGACGGGCATGTCCGCGCTTACGGAACCGCCGACGGTATACCGCTATGGGATTTCAATACCATAGATAAGGTCGATACTATCAATGGAGTACCCGCGCACGGCGGCTCGATTTCTTCGGCCGGGCCCGCGGTTGCCGGCGGGGTACTCTATGTGATGTCAGGATATTCTCGATCTGCATTGATGCCTGGCAACGTCCTGCTGGCTTTTTCAGTTGAGGGAAAATGAATACAGAGGCACATCGAAAGCAATTTTGTTGCGGATTCGGGGAACGCGAGAGCTTCCACGGATCCGTAACAAGCGATGCGTGATCCGTGTCGACCGCGAACGCCGCTTTCTGTTCTCAGTGCGGGCGCAGGCTGATTAAGGTGCATTCGTCGGATGAATCGCGCGTCCGCTCGTCGTGCCCGTCCTGCGCGAAAATTGTCTATTCAGGACCCCAGGTCCTGGTGCTCACCATCGTGATGGCAAAGGATCGAATGTTGTTGGTTCGCAGGGGTACAGAACCTTACGTTGGAAAATGGGCGCACCCCGGAGGGTATGTCGAGGAATCGGAATTACTCGAGGTCGCGGCGTCGCGCGAGGTCGAGGAGGAATGCGGCATCAAGATTCCGAGTTCCGATTTTGTGCCGATCGGCATATGCAGTCTTTCGCGGCTGAATCAAGTCCATGTGCTGTTTCTCGCACTTCTTGCCGACCCTTTGAAGGTGCGGGCATCGCCGCCGGAAGCGCTCGACGCCGCATGGTTTTCCCTGCAAGATTTCCCCTTCGGTGACGTGTGGGAGCCGCTGAAGGCCGTCGATGTGAGTCTCGTCTACCAGTACGCCAAGGATGGCCGATTCTTTTTCTTCCAACGCTTTGACGAATCGCATCGCGTCGTGCTGACGTCGACTTCTCTCGTGAAAATGTGGACCAACCTATAGATATTCTTGGCGAAGCCTATGGTCACCGGAGCGCCACGATAGGGGGCCTTGTCCAAATGACTCGACAAAATTACGAACACTGTATTCGCTGATAAAGGAGATCGTTTTTGGTAGAAATGAACGGGGACAACCTATGATCACACAACGCGAAGACTGGGACACAGCCAAATCGACCGTATCCCGTCTTGACAGGCCGGAGACGAAAAGCAACTGCGTGATTGGTTCGGAGGAGTCACAGGCATGAGCGAAAGTGAATTTCATACAGTATTCGGCTCGTTGACCGATTTCGTGAAAGGTGATTTGGAAATCATCAATGACAACCCCAAGTATTACGCGTTCTCGAACGTTTTCGATGTGGCCGCGAAGTCCAAGCCGTATGAAAAGGTCGTGGTTGCGCTCAATCTGGGTTATGTGCTGGAGGTGCTTCGCGCCGAAGGCACCTCCGATTGGTACGCAGCCGCTCACGATGAGTTCGCGATCGTACTCGACGGAATAGTGGAAATTGATCTGGTGAAATTGGATGACCGTGAGTCCGTGGTCGCTGCCGACAAGAAGGGCGCCGTCAAGGTGAAAGGCGATCCCCGCGGAAGGAAAATGGGACGAATCAAGGCGTCTCGGGGGCATCAAGCGCTGTTGCCGCAAGGCGCCGCCTACCGTTTCCGTGCGGCGCAATCCGGTGTCATCCTCCTGCAAACCATCGAGGGCGCTCTGTCGGTGCAGAAATGGGCGGATATATGTTACAAGTGACGCAACAGCGAGGTCATCGTCAACCATGAGTACTCAGTTGTCCAACGAACCAGGAGTGAAGTCGTCGGCGGCAAGCAATCGCACCGGATATCGTAGCTTCACATTGGGCAGTTTCAGTTTCAGCCGGGACGAATATTTCGTCCAAGTGAGCTGGCCGGCAAAAGGCCAAGTACTGACGCACACGGTTTCAGCCGACGCATTCTTACGCGCAATGATGCGCGACGTTGCGTGGGGGTTTTTTTACGGCTGGGTGAATTTCGACGATGTCGTCGGTACACGCAATCTTTATGGAAAAGTCGAGTTGTATGCGGGCCGGTACAACCCCGCCTATAGTGCGAAAGGATTGGATCTCACTGAAACCTTCGAATCGCCCCAAATCATGGCGACGTTCAAGGCCATCCTCGATGACTGGACGAATGCGGGGTTCGATCCCTTCGCCGCGCCGGCCGAGACCGGCAAAGAGTGGATCGGCAACAAGAACGGGCACAATCGCGAGGCGATCGAACGGCAGCGTCAGGCCTGCAGGCGCATGCCCGGCCTGCCGGGCGATGCGGATCTTCGCAGCGACGCAAACGGCTTTCCCATCAATCGTGCATTCGCCGATGTTCCGCAGACTGCGCCGGAGGTTCACGCGGAGGCGGGATTCGAAGGCGAGGTCCACGCGATCAATTTGTTCGCTTACCTGTCGCGCTCCGACGTCACCTGGAATCCCTCGGTCTCCTCGGTGTGCGGCCGCAGCCTGTGCTGCCCGACGACCGAAGAATATATCCTGCCGATCAAGCACGGCAACGACCGGGTCGAGTGGTTCATTCAGCTGAGCGACGAGATCGATTGGATCATCGAGGATAAGCAAACCGGTGCTCCGCGGGCCAAGGTCAAGATGAAGGCGGGCGATGTGGCGGCGATGCCCGCGGATATCAGGCACCAGGGATTTGCGCGCAAGCGATCGATGTTGCTCGTGTGGGAAAACGCGACACCGGGATTGCCCGAGATGTACGAGGCCGGCGAACTCAAACCTTACCCAATTGAGTTCTGACCGACGCTAATGGGCTGGTGCGCACACCGGCATGCGCCGGCTCCCGGAACAATCCTATGCCCCGAGAGCAGCGTCGATGACGGCACCTGCAGGGAACTTCGCTTTGGCGACGGCGATGACGTGCTCAGCCTGTTTCTGCATCGGCGTGGCGCGCAGATTCGCGCCTACGTCAATAGTTGTCCGCATTTCTCCCTGCCCCTGAATGCGCGGTCCGGCAATTTTCTGTTACTTGCAGATTCACGCCTCATGTGCGCATGGCATTGCGCGGTTTTCGAACTCGATCACGGCCTCTGCCTTGAGGGTCCAGCCAAAGGCATGTCGTTGGAGCCCGTGGACGTCCAGGTGAGCGACGGATTTGTCCGCGTGGCAGCGCCATGACCGACCCCGCCCCCCTGCTCGAGAAGCCGGACTGCTCCGTATCGGTGCGCGAAATCTTTGGTTTGGACAGCAGTTTGCGGGTTCCCAGCTTTAGCGTGCGCAGCCACTATGTTCCCGCGCTGGACCCGGACTATGTTTTCGATCCAGATACGACATTGGCGGTCCTGGCCGGATTCATGCACAACCGGCGCGTGCTCGTGCAGGGGTACCACGGCACAGGCAAATCCACGCACATTGAGCAGATCGCCGCGCGCCTCAATTGGCCTTGCATACGCATCAATTTGGATGGACATGTAAGCCGTATCGATTTGATCGGCAAGGATGCCATCGCGATTCGCGATGGCAAGCAGATCACTGAGTTTCGGGAGGGTATTCTTCCCTGGGCGCTGCAGCGGTCCGTCGCTCTGGTGCTCGACGAATACGACGCCGGGCGTCCCGACGTCATGTTCGTGTTACAGCGTGTGCTGGAAGATGAGGGCAAGCTGGCGCTCCTCGACCAGAATCGCATCCTGGAGCCGCATCCAGCTTTCAGGCTGTTTGCGACTGCGAATACGGTGGGATTGGGCGATGCCAGCGGACTGTATTACGGCACGCAGGCGATCAACCAGGGTCAAATGGACCGATGGCAAATCGTCACAACGCTCAATTACCTGGCGCCGGATACGGAGGTGGCCATCGTACTGGCTCGCTCACCGTGGAACAAATCGGAAGGCGAATACGAGATCGTACACCGCATGGTCAGCCTGGCGGGGCTGACCCGCGTCGCGTTCGCCGCAGGCGAATTATCCACTGTGATGTCCCCGCGGACCGTGATCAACTGGGCGCAGAATGCAAAGATCTTCGGTCGGGTTGATTTTGCATTTCGCCTAACATTTTTGAACCGTTGCGACGACGCAGAACGCGTTCTCGTGGCGGAACTGTATCAGCGATGCTTTGGCACGGATGTCGAGCCGACGTGAATGGGCGGCGAGCCGACCTTGCTGCCGCGGAGTGTAGATATGGGTGCTCCGGCACCTTCCAATAAGGGCCTCCGCCTGACACGCTTTCGCAACGCCAGCCGCGGCGTGTTTCACGCGCTAGCCAGCAAATCTGGATTTCCCGATCCGAGGGACACGGCTCAAGCCGAAGCCGGCTGGAATTTGCTATTGCCGGAAATCCCGTCGACCATCGACCGCCCGGCCGTGGCGCAATGGCGCGGACGACTGGACGCGGCAGCGCTTCGCGCACGCCTCAGCGACCGGGCCATTCACGACTCGTTTCAGCCATCGGGGAACACAGCGCAGACGCTGTTCAATCTGTTGGAACAGAACCGTGTCGAGGCCTTGGGTTCTCGCATATACGCGGGCGTCCGTGCCAATCTCGCCGAACTGGCGCATGAACGTTGGGCGCGCGCGCGACCGGAGGCCGTCATTCGCGGACAAATATCGGGGTGGATCGAAACATTTGCGCTATTGAGCAGAATTCCCTTGATCGCGCCGATGCCGGAATCGACCCTCAGTTCATTGAAAATTGCTTGGCGGGATTGGTTGACGCCGCGACAGGCTCTCGCGTTGACGACGCTCGGCGAGTTCATCTCGGACCAGGAGTCCTTCGCTGCGCAGGCGTTACGGATCGTCGGCGAGTTGCTGGACGAAATCCAGAAAGCGCGACACGAAAATCCGTCGGGCGCCCCAGAGGAGCAGATTGGAGATCAGCCCGTGGAGCGAGATGGTCGGGCGGAAGGCACCCGTGCCGATACGGGTGCATCAGATTCGAACGTCGTAATCGACAAGGGCCCCAATGCCGCTGATTCCGCAACTGGGTCGGAAACGTATCGAATCTATACGATGGCCTACGATAGAGTCGTCGAGGCGCGAGACTTGTTTCCCGCCGACGTCATGTTACGACGCCGCAGTGAACTTGATCGGCGAGTCCGCCACCTGCTGCCCGGCATTTCGCGTTGGGCGCACCGCTTGCAGCGCAAGCTCCTGGACCTGCAGATGCGCTCCTGGCAGTTCGACCGGGAGGAAGGAGAAATTGACGCCGGCCGGCTCAGCCGTGTGGTGACTCGGCCGCTCGAGCCGCTGGTCTTCAAACAGGAAAGCGAGGTCGAATTCCCGGAAACAGTCGTAACCTTGCTGATCGACAATTCCGGGTCCATGCGTGGATTACCGATCGCCACCGCGGCCGCCTGTACCGAACTGCTGGGCCGAGCAATGGAGCGCTGCGCAGTCAAGTGTGAGATCTTGGGGTTCACCACCCGCAGTTGGCGCGGCGGTCGAGCTTTTCAGGATTGGACCGCTGCGGGTCGGCAGAAGACGCCGGGGCGGCTGGCGGAGTTGAGACACGTGATCTACAAAAGCGCCGATCAGCCGTGGCGACGCGCGAGCGCCGGTTTGGGAGTAATGCTCGAAGACGCGCTTCTCAAGGAAAACATCGATGGTGAAGCACTGTTGTGGGCGCATCATCGGCTGTTGCGCCGATCTGAGTCACGCAAAATCTTGTTGGTCATTTCCGACGGTGCACCGCGCGACGATGTCACGTTGGAGGCCAACGACGCCGGCTACCTCGACCGACATTTGCGCCACGTCATTGACAGTATCGAAAGGCGCGCCGCGGTCGAATTGGTTGCGATTGGCATCGGGCATGACATGCGCGCTTACTATCGACGGGCAGTGGCGATACGGAGTGCCGAGGAATTGAGCGAGGCCATCGTCACTCAACTCATCGACTTGTTCGACAGGCCGGGCGCGGATGCGCGAGGCGCGGCGGCCGCGCGGCAGCGTGCGGCCCGCAATCTGTCGCGTGGTGTACCCCGTTGATACGGCACGTCGTAATGTGGCGCCTGGAGGACGAGGTCAAACGCACGCAGATGGCAGCCCTCACGACGCAATTGCAAACTCTTGCCGTGTCCATGCGTGTCGCGATACCGGGCTTGCTGCGATTGGAAGTCGGCAGCAGCAGCAGCAAAGGCCAAGACGCAGCAGACCTGTTGTTATTCAGCGAATTTGAAAGCTGGCGCGCCCTGGAAGCCTACGAGACTCATCCCTTGCACGTGCAATTGAAGACCTTGCTCTCTCCCCTGCGTAAAGAGAAGCGGGTGGTTGATTACGAGACATGATCAGGCCTTCACAAGAGGGGTCGCGAAGCCTTCGATCCCATGCAGCGCCCGGTCCCACTCCGGCTCGCCGGAGAATCGGCTGCGAATGAAATCCACGAACAATTTGACCTTGACCGTGCCGCGGTGAGTGGTCGGATAAATGGCAAGGAGCTCGAGGGGTGGCATTTCGTAGTCCATCAGCAACGGCACCAAAGAGCCGTTGATCAGATCATCACTACACACGAGCGTCGGCAGACAGGTCACTCCCCCGCCTATCCGCGCAAAATCGCGCAGCAGATGCACTGAATTGCTGTGGATGCGAGCCGGCAGTTCGAGGTTCACTTCCTCGTCTGCGCGCCTGAATGTCCAGCGATTACGGGTTGGATAGGCCGAATATAGGCCGATGTCATGTTTCAGCAGATCGGAGGGGCTGATCGGTGTCCCGCGGCGCATCAGGTATTCCGGTGACGCACAAAAAACGCGGCGAACCGTGAACAGGTGCCGCTCGATGAGCAACTCCGCTCCGGGTCGAAAGATCTGAAGCGCGACGTCATATCCCTCATCGATTGGATTGACGGACTGATCGCTAACAGTGATGTCGAGGCCGATGTGCGGATATTTAATGGTGAATTCCTGCAGCGCAAGGGCAAACGGTCCAAGTGCGAAGCCGGGAATGACCTGCAGGCGCAACAAGCCCAATGGCGTGTCCTGGGTCAGGCGCATGCGATCGGTGATTGAGTCGACTCGGGCCAGCAATTCAACGCATTCCCCGAAGAATGCCTTGGCGGTTTCCGATAGCATTACTTTACGAGTCGAACGATGAAACAGCGGCGCCTGCACAAAACCCTCCAATTGTTTGATGCGGCTGGTAATCACGGACGGAGTCACTCCCAACTGACGAGCTGCAGTCGCGAAACTATGCGTTTCGGCAACGCGAACGAATGCTTGTATGCAAAGAAACCTGTCCATGCATCGACCTCAGAATTTGCGTTTTGCGAACAATCCGCCGGTTTTTGCACGTTATACTCTTTGCTTCTGCCACTCAAGCGGTACCGCAATGACCTCCAACGCCGGCCAGTTACCGATCCGACATCAGCTGTTTATCGGTGGAAAATTCGTTGACGCAAAGAGTGGTGAATCACTCCCGTGCGTTAATCCGCACGACAACCGGCCGATCGCGAATGTGGCGATGGCGGGCAAAGCCGACATCGATGCCGCGGTCGAATCGGCGCAAGCGGCGTTTCCCGCTTGGAGCCGCATGAGTGCGAGCGATCGCGGCCGGATACTGCTTCGACTCGCCGACAAGATCGACGAGCATTCCGAGGAATTGGCGCACCTCGAGTCGCTTGATACCGGCCACCCCGTACGCGACTCGCGAGCCCTCGACGTACCGCGAACCGCATTGTGTTTTCGTTATTTCGGTGGCATGGCTGACAAGCTCGAGGGCGCGGTCATACCGGTCGACGCGGGGTTTTTGAACTACACCCAGCGTGAACCCTTGGGCGTGGTCGGACAAATCGTGCCTTGGAATTTCCCGCTCATGTTTACCAGCTGGAAGTTAGGACCAGCATTGGCGGCAGGCAATTGCGTCGTGATGAAACCCTCAGAGATCACGCCGCTGTCCTCACTGAGGATAGCGGAATTATTGGCTGAATCGGGTGTGCCAGACGGAGTCGTCAATATGGTTCCGGGTCTGGGCTCGGTCGCCGGACAATACATCGCCGAACATCCTCAAATTGCGAAAATCTCGTTTACCGGATCTACGGCCACAGGTCGACGAATCGTGCAAGCGTCGAGCGGCAACCTCAAGAAGGTGCAGCTCGAGCTCGGCGGCAAGGGTGCGAACATCGTATTTGACGACGCCAACCTCGCCGCCGCCGTCAATGGGTCGGCATTTGCGATATTTCACAATCAGGGACAAGCCTGCATTGCAGGTTCGCGTCTAATGTTGCATGAGCGCATCGCGGAGGAGTTCTTGGAGCGCTTCACAAAGCTTGCGAAATCCATCAGGATCGGCAATCCCCTTGCTCTGGACACCGAAATGGGTCCGCTGACGAGCATGGTGCATCGAGATCGGGTATTGAGCTACGTCGACACGGCGCGCGAACAGGGCGGCGATGTCCTCACCGGCGGCAAGGCGCCCGCTGATCCCGGTTTGTCGCAGGGTTTCTACGTCGAGCCCACAATCGTGAAAGCGAGATCCTATCGAGATCGGATTGCACAAGAGGAAGTCTTCGGACCCTTTGTGACGGTGCTGACCTTTGCCGATGATGAGGAGGCGCTGGCCATAGCCAATAGCACCGAGTACGGATTGGGTGCAGGCCTATGGACCCGGGACGTGACCCGCGCGCATCGTTTCTCGCGCGACTTGAAGTGCGGCATGGTTTGGATCAACAGTTACAAGCGCGTTCACCCTGCGTCGCCCTTCGGCGGTGTTGGACAATCCGGTTATGGCCGTGAGATGGGCTTCGAGGTGATGCACGAGTACACACAGGTCAAATCGGTATGGTTAAACGTGGACGCCAAGATTCCCGCATGGTACCCGCGCTGAAAGACTTCGTTTACACGGCATCGCCGGCCCGGGTTATCTTTGGCGTGGGTTCTCTCGCGCATTTACCGCGGGAGATCGAACTCCTCGGTGCCCGACGCGCCTTAGTGTTATGCACCCCTGAGCAGGCTGCTGACGCGGAGCGGGTGGCGACAGCGATCGGTGCGCGCGCGGCTGGAATTTTTGCGCGGGCGGTCATGCATGTGCCCATCGAAACCGCGCAGGAAGCACGCGAGATGGCGCGCAAGCTGGGCGCCGACTGTGCAGTTGCCATCGGCGGTGGTTCGACCACAGGATTGGGCAAGGCCATTGCCCTTGATTCCGGGCTCCCTGTTCTCGCAATTCCCACGACCTATGCTGGGTCCGAGATGACCCCGATATATGGCTTGACCGAGGGAGGCATGAAGCGCACCGGCAAGGATATGCGGGTGCTGCCACGCACCGTGATATACGATCCGAATCTCACGCTGAGATTGCCGATCAGTCTCACGGTGACCAGCGGTATGAACGCAATCGCGCACGCCGCCGAAGGGCTATATGCCAAGGATGGCAACCCCATCATGGAACTGATGGCTGAGGAAGGAATTCGTGCCATGGCGGCGGCACTTCCCATGTTGAGGCGCGATGCGGCGGACATTGAGGCGCGTTCGCAGGCGCTCTACGCCGCATGGTTGTGCGGCACCGTGTTGGGCAACGTGGGCATGGCTTTGCACCATAAGCTTTGCCACTCGTTGGGCGGAAGCTTCAATCTGCCGCATGCCGAAGTGCACACCGTGGTATTGCCACATGCGATCGCATACAACGCGCCTTCAACCCCATCTGCGATGAGCAGACTGAGCCGCGCTTTGCGAAGCGAGACGCCGGCTGCGGCCCTGTATGACTTGGCGCGCGACAACGGCGCCCCCTACTCGCTGCGCGAGCTTGGCATGCAGAAAATCGATCTCGATCGCGCCGCCGATATCGCGGTGTCAAACCCTTATTGGAATCCGCGGCAAGTCACGCGGGACGGTATTCGAGATGTATTGCAACACGCCTGGGAAGGCGCGAGACCGGAGTAGGCATGCGCAATCTGGACGAGAATACGATCACGGCCGAAACACTTGGGCGCATCGCAAACACTCCGAATCCACGACTCAAGGAGATCATGACTTCGCTGATCCGTCATTTGCACGATTTTGCGCGCGAGACCAGGCTGACCGAACAGGAATGGTTCGCAGGAATTCAGTTTCTCACGACGGTCGGCGAGATGACTGACGCAAAGCGGCAGGAGTTCATGTTGCTATCAGATACGTTGGGCCTTTCAATGCTGGTGATCGCTCAAAACAATCGCAAACCACCAGGCTGCACGGAGGCGACCGTCTTTGGACCGTTCCACGTCGCCAATACCTCGCGTTTCTCGCTGGGGGCCGACATCTCAAACGGAGCCGTGGGCGAACCCTGCTTCGTCCACGCCAAGATTCTCGGCAACGATGGCGAGCCGGTGCCCAATGCGAAAGTCGAAGTCTGGCAGGCCGACGCCGACGGATTTTACGACGTGCAATACGAGAACCTCGCTTCGCACCGTGCGCGCGGTACGCTGTATTCAGACGACGACGGCTTGCTCCACTTCAAATCGGTGTTGCCAGTCGCGTATCCGATCCCCACCGATGGTCCGGTTGGACGCATGCTCGAGGCCACCGCGCGATCCCCGTGGCGGCCGGCGCACATGCATTTCATGATCGACGCACCCGGCTATGAGCGCCTGGTTACTCATGTATTTCGCGACCACGATAAGTGGTTGGATTCTGATGCAGTATTCGGCGTGCGCTCTTCGTTGATCACACATTGGAATCGGCATGATCCGGGAAAAACTCCCGACGGAGAGATGAGCGAATCGGTGTTCTACACTGTTGATTTCAAATTCGTGCTGAACAAGTCAAAGGGTGCTGTTTGACATGGTAGGCGACACCACGGCCCGACCGGGCGGCGGCACGTGCTCGATTTTGGTGGTGGGAGAGGGACTCGAACCCTCGACCTTCCGCATCGCTGCCATCGTTCTTCCCGCTCTTGCGATACGGCGTCATAAGCTTCGGTGCCATCAGTCTCACCGTGTGGCCGAAAGATGAAAATCGCCGCGCCCATTCGTGCGCTCCAGAGCACGCCTCCATGCCGATCAGGCACGGCGGCAATTGCGCAATGAGCTCAGAGAGTGGCTCCGCGTGAGCCGCCTGATGCATTTTTTTGGTAGCGCGAGCTGGACTCGAACCAGCGGCGATTTCGGGCCCTAGCGAAATCGTTTTGACAGCTATTTTCCCGATATATTCGATCGCTTTAGGGGCCTCGCCATTCGGCGTTCCCAAAAGGCCCCAAAACAGGCCCCAAAAAGCGTCCGGCTGTACGCGAATGACCTCGGACGTCGGCGGACAATGAAACGCCGCTTTTCTATTAGTTTTCCAAAGGTTCCGCGGTTTTCTTCAAGGTTCCCGGACGTCTGCGGACGTCCCTGGAAGTCTGTGGAGTTGGGACGGCTGGGACTCGAACCCAGGACCAAAGCCTTAAAAGGGCCTTGCTCTACCAACTGAGCTACCGTCCCGATTTCAGGCGCGCATCATAACGGAACTTCGCCCAAGGATCACCGCTAAAGCGCATCGGACATCACCGGCGATCAATTGTCGCGCCGGGTATCAGGCGCCGCGGGCAATTCAGGCACTGCTGGCGAAGCGGGCACGGCGGACACTTTAGGCATAAGCGGTCGGATCCGGCACTCCGGCGTCGGCAAAACCTGCGGCCCTGATCCGACAGGAATCGCATTTACCGCAAGCCCGGCCTTGCGAGTCGGCTTGGTAGCAGGAAACCGTGATGCCGTAGTCGATGCCGAGCTCAAGTCCGGTGCGCACGATTTGCGCTTTGCTCATGTGGATCAGCGGCGCATGCACCGTGAGTTTGGCTCCGCCGACACCGGCCTTGGTCGCGAGCCGCGCGAGATGTTCGAAGGATTCGATGAATTCGGGTCTGCAGTCCGGATAGCCCGAGTAATCGACGGCGTTGACGCCGACGAATATGTCCTCGGAGCACAATACTTCAGCCCACCCGAGCGCCAACGACAAGAACAAGGTATTGCGCGCCGGCACATAGGTGATCGGGATTCCGGTGGTCGGCGATTCGGGCACGGCGAGGCGCGAATCGGTCAAGGCCGATCCGCCGATGCCGGCCAAATCAACCGCCATGATGCGATGCTCATAGGCTCCGAGGCGCGCCGCGACCCGCATGGCGGCATCCAATTCGACGCTGTGCCGTTGCCCGTAGCGCACGCTGAGTGCGTAACAGCGAAACCCGCGCGCGACGGCAAGCGCCAGCACGGTCGCGGAATCGAGTCCGCCGGACAGCAGCACGACAGCCGGACGCGCGCTCATTTGCCGGGCGTATCGCCCCACAACACTTTGTGAAGCTGCAATTGAAATCGCACCTTGAGCCGATCCGCCAATATCCATTCCGCCAATTCCCGCGGCGAGATCTCGGTATAGCTCGGCGAGAACAGAATTTGGCAGCGGCCATGCAATGCGTGAGTCGCCAAAAAGTCCTTGCTCCATTCGTAATCGTCGCGCGAGCAAATGACGAACTTGAGCTGATCGCCCGGGCGCAAAAAGCTCAAATTCTCGAGTCGGTTGCGGTGCGCCTCGCGCGAGCCCGGCGTCTTGACGTCGACGACTCGCGCGACGCGCGCATCCACGGCGGCGATGTCCATCGCGCCGCTCGTCTCGAGCGACACCTTGAAACCCCGCTCGCAGAGCCGGCTCAGCAGTGTCAGACAATTCGGCTGTGCGAGCGGCTCGCCGCCGGTCACGCAAACATACTCGGCGCCGAATGAGGCGACTCGGTCGATGATCGCATCGATATCGACCCAATCTCCGGCGTGAAACGCGTATTCGGTATCGCAGTATTGGCAGCGCAACGGACAGCCCGTGAGCCGCACGAAAACCGTCGGATAGCCCGCGGTATCCGCTTCGCCCTGCAGTGAATGAAAAATCTCATTGACGCGCAAGCGGTCATGCCTGGCGGCGCGCCCCGCTGCGGTGGTAGGCGCTACTGCGATCAATGCTTTTCGGCTGCGAGCTTCTCGAGACGCTGCTGCGCCAGGTGCCCGGCGGGCGTGTCCGAGAATTTCGCGACGACCTACGAGAGTACTTTCTTCGCCTGGTCCCAGCGCGCAAGTTCGTAGTCGCAGTAGCCGACCTTGAGCAACGCATCCGGCAACTTGCGCGACTGCGGATACTTGTCGATGAGAGTCTGGAATGCGCTCAGCGACTCGGTGAAGTTCTTGTTCACGTAATAGGCCTCGCCAAGCCAATACTGCGCGTTGTCGGCCAGCGCGCTATCCGGAAACGCGATCAGAAACTGCTGAAACGCGTTCACCGCCTGGTCATATTGGCTGTCCTTGAGCAGCGCGAATGCGGCCTGATAATTGGCGCGATCATTGCCGTCCGGCACCGGCAGCGACGCACCGGCGCCAATGGGCGCCGTGGCACCGGCTGCTGCGCCCGACGCGGGCGCGCCACCCGCCGCCGGGCCGCCACCCGCCGCAGCGCCGCCCGGGGCAGCACCAGCAGCCGCGCCGCCACCTGGGCCGGCGCCAGCGGCCGCGCCGTTCGCCGACGCATCGGCAGTCGAAGCAGCGCCGCGATCGGCAGAGGCCATGCCGGACAGCGCCGCTGCGCCGCCGGGTGCTGCGCGCCCTTCCAGGGCTTTCAAGCGGCGATCGAGATCCGCATACAGATCCTTTTGCTGCTTGCGGCTCGCCGCGAGGTTGTTGCTGACTTGATCGAAGTCATTGTGCAGCGAGCGCACGTCACTGCGGGCAGCCTCGAGTTCATTCGCAAGTTCCAACAAACTCTGATTCGCGACCACGCGCTCGATGCGCACGAGTCGCGTATCGAGATCATTGAGCTTGATCTGCACGGGATCCTTTTCCGGCGGGGTCGCGCAGCCGGCTACTGCGAGCAATCCGCAGCAAATCAAGCAGAGCCGGCAAGCGCGCGTCGTCACGGCAGGTAGACCAATTCGACGCGGCGGTTCTGGGCCCAAGCCGTCTCATCGTCGCCTTCCGCGGCAGGACGTTCCGCGCCGAAGCTCACCGTGGTCAATTGCGATTCGGCCACGCCTTGCAACATCAATGCGCGGCGCACGGCTTGCGCACGGCGTTCGCCCAAGCCGATGTTGTACTCGCGCGTGCCGCGCTCATCGGTATTACCCTCGAGCCGCAGTTTGAGATTCGTATGCGCGGTCAGATTGCGTGCAAAGTTGGCGATCAGGTCCGCGAATTCGGGCTTGATCTCCGCTTTGTCGAAATCGAAATAGACGACTCGCCCCGACAGCGGCCCGTTTGCGCCAGCCGCGCCCATCGCCCCGCTCTCGCCTCCGAGCGGCGTCACGGTCGTCGAGGGCCCCCCCGACTGACCCGAGGTCGCACCGCTCGCCGGCACCTGACTGCCGCTGCTGGGCGGTTGGACGACCGTCGGTTTCTTCGGGCAACCCGCCAGCAGCATGGTGCCGGCGACTAACAAGCTGATCGCAATCATTCGCTTCATGACTTTCTCCATCGTAAATTCTCGACTTAAACCCAAGCCTACCCGAGGTATGCCTGACTTAGAAAGGCCCCCATGCGGGCTCCTGCACTTCGCCCTCGGGCGACACCAAACGCTGCTGCACCCGGCCGTCGCTGCTGACCATTGCGAGCACGCCGCGGCCTTGATCGCGGCTCGCGTAGATGATCACTGCCCCGTTCGGCGCGTAGCTCGGCGACACGTCGAAATGACCCTTGGTGAGAACCTGGACGTCATTGCGACCGTTCAAATCCATCGTCGCGATGCGATAGGCACCGTCCTCTTGAGTCACGAACGTCAGCTGCGACTCGTCCGGCGACAGCCGCGGCCGCGCATTGTAGACGCCTTGAAACGTCAAGCGGCGCGGCTTGCTGCCGGGAGTCAGCGATATTTTATAGATCTGCGGGCCGCCCGAGCGATCGGACGTGAAATAGAGGCTATTTCCATCCTTGGACCATTGCGGTTCGGTGTCGATGGCCGGATCGTCGGTAATGCGAGTCAAGCCTTGTGTCGTCAAATCGAGCACATACACATCCAAATTGCCGTCCCGCGTGGAGAGCGTCAGCGCAAGCCTCTTGCCGTCCGGCGACCACGCCGGCGCCTGATTGACGCCGGCGCGCGCCGAGACGCGGTGCCTTTCGCCCGTCTTCAGGGTCTGCACGTATACCGACGGGAGCTTATCCTCGAATGATACATAGGCCAGGCTTTGGCCGTCCGGCGACCATGCCGGCGACATCAGCGGTTCGTTCGACTCCATGATGATGCGCGGATTATCGCCGTCGGCATCGGCGACGATGAGACGGTAGCGCCTGTTCGGCAGATGCCCGAGCACGGAGATGTAGGCCACGCGCGTCGCGAACGCGCCACGCACACCGATGATCTTTTCAAACACCATGTCGGCGACCTGATGGCTCGCCAAGCGCAGGCCGGCGCGGTTGGCGCTGATTTGGTAGCCGAGCAACCGCTGCCGCGTCAACACGTTGTAGAGTTCGAAGACGATATTGAAGCGGTCGGTCCCTTGCACGATCAACTGCCCCACGACCATGTAATCGCTATTGAGCCTGCGCCAGTCGTCAAAGGCGATCGCCGCGCCGCTATGCGGCTGTTCGAGCATGTCCTTGCGGTCCATGGCGTTGAACCGGCCGCTGCGCGTCAGATCGTCGCTGACGAGATCGGCGACGTCGAACGAGGCCGCGGTCTCTTGCGGCGATGAAAACGGCACGACGGCGATCGGGATCGCCTCGGACTGTCCGCGCGTGATTTCAACGACGAATTCAGCGCGCGCCGCCGAGCAATACGCCAATACGGCGAGGATCTGCAACGCTCTCAGGGGTTTAATCATTGGGCTTGAACTCGAGTACGAACACTCTGTGAAACAGGGATGGGTCCGGCGGATCTGGTAATGGCGAGGCACGATATACCGCATTCTCGATCGATTGGCGAACGGCCGCATCGCCATTGCACTGCGTGACGCGCGCGTTGGTCACTTCACCGCCCGGAATCTGGGTGACTTCGACCCGACAATCGATGCCGGAGCGCGCCGACGGCGGCTTGATCCAGGCGTGCGTAATCCGGTTTTGCAGGCTCAGCCGGTAGCGATCTCCGAGCGGGCCCGCCTCGACCTCGCTGACGTGCTCCTCATCCTGAATCTGGCGACGCAGTTCCGCTTCCCGATCCAATCTGGCGCGTTCATCGGCCGCGCGCTTAGCGTCCGCGGCACGCTTGGCATCGGCGGCCTGCTTGGCCAGCGCGGCTTGCTTGTCCTCCGCGGCCTGCTTGGCTTCGGCCGCCCGTTTTGCCTCGAGGGCCCGCTGCGCGTCGGCCGCTTTGACCGCCTCCGCGGCGCGAGCCGCGTCGTCGGCCGCTTTGGCGGCCTCGACTCGCTTGGCATCGGCGGCTTGCTTGATCACTTCGGCCTTCTGCACTTCGACTGCATGTTCCCGGGCCGCCGTCGCGGCCTGTTCGGCCGCCTGCGCATCGGCGGCGGCCTTGGCTTGGGCGGCGGCTCTTGCCGCGGCCTCCTCTTGCGCCCGTGCGGCCGCATGCAGAATTTGCGAGTCGACGACGGTGGCGCTCACGGGCAGGGGTTGCAAATTCGAGGGGTAATGTGTGAACGAGAATTGCGCAGAGAAAACCAGCGCCGCGATCATCAATCCGTGCAGCACCATCGAGAACAGCACCGACGTGGAATATTCGCGCAAAAAGTCCGGCATCTACTGCGCCCCCGCGGCCGCTCCGTCATCGGCCCGCGGCACCGGGTTCTTGATCTTCTCGGGATCCGTCAAGAACCCGAGCTTCGCGGCACCGGCCCGCTGCAACAGCACCATCGCGTGTATGACCATTCCATAAGGCACGGTGGTATCGGCTTTTACGAGTATCGGCGTCTGCGGGTCGCGATGTAACACGGCCGTCGTGCGGCTGCTGACGGTCGTCTCGGACACCGGTTGGTCGGGATTGTGGCCGATGTTCACGTAGAGGCGCCCGTGCGCGTCGATCGTCAGCACCAGCGGCTCATGCTTGTTGAGAAAGCTGGGATCGAGCGGCTTTGCGGCCGCCGTCGGCAGATCGACCTTCACCCCCTCCTTGAGCAAGGGGGCCGTGATCATGAAAATGATCAGCAGCACCAACATCACGTCGATATAGGGCACGACGTTGATTTCGGCCATGAGCTTGCGACGGCGGCCGCGCACCGGTATGCCCCTCACGCCTGAGCGCCACGGGTCGGCCCATAGCGCTGCAAAATGGTCGCGAACTCTTCCATGAAGGTGTCGAAGCGCAGCTCGAGGCGGCTGACCTGATCGCCGAAGCGGTTGTAGGCGACGACAGCGGGAATCGCGGCGAACAGCCCCATCGCGGTGGCGATCAAGGCCTCGGAGATTCCCGGCGCAACCGCAGCCAGGGTCGCCTGCTGGGCATTACCGAGGTTGTGGAACGCGCTCATGATGCCCCAGACCGTGCCGAACAAGCCCACGTAGGGGCTCGTCGAGCCGACCGTCGCGAGCAGCGCGAGATTCTTCTCGAGACGATCCAGTTCGCGCAGCTGCGCGACTCGCATCGCGCGCTGAGCGCCCTCCAGCAGTTGCTCGGACGGACTGGCGAGCTGCCGCAGGCGGCTGAATTCGCCGAACCCGGACTCGAATATGCTCTGCAAACCCGTGCCTTCGCGGCCCTTGGTTTCGATGCTGCGGTAAAGCGCGCCCAAGTCGCCGCCGGACCAAAAGGCGGTCTCGAACTTCTCGGCCTGGCGTCGGGATTTGGAGATGATCCGGCTCTTCGCGAAGATGATCGCCCAAGATGCCACCGATGCGATGACCAACAGCACTATCACGGCCTGTACGACGGGACTCGCATCGAGCACCAACTCCACGACCGAAAAATCATTGCCCATCGCGCCACTCCGTAAATAGATCTCGAGGGATGGCACGCGGCTTCAAACTATCCGAATCGAGACAGGCCACGCGCGTGCTGGCATCGATCAACTGCACGTCTCCGCGCCATATCGTTTGCTTGAAATTGATTGTCGCACCCCCGAGGCGCTGCAACTCCGCCGTGACGGTAATTTCATCATCCAGGACCGCCGGCTGGAGAAAATCGACGTTGACGCTCGCGATCGCAAACTGTAAGCGCCGCTGCTCACGCAGCTGTTGCTGGCGGATCCCCAGATGGCGCAGCCATTCGGTGCGGCAGCGCTCCATGAATTTCAAGTAATTCGCGTAATAGACGACCCCGCCGGCATCCGTATCCTCCCAGTAGACGCGGTAGGTGCAGGAAAAGTTCGGCGGCGATCCAATCATTTTCCGCTTCCGCCTTGCTCGTTCTTGAACAGCGATAGGTTCAGCTCCGCGTCGGCAAGGGGTTCGCGCGACGGCGGCGACAGCCCGAAGTGCAGATAGGCACTGCGAGTGGCGACGCGGCCGCGCGCGGTGCGCATCAAAAAGCCCTGCTGAATCAGGAACGGCTCGATCACATCCTCGATCGTGCCCCGCTCCTCGCTCATCGCCGCAGCCAAGCTGTCGACGCCGACCGGCCCACCGTCGAACTTTTCGATGACCGTCAGCAACAGCTTGCGATCGAGCGTGTCGAAGCCTTGCGGGTCGACCTCCAGCATGTTCAGCGCGGCTATCGCAACCTCGGCGCTGATCAGACCGGCCGCCTTGACCTCGGCATAATCGCGTACCCGGCGCAACAGGCGGTTGGCGATGCGCGGCGTGCCGCGCGAGCGCTCCGCGATCCGCTCCGCGCCGTCCGCTTGCAAATGCAGTTTCAGTATCGAAGCGCTGCGAGTCACGATGCTGCGGAGTTCCTCGGTCGAATAGAACTCGAGTCTCTGCACGATTCCGAACCGATCGCGCAATGGCGAAGTCAACAGCCCCGCGCGGGTCGTCGCCCCGACCAGCGTGAACGGCGGCAGGTCGAGCTTGATCGAACGCGCTCCGGGTCCCTCGCCGATCATCAAATCGAGCTGAAAATCCTCCATCGCCGGATACAGCACTTCCTCGACGACCGGGCTCAAGCGGTGGATTTCGTCGACGAACAAGACGTCCCGCGGCTCCAAGTTGGTCAGCAAAGCGGCCAGGTCGCCGGGGCGCTCGAGGACCGGACCCGAGGTTTGGCGCAGGTTCACCTTGAGTTCATTGGCGATGATGTGTGCGAGCGTCGTCTTGCCGAGGCCGGGCGGCCCGAAAATGAGCACATGATCGAGCGCCTCGCCGCGATTTCGGGCCGCTTGAATGAAGATGTCCATTTGGGTCTTGACGTTGGGCTGGCCGATGTAATCGGCGAGCGTCTTCGGCCGCACGGCACGGTCGACGACCTCGTCGTCTCGCCCGCCGCTACGCGCCGCAATGATACGATCCGGTTCGATACCCATCGATTCAACCCTTCCCGGCGGTTTTCAGAGCGCGCCGGATCAATTCCGTGGTCGACAGACCCGGCTCGTCGGCCGCCTTCAGAAGCCGCATGACTTCCGGCGGCTTGTAACCGAGCGCAACCAGCGCGGCATAGGCCTCGCTCTGCGGCGATGCCGGCGCCGCAAATGCGGGCGCGCTGTCGGCCCCTGAGGCCGACATGGTCAGCTTCTTGACGCTGTCGCGCATTTCGATGATCACGCGCTCAGCCGTCTTGCGGCCGATGCCGGGGATGCGTGTCAGCATAGCGACGTCCTCTGCCTCGATCGTGCGCAGGAAATCCTCGACGCTCGCACCCGATAAGATGCCGAGCGCGATCTTCGGGCCGACGCCGGAAACCTTGAGCAGCCCGCGAAACAATCGGCGTTCGCCCTCGGTGCCGAACCCGAACAGAATGTGGGCGTCTTCTCTGACGACCAAGTGCGTGAACAGCGCGACCCCCTCGCCCGCGGCCGGCAAGCCATAGAACGTCGACATCGGCGCCTCGAGCTCGTAGCCGACACCGTTGACGTCGATCAACAAAAAGGGAGGATTCTTGGCTGCCAGTCGCCCCTTCAAGAATCCGATCATCGGCGCTGCGCCCCGCGTATCGCGGCCGCGCGCACGCGCGCGCGCAGCGCGTGGCAGACCGCCGTCGCGAGCGCATCGGCGGCATCCGCCGCGACCGGTCCTTCGAGTTTCAAAATGTTCTTCATCATCAGCTGCACTTGCGCCTTTTCTGCACTGCCCGACCCGACCACGGCCAGTTTGATCTGTCGCGGGGCGTACTCGAAAATTTCGGCCTTGGAATCCGCCGTTCCGCAAATCGCCGCGCCGCGCGCCTGACCGAGCTTCAGCGCGCTGTCGGCATTGCGATTCATGAAAACCCGCTCGATCGCGATTTCCTGCGGCTGATAATCCGAGACGATGGTTTGCACGCACCGGAAAATCTCGCACAAGCGCGAGGCGAAATCACCGCTCGCCGTGCGGATCACGCCGCTCGCCACATAGCTCAATCTCGGTCCGATCGCGTCCAAGACACCAAAGCCCGTGCGCTGCGACCCCGGATCGATGCCCAGCACCCGCACTCTAATGACTGCCATCCCGGGTATGATACCGGCAATGGCTGCCTAAACCCACCCAAGCCGACGGCGCGATCATCGTGGAAACCACCCCTACAAGCCGCGTTGGCCCCAGCGAACCGGTGTTCGCCGCGCTCGCCGCCGTGAACGCACTCGATCTGCCGCCGGAAGCGCAAGCCTTGCGCGAAGCGGCCATCGAAGTCGCCGAGATCGTCCGCAGCCTCGACGCCGACGACGCGGTCGTGGTCGCCGCAATGCTGCGCCCCCTGCTCGAGGCAAAGCTCATTGATCGGGAGAGCGCCGAAAAGCGCTTCGGCAGCGAACCCAGCCGGCTCGCTCGCGAATTGATTCAATTGGGTCAGTTCGGCCTGCCACCCGATTGGACGCCGGAGCTCGGACTCGAATCGGGCCAATCCGAGGCGTTGCGCAAGATGCTGCTCGCGGTCGTCGGCGACGTGCGCTTGGTCGTGGTCCGGCTCGCCGAGCAATTGCAGAAAATGCGCTCGGCGAAGCGCTGCAGCGAATCGCTGCAGCGAAAATACGCGATCGAGAGCCGCGAGGTCTATGCGCCGCTCGCGAATCGGCTCGGCGTCTGGCAAGTCAAATGGGAACTCGAGGATCTTGCCTTTCGGTATCTGCAGCCGCTCGAATACAAACGAATCGCGGCGGCTCTCAAGACGCGCCGCTCGGAGCGTGAGCATTACATCGAGGACCTGAAGACGCTGCTCCAAGGCGAGCTCAAAGCCGCCGGCATCGAGGCGAGAATCGAAGGAAGACCAAAGCATATTTTCAGCATCTGGCGAAAGATGCAGGCCAAACACCTGGCGTTCGATCAGCTCATGGACATTCGCGCGGCGCGTGTGCTCGTGAACAGCGTCGCCGAATGCTATGCGGCCCTCGGCATCGTGCATTCGCTATGGCAATTCATACCCGGCGAATTCGACGACTACATCGCGACACCGAAGGACAATCTCTATCGGTCCATACACACGGCGGTCATCGGGCCGGGCGACGAGCCGGTCGAGATTCAAATCCGCACGCATGAGATGCACGCCAATGCCGAACGCGGCGTGGCCGCGCATTGGCGCTATAAGGAAGGCGGGCGCGGCGACCAAGCCTACGAGCGGAAAATCAATCAATTGCGTAGCCTGCTCGCGCCCACCGAGGGCGGCGAGACGGAAAGCGATTTTCTCGATCGGGTGCGCGTCGACCTGTTCCAGGACCGGATCTACGTTTTGTCTCCGCGCGGGGAGATCGTCGACGTTCCTGTCGGCGGCACTCCGCTCGATTTTGCGTACCAGGTGCATACGGATCTCGGCCACCGCACGCGCGGCGCCAAAGTCAACGGCCGCATGGTGCCGCTCGATTATCGATTGAAGAACAGCGATACGGTCGAAATCATCGCCGGCAAGACGCTGCAGCCGTCGCGCGACTGGTTATCGCCGCAATCGGGCTATCTTGCGAGTCCGCGCCACCGCAACAAAGTGCGCGCGTGGTTTCGCAAGCAAAACGAGTCCATGAACAAGGCCGAAGGCCGGGCAATGTTCGATCGCGAATTGCAGCGCCTCGGCGTGGGCACGGTGCCGATTCCGGAGCTGCTCGGGGAACTCAAGCTGCCGAGCACGGAAGCCTTGCACGAAGCGCTGGGCTTGGGCGATATCAGCGCCGCGCAGGTCGCCGGCGCAATTCAGCGCCTGCTGCATGCACGCGAGGAGCGCCCGGAGCCCGCGCCGCGACCGCGCCCCGGCGCGCATACCGAGCCGCAAATCGAGGTCCAGGGAATCGGCGATCTGCTCTCGACCTATGCGCGCTGCTGCAAGCCGGTGCCCCCCGAGCCCATCGTCGGCTACATCACGGTCGGCCGCGGCGTCAGCATCCACTCGCAATCTTGCGCGAATCTCGCCCGACTCCGTGCCAAAGCGCCGGAGCGGGTGCTCGCCGTCGGCTGGGGCAAGGTCGGCAATGGAGAATTCCCGGTGGACATCGAGGTCCAGGCATTCGACCGCCGTGGCTTGGTACGCGACGTCAGCGCGGCGCTCGCGGACGAAAAGATCAGCATTCAAGGCATGACGACCGGCACGGACAAACGCGACAATATCGCGCGCATGCTGATCGGCATCTCGATCACCGGCCTACCGCAGCTTTCCAAGGTGCTCGCCCGCATCGCGCAGCTACCGAACATCATCAGCGCCAGGCGCAAGAAATAGCCTCGCCGCGCGGCATCGGACCGGCCGCCCGCCCCTCGGCTACGCACGGCCTCATCGGCGCAGACGCAACAAGCATCGGCGCGAGCCGCTTGCAAAACGTTCGGGTTTAGCGGCACCCTCATGCGATGAATCGTTTGAACTTCCAGGTCGAAGCCGTCGCCGAGGGGTCGCGCGCGCGCGCCGCGCGACTCATGACCGCCCACAACGAGGTGCTTACCCCGACCTTCATGCCCGTGGGAACCCATGCCGCCGTGCGTTCGCAGCGCCGCGAGGACTTGCTCGCGAGCGGTGTTCAGGTGCTGCTCGCGAATACCTACCATCTGATGCTGCGGCCGGGTGTCGACATTTTCGAGAAATTCGGCGGCATTCATGCGTTCATGAACTGGCCGCGCTCGGTGCTCACGGATTCCGGCGGGTACCAGATCTTCTCGCTGCCGGGAAGCCGCACGATCGGCGAGGAAGGCGCCGAATTCAAGAGCTACGTCGATAACACCGTGATCAGGCTCAGTCCCGAGATCAGCATCGCGATGCAGAAATCGATCGGCGCCGACATCATGATGGTCCTGGACCAATGCGTGCCCTCGACCGTCGAGCACGCGGTCGCGCGGGCCGCGATGGACTTGACGCATCGCTGGGCATACCGAAGTCTCGCCGCGCGCGGCGATTCGCGCCAGGCCCTGTTCGGCATCGTTCAAGGCGCCAGTTATGCCGATCTTCGCGCGATAAGCGCCAAGGTCGTCACCGAGCTGCCGTTCGACGGTTTCGCGATCGGCGGCCTCGCGGTCGGCGAAAGCGCCGCTCAGCGCGAAGATTGCACGGCGACGGTCACGGAACACTTGCCGCCCAACCGGCCGCGCTATCTGATGGGCGTCGGAACGACGCGCGACTTGCTCGAAGCCGTGCATCGCGGCGTCGACATGTTCGATTGCATATTGCCGACGGCACTCGCAAAGCAGGGCGTCGCCTTTACCAGTCTCGGGCGACGCGATCTGAGGCGCGCCGCATATCGCGGCGTCGAGGCAGCCATCGACCCCGCTTGCGCCTGCTACACCTGCTGCACGTACTCGATCGCTTATTTGTGGCATCTGCGGCGCGTGCACGAGACGCAAGCGTGGCAATTGCTCGGGCTCCACAACATCCATTTCTACATGCAACTGATGCGCACGATGCGCGAGCAGATCGTCGCCGGCAAGTGGCTCGGCTTCTACCATGCGCAGCGCGACTTGCTGGATGCACGCGACAGCTACGGACCGGTCTCGACCCGCATCACCCGAGCGCAGCGGCGCAGCCTCGCGTCTCAACGCGGCCGCTATGAGGTACTGTTGCAGGGCGGGGTCGGCCATATTCGCGACACGATCTCCGGCGAGCTCATGCACTCGGTCAACGATCCCGCGGAGGAAGCTCACTCGCTCTACGTGCAGCAGTCGCGCGTGACGCAGCGGCTACGGGGCGCTGAGCAGGGACCACTGGTGATCTGGGACGTCGGCCTCGGTGCGGCTGCGAACGCCATGGCGACGATCCTCGCCGTCGAGCGCATGTTGCCCGCGGAAAGGGCGCGCGGGCTGCGCTTGGTCAGTTTCGAGAATGATCTCGATTCACTGATACTGGCGCTCGCACACACGAAGTGGTTCAAGCATCTGCAGCATGCGGCGCCCCGCCAGCTGCTCGCCGAGCATCAGTGGCGCAGCGACAAAGCCGACCTCGATTGGGCATTGTTGGCGGGCGACTATACGGTGCGTAAATTCGAGGCTCCTCGCCCGGATATCATTTTCTTCGATCCGTTCTCGTTCAAAACCGACAGCGCTCTGTGGTCCTTGGCCGCGTTTCGCGAATTGGCGAACGTGTGCGCGGACAAGGCGACCGAATTGTTCACCTACAGCTATTCGACGAGCGTGCGTGCTGCGATGCTGGCGGCCGGCTTCTACGTCGCAAAGGGACGGCCTACGGGTCCCAAGGCGGAAACCACGATCGCCTTGTCGCCTTTGGCCGCAATCGCGGACCACGATCACGAACTGTTGGGCAGCGAGTGGCTCGGCAAATGGCGGCGCAGCGACGCTCGGGCGCCCTTCGGCGCGGTTGCCGGGGACAGCTCATGGCAAGAGGCGATCAGCGTGCACCCGCAATTCCGCGATCCTGGCCGGTGAGCAACCCGGCTGCCCGCCGCCCAATTGACTGGTGCAATGCTCTATCCATAATACCGCGCACATCGAGCGACCCTTAAGCCAACGAGTCAAACCCTCATGCAAAAATCCTTTAATTTCCTGCGGACGGCCGCGATCGCGGCTGCGCTGGCGGTGGCCGCGTTCAATCCCTGGTCCTGCCCGAGCGCCGCGGCGGCCGCACCGATCGTGAAAACCGCTGCGCCCGGCTATTACCACATGATGCTCGGCGATTTCGAGGTGACCGCACTATCGGATGGGACCTTCGCCATGCCGGTCCTCGACCTGTTGATCAACACGACGCCGGAGCACGTGAAGCAAGCGCTGGCGAAGGCCTATCTGACGAATCCGGTGGAAGCTTCCGTCAACGCATTCTTGATCAACACGGGCAGCAAGCTGATCCTCATCGACACCGGCGCCGGCAAACTGTTCGAGCCGACCTTGGGAAATGTCGTCGCGAACTTGAAGGCGTCGGGTTACCAGCCCGAGCAGGTCGACGAAATCTACATTTCCCACATGCATGCGGATCACATCGGCGGCTTGATGAGCGGCGATAAGCTCACCTTTCCCAATGCAATCCTGCGTGCCGACAAGAGCGACGCCGATTACTGGCTCAGCCAGCAGAACTTGGATCAGGCGCCCGCGGACGCCAAGAGTTCTTTCCAGAACGCGATGGCCTCCGTGAATCCGTATGCGAAGGCCGGCCATTTCAAGCCCTTCGACGGCGATGGCGAACTCGTGCCCGGCATACGGTCGGTCGCGACGCACGGCCACACGGCCGGCCATAGTTGTTATTTGATCGAGAGCAAGGGACAGAAGCTCATCGTGTTGGGGGATTTGATCCACGTCGCCGCGGTGCAATTCGCGGATCCCTCGATCTCGATGAAGTACGACAGCGACCCGAAGGCCGCCATCGCCGCGCGCGAGGCGATCTTTGCGGACGCCGCCGAACATGGAATCCTGCTGGCCGGCGCGCATCTGTCGTTCCCGGGCCTGGGACATCTGCGCGCGCAGGGCAAGGGCTACGCCTGGATTCCCGTCAATTACACCGTCGTACGCTGACCGCGCTAGCGATTGATCGCGTCGATGGCGCGCTTGTCGACCGCGAGCGCCGCTTCGTGAATTGCCTCGGACAGCGTTGGATGCGCATGGATCGTCCGCTGCAGATCTTCCGTGCTCGCCGAATATTCCATCGCGAGCACCGCCTCGGCGATCAGCTCGCCCGCCATCGGTCCGATGATGTGAATACCGAGGATTTCATCGTCATCCGCCGCTGAGACGATCTTCGCCATGCCCTGTGCCGCTTCCATCGCGCGCGCGCGACCGCTGGCCGCGAACGGGAAACTTCCGACTTTGTAGGGACGGCCGCTGGCCTTGACCTGCTCTTCGGTCTGACCGACCCAGGCAATCTCGGGGGCCGTGTAGATTACCGACGGGATGACCTTGTAGTTGACCTCGGCGAAACGCCCGGCAATCAAATCCGCGACCATGACGCCCTCCTCCTTGCCCTTGTGGGCAAGCATCGGACCGCGCACGACGTCCCCGACCGCCCAGACATGCGGCGCGGCCGTGCGGCAATGTTCGTCGACCTGAATAAAGCCGCGAGAATCGATCTCGACGCCGGTATCCGCACCGAGCAGCCCTTCGGTAAACGGCCTGCGCCCCACGGCGACGACGAGCTTGTCGACCTGCAGAGATTGCTCGCCTTGCGCATTGCTGTACTGAACGTTGACAGCCGCGCCATCGACGACCGCGCTCAAGACTTTCGCTCCCAGTTTGATATCGAGACCCAACTTCTTGAAATGACGTTGCGCTTCCTTGGCGATCGCCTGGTCGGCGATCGGCAAGAATTGATCCATGGCCTCGAGAACCGTCACTTCGCTGCCCAAGCGGCGCCAGACGCTGCCGAGCTCCAGACCGATGACCCCGGCGCCGATCACACCGAGACGTTTTGGCACGGCATCAAATTCCAGTGCATTCCACGAATCGACGATGTACTTGCCATCATGCGGCACGGTCTTGAGCGCGATCGGCACCGAACCCGAGGCGAGAACGACGTCCTTGGCGATCAGTAAGGACTTGGTGCCGTCAGGAGCGGTCACTTCGACTTGATTGCCCGGCAGCAGGCGCCCGTGACCCTGCAATCCAAACACACCGTTGCTCTTGAACAAAGCAAGAATTCCGGAGGTCATCGCCTTGACGATGGAAGCGCGGCGCTTCTGCATCGCGGCGAGATCGAGCTTGATCTCGCCGAGCTGGATGCCATGAACCGAAAACTCGTGCTTGGCGCGCTCAAACAGCTCGGAGGACTCGAGCAGCGCCTTCGATGGGATACAACCCGCGTTCAAACAGGTTCCTCCAAAGGCATAGTTTCCGTCGGAATTCCGCCACTCGTCGACACAGGCGACTTTGAGTTTGTTTTGCGCCGCGCGTATTGCGGCGGGATAGCCGGCGGGTCCGCCGCCGATCACCACGACGTCATATTGATTGCTCATATGCCTAATACCATGCGGGCCGGATCCTCGAGGCCTTGCTTGACGGTCACGAGGAACTGAACCGCCTCACGGCCGTCGATGATCCGATGATCGTAGGTCAGCGCGATATACATCATTGGCCGCACCACGACCTGGCCGTCCACGACCACGGGGCGGTCTTGGATTTTGTGCATGCCCAAAATCGCACTTTGCGGCGAATTGACGATCGGCGTCGACAACAGCGATCCGAACACGCCCCCGTTGGTGATCGTGAACGTGCCTCCGGTCAGCTCTTCGATCGTGATCGAGCCGGCGCGAGCACGCGATGCGAACGCCGCGATCGATTTCTCGATGTCGGCAAAACCGAGCTGATCCGCGTCCCGCAGCACCGGTACGATCAATCCGCGATCGGTCGATACCGCGACGCCCACGTCGTAGTACTCGTGATAAACGATCTCGTTGCCCTCGACCGAGGCATTCACCGATGGGAATTTCTTGAGCGCCTCGACGCAGGCCTTGGTAAAGAACGACATGAAGCCGAGCTTCACGCCATATTGCTTCTCGAATTGGTCCTTATAGCGGGCGCGCAGTTCATTGACGGCCTTCAAATCGACTTCGTTGAACGACGTCAACAGCGCCTGCGTCGCTTGTGCCTGGACCATGCGCTCGGCGATGCGTGCGCGCAAACGCGTCATCGGCACACGCTGATCCGCACGCGCGCCACGCGCAACCGGCGCCGGTGCGGGCGCTCGCGCAGGTGCAGGTGGTGCAGGTGGTGCAGGCGCTCGCGCAGGCGCGGGTGCCGCTGCGGACGCCACCGGCGCGGCCGAATTCGCCGCGGGTACCGCGTCTTTCGCAGCGAGGTAATTGACGACATCGGACTTCGAGACCCGGCCGTCGCGCCCCGAGCCGGCAACGGCCGCGCGGTCGACTTTGTTTTCCTCAACGACGCGCTTCGCCGCCGGGCTGAGTTTTCCAGCCGCGGCAAGTTCAGGTTTCGCCGCCGGTTCGGACCTCGCTGCAGCCGCCGATTTCGCGGCGGCTTCGGGCTTCGCCGCCGTGCCGGCCGCCACCGGCGCCGTCGCGCCGGCCTCGATGACCGCAAGGAGCTGGCCGCTGGTCACGGTCGCGCCATTGCCGAGTTTGATCTCCCGCAGAATTCCCGCAACCGGCGCCGGCACCTCGAGCACGACCTTGTCGGTCTCGAGATCGACCAAATTCTCATCGCGGGCAACCGCGTCGCCCGGCTGTTTATGCCAAGAAACGAGCGTGGCATCAGCCACCGATTCCGGTAGCTGAGGAACGTGAACTTCAACACTCATGAACCTGTCCTAGTTTGAGCCGGTGGACGGATCGTCTGCCGCGATGTCTCTTCCGGCGGAATGCCCTGCAGCGCCGCGCTGACGAGATTTTTCTGCTGCTGTTCGTGCAGTACCGAGATGCCGGTTGCCGGCGCGGCGGCGCCGGCACGGCCTGCGTACAGCAGTTCGTGTTTATGACTCAGCTTGGCCTGCAAGCGGTGCCTGATCTGGTACCAGCCACCTTGATTTTGCGGCTCTTCCTGGCACCAGACGATCTCACGCGCGTTGGCGTATTTGCGCACGATCGCCTCATAGTCGTCCGAAGGAAACGGATAGAGCTGCTCGACGCGCACGATCGCCACGGTATCGACCCGCGCTTCGCGCCGGGCCTTCAACAGATCGAAGTAAACCTTGCCGCTGCACAACACCACGCGCGTCACGGCGGAAGGCTTGATGTCGTCGATCTCGTCGATGAGGTTGCGAAAGCCGCCGCCGGCGAGATCCTCCAACGCGGACACCGACATCGGATGGCGCAACTGGCTCTTCGGCGTCATGACGATCAGCGGTTTACGCAGCGCACGCACCATTTGCCGCCGCAGCATGTGAAACATCTGCGCGGGCGTCGAGGGTACGCAGACCTGCATGTTGTACTCGGCGCACAACTGCAGGAACCGCTCCAGGCGGGCCGATGAATGTTCCGGTCCCTGGCCTTCGTATCCGTGCGGTAGGAACAGCGTCAGACCCGATAGCCGGCCCCATTTGGCCTCGCCGGAACTGATGAATTGATCGATGATCACCTGCGCACCGTTGCAAAAGTCGCCGAACTGGCCCTCCCAGATCGTCAGGCAATGCGGCTCGGTGCTCGAAAACCCGTATTCGAAACCCATGACGGCCTCTTCCGACAACACCGAGTCCGTGACCGTGAACCTCGGTTGATTGGCCGCAATGTGCTGCAACGGCACGAACGCGCGGCCGGTGGCCTGGTCATGGAGCACCGCGTGGCGATGGAAAAACGTTCCGCGGCCGCTGTCCTGGCCCGTGAGCCGTACGGGATAGCCGTCTTGCACCAGACTCGCATACGCGAGGTTTTCGGCGCAGCCCCAATCGAGTTCGAGGTCTCCGGCAACCATCTTTTCGCGTGCCTGCATGATCGCGAGCACCCGCGGATGCAATTTCCAATCCGCCGGATAGGTCGTGATGGCCTTGCCGAGCGCGCGCAAACGCGGCATGTCGATGCCGGTCTTCACCGGCTCCGCCCAATCCGCGCCCAAATACTCGCTCCAATCGACCGTATACTTATTGCCGATGAGCCCGAGCGCGGCGCGGGCCTGAGGTTTGCCCTCGTCGAGACCGTTGCGGTATTGCTCGATCATCGCGGCGGCCTCTGCGCCCGTCAGCACGCCTTCGGCCTGCAATTTCTCGGCGTACATCTGCCGAACCGTCGGTTTCTTGCGAATGACCCGGTACATCAGCGGCTGGGTCGCGGCCGGCTCATCCGCTTCGTTATGGCCATGCCTGCGATAGCAAACCAAATCGATGACGACGTCCTTGTGGAATTTCATGCGATAATCGAGCGCGAATCGCGTCACGAAGCACACCGCCTCCGGATCGTCCGCGTTCACGTGAAAAATGGGCGCTTCGATCATCTTGGCCACATCGGAGCAGTACAGCGTGGAGCGCGCATCGCGCGGCTCACTGGTCGTGAAGCCCACCTGATTGTTGATAATCACATGGATCGAGCCGCCCGTGTAAAAGCCGCGCGCCTGCGAGAGCTGCAGCGTCTCCATGACGACACCCTGGCCCGCGAAGGCCGCATCGCCGTGGATCTGCACGGGGAGAATCCGCTTGCCTTGCACATCGCCGCGGCGCTCCTGGCGGGCTCTGGCGGAACCCTCGACGACCGCGTTGACGACCTCCAAATGCGAGGGATTGAACGCCAGCGCAACGTGCACGTTACCGGACGGCGTCTTCAAGTCGGACGAGAATCCCTTGTGATATTTGACGTCGCCCGATCCGCGCAGTTTGGCGAGATCGTATTGTCCCTCAAATTCGCTGAACAAATCCTTCGGCGACTTACCGAGCAGATTGACGAGCACGTTGAGGCGTCCGCGGTGAGCCATGCCGATGATCGCCTCTTCCACACCGACCTTGCCGCCTTGCTGGACGAGATCGTCGAGCAATGCGATCAAACTGTCGCCGCCCTCGAGCGAAAAGCGCTTCTGGCCGACGTACTTCGTGTGCAAATAGCGCTCCAAACCTTCCGCGGCCGTCACCTGCCACAAGATATTTTTCTTCTCCTCGACGCTGAAACGCCAGCGCGTGCGCGCCGATTGAAAATTATCCTGCAGCCACAGACGCTCGACGGTGTCCGATACATGCGCGAACTCGGCGCCGATCGTATCGGTATAGACGAAGCGCAGAACCTCGAGGATCTCGCGCAGCGTCGCACGCTTCGCGAAATCTTCGGTGCGGCTTCCGGTGAAGAACTCGGTGTCGAGGTCGGCGTCGGATAGCCCGAAGTACGCGAGTTCGAGCACATAGGGCCGCGACGGAACCTGCAGCCCCAGGGGATCGAGCTTGGCGATCAAATGGCCGCGGTTCGCGTAGACCTGGATGAGTCGCGACACGGCGCCCTGCTTGGCACCGGCCAAAGCCGACGACGCCGTCGAGGGCGCAGCGGCAGCGGGCGGCTGCCGGGCTCGATCCAAGAGGCGTTCGCGGATCGGACCGTGCGCAAGCTCGCCCTGGGCACCCGCATGCAGCCGCTCGAAATACTCGCGCCAAACGGGATCCACCGAATTGGGGTCTTGCAGGTACCGGTCGTACAGATCTTCGATGTAGGCCGCATTCCCGCCCGAGAGCGCCGAAGCGGCAAATTGATCGGCAAGTGATTGGCTCATGAACACATCGTAAACTGGAAAAACATAAGTAACATCAATGCGATAAGAAGTGTGATCGGCATCGCGGAAAGGTTCCGTAGTTTAGCCGAAGGCGACACAATATGGAATGTAAGGCCGGCGCCGGGAATCAGAAGGGCAAGGATTGTCCGGGGGCTTGGAACAGCCAGAATTCGTATCCGATCAGGCAAAGGTAGGCGATCAAGATGCCATAGAGCGCAAATTCGACGCGTACCAAACGCATGAACCGATAGCGCGCGAGGCAAACCATCAAGACGACGCTGACGCCCGTCATCGCCATCTTCAGCGAGAGAAACATCGTCGTGTCGCCGCCCACGAGCAGCGCCATCAGCGGATTGGCTTCCCGCGCGCCGCCCTCGAGCAGCGCGAGCGTCAAACACGCATCGCAGACACTCAGCAGCAAAATGCTGATGGCGACCGCCAATAGATGCGACGCGTGCCAATCGACCGAGTGGTAGCGGGAATCGTCTAGGCGCCGCGGCGGGCGGCGGCGGCGCGGATTAAAGCTGCCATAGAACACCGACCACCAAACCCGCCGGCGCCGGTCCCGCTCCTCGCGCCGATCGCCGAGTATGCCGGGCCCCGCCTTAGGCAGACCCCGCAGCTGGTGCGCGACCCAATCGTTCAACTCATTCTTGGACGCCATGAAGCTCTTCATTGCATGTCGGGATTGCCAGACACTATTGCGACAGTCGGCCCCGTCGGGCAAGCGCAATTCGTCATAATGTGGCGCTTCGGCACATAATATTTCTAGCCGCTTTCGGGCTCTCGCGTGCTCTTGCGCAGGCTCTCCCAACTGGCATCGGCGATCCAGCCGCCGTCAACCGGCAGACTGACCCCATTGATGAACCCGCTTTTGCTGCTGTCGATCAGAAATGCAATCGCGGCAGCGACGTCGTCAGGACTCGCAAATCGTGCCATCGGCACGCGACCGACGATGTCCGCGTCGCAGTAAGCGCCACTGCCTTGATCCGCGATATCCATTTCGGTCTTTATCCAGCCGGGACAGACCGCGTTGACGCGCACGCCGCGGCCGCCCCACTCGGCCGCGAGCGTCTGCGTGAGGCCGATGAGCCCGTGCTTCGACGCGTTGTAGGCGCTGCGGTTGCTGATGCCCGCGAGTCCGGCAACCGAAGCGACGTTGACGATGCTGCCGTGCCGACGCTGCAGCATTTGTGCGCCGAGATATTTGCACAATAAAAACGGCCCGAACAAGTTGACGTCGACGACATGCCGCCACTGCGCGGCCGTCGTATGTTCTGCCGGCGCGATCAAGCTGACACCGGCATTGTTGACCAAGGCATCGAGCCCGCCGTAGTCCCGCAGCAGCAGCGCGGCGAGTTGCTGCACGAACGGTTCCGAGGTGACGTCCCCGGACAAGCCGACGACTTGGGCGCCCGCACCGCGAAGTTGCGCAAGCTGTGCATCGAGGGGTCGCAGGTCGACCAATACGACGCGATAATCGAGGCGCGCGAGCGTCTCGGCGGCCTTGAGTCCAAGGCCTTGCGCGGCGCCGGTCACGAGTACGGTCTTCATGGGAATGCGATGCGGCCGCGCTAAGCGACCGAATCCCGCTTGAGCGCTTGACACATGCAGTGCACCGCGCCGCCGCCGTGGCCGATCATCGAGACATCCGGATCGTAAACCACGAGTCCCTCGGCCCGGCACGCCGCAATGAGGTTTTTGCTCGAGGCCGGCACGAGTACCCGCTCGCCGCCCAGGGATACGACGTTGGTGCCCATTTGCATCGCATCGCTATAGGGAATGGGAATCACGCGAATGCGCTTCGAGCGCAGCCACTCGACGAGTTCCGGCTCGACGGCCTCGACGCAGACCACCGCCAAACCGTCGGCGACCATGCCCATCTGCACGTCCAAATGCAGGAAGTGCGAGTCGAACGCATAGGTGTGGAATTCCCAACCCTCGGCCTCGAACCAGGATTGCAATTGCCGCACGGCCGGTTCGATCGAGCGCTCGCCGGAATAGCCACAGGCCGCGACTCCGGGCTGCAAGACCATGAAATCGCCGCCCTCGACATTGCCGGCCGTGACCAGATCGTAGATCGGAATACCCGCATCGAGGAAAAATCGCAGGCACGCCGCATATTCGCCGCGGCGGTAAGGTTTTTCCAGTTGCATGATCACCGCCCCCCAGGGGGTCATGACGCTGCTGTCTCGCGCGAAGATCTGATAAGGCAGGCCCGGCGCCGGCGGCAGGATATGAACGGCGACCCCCGCCTGCGCATATGCATCGAGCATTTCGCCGTACTGTTTGCGTGCCACGTCGTAATCGAACCGCAAGCCGATTCGCTCGGCGCGCTGCGCGACCGCATTGCCGGCCTGCCAGGTAAAATGATCGATGGGACCCAAGAGCACGTCGCGCAGAATGCCGTATTCGCTGTCGACTCCCCAGCGCTCGGTGCGCGCGGTACCGCCGCCTTCGAGTCTGACGCGTAACTGCATCGTCATATCCCCTCGCTGGCGACCGCGACCACGGCTTGCAGCAACACGTCGGCTCCGGCCGCGAGATCGGCGGCGCTCGCCGCCTCGGCCTCATTGTGACTCAAGCCGTCGGTACAGGGCACGAAGATCATCGCGGTTGGCGCAAACTGCGCCGTGTGCAGAGAATCGTGCCCGGCGCCGCTAACGATCTTCGCGTGCGTGAACCCGAGATCGCCGGCGCACCGATCGATGAGAGAAACGAGTCCCTCATCGAACGTCGTCGGCGGCATGTACCAGATCTGCTCCACGCTTTGCGAAATGCGGTGCCGGGCCGCACACAGGCTCACGAGTTCGCGAAATTCGCCGACCATCGCTTGCAGCACCTCGCGATCGGGGTGCCGCAGGTCGACCGAGATCACGAGCCGCTCCGGCACCGTGTTGCGTGAGCCGGGCGAGACCTTGATGTCACCCACCGTGGCGCGACCCCAGGGTGTGCGCGCATTCGCCAAGTCGAACACGCCCTCGATCAGCGGGCACGCCGCTCGCCACGGATCACGGCGCGCCTCCATCGGCGTGGGACCGGCGTGGCAAGAGACGCCGTGCAGCGTGACGTCGAACCAATAGGCGCCCTGAATGCCGGTCACGACGCCGATCGTCGTCGCGGTCTTCTCGAGGATCGGCCCTTGTTCGATATGCGCCTCGAACATCGCGCGAAACCGGCGTGCACGCGCCGGCACCGCGCCTCGATACCCGATGCGCTCGAGTTCCTCGCCGACCGAGCGGCCCTCCTTGTCGGTGCGCGAGTACGCAAACGACAAGTCATAGGTGCCCGCAACGACGCCGGACCCCAACATCGCGGGCGCGAATCGGCAGCCCTCTTCATTGGTCCAGCTCGCCACCTCGATCGTGCGATTGGGTTGCAATCCTTGGTCGGCGAGCGTTCTCAAAATCTCCAATCCTGCGAGCACGCCGTAGACGCCGTCGAAACGCCCGCCGGTCGCCTGCGTATCGAGATGACTGCCGATCAGCACGGGCTCTGCATCGGGAAGGCGGCCCGCGCGCCGCAGAAAAATATTGCCGATTTCATCAACACTGACCGCGCAGCCCGCGGCGCGTCCCCAGGCGGTGAACAGGTCACGGCCGGCCTTGTCCTGATCGGTCAAGGCCTGGCGATTACAGCCGCCGCGGCCGGTCGCGCCGATTTCGGCCATCTGCATCAGACTGGACCAGAGCCGATCGGGATTGATACGTAATGGGTTCGGCATAGCGGCAATCATGAACCAGGGCCGCAGTAAAATGCTACCGGGGATACGGTCAAGCCCCGTAGCCGCCGCCGCCGGGCGTGCGGATCACGATACTGTCCCCGACCGCCATTTCGGCCGAACCGATATGATCCAAGAGCTCGATCCGGCCATCGGCTCTTTCGATCCAGGTCTTGCCGACCTCGCCCGGCTGTCCGCCCGCCATTCCGAAAGCACCGAACTTGCGGCCGTTGCTCAATATCGAGGCGCTCATCGGTTCCAGAAAACTCACGCGCCGCTGGCCGCCGTCGCCGCCCCGCCAGCGGCCCGCGCCGCCGGAACCCGCGCGTATTTCATAGGACTCGACTCGGACCGGATAGCGCAGTTCGAGCACCTCCGGATCCGTCAGCCGCGAATTGGTCATATGCGTTTGCACGACGCTCGCGCCGGCGAAACCGGGACCCGCGCCCGAACCGCCCGCGATCGTTTCATAGTACTGATGGCGCGAATTGCCGAACGTAAAATTGTTCATCGTGCACTGGCTTGCGGCCATGACGCCGAGCGCTCCGTACAGCGCATTGGTGACGCAGGTCGAGGTCTCGACGTTGCCCGCAACGACCGCCGCCGGGTAACGGGGATTGAGCATCGAGCCCGGCGGCGCGATCACCTCGATCGGCTTCAAGCACCCCGCGTTCAGCGGAATGTCGTCGTCCACGAGCGTACGAAACACGTACAGGACGGCTGCCATCGTGACCGCACGCGGCGCGTTGAAATTATTCGGCAATTGCGCGCTCGTGCCCGTAAAATCGATGGTTACCGATCGTGCCGCGCGGTTGACGCGCACAGCGGTGCGAATCTCGGCGCCATTGTCCAGGCGCAGCGTGAATTGGCCGTCGTGCAGCGCTCCGATCGCACGCCGCACCGACTCCTCCGCATTGTCCTGGACGTGACCCATGTAGGCCTCGACCGTCTCCCTGCCATAGGCCTTGATGAGCGCCCGCAATTCCTCGGCGCCCTTCTCGTTTGCGGCTATCTGCGCCTGCAAGTCGGCGAGGTTTTGATCGATATTGCGCGCCGGGTGCGCGCCGCCGCCGAGCAGCTCGCGTAGTTGCGCCGCGCGCAAGCGGCCTTGTTCGACGAGCTTGAAATTATCGATCAGGATGCCCTCATCGGAAATACTCGTCGAGAACGGCGGCATCGAGCCCGGCGTAATTCCGCCGACGTCGGCGTGATGACCGCGCGACGCGACAAAAAAACGCGGACGCGTGTCGCCGGTATCGACGAACACCGGCGTGACGACCGTCATGTCCGGCAAATGCGTGCCGCCATGGTAAGGATCGTTGAGCAGATATACATCGCCGGCTTCGGGGCGGGGGTTGCGCTCGATGACGGTTCGGATGGATTCCCCCATCGATCCCAGATGCACCGGCATGTGCGGCGCATTCGCAATCAATTGGCCGGCGGCGTCGAACAGCGCGCAACTGAAGTCCAATCGCTCCTTGATGTTGACCGAGTAGGCGGTACTCTGCAGCCGTGAACCCATTTGTTCGGCGATGTTCATGAACAGATTATTGAATACCTCGAGCATCACGGGATCGGCGCGGGTGCCGGCCGCAAAACGCCCCGTGCGCGGTATCACGCGCAGCAATTCGAGCGCGCCGTCGGCGCCGACGGTGCCGCGCCAGCCACGCTCGATGACCGTCGTCGAGTTGCGCTCCGCGATGACGGCCGGGCCGTCGATGCGCGCGCCGGGCCGCAGCGACTCGGCCGAATACAGGCGCGCGGCACACCACTCGCCGGATCTCTGGTCGTCGTCGCAGTACATCGATACCGCGGCGCCGACCGCCGGATCGTGGGGAGGCGCGTCGAGATTCGCGCGCGGCGCCGCAAGATCATCATGCGCGGCGCTGCATTCGACCGAAATCGACTCGATGACCAAGTCGACTCCAGGCACGAGAAACGCATATTGCCGGCGATAGGCGTGCTCGAACTGCCGACGGATCGATGCCACGCTTTGCGCCCCGGCGCCGCCCAGTTCGCAAGCAAGCGCCGTGTCGGTGCCGCGGTAGCGCACGAATAGACTCGCTTGGGTGCGCAGCCTCGCCTCGCCGATTCCTTGCCGGCGCAATTGTGCCGCGGCCTCGCGTTGCAACGCGGACGCGCCGGCGTAGGCCAGCGCCAAACCGCCATCGTTCAAGTCTTGTTCGAGCGAGCACTCGCGCATCGCAATCTGATCGGCGAGACCCATGCCATAGGCGCTCAGTACACCGGCCAGAGGATGTATAAATACGCGGGTCATGCCGAGCGCGTCGGCGACACGGCAGGCGTGCCCGCCGCCGGCACCGCCGAAACACTGCAAGCAGTAGGCCGTCACGTCGTAGCCGCGCGCCACCGAAATGCGCTTGATGGCGTTCGCCATGCTGCCCACGGCGATCATGAGCGCGCCGCTCGCGACTTCCTCGACGCTGACGCTGCGGCCGCTCGCGTCGCTGATCGCCCGCGCCATCGCCGCAAAACGCTCCGCGACGATCTCGCGGTCGAGTGCTTGGTCCGCGCTCGGCCCGAAAACCTTCGGAAAGAATTCCGGCTGGATACGGCCGAGTAGCACGTTGGCGTCCGTGATCGTGAGCGGACCGGCGCGCCGATAGCACGCGGGCCCCGGATTCGCGCCGGCCGACTCAGGACCCACGCGCAGCCGCGTGCCGTCGAAACGAATGATCGAACCGCCACCCGCCGCGATCGTGTGCACGCTCAACATCGGCGTTCGCATGCGCACGCCGCCGACTTCCGTGTCGAACACGCGCTCGTACTCGCCCGCGAAATGGCTGACGTCGGTGGACGTACCCCCCATATCGAAGCCGATCAATTTCTGATGTCCCGCGGCGAGTCCGGTACGCACCATGCCCACGATGCCGCCGGCCGGTCCCGAAAGAATCGCATCCTTGCCTTGCAGCAGATGCGCCTCGATGAGCCCCCCGGAGCTCTGCATCAGATAGAGCGGCACATCGTTCAATTGCCGAGCGAGCTCCGCGACGTAGCGGCGCAGAATCGGCGACAAGTAGGCGTCCGCGACCGTGGTGTCGCCACGCGGCACGAGCTTCGGCAGCGGACTGACCCGATGCGATACCGAGATCTGCGAAAAGCCGATCTCGCGCGCCAATTCTGCGGCCGCGAGTTCGTGCGCTGGATAGCGGTAACCATGCATGAATGCGATCGCACAGGCGCGCAGGCCCGCTCGATGCGCGTCCTGCAGTGACGGCCGCAGCGCCGCGGCATCGAAGGCCGTGACCAGCTCGCCGCCGGCACCGATGCGCTCGTCCGCCTCGATGACGCGCTCGTACAGCAGCTCCGGCAACACGATGCGCCGATCGAACAAGCGCGGCCGCGCCTGCGTCGCGATGCGCAGCGCGTCTTTGAAGCCGCGTGTGATCACGAGCAGCGTGCGCTCGCCTTTGCGTTCGAGCAGCGCATTGGTCGCGACCGTCGTGCCCATCTTTACGCATTCCACCCTCTCGGCGCTGATCGGCTCTTCGCTGCGCAGCCCGAGCAGCCGCCGGATCCCCTCGACCGAGGCATCCGAATACTGTGCCGGGTTCTCGGACAGCAGCTTCAGGGTATGCAAGCTTCCCTGCGGCGCACGCCCGATGAGGTCGGTGAACGTGCCACCGCGGTCTATCCAGAATTGCCAACGATCGCCACGGCCCTGCATCAGCCGACGACGCTCGCTTTCACCATCAACACGCGACCGCGCGTTTCGGGCAAAGCCCATACGGCAAGTATGACGAGCCCGTAGGCGGCGACGGTCATCGCGCCGATCGCTTCGCCCAGCGAATACTGGACGCTCGCGCGCCCGATCAAGGCCGGGCAAATGGCACCGAGCGCGCGCCCGAAGCTGTAGGAAAATCCCTGGCCGGAACCGCGCACCGCGGTTGGATACAACTCGGTCAGATAGGCGCCGGTGCCCGCGAAAATGCCGGAGTTGAAGAAACCGAGCGGAAAACCGAGCAATTCGGTTAAGGAATTGCCGGCGTGGATATGGGTGTATGCCAGCACCGCGAGGATTCCGCCGACGGCGAACAGCACGAAACAACGCCGCCGACCGATCGCATCGGACAGCCAAGCGCTCGAGAGGTAGCCGGCAAAGCAGCCCCCAATCAGAACCAGCAGATACGTCGCGGTACCGGCCACGGACAGGTGCCGCTCCGTGTTCAGGTAAGTCGGCAGCCATGTCGTCACGGAGTAGTACGCACCGAGCATGCCCGCGGACATCAGGCTCGCGAGCGTCGTGGTTCGCAGCAGCGGCCCCCGAAAAATGGCCAGAGCCGCTGCAGGCCTCGCATCGGGGCGTGCGCGCGCCTGCAAATAGACCGGCGGCTCGGCCACGTTGCGTCGGATGTAGATGACCAGCAGCGCCGGCAGAACTCCGAGCCAGAGCAATACACGCCAGGCATGCTCGGGGCGCAGCACCGCATAGAGGCCCCAAAATGCGAACGCGGCACCGGCCCACCCCACCGCCCAGCTGCTCTGTACCAAGCCCGTGGCCCTGCCGCGATTGCGCGCGCGGATGGTTTCCGCGATGAGGATGGATCCGACGGCCCATTCACCGCCGAAACCGAGTCCCTGCATCGACCGGACGAGCAACAGCTGGCCGAACGAATCAGTGAACCCGCTCAAGAACGTGAACAGCGCAAACCATGCAATGGTCAGCTGCAGAATGCGCACGCGGCCATAACGGTCCGCGAGCACGCCGGCGGCCCAGCCCCCGAGCGCCGAGGTCAACAACGCGCCGGTCGCAATATAACCGGCCTCGGCCTTGGATATGCCCCAGAGCGCGAGCAGCGTGGGGACGATGAACGTGTAGATCATGGTGTCGAAGCCGTCGACGCCATATCCGCCAAAGGCCGCCAGCAAGGCACGGCGCTCAGGAATGGTCGTGTCGTTGAGCCACATATGGTGCCCCGGGCCGGAATCGAACCGGCGACCTAACGCTTAGGAGGCATTCGCTCTATCCACTGAGCTACCGAGGCTTCGAGGATAAAGACCGGAGTCGATACTCCGGTCCTTCGAACTGGTGGAGGAGAAGGGGATCGAACCCTCGACCTTCGCATTGCGAACGCGACGCTCTCCCAACTGAGCTACTCCCCCGGAAAGGGCGACGAATACTAGCAGCAAAGCATTCCAAACCAAAGTATTGCCATTGGTCGATGTATCATTTAGGTAAATCATACGCCGCTGCCGGCCGCCGGGGTCTAAGGCTTAAGATACGGCTACACTAAGGATGGGGTCGCAAGGAAGGGGGGTCGTCAGAATGCTGCAAGTGGGCGAACGAGCGCCGGAATTCACTCTGCCGGACCATACGGGCCAGGATCGGTCCCTGACCCAGCTATTGAGCGCGGGCGCCGTCGTACTGTATTTCTACCCGCGGGACTTCACGCCGGGCTGTACGAGTCAGGCCTGCGCGCTGCGGGACCTACATACGGAAATCCAGCGCTCCGGCCTGCACGTCATCGGTGTCAGCCCGCAAAACCCCGAGACTCATGCGCGATTCCGCGAGAAGTATCAATTGCCCTTCACGCTGCTGTCCGATGAGCATAAAACGGTCGTCAAGATGTACGGCGTCAACGGTCCGCTCGGTGTCGGCGTGCGCAGGGCCACGTTCCTGATCGACGCCGGAAGGCGCATTCGCGATGCGGTCGTCGCGGATTTCCGCATCGGGCGCCACGCAAAATTCGTGCAACACGCGATCATGCTGCGCCAAGGCATCGTTTGAGCGATCAATAACTCAAACGCAAGAGAATCGCATGCCCCAGAGGGGGCACGGTGACGACGTAGATTGTGCCGAATTCCTCGGCGCCGATGGCCGGAATATCGCTGCGACCGCTCAACGCAGCCACTATCGCGGGAACGGTATCGCTGTGTCCGACGATCAATACGCGCTCGCCCGGGTGCTCATGCAGCACGCGGCGCACCAGGGCTCGCGGATCGTCCTGCGCGACGACGAGCGGCGTCAATCTCAAGCGCGCCGCCAAGGGCGCCGCCGTGAGCCGGTCGCGCAGCGCCGGCGAGATGTAAATGGCATCGATACGGCCCGGCGCTGTCGTCTCGCCGAACAAGCGCGCCAAGATTGCCGCCCGGGCTTCGCCGGCCGCCGCGAGCGGCGGATCGGCGCTACCGTCCAATTGCTTTTCGGCATGACGAATCACGATGACCGTCGTGGCGCCGGCCGTACTCCAGAGCCACGCGGCAAGACCGGCGAGGATCGCGGCTGCAAACGCCGCCAGCCACAGCGGTGTCAGGAACGGTCGGCGCTTGAGGCTGCCATAGCTCTTCTTTAGCTCATCGTTCATGTCACCATAATAGCAATGAATGCCTCCACCTTGTCGCAGTTGCGCATCGTCGTCTTGGCCGCCGGCTACTCGCGGCGACTGGGGACGCCGAAAGCCCTCGCGCGCATGCATGGCGCGAGCCTACTGCGCCGGACCGCACTCATGTTGACTAAGCTGGTCCGCTCCCAGCTCATCGTCATCGTGCCGCCGCGCGCCGCGCGACTGCGCGTCGAATTGCGGCGCATCCCTGCGGTTCTGTGTGCGAATTCACGACGTTCCGAGGGTCTCGCGAGTTCCGTGCGCCTCGGTCTCTTTCGCGCAAAATTCTCGGCCGGCGTATTGATCGTGCCCGTCGACCTGGCGGCATTGGAGCGCCGCGACCTGCGGCGCCTCATCGCGCGCTGGCAGGCTGCACGACGGCGGGTTGCCGCCAGACGCATCGGCACGCTGGACGGCATCCACGGCGACGCGCGCGGCGATGCGCGCGGCGGCATGCGCGGGGACACGCGCGGCGGCACGCCGGTGATTCTGCCCAAAGGCCTGTTTGCGGCGGCGGCTGGCAGCAAGGGTGAAATCGGGCTGCGCGACATGATCGCTCGCTTGGCACCCGAACAACGCATCCTGATCGACCTGCCATCGGCGGCTTTCGATGTGGATACGGCCGAGGATCTGACACGGGCGCGGCGTAACTGGTCCGCGACAGCCGTACGAGGCCGCCCTTAGCTCGTCGGGTTTTGCACCAGCTGGTAGCCGACCGCCGTCTCGGTCACGATGTGCTTCGGCTGGGCCGGATCGTCCTCGAGTTTTTGGCGCAGGTGTCCCATATACACGCGCACATAATGCCCATGCTCCGCGTGCGATGGGCCCCAGACCTCTCGCAAGATCTGGCGATGCGTCATGACCTTGCCCGCATTGGCAACCAAGAGCGTCAACAGCCGATATTCGATCGGCGTCAAGTGCACGGCCTCGCCGCCCTTTTGCACAAGCCGCAGCGATAGATCGACGCGCACGTCGCCGAACTCGAATACCGCGCCCGGCGACGTGCCGAGCTCGCGACGGCGTCGCGAAGCCGCGCGCACGCGCGCCAAGAGTTCCCCTACGCCGAACGGTTTGGTCAAGTAGTCGTCGGCGCCTGCGTCCAGCGCCGCGATTTTTTCGTGTTCGTTGACGCGCGCGGACAGCACGATGACCGGCACGCCCGACCAGCCGCGCAAGTCGCGTAAGAATTCGACGCCGTCGCCGTCGGGCAAGCCGAGATCCAGAATGATCAAGTCCGGTTTGCGCGTGCCCGCATCGGTCAATCCCTGACGCATGGTATCCGCCTCGTGCACGACCCAGCCCTCGCCTTCGAGCGCAGTGCGCACGAAGCGGCGGATTTGACGCTCATCTTCGATCAGGATCGCTACCGGACTCGGCTCACCCATGCATCGACTCCAGTTCGACCGACGCTGGTGGTGGCACGCCCAAGGGCAGCGTGAATGTAAAACTGGCGCCGCCGCCGGGCCGATTATGGGCCCAAATCTTTCCCGAATGGGACGCGACGATTGCGCGGCAGATCGCGAGCCCGAGGCCGACCCCGGGCGTTGAGGATTCGCGCTCGCCGCGCGTAAATTTCTGGAAAACCGCCTCTTCCCTACCCACCGGCAAGCCGGGGCCGTCGTCGGCGACGGTCACGTTGAGTGTATCGCCGATCACCTCCGCCGACAGGATTACGCGGCTCCCCGGCGGCGTATACTTGGATGCGTTCTCGAGCAAATTGACGAGCACTCGCTCGATCAATAAGGCATCGAAACGCACCAGCGGCAAATCGCGCGGCAGACGCACCTCGACCGTGTGCTGCTTGAGCATGATGCGCGCCGCATTGAGCGCCGAACCGACCACTTCCTCCAGCGGCTGCCATTCGAGATTCAGCTTCACGTCGCCGCTCTCGATGCGCGCCATGTCGAGCAGGTTGCCGACGAGCGCGCTCATGCGATGGGCTTCGTCCGTCATCGCATCCGCAATCTCGAGTTGCGCGCTCGAGAGCGCCGGCTTGGTCCGTGTCAAGGATTCCGCCAAACCCACCAAAACCGTCAAAGGCGTCCGCAAATCGTGCGACAGCGCGGCGAGCAAGGAATTGCGCAGGCGCTCCGATTCCATACGGACCAGGGCGTCTTGCGCAACGCCGACGTAATGCACGCGCTCGAGCGCGATCGCGATCAGCGCCGCAAAGGTGTCGAGCAGCTGGCGCTGCTCGGGGATGCGCAGTAGGCGACGGCTGTTGGCCCGAACCGCGAGAACGCCGCGCGCGCGTATCGGCGCACGCAATGGAATGTAGAGCACTTCGCTTCCGGGCAAGGTGTCGGTGCCGAAACCGGCCGGTTGGCCTTTGTCGAAGGCCCATTGCGCAATGCCAATATCGACGGTGAGCGGCGTCGGAGCGTCGGTCGGAGTCATCGTCAATTTGCCGACTGCGTCCGGCAGCAACAACATCGCGTCGGCGCGAAACGTCCGTTCGATCGATTCGTCGCTGATTTTGACGACCTGTTCGATTTGCACGGCTCCCGACAAATCGCGCGCGATTTCATAAAGAGACCCGGCACGCTCCTCTCGGTGCAAGGCGACTCGCGCTTGAAAACGCAGTCCCGCGGTCAATTGCCCGACGATCAAGGCGACCGCGAGCATCATGACAAACGTCAGCAAGTATTGCACGTTGGCGATGGCGAACGAGAAGCGCGGCGGAACGAAAAAGAAATCGAAGCAGGCCACGCTGAGGAACGCGGCCAGCGCGGCCGGCCCCCGGCCGTAGCGGACGGCGACCAATACGACGGCGAGCAGATAGACGGCGACGATATTGGCCCGATCGAAATGCAGCGCCAGCGGTGCCACCGCAATCGTTACGCCGATACACGCGAGCGCGGCCCAGAGGTAGCGCAGATTCTTCGTCTTGCGCCGCTCGCTCGACTCGGGAACCGGCAGACCGGCGAGCGCCGCGCCGCTGTTGGCGCTGGGCGCCGCATGGATATCCAACCGGCCGATCTCGACGAGATCGATGTCGGGTGCCAGCATGGCCAATCGCTGACCGCTCGAGCGTTGCCACGGCCAGAGCCGGCGCGTGGCGTCGCGGCCGATCACGACCTTCGATAGGTTGTAGCTGCGGGCGTAGCCGATGACGCTCTCGGCGACATTCGCACTGGCGATGACGGCCGTCGTCGCGCCCAAATCCTTTGCCAAATCGAGCGTCCCGAGAATTCGCTCGCGCTGCGCGGCGGGCAGACGCTGCAGGGCAGGCGTTTCCACGTAAATTGCATGCCAGTCGGCGTTCAGCTGGCTCGCCAATCTCGCGGCTGCGCGCACGACTCGCTCGGCCCCTGGATTGGGTCCCACGCAGGTCAGCAGCGCGGTCGCGGTTTTCCATACCGACCCGATCGACTTGCCGACCCGATAGGCTTGTACATCGCCCTCGACCCGATCGGCGGTGCGACGCAGCGCGAGTTCGCGCAGCGCCATGAGATTGCCCTTGCGGAAGAAATTTTCGGCCGCACGCTCGGCCTGCTGCGGGATATAAACCTTGCCGGCCTTGAGCCTCGCGAGCAGCTCGTCCGCCGGGATATCGACGAGCACGACCTCGTCGGCATCGTCGAACACGGTATCCGGCACGGTCTCCCAAACGCGCACATTGGTGATGCCGCCGACGACATCGTTGAGGCTTTCCAAATGCTGGACGTTGAGCGTCGTGAATACATCGATGCCGGCGGCGAGCAGTTCCTCGACGTCCTGCCAGCGCTTTGGGTGGCGCACACCCTGTATGTTCGAATGCGCCAGTTCGTCGACCAGAATCAGCGCGGGATGGCGCTTCAGCGCGGCGTCCAGATCGAATTCAGGGAGCTGCTTTCCCCGGTAAAGCGTCAGTCGCGGGGGCAGGATCTCCATATCGGCCATTAGAGCGGCCGTTTCTATCCGACCGTGAGTCTCGATGACGCCAAGCAGGACGTCGCGGCCCTCCATGCGCAGTTTGCGCGCCGCGGCCAACATCGCGTAGGTTTTTCCGACGCCCGCGGACGAGCCGAAATAGATTCGCAACTTGCCGCGTTGCGCCTGCGCTTCCTCCTGGTTGACCTTCGCCAGCAGGACGTCGGGATCCGGGCGTTGTTCGCTCGATATCGGCATCTGCCGCTATTGTGCGCGATCCAGAGCCAGGTTGAGTAACAATACGTTGACGCGAGATTCGCCGAATAGGTGCCATTGAGGCGGCTGTACGGCGGCCAGCACGTTTTCTCGAAGCTTTACCGCGTCCAAATGTCGTGCGCGGGCCACGCGTGCCACCTGGTACAGCGCCGCCGCAGGGCTGATCTCGGGATCGAGGCCGCTGCCCGAGGCGGTCACCAAATCGACCGGAATAGGCAGCGTGTTGTCGGGATCCGCAGCCTTCAACGCCGAAATGCGCGCCTTGGCGGCATCGACGAGCGCCGGATTCAAGGGCCCGAAATTCGATCCGCTCGATGCGGTACCGCCGTTTGGCATCGGCGACGTGGCCGACAGCCGTCCCCAGAAATACTTGGGATCCTGAAACGATTGACTGATCAGCGCCGATCCGACCACGGCGCCGCCCTTCGTGATCATGCTGCCCGCCACTTGATCCGGAAACGCGAGCTTGCCGATTCCGGTGACGGCCAAGGGATAGATGATCCCGGTCAGCAAACTCAGGCCAAAGAACAGCACCAACAGCGGGCGCAATATGGAGATCATGATCGATACACCTCTATACCAGTCGCAGCGCCACTAGCGTCATGTCGATGAGTTTGATGCCGGCGAAGGGTATGGCGATCCCACCCAGGCCATAGATCGCCAAATTCCTGCGCAGCAATGCCGCCGCGCCGAGCGCGCGGTACTTGACGCCTTTGAGCGCGAGCGGAATCAACAAGACGATGATCACGGCATTGAAAATCACGGCCGACAGAATCGCGGAATTCGGGCTCGCCAAGCGCATCACGTCGAGCACCTCGAGCTGCGGATAGGTCGTCGAAAACGCCGCCGGGATGATCGCAAAATACTTTGCGACGTCGTTCGCGATTGAAAACGTCGTCAGCGATCCACGCGTGATCAGCAGCTGCTTACCGACCTCGACGATCTCGATGAGCTTGGTCGGATTGGAATCGAGGTCGACCATGTTGCCGGCCTCTTTGGCCGCTTGCGTCCCAGAATTCATGGCGACCGCGACGTCGGCCTGGGCCAGCGCCGGCGCATCGTTGGTGCCGTCGCCCGTCATCGCGACGAGCCGTCCCTCGGCCTGGTATTGACGAATCAGCTTGAGCTTTGCCTCGGGCGTCGCCTCGGCGAGGAAATCGTCGACTCCGGCTTCGGCGGCAATCGCGGCCGCGGTCAGCCGATTATCCCCGGTGATCATGACGGTCTTGATGCCCATGCGGCGCAATTCGCCGAAGCGCTCTCGGATGCCGCCCTTGACGATGTCCTTGAGTTCGACGACGCCGAGCACGCGACCGCCGTCCGAAACCACGAGCGGCGTGCTGCCCTTGCGGGCCACTTCGTCGACGATTTGGCCAACGCGCACCGGAAAGCTGAAGCCCAAGGCCTCGACATAGCGCTTGACCGCATCGGCGGCGCCTTTACGCACCTCGCGCGTGCCGATGTTGACGCCGCTCATGCGCGTATGCGCCGAGAACGGCACGAATGTCGCCTCGAGCCCGCTCATGTTGCGCTCACGCAAATTAAAGCGTTGCTTCGCGAGAATCACGATGCTGCGCCCTTCGGGCGTCTCGTCCGCCAAGGAACCGAGCTGCGCGATGTCGGCGAGTTGTTGTTCCGTGACGCCGTCGGCCGGAATAAAGGACGCCGCCTGCCGATTCCCCAAGGTGATCGTTCCGGTCTTGTCCAACAACAACACGTCGACGTCCCCGGCCGCCTCGACCGCGCGCCCCGATGTCGCGATCACGTTCGAGGCCATCATTCGACTCATGCCGGCGACACCGATCGCCGAGAGCAAACCGCCAATCGTCGTCGGAATCAGGCAAACCAGCAACGCGACCAGGACCGTGATGGTCACCGGCGCTCCGAGCTTCGCGACCGACACGCTGAACACGGAAAACGGCAGCAAGGTCGCAGTGGCCAGCAGGAACACGAGCGTCAAGGCGATCAACAAGATCGTGAGCGCGATTTCGTTCGGCGTTTTCTGGCGCTTCGCGCCCTCGACCATTGCAATCATGCGATCGATGAATGCCTCACCCGGATTCACGGAGACGCGCGCGATGAGCCAATCCGACAGTACGCGCGTGCCGCCGGTGACCGCCGAGAAATCGCCGCCGGAAGCGCGCACGACCGGTGCCGATTCGCCGGTGATCGAGCTCTCATCGACCGATGCGACGCCGTCGATGACCTCGCCGTCTGCCGGGACCACATCGCCGACCTCGACAAGGTAAAAATCGCCCTTCTGCAACTCCGGCGCGGGCGTCGCGATCCACTCGCTGCCGAATTTCGGAACGCGCATTTTTTTCGCGCCCACGGCCTGCTTCAGTCCGCGTAACGAAGCCGCCTGCGCCTTGCTGCGGCCCTCGGCCAGCGCCTCGGCAAAATTGGCAAAGAGCACCGTGAACCAGAGCCATGCCGAAATCGCGAAAATGAAGCCCGAAGAGGCCTCGCCGAAGCCGCGCAAGCTCTGCACGAACAGCAGCGTCGTGAGGATACTGCCCACGTAGACGACGAACATCACGGGATTGCGTATTTGCGTCGCAGGCGACAATTTGCGGAACGAGTCGATGATCGCCGGCCCCAGCAGCGCACGATCGAACAACGCTAGATTTTTTCGAACCATCTTCTATGCCTCAATGAATCGCGTGCAACTGCAAATGCTCGATGATCGGCCCGAGCGCGAGCGCGGGCACATAAGTCAGCGCACCGACCAAGACGACGGTTCCGACGAGCAAGGCGATGAACAGCGCACCATGGGTCGGCAAGGTGCCCGCCGTGGCCTCGATGCGCTTCTTTTTGGCGAGAGAGCCGGCGATCGCGAGCACCGGCACGATGAATGCGAATCGGCCGAACCACATCACGACCGCGAGTAGAATATTGTAGAAAGGCGTATTTGCGGATATGCCGGCGAACGCGCTGCCGTTGTTGTTGCTCGCGGAGGAAAGCGCATACAGAATCTCGGAGAAGCCGTGCGCACCGGGATTGAGGATCCCCGCCCTGCCTTGTTCGGCCATCACCGCGATCGCGGTACCCACGAGCACCAACAGCGGCGTGACCAGAATCACGATCGAGGTCATTTTCATCTCGAAGGATTCGATTTTCTTTCCGACGTATTCCGGCGTTCGCCCGATCATGAGTCCGGCGATGAACACCGCCATGATCGCGAATATCAGCATTCCGTAGAGTCCCGCGCCGACGCCGCCGAAGACGACCTCGCCGAGCTGTATGAGCCACATCGGCACCAGTCCGCCGAGCGGCGTGAACGAATCGTGCATCGAATTGACGGCGCCGCAAGACGCGGACGTCGTGATCGTCGCAAACAACGCGGAAGCGACGATGCCGAAGCGCGTCTCCTTACCCTCCATGTTGCCGCCCGCCTGCAGCGGGCTCTGCACTTGATCGACGCCGAGCGGCGCGAACACGGGGTTGCCCTGCTGCTCGGCCCAGAGAGCGAGCGACGCCATCAGGACGAAGATCACGGTCATCGCGCCGAGTATCGCCCAGCCCTGGCGCAAATCTCCGAGCACGCGACCGAATACGAAACACAGCGCCGCCGGGATGATGAACATCGCGATCATCTGCACGAAGTTGCTGAGCGGAGTCGGGTTCTCGTAGGGGTGTGCGGAATTCGCGTTGAAGAATCCACCGCCGTTGGTGCCGAGCATCTTGATCGCTTCCTGCGAAGCCACCGGACCCATCGGCAGCGTCTGGGTTTGCGTGGTGACGCTCACCGTCAGCGGGTTTCCGGCCGCGTCTTTGAGCGGCTGGCCCGCCGCATCGACCTGCGGATTGTCGTAGGTCAGGGACTCGAGCGTGTGCACGTCCCGATACGCATCGAAATTCTGTATGACGCCCTGCCCCATAAAGATCGTGGCGACGATCAAGGACAATGGCAGCAACACATAGAGAGTGCCGCGCGTCAAATCGACCCAGAAATTTCCAATACCCTGCGCCGAGCGGCGTGCGAAGCCGCGAATCAAGGCATAGGCCACCGCTATTCCGGTCGCCGCCGAGAAAAAATTCTGCACGGCGAGCGCGAGCATCTGCGTCAAATAGCTCATCGTCGACTCGCCGGAGTAGCCTTGCCAATTGGTATTTGTGACGAAGCTGACCGCCGTATTGAACGCGGAGTCCGCCGATACGTTTGCCATTGCCTGGGGATTGAGCGGCAGCGCGAGCTGAAAACGCTGCAGCAGGTAGACGATGATCACTCCCAACCCGTTGAACAGCAACAGCGCGATCGCGTATTTCGTCCAGGGCATGTCTTCGGCCGGATCGACTCCGGCGACGCGATAAATCGCGCTTTCGATCTTTCCGGCGATACCGCCGAACGGCCTGGTATCTGCGACGCGCGTCAACCACGCCGCGAGCGGGTAGGCCAACGCGATCAATACGCCGAGGAAAATGACGAGCTGAGTCCATGCCTGAGCGGTCACGTCAGAGATCCTCGGCCCAAATCAGCGCGGCCAACAAATAAATCAGCAAGGCGAGCGCCAGCAAGCCGCTCAGCAGGTAGGCAGCATTCATTTCTTTCGCTCCGATTTGCGCTCCAAGACCGCGCAGCCCTTGACCAATGCGCTCGCCAATGCGAACAGCGCGATGAATACGCCCAAGAACACCATATCCATAAGAACTCCGATCGCCTCGATCCCTCGCAAGATACTGGCGCCGCTGGAAAAACCCGGCACAGAATTTCACGGACGATGTAAAGGTTGTGTAAAAACCGCCGCGGCCGGTCGATTTACTTGACCCCGGTCAATGATCCAGACCCCGGTCAATGATCTTGACGCGGGCCCGCTTCGCCGTTGCCGCCATCGCGCGACGATCTAGGGCCTGTCGAGATACGCGGCAAACACCCGAAGCGCCGTTGCGAGATCCTCGTGCGAGACATCCATATGAGTCACGAGCCGGGTACGCTCGGCGACCGACGCCAGGATGCCGGCCGACGCGAGATGCGCCGCCAATCCCGCGACCCGCTGCGGCGGCAGCGTGACAAATACCATGTTGGTTTGCGGCGGCTCCGCCGCGAGCCCAATCGCGCGCAGGCCGGCGGCGAGGAACTGCGCATTCGCATGATCCTCGGCGAGCCGCGCGACGTGGTGTTCGAGCGCATAGATTCCCGCAGCCGCGAGGATTCCGGTTTGGCGCATGCCGCCGCCGAGCGCCTTGCGCCAGCGCCGCGCCTGCGTGATCAAGTCGCGCGATCCAAGCAACAGCGTACCGGCGGGCGCGCCCAGACCCTTCGACAAGCACAGCGACAGGGAATCGTAACCGCAGACCGCGTCGCGCTCTTGGGCACCCGATTTGACGATGGCGTTGAACAGCCGGGCCCCATCGAGATGGGTCGCGAGTCCGCGGGCATGCGCCAACGCGGTCGCCGCGCGCTGATACTCGAGCGGCAATATGCGGCCCCCGATCGTATTTTCGAGCGCCAACAACCGCGAGCGCACGAAGTGCACGTCGTCCGGCTTGATCGCATGCGCGATCCGCTCGATCGCAATCGTGCCGTCCGCCTCGTTATCCAAGGGCTGCGGTTGGATGCTGCCGAGTACCGCCGCGCCTCCCTGCTCGTACCTGTACGTATGCGCCTCGCTGCCAACGAGGTATTCGTCGCCGCGGCCGCAATGAGCCATCAGCGCGGCGAGATTGCTTTGTGTGCCGGTTGCGAAGAACAGCGCGCGTTCGAAGCCGAAGCGCTCGGCGGCCGACGCTTCGAGACGATTGACGGTTGGATCGTCGCCGTAGACATCGTCGCCGACCTCCGCCGCGGCCATCGCGGCACGCATTCCCGGCGTGGGTCTCGTTACCGTATCGCTGCGCAAATCAATCTGTGCTTTCGCCATCGTCGATGCCTCCCTAAGGCCGTCCGCGCATGATGCGCATGCTGCCCTCAGCGGACGCGCGATCCGAGTGCGCGCTGAATCGCAGCGTCCGTCAAGGTTTTCATCAGTGCATAGCCCGCGGGTGTCGGGTGTACGCCATCCGCAGCCAGCTCGGGCCGCATTCCGAGCTCACCGTCCGTGAGGCGCGCATAATAATCGACATAGATGAATCCTTTCGAGCCGCTATAGGCGCGCAGCCACCCGTTCAGACTGAGGACTGCGGGGCCCGGGTTCAAGCCGGGACGCCACGGGAACTCGCGCGCCGGCAAGACCGAGCCGATGAGGACGCGGATGCCATGGGCATGCGCGAGTTCGGCCATCGAGGCGATCGCGCGTTCCGTGGCCTCGAGCGGCATCGCGCCCCAGTTGCCGGCAACGTCATTCGTGCCGGCCAATATATGGACGGCGTAAGGGTGCAAGGCGATGACGTCCTGTTGAAAGCGCAGCAACATTTGCGGGCTCGTCTGCCCGCCGATGCCGCGGTCGATGCGGCTGATCGAACCAGCCGAAGCAAAATATTGCGGGTCGGCGTCGCGCCAGCCTTCGGTAATGGAATCGCCGATGAACACGACGCGGTGTTCGCCCGGCTTCGGCGGCGGCAAGGCGGCATTGATTTCGGCGTAATGAGCCAGGTTCGCGACTTCGAGAAATGTCGGCGGCGGAGCCGCGGCAAGCGCCGGTTCCGCCACCGCCGCGGGTGCGAGAAACCAGTACCACAATGCCAACCAGGGCAGCCCGATTACTGAGCCAGAACGCGGGTGATTGCGACTCACAGGTCTCCATTTCACGAGCCTCGAGGCCCGCAATTCGCTACCGATGGGCAATCGCCATGCAGCGAACGCCACCCGCAATGCTTATTTTGGCTCGTTATGGACGAGTCTCCCAGAAGCGGCCTAGTATCTACCAAAATTTCGCTCCTCTGGGTATGCAAATCAAAAAAAAGGGACCTCATTAGTGGCGGCGCGCGAGATGTTACGCGTGCGACATGCGCTCGCCGGCCTGGGGATCCTATCTGCTGCGTGCCTATCCGCGGGCTGCGGCGCGAGCGATACACGCAGCGTCCTGCACTTCTGGGCCATGGGCCGCGAAGGCGAGGTCGTGCAGGAGTTGCTTCCCGAGTTCGAGCGCTTGCATCCCGACATCCGTATCGAAGTCGAACAGCTGCCGTGGAGCGAAGCGCACCAAAAGCTGCTGACGGCCGTCGCGGGCGATTCGACGCCGGATCTCTGCCAACTCGGCAATAGCTGGATCCCGGAATTCGTCGCGCTCAAGGCGCTCGCCCCCCTGCAGCAGCGCATCGCGGCCTCGGCAACGATCCAGCCTGCGGATTATTTCAGCGGCATATGGGACTCGAACGCGGCGGGCGCCGCGATCTACGGCGTGCCCTGGTACGTCGACACGCGACTGCTGTTCTATCGAACGGATCTGATCGCGGAGGCCGGCTTTGCCGCTCCGCCGGCGAGTTGGAGCGAGTGGCTGCGTGTGTTGGCGGCGATCAAAGAGCGAGCGCACGGCGAACGGTACGGCATCCTATTGCCGCTCAACGAATATGATCCGCTGATCGCGCTGGCGCTGCAGCAGTCGCAGCCGATGCTGCGCGACAATGGAACGCATGGTAACTTTGCGAATCCGGAATTCGAGCGCACGTTCGGCTTCTACGTCGACATGTTCCGCAACCGGTACGCGCCGTCGCTGCGCGAATCCGAGATCTCGAACGTCTGGACGGAATTCGGGCGCGGCTATTTCGCGTTTTACATCAGCGGACCTTGGGACATCGACGAATTTCGTCGCCGCTTACCGGCGGCGCTCGAAGGCAAGTGGATGACCGCGCCGCTGCCCGGTCGCGACGGTCCCGGCGCATCGATTGCCGGCGGCTCGAGCCTCGCGGTGTTTCGGGGCTCCAAACACCTGGACACGGCCTGGCAGCTCATCGAGTTTCTGTCGCAACCGGCGGTGCAGCGGCGGTTTTACACATTGACCGGCGATCTGCCGCCGCGGCGCTCGTCGTGGGATGTGCCCGAGATCGCGGCGGACCCGCTGACACGGGCATTCCGCGATCAATTGGAGCGCGTCAAGCCGAGGCCGAAGGTCGCCGAATGGGAGCGTATCGCGACCGAGATGCAGCTGATGACGGAACGCGTGGTGCGCGGTGATCTGACGGTGCATGAGGGCGTCGTCGAACTCGACGCCCGCACCGACGCCATCCTCGCCAAGCGCCGTCAATTGCTGGCCGAGGGAGCGGCGTTGTGACGCCCGCCCGTGCTGGAATGCTGCTCGCGGCGCCGGCGCTGTGCGTGATCGCAGTGTTTTTCTTCATTCCGGTCGCCATTGCACTGGCGCTCAGCCTCACCGATTTCGACATCTACGCGCTCGCCGACATCGCGAACGTCCGATTCGTCGGCCTTCGCAACTACGTCGATCTGCTGTCGACACCGCTGTTCTGGCAAGCGCTCGGCAATACCTTGTACTTCGCCGGCGCCGGCGTGCCCTTGTCGATCGGCGCCTCCTTGGGCGCCGCCTTGCTATTGAACTCGCGCCTCGCGCGGGCGCGAGGCTTCTTCCGCACGGCGCTGTTCGCACCCGTGGTCACGACGCTGGTCGCCGTTGCGATCATTTGGCGCTATCTGCTGCACACGCGCTACGGATTGATCAATTACGGCTTGAGCAGGCTGGGATTCGCGCCCATCGACTGGCTCGGCGATCCGCACATCGCCATGCCGGCGATCATCCTATTCACGGTCTGGAAATCCTTTGGCTACAACATGGTCATTTTTCTCGCAGCCCTGCAATGCATTCCCGGCAGTCTCTACGAGGCGGCGAGTCTCGACGGCGCCGGCACGTGGGCGCGGTTCCGGCACGTGACGCTGCCGATGTTGGGGCCGACGCTGCTGTTGGTCAGCATCTTGACGATGGCCGCGTTCTTCCAACTATTTGCAGAGCCCTATGTCATGACTCAAGGCGGCCCGGCGCAGAGCACCGTCAGCGTGCTCTATTTCATGTATGAGCAGGGCTTCAAGTGGTGGAACCTGGGTACGGCCTCGGCGGTCGCGTTCGTCTTGTTCTTGATGATGTTTGTGGTCACGCTGGCACAGATGGCCATCGCGCGTAAAATGGCTCCGCCATGAAACGCTCGCTGCCGCAACTGGCCGTCAACGGCGCGCTCGTTCTGATCGCAGCGCTCACGCTGCTGCCGCTGCTGTGGATGGCGTCGGTCTCGCTGATGCCGCCCGGTTCGGCGAGTTCTTATCCGCCGCCCCTGTGGCCCGCGCATGCCACGCTCGAGAACTATCGCGAGCTGTTCTCCCACGGACAGATGGGAGCGCGCTTCTTGATGAGCCTGCGCATCGCAAGCGCCGCGACGCTGCTGTCGCTTTCGTTCAATGTAAGCGCCGGCTATGCATTCGCAAAGCTGCAGTTTCCGGGTCGGGCACGCATCCAGCGGATCATGGTCGGAGCGCTGGTCATACCCGCCCAAATCGCCATGCTGCCGCTGTTCCTGATGTTGAAGACGATGGGCCTCGTCAATACGCTGGCCGGAGTTCTGGTCCCGTGGCTTGCCGGCGTGTTCAGCATTTTCCTCGTGCGCCAGCATGCTGCGACCGTTCCCGACGAAATACTCGAGGCGGCGCGCCTCGACGGCGCCGGCGAGATCAGGATCTTCCTGCAGATCGTGCTGCCGCTGCTCACCCCAATCCTCGTGACGCTTGCGGTATTCACATTTCTCGGTGCATGGAACGACTTCATGTGGCCGCTGATCATGCTCAACGACGGCAATCTTTACACACTGCCCGTCGCGCTTGCATCGCTGTCGCGCGAGCACGTGCAGGACACCGAAATGATGATGGCGGGCTCGGTCGTGACGGTGCTGCCGGTACTGGTTCTGTTCCTGGCACTGCAGCGCTTCTACCTCCAGGGCACGACCGGTGGCGCCGTCAAGGGCTGAGATCAGGAGAAGAAGTCCATGGAAGACCCCTCGTTGAGATTGCCGACCACCGCGCCGATTTGGGTATCGAACGGGATCTATGGCGCGCTGCTGACCGCAACGGGCACAGGATTCTCCCTATATGGCGAGCACCTGCTGACGAGCTGGCAGGACGATCTCTGCGAAGACGATCTCGGGTTTACCATTTTCTTGCGCGATGTTGCGAGCGGAACCGCATGGACCGCCTGCGGCGCCCCCTTGGCGGGCGGCGATGCCGGCGTTCTCTGCGCACAGACCGGCGCTGCAGTGCTCGAGCGGCGGCACGGCGACCTCGGTGCGCGCGTAGAGCTCGACGTGCTCGAGCATGCCCCGGTGGAGCGGCGCCGCCTGACGCTGACCAATCACGGCACGGAGTCCCACGAGATCGAGGTCACGGGATTTCTCGAGGTCGTTCTCAACTACCCGGCCGCGCATGCGGCACATCCGGCGTTCAGCAAATTGTTCGTTCAAACGCACCGGCACGAAGAAGCGGCCACCTTGATTGCAAGCCGGCGGCCCCGCGCCAACGGCGAAACGCACCCGGCAATGGCCCTTGGACTCATCGGCGCCACGGCGATCGAGTGGGAGACGGATCGAGCGCGCTTTCTCGGCCGGGGGCGACGCCTTGCGGAGGCCCGAGCGATTTTCGCACCGTTGAGCAACAGCGTCGGCAGCGTGCTCGATCCGGTGCTCGCGCTGCGGACTCGTCTGCGTCTCGCGCCCGGCGAGACCGTCGCGCTGCTGTTCGTCATTGCGGCCGCCGCCGAATTCGCTCAACTGATCGACCAGGTGCGCACGGCCGCCGAGGCCGACGCGCTGGCAGCCGCGCATGTGCTCGATGCGCAGGCGCCCCTGTTGGCGAATGCGCCGCTGGTCCGGCAACTGCTGGCGCTGCATTTGGGCCGCACGACGCCGGCCGCCGCCGCCGTGCCGATTGCCGCCGGCGCGGGCCCGGCGTCGCCGGAGGTCGCACCCGCTCGCTTTGGTGCCGGCACGGCCGATTGCGCCGGCAATGGCTATGGCTCGTTCGCAGCGGACGGCCGCGAATATTTAATTCAGATCCGGCGCGCAACCGACGGATTTCTGCAGCTGCCGCCGATGCCGTGGACGAACGTCATTGCAAACGAGCGCTTCGGGCTCATCGCGAGTGAAAAGGGTTCGCTCTCGACTTTCGCCGGCAATAGCCGGCTATATCGCATTACTCCGTGGAGCAACGATCCGCTCGTCGATCCGCATGACGAGGCCTTCTATATTCGTGATGCCGCGAGCGGCGAATGCTGGTCATTGCTGCCCGGCCCGGCTCCGGCGGCGCAGCGATACGACGTGGCCCATGGTTTCGGATACACACGCTGGCAACACCGGAATCGTGGACTCGATCACACGGTCGTGGTGTTCGTGCCCTGCTCCGATCCGCTGCGCGTTGCGGACATCTGCATTCGCAATACAGGCGCCGCGGCGCGGCGCATTGCGATCTACGCTTACAATCGTTGGGTGCTCGGTGCCACGCCGGCAGAAGTCTTCGGACAGCTGCGCGTCGAGATCGATGCTGCGCGACACGCGGTCCTTGCGCGCAATCCGATGGCCGGCGTGTTCAGCACTATGGTCGCTTTCGCCGCATTCGCCGGCGCGGATCTGGCGGCGTTCGACGCAGGCATCGACCGCGCCCGCTTCCTCGGTGCTCCCGGATCTTCGCGATCGCCCGCGGCACTCATCGCCGGCGGCCCGCTTTCCGGCGACGCCGGGCAGGATCCCTGTGCATCCTTGCGCGTCGAGATCACGATCGAGCCCGGCTGCGAGGTCAGAATTGCAGCGCTGCTCGGCGCGGCGGCGTCGCTCGAAGAACTCGATGAACTGCTCGTGCGCTACCGCACGCCCGGTGCGGTGGCGCACGCATATGCCGCCGTCCAGAACTTCTGGACCGCGCATCACTCGCAAATGCAGATCGAGACGCCGATTCCGGCGATTGATCTCATGGTCAATGGCTGGCTCGTCTACCAAATCGCGGTATGCCGCTTATGGGCTCGCAGCGCCTTTTATCAATCGGGAGGCGCGTTCGGTTTCCGCGATCAATTGCAGGATGCCGCGGCGCTCGTGCTCACGCAGCCGGAAGTCCTACGCGCACAGCTGTTGCTGAGCGCCGCGCATCAGTTTCCGGAGGGCGACGTGCTGCATTGGTGGCATCCGCCGGAAGGCGCTGGAATTCGAACGCGCTTCGCCGACGACTTGATCTGGCTGCCCTATCTTGCGGCTCATTATGTCGGCGTGACGGGCGATCGCGCGCTGCTCGAGGAACAGCTGCCCTTCGTCACGGGCCTGGAGCTCGCGGCGGGAGAAGACGAGCGCTACTTCGTGCCGGGGCGCAGCGACGCCAGAGAGAGCCTTTACCTGCATTGCGTGAAAGCCTTGGAGCGCGGCATGACCTGCGGCGTGCACGGCCTGCCGCTGTTCGGCGGCGGCGACTGGAACGATGGCATGAATCGCGTGGGGCACGACGGGCGCGGCGAAAGCGTTTGGATGGGTTTCTTCTTGGTGCAAACGCTCGCCGATTTCATACCGCTGTGCCGCGAACGCGGCGACGAGATTCGCGCCGCGCGCTTCGAGGCGTACCGCGCGCGCCTGAGTGCGGCGCTCAACGATGCCGGCTGGGACGGCGACTGGTACCGCCGCGGCTACTACGACAACGGTATGCCTCTGGGCTCCATTACGAGCGATGAATGCAAGATCGATGCGCTGGCGCAGGCATGGGCGATCATCTCGAAAGTCGCTACGCCGGAACGCGCGGCGGCGGCGCTCGATTCACTCGAGAAACACCTCATCAGCGACGACGACTGCCTGATACGGTTGTTGACGCCGCCGTTCGAAAACACGTCCGAGGATCCGGGCTACATCAAAGGCTATGTCGCCGGCGTGCGCGAGAACGGCGGACAGTATACGCACGCGGCGCTCTGGGTCGTTCGCGCGATGGCCGAGGCAGGGCGCCGCTCACGCGCCGCGGCGTTGCTCGAGATGTTGAGTCCGGTCACGCACAGCGCGGACGCCGCCCGCATCGCGCGCTATCAAGTGGAGCCTTATGTCATCGCCGCGGACGTCTACGGCGTCGCGCCGCATATCGGCCGGGGTGGCTGGACATGGTACACAGGCTCCGCCGGCTGGATGCTGCGCGTGGCGGTCGAGTCGATTCTGGGTTTCGGCATCGAATCCGGCGAGTGGTTGACGCTGGCGCCGTGCATCCCGGACGAATGGACCGGATATAAGCTTTCGCATTGCCGACCGGACGGCACCTGGTATGACATCGAAGTCGATAACCCGCAGCGCGCTGCGCACCGGATCAGCGCCGCCTCCATGGACGGCAGCACACTCGCGATCGGCGCCGCGGGCTTGCGCATCAAACTCGAACACGACCAGCGCGTGCATACCGTTCGCGTGCTGTTGGGCCCGCATGAGCCCCGGCGGACGCAAGCATTGCGTTCGTGAACGGCATTACGCTGCGCAGCGTCGGGAAGCGCTACGGCGACGTGCGCGTCATCGAGCACCTGGATTTGCAGATTCGGGAGTGCGAATTCATGGTCTTCGTCGGTCCATCGGGCTGCGGCAAGACCACGGCGCTGCGCATGATCGCGGGCCTCGAGGACGTCAGCGAGGGGCAAGTGCTGATCGGCGATCGCGTCGTCAACGACGTGCCGCCGAAAGACCGCGACGTGGCGATGGTGTTCCAAAACTATGCGCTCTATCCGCACATGACCGTGCGCGAGAACCTGGCGTTCGCGCTCAAAATTCGCCGTCTGCCGGCCGATGAGATTCGACGCATGGTCGATGACGCCGCCGGCATGTTGGGACTCGCGGCGCTGCTGGACCGGAAACCGAACGCGCTGTCCGGGGGCCAACGCCAGCGCGTAGCTCTAGGACGCGCATTGGTCAGAAAGCCCGCCGTCTTTCTGTTCGACGAGCCCTTGTCGAATCTCGATGCGGACCTGCGCGTTCAAATGCGCGCGGAGCTCGCGAAATTGCAGCGTCGATTGCAGACCACCACCGTGTACGTAACGCATGATCAGGTCGAAGCGATGACGCTTGGCCACCGCATCGCAGTTTTTGCGCCTCTGCAGAAAGACATGAAAAATACTCTGCAGCAACTGGGAACTCCCCAGCAGGTCTATGACCGGCCGAACAACGTCTTCGTCGCGCGTTTCATCGGCACGCCGTCGATGAATCTGTTGACGATGACGGTTGGATCCGACTGTCGATTGCTTGGCTCGGGAATCAGCGCGGCGCCCCCGACCGAATGGCTGCCGTTGCTCAAGGACTACGTCGGCCGCAGCGTCGTGATGGGGATTCGACCCGAGCAGGTCGCCGAGCCCGGCGTCCACGCCTGGCCCAATACGGCCGCGGCGAATGGGCCCGTCAAGATCATCGAGACCATAGGGCACGAAGTGATCGTCCACGTTGCCATCGGCGCCGATCTGCTCATTGCGCGACTCGACGCGCGCCGCGCGCCCCGTTACGGGGAGTTCATCGAGCTCGTCGTGAACTGCGATGCGCTGCACCTATTCGACCCGGCGAGCGGGCTGCGGCTGGAATGAGCGCTTAAGGTTTCGCGGAGCGGCCAGACGCTCGCGAGGCCGCCTCGCGCGCCGGCTTGGCCGTCAAACAAATTGCTGCGACCAGGAGCCGCGATCGGTCGGCGCAGGGGCCGACGAGAATTTCCACTTCGCCCGGCTCGAACACCGGCGTCAGGTCCAGCCCCAAAAAACGCAGGTCGCCGGCGGACAGATTCATGTTGAGCGTCCCTGTCTCGCCGGGCTGCAAGGCAATCTTGCCGATCGCCTTGAGCTCCAACTTGGGACGGGCAACGGTCGCCAATTTATCGCGCGTAAACAGGAAGACCGTCTCTTCCGCGGCCCGCTTGCCCTCGTTCGTGACATCGACGCGAATCGCAATCGTGCCGGCTTCGTCCACTCGATCCGGCGCCACTCGCAGATTTGCGAGCGTGAACCGCCCGTACGAGAGCCCATGTCCGAACGGATAGAGCGGCTCATTGGACGTGTCCAAATATTTGCTCGCGAAGCGCTCATTGAGGTCCGCGGGTCTGCCGCTCGGCCGCTCAGCGTAGAATATGGGTACCTGTCCCAACGCGCGCGGCCAGGTGATCGGTGAACGCCCGCTCGGTGAGGCAAGCCCGGTCACGACATCGCTGATCGCATTGCCCGCCTCGCTGCCCAAGAACCAGGCAGCCACCACGGCATCCGCCTGTTCGGCGAGCCAAGGCACGACGAGCGGCCTGCCCGAGAACAAAATCACCGTGACGCGTATGCCCTGCGCCCGAGCGCGTTCAAAAACCGCTTCCGCAAGCGCACGCTGTTGCCCCGGAAGCTCGGGGAATGCCCGGCTCGCTGCCTCGCCGCTCATCGCCGCAGATTCGCCAAGGCACAATAGAATCGCGTCCGCGCCGTCGCAAAGTTCCACGGCCGCCGCGATGCCGCTGCGGTCTTCGCCGTCGATGTCGACACCTCGCGCAGTCACAATCTGTGTGTGCGGCAATCCCTCGAGCAGACCTGCGACGACGCTGACCTGGCCTTCCGGCACCGCAGAGGTGGACCAACACCCCGGCATCTCACCCGCGGCGTCCGCCAGTGGGCCAATGACGCATAAGCGATGCGGCGTGCCCGGCAGCGGAAGGGTGTCATGATCATTTTTCAGCAGCACCATGGCGCGCGTAGCCACCGAGCGCGCGAGCCGCCGCCGGTAGGCCACCGTTTCGGATGTCTCGATCTTGGAGCCTCTTCGATACGGATCGTCGAATAGACCCAGACGTTCTTTGAGACGAAGTACCCTGCGCACAGCGACGTCGATCTCCGCCATCGAAACGAGCCCGCGCTCCAAGGCCACGGGCAGGCCGTAGCGGTAGGCGTCGGACATCATGTCGATGTCCACGCCCGCCTTGAGCGCCAGAATGGCCGCCGCCGTCCGGTCAGCTGCGACGCCGTGGCGAATCAGCTCGCCGATCGCGTAGTAGTCGCTGATCAGGACCCCGTCGAAACCGAGCTGATCGCGCAAATAATGACGCAAAAGCGCCGTGTTGGCGGTCATGGGAACGCCGGCAAGATCCGTGAAGGCGGGCATGATTGCTGCCACACCCGCGGCGACCGCCGCGACAAAGGGCGGCAAGTGCACCTCGCGCAGCGTTCGCTCCGAGATGTCGACCGTGGCGTACTCGCGTCCCGCCGTCACCGATCCATACGCGCAGAAATGCTTCGCGCACGCCGCCAGAGTGTCGCTCGAAGCAAGACTCGCGCCCTGGAAACCCCGAACCTTGGCACGCGCGAACTGCGATCCCACCCATGGATCCTCGCCGGGACCCTCCGCGGTGCGTCCCCAGCGCGGATCTCGTGAGACGTCCACATTGGGTGCGAATGTCATCGCCAGTCCATCGCAGGCCGCTTCCTTGGCTGCCTCGCATGCCGTCAGCTCCCATGCCTGGGGATCAAAGAGACATGCCTCGGCCAGGGGAATCGGAAACAAGCTGCGGTGTCCATGGATGATGTCGAGCCCGATCAGCAACGGGATGCCGAGACGGGATTCCTCGACCGCGAGGCGCTGCATCTCTCGGACAGGAGCGGGGCCCGCCAGATTCAGCAGATTGCCGATCGCACCGGACTTGATTGCATCCGTCGAGTCTCCCGCGATGACCGGGCCCGTCACGGCCTGGCCCGCGGCCGTCATCGTGAGCTGGCCCAGTTTCTCCGCGAGCGTCATCTCGCCGATCAGTGTGTCGATCCGGTTCATCCCAGGCCATCCTTTTGCACGCTGCTATCATGCTAGTCTAGTGGCAAGACTTGCAATGTGCCGCATGCTCGGTCTGCGACAGCATTTTCTGTGCGATAAAGGCTGCCATGAACATACATGATCGCCGCGTCGATGCCTTGGAGATCATACGCAAGAGCGTGTCGTCGTGGATCTCGCACAACGCGTCGAGCAGCGGCGCCGCATTGGCGTTTTACACCTTGTTCGCGATTGCCCCGATATTGGTCGTCGTCGTCGCCGTGGGAGGCGCCGTGCTCGGCGAACGGGATGCGCAGGCCCATGTGCTCGCGGAAATGCGCGCCCTGATTGGGGAAAACGGCGCGGCGGCGATTCAATCGCTGTTGGCGAGCGCCCATCATCGCCAAGGGAACGGTTGGACCGCTGCGGCCGGAATCATGATATTGATGATCGGTGCCACCAGCGTGTTTGCCGAACTGCAGGACGCCCTGAACGTCATTTGGAATACGCCGGCCCGCACCGGCGCCAAACAGCGCTGGTGGCAGCTCCTGCGCCAGCGTTTCCTGTCGTTCGGCATGATCTTGGGCGTCGGCTTTCTGCTGTTGATTTCGCTGCTCGGCTTCGCCGCGCTGGGAGTTTTTGGCGGCTGGCTCGGCAGCTTCGTCGAGGAGTGGCGGGCCGTGCTCTGGGCGCTCGATGTCACGTTCAGCTTTGCGATCACGACACTGCTGTTTGCGATGATTTATAAATTCATTCCGCGAGAGACGATCACGTGGGGCGACGTTTGGATCGGGGCGCTGGTCACTGCCGCGTTATTGACGATCGGAAAAACCTTGATCGGCTTCTATTTGGGCAGGAACGCGTTCGTGGCGGCGTACGGCGCGGCCGGATCATTCGTCGTATTGCTGCTCTGGGTCTATTATGCCGCGCAGGTTTTCTTACTGGGTGCAGAGTTCACGCATGTTTTTGCGTACCGGCACGGTTCGCACCACCTGACGGCGAGCGCCGAGGCCCCCGCGCGGGCCGACGCCGACGCGCCCGTTTAAGCGGCTACGCAGAGATTCTTGCCGCCGCTCTTGGCACGATACAGCGCGGCGTCGGCGCGATCGAATGCCCTTTCGTGCGCTTCGCGATCCTTGATTTCGGTGAATCCGCAGGAGACCGTGACGCGGACCGGCATACCGCGAAAATGAAAGCGTAGCGCTTCGACCGCGAGACGCAATTCATTGGCCATGCGCATGGCCGTCTCCATCGGCAAGCCTATCATCACCATCGCAAATTCCTCGCCGCCGATGCGCGCGACGAAGTCCGTCGATCGAACACCGAGGGCAAAGCACTTCGCCACGCTTTGCAGCACGCGATCACCGGCACGATGGCCGTAGGTGTCGTTGATCGCCTTGAAGTTGTCGATGTCCCAGACCAACAAGGTAACCGCACCGTTGGTATGGACGCGGCGCGCGATCTCTTGAGCAATGCGTTCGTCGAACGCCTTGCGATTCGCGACGCCGGTCAGGGGATCGATGCGTGCGCGATCGCGTTCCTGCTCGAGCTTGCCCTGTAGATCACGGGTTTCCTTTTCGAGTGCGGCAACCCGCGAGCGCATGCTGTCGGTACGGGTCGTTTGCTCGACCAGACGCTCCTCGGCACGCGTGCGAAAGTCACGGACACAATTGGCCACCGATTCCAAACCGCTGCTGATGAGGGCCTGGAGCGAGGGCAAATCACTGGCTGAGTGCATTTCCGCGGATAATTCACGCACTTGTGACATGACTTGCGTGTTGAGTATTTCCGTATCGGCGAAGCCCGAGCGATTGGCTTCGGCCGATGAGGCGAAGTATTCGACCATCTCCTCCAGCCGCTTGCCGACTTCCGATAACACGGCGGCTGCCTGCAGGCGCTCACGCGCGATCTGCTCGCCGCGCACATGCACGAGTTCCGCCATGCGCAGCAGCACCTCGGCGAGTGCGATGTCGGTATCGGCATGCTCCAGCTCCGCGCTCAATGCCGCCGCGACGGGATTTTCGGAATCCCCGCTCGTCAAGCGCTCGAGCAGCGTGCGCACGGCCGCACAGGTCGATTTCCAGTGTTCGGGCGCGGCCACTTGCTCGGGCCCGGACGCGCGCGCTTGAGAGCCGGGCCGCTCCGGGGACGCGGCGCGCTCTACCGAACCGGGCCGTTCGTGCGGCACGACCGCTTCGATCGCAGTCACGGCTTCGACTGCGGTCACCGCGCTCGTCAGTGCGCGCGCTAAGGTTTCAAGTTCGGCGGCGTCCGCTTTGCGTCGATTCGCGGCCGAAATCGCCGCGAGTTGATCGTCGAGCTGCGCATGTGCGCCCATCCCGGCCGCACACAAGCGGTTGACGAGGTGGCGCAGAACCTTTTCCGCATGGTGCCAGCGCTTTTCCTCCGCCTCCATTTCGCGCACGGAGTTGCGGTATTTTTCCTTCCAATCGATGTTTTCTGGCACGGTATTTGAGGCGATATCCTATTCGTCCTTGGGGCATCGGCAGGGGATTCGGAAGCTTTAGCGCGGCCGCCTGCCGTGACCGCCGCGCTTGTGTATCATGCACAGTGTACATGTGCGGCCGCTATGTTACCCCTGATGAATCCTCGGTTGAGCGCGAGTTCAATCTATTGCGCGGGCCGCAGAATTTTCCACCGAGCTACAACGTCGCGCCGACCCAGTTGGTGCCCATCATTCGCAGACCCGGCGGGGACGGAATCGTCGAACTGCTGCGTTGGGGTTTGATTCCATTCTTCGCTCACGGATTGGCGCCCAGCTATTCCACGATCAACGCGCGCATCGAAACAGTGCAGACCGCAGCGAGCTATCGCGGCCCTTGGAAACGGGGCCAGCGTTGTCTGATCGTCGCCTGCGGCTTCTATGAATGGCAAGTACAGGCAGACGGCAAGACGAAGATTCCCTATTACATCCATTTGAACGATCAATCGGTGTTCGCGTTCGCGGGGCTATGGGACGCATCCCGGAAGGACACCGGCGAATTGGTCGAGTCCTGCGTCCACATCACGCAACCCGCGAATTCGCTGCTCGCCGAGATCCACAACAGCAAGCGGCGCATGCCGGCGATCCTGGCGGCCGAAGATCGCCAGATTTGGCTCGCGGGTTCCGCCGAGGAGGCTTGGGCGGCGCTCAGACCCTACCCCGACGAGCACATGGTCGCGTGGCCCGTGAGTACCCGCGTCAACAAACCGGCGAACAACGATGCGCAGTTGATCGCACCGGCAGCCTGAGCATTACTCGACGACGATTCGAGGAAAATAGAACGAGACGGTCCAGTTCGGTCTATCGACGATTTCGCTGATGCGCAAGTCGGCGCAGACACTGCACAGCAAGTACGCATCGATCGCCGGCATACCGAAGCGCCGACTCAACAACGCGACCATGCCGCGCACCGCAGCCCGTGCGGCCTCCATCAGATCCGGACCTATGCCCGTCGTGACTTCATAGCCGCGCGAGTCGAGGTGGCGCGTCACGGGACCCGGCGTCGTGAATCGCGGGAAAGGCAAGGGCGTCTGTTTCAGCAGATCGAACTTGAGCGCGACGCTCATCGGGCTTTCGATGGCCGTACCGCAGATTTCACCATCGCCCTGTGCGGCGTGAGTGTCGCCCACCGAAAATAACGCGCCGACGACTTCTACCGGCAGCAATAGTTCGGTGCCCACGGCAAGGTCGCGCACGTCCATGTTGCCGCCGACGCGGCGCGGCGGCACGATGCTATGCAAACCGTGCTCGGCCGGCGCGACACCGATCGTGCCCGTGAACGGCTTCAGCGGCACTCTGCCCCACCGTCCGAATAATGCCGGCGTGAGCATCCTCGCGTCGTAGTCCCAGATGTGCAGCGCCGCCTCCGGAAACTCATCGGCGAGCAGTCCGAAACCCGGGATGTTCGCTGTCCATCCCCACCCAGAGGGCGTAAACGACAGCAAGGTGACCTTTAAAATATCGCCCGGCTCGGCGCCCTCGACGAAAACCGGACCCGTTACCGGATTGATCCCGCCGAAATCCAATTGTCCGATCGCGGCGACCGTCGACGCCGGCGAGAGTTGTCCGCCGGAGGCGTCGTGGACCTCAAATTCGATCGACGCGCCCGGCGCAACGTGCAGCACGGGAGCAATCGAGTTGTCCCAGCCCAGGTGATGCTGGTGTCGATGTATCGTGTGCGCGTAAGGCAAGATCCACCCCAATCCAAATGCGACTGTTCGCATCGTAAACTATCGGTGCCTGAAACGGCGATACCGGTAGAATTGACGCGACCATGACGGAACTGACGGGTGCACTCAAACGGTATTTTGGCTTCGACCGCTTTCGGCCGGGCCAGGAATCCGTCGTCAGAGATGCGCTCGGCGGGCGGGATCTGCTCGCGATCATGCCGACCGGAGGCGGAAAATCGCTGTGCTTTCAGCTGCCGGCGCTCTTGCAGCCGGGCGTTACCTTGGTCGTCTCACCGCTGATATCGCTGATGCAGGATCAGGTCCGCCTGCTCCAGGATAATGGCATCGCAGCGAGCTTCGTCAACTCCAGTCTGGAGCCTCGGCAGATCGCGCAGCGCACCGGCGCATTGCTGCGCGGGGAATATAAGCTGTTCTACCTCGCGCCGGAACGGTTGCTGCTGCCGGAATTTCTCGACGGTCCGTTGGCGAGACTCGCCACGAGTCCGGGAATCAACGCCTTCGTCATCGATGAGGCCCACTGCGTCTCGGAGTGGGGGCACGACTTTCGGCCCGAATACCGCCAATTATCGCTGCTGCGGCGGCGACATCCGGCGATTCCGATGCTCTGCTTCACGGCGACCGCCACCGTGCGTGTGCGCAACGATATCGTGGCCCAACTGCAGCTGCGCGATCCCGCGGTGCATTTGGCGAGTTTCAATCGCGCGAACCTCAGCTATCGGGTGCGCCTCAAGAGCAAACAAAGCTACGCCGAATTACGCGCGCAGGCGCAGGACGGCGGCGCGGGAATCGTCTACTGCCTGTCGCGGCGCCGCGTCGACGAAGTCGCGGAGAAGCTGCGCGCCGACGGCGTGCGTGCCCTGCCCTATCACGCGGGACTGGACGCCGCCGTGCGCCGCGATACGCTGGAAGCATTCATTCGCGACGACATCCAAGTGGTCGTCGCGACGGTCGCGTTCGGCATGGGCATCAACAAGCCGGACGTGCGCTGGGTCGTTCACTTCGACTTGCCGAAGAGCTTGGAGGCGTATTCCCAGGAATCCGGTCGCGCGGGGCGCGACGGCGAGCCAGCGCGCTGCATTCTATATTTCGGAGCAGCCGATATCCGCACGGCCGAATTTCTGATTCAACAGAAGCTCGATCCGAGCACCGGTGCCGCGCTCGAGGAGGAGCAACGCATCGCGCGCCAGCAATTGCGCCAAGTACTCGATTATGCGGAATCGAGCGAATGCCGGCGCGCGATTCAGCTGCGCTACTTCGGCGAAGTGTTCGAAGGTCCCTGCGGGGCTTGCGACAATTGCTGCGAACCGCGATCGGTGCAGGATTGGAGCGTCGAGGCGAGACAGTTCCTGTCGTGCATCGCGCGGCTTGCGCAGCGCGGGCAGCGCTTTGGAGCCGCGACCGTCATCGATATTCTGCGCGGTGCACGCTCCGAACGGGTGCTCTCGCGCGGTCATGAGACCTTGAGCGTTTACGGCATCGGAAAACACCGTTCGGTGGCCGAGTGGCGCACGCTCGCTCGGGCGCTCATGCATCAAGTCTTGGTCGAGCAGACTCAGGACGGATATCCGGTCTTGTCGCTGAACGCCGAGAGCTGGCGCATCCTGCGCGCCGAGCGAGGAGTCGAGATTGCCCAATCGCCGAAACCGGCTCACGGCAAGCACGCCGCGCAGTCGAGCCGGCGCGAGCCAATGGTGCCGGCCGACGCCCAAGAGGGCGCGCCGGCCACGGGCGCCCTATTCGAACGGCTGCGCGCATTGCGCAAACAGCTCGCGAACGAACAGGGCCTGCCGCCTTACGTCATTTTTCACGATGCGACTTTGCGAGAAATGGCGTTGCGCCGGCCCCTGACACTGGACCAGTTTGCGGATCTGCCGGGCGTGGGTAGCGCAAAGCTGACCCGCTACGGCGAGCGTTTCATCGCGGCGTTGCGCGAGCTTTCTCCTTGAGCTCGCGGTACTCCATCATGGCGTCCACGGTCGGCGCGCGGCCGCGCCAATCGGCATAGAGCTTCGCGAGGTCGCGGGTGTTGCCGCGAGACAGCACCATGCGGCGGAAGCGGTCGCCGTTGGCACGCGTCAAACCCCCATGCTGCTCGAACCACCGGAATGCGTCGTCGTCGAGCATCTGCGTCCAAAGGTAGGCGTAATAACCCGCCGAATAGCCGGCGGTCCAGATGTGGCTGAAGTAGCTGGAGCGATATCTCGGCGGTACGGCTGCGAGGTCCAGATGCGTCGCCGCCAGCGCCTGCTTCTCGAATTCGTCGGGATTTTGCAGCGGCGCGCTCGCGGGCAAGGTGTGCCATTGCATATCGAGCTCGGCCGCGGCGAGTAACTCCGTCAGCCGATAGCCCTCATCGAAATTCTCCGAATCCTTGATTTTTCGCACGAGCTGCGCCGGCATCGACGCCCCGGTGCGGTAATGCCTCGCGTAATGCGTGAACACGGCCGGATAGATCGCCCAGTGTTCATTGAATTGCGACGGAAATTCGACGAAATCCCGTGCGGTATTGGCGCCGGAGAGGCTCGGATACTCGGTGTTGGCGAACATACCATGCAGCGCGTGGCCGAATTCATGGAACATCGTGGTGACGTCGGTGAAGCTGATCAGCGCGGGCTGTCCGGGCGCGGGTTTCGGCAAATTGGCAACGTTGTAGACCACCGGAAGCGTGCCGAGGAGCTTCGACTGTTCGACGAACGTCGACATCCACGCGCCGCCATTCTTGTTGTCGCGCTTGAAGTAATCGCAGTAGAACAGCGCGAGCGGCTTGCCGTCGACGTCGAAGAATTCGTAGACACGCACGTCGGGGTGCCAGACCGGAATATCCTTGCGCTCCTTGAAGCGAATCCCATAGAGCCGATGCGCCGCATAGAACACGCCGTTTTCGAGCACGCGGCCCAGCTCGAAATACGGTTTGATTTCGGCGTCGTTCAACGCATATTTCGCTGCGCGGACCTTCTCGGCGTAATAGCTCCAGTCCCAGGGCTCCAGGCGAAAATCGCCGTGATCGGCATCGATCGCCGCCTGAATGTCGGCCGCCTCGCGTCGCGCCTTGCCGGTCGCGAGCGGCACCAGGGCCGCCATGAATTTCAGCGCGGTTTCCGGTGTCTTCGCCATCTGGTCCTGCAATTTCCACGCCGCGTGATTGGGAAACCCCAACAATGCGGCGCTGTGCGCGCGGACCTGCGCGAGTCGGGCAATCGTATCGCGCGTATCGTTCGCGTCGCCGCGCTCCGCGCGAGTCCAGGAGTCCTGGAACAACGCGGCGCGCGTCGTGCGCATGCTCAGAGTGGCGAGCGCGGGCTGCTGCGTCGTGTTCTGCAGAGGCAAGACATAGCCCTCGACCTGGCGGTCGCGGGCGGCCTGCGCGGCGGCGGCCACCTGCGCGGCGCTCGTCCCAGCGAGCGTCTCCACCGTCGAGGTGCGGTACGCGGCGTCTTTGGTCGCCGCCAACAGCCGTGTGTGGAAAGTGTTCGACAGCGTCGATGCCTCCTCGTTGAGCTGCATCAACTGCGCCTTGTCGCTCTCGCCAAGTATCGCGCCGGCATGAACGAATTGCGCGTACGTGATCTCGAGCAGCCGCAGCGACTCCGGATCGAGCCTCAAGCTGCGCCGCTGCTTATAAATCGTCGAGACGCGCGCAAATAGCTTCTCATTGAGATGGATCGCGTCCTCGTGGGCCGCGAGCTTCGGCGCCAGCTCGGTCTGCGTTTGCAGGAGCACGGGATTTGTATTTGCGCCGCTGACGCCGCGAAACGCCTTCAAGGCGCGCGCCAGCAACCTGCCGCTGGTTTCCATGGCAATCAGCGTGTTGCCGAATGTGGGAGCGGCCGGATCGTTGGCGATGGCCTGCATCTCGATCAGTTGCTGCGCCATGCCGGCCTCGATCGCGGGCAAATAGTCTTCATCCTTGATTTTATCGAAGGGTGGCGCCTGAAACGGCAATGTGCTCGGCGCAAAAAATGGATTCGAGGGGCCGAAGCTTGCATCCTCGGCCACTGCCGACCGCGCACCGGCAACGGCGCCGACACCGATCACCCCGACGATGATCCATACGGCAGTTGAGCTTCGCACGGTGTTCGTTCTCCCCTTGGGTTCCCTGGGACCCAAGCCTAACATGGGAAAATCCGCCATTTGCGGCGAATCGAGATAAACTGGGCTCCGCCCCTTGGCCACCTGCAGGTCTTTCCCGCGCATGTCATCTCTCGACCAATTCGGCTACAAGGAGCAGCTGAGCCGGGCGCTCAGCACGCGCGATCTGGTCGTCTACGGCATGATCTTCATGGTGCCGATCGCACCCTATTCGGTATTCGGCTTTGTATGGGCCGACGCCAGGGGCATGGTGCCGCTGGCATACCTGATCGGCCTCGTCGGGATGTTCTTCACGGCCATGAGCTACGCGGCGATGTCGCGCGCTTTTCCGTTGGCAGGATCCGTCTACACCTATGCGCAGCGCGGCCTGCACGACATTGCCGGGTTTTTTTCGGGGTGGCTGATCCTGCTCGACTACATCCTCGTGCCCGCGTTGTTGTACCTGTTCGCGGCCGTCGCCTTGCGACCGCTGGTGCCCGCAATACCCGATTGGGTGTGGCTCGTCGGCTTCATCTCGTTCAATGCGATCGTCAATCTGATCGGCGTTCGAATCACGGCGCGCGTCAATTGGTACATGCTCATCATGGAATTGGCGACCCTCGCGCTCTTCGTCGTATTGGGATTGATGGCGCTCTACCACGGCCAAGGCGCGGGCGGCCTGACCTGGAAACCGGTCTATGATCCGCACGTGTTCTCAATCGCGACGGTCGCGGGAGCCACGTCGATCGCCGTGCTGTCGTTCCTGGGCTTCGACGGTATTTCGACGCTCTCGGAGGAAAGCCGCGGCGGCCGCGACGCCGTCGGTCGTGCGACCGTGCTCGCGCTGCTGCTGGTCGGCGCGCTGTTCATGCTGCAAACCTGGATCGCCACGGACCTCGCGCGAGGCATGCATTTTACCGCGCCGGACACGGCCTTTTATGAGATTTCCGAGCGTGCGGGCGGTCCCTGGCTGCGCCTGATCACGATCCTCGCCGTGGTGCTCGCCACCGCCGTCGCGAATGCCATGGCCGCGCAGGCCGCCGTCGCGCGCATCCTATTTGCGATGGCGCGCGACGGCAAATTGCCCGCCATGCTCGCCAAGATCCATCCGCGCTATAAGACGCCCTACGTGAGCACGCTGCTGGTCGCCGCAATCTCGCTGCTCGTCGGATTGTTCTTCGGCGCGCGCATCGACGATCTTACCCGCATCGTCAATTTTGGCGCGCTCAGCGGATTCTTGCTGCTGCATTTGTCGGTCATCAACCATTACTTCATTCGCGAACGCAGCGGCGACTGGCTGCGCCACGTCCTCTGCCCGATGGCCGGATTAGCGGTCATTTCCTACGTGCTGCTGGAGATGGACAATTCGGCGAAGATTCTCGGTGCCTGCTGGATTGCGATCGGCGTCGTCTACTACGTCGTGCTCACTTTCGTGCTGAAGAAGAACGTCGCTCTGGAGATTTGAATGCCGGGAACGCGGCGCGCAGCGCATCGTCCGTCACGCCCTCGATTTCCAAGATCTTGTTGCGGGCTTTAGCGCCCCCCGCCACGCGCACGCAGCGTTTCGCGACGCCGAGCTGCGCGGCCACGAACTCGATCAACGCGATATTTGCGGCATTATCGAGCGCCGGCGCCGAGATGCGAATCTTGATCGCACCGCCATGCGTTCCGGCCAGCTCCGTTTTCGACGCCCGCGGCTGCACATAGACCTCGAATCGCGTCACTGCTGCGAACGCAGCCGTGCGCGCAGCGGCTCACGCACCGAATCGGTATGTATCGGCAGCACGATGACGTCGCCGGGCGCTGCGCCGTCGAGCAAGCTCATTGCGGCCGTCAGTTCATTGGGTTCGAAGCGTATGCGCTCGGCTGCAACGCCTGCCGCCAACAGCGCGCGCTCGAGCAACGCGGGAACCTCGCCGAGTACCCGCCCGCGCAACATCAGCGGCAGCTCCTTGATGACGATGCGATCGGGCGCGAAGCGCGCCGCGGTGCGCGCCAGGTCGCCGATCGCGGCATCGTCGCGGTTGCCGGCCTGGCCGAGCAGCAAACAGAGGCGATCCGGTTGCAAAGCCCGCGCGACACCCAACAATGACGCCAAACCATCGGGGTTGTGCGCATAGTCGATGAGCACGCTCGCGCCGCGGTAGACCCAGCGCTCGAGACGCCCGGGATTATCCTCAGGCCTCGCGCCGAAGCGATGCAGCGTCTCGCGGATCGCTGCCTGTGGAAACCGCAGCGCCGCCCCACCGAGCGCGGCCGCCGACAGATTGGCGATGTTGTAGCGCGCGGCGCCGCCCACCGCGAGCGGCATTTCGCGGATGCTGCCGAGCCGATGCTCGTGCCCGTCGTGAAACAACCGCAACTCCCCGTCGCGCACGCCGCAGGTGCTACCCGCCTGCGCTCTGTGCGCCACGAGCGCCGAATGATCGTAGTCAGCGGCGAACAGCGCGTGGCGCACTCGGGCCGCGTACGCAAGACGCGCGATCGCGATCGGCAAGATAGCGTCATCGGCATTGACGACGAGCGTGCCGCCGCCGTGCAATGCATGCGCAACGACGAGTTTCGTATCGGCCAGATCCTCTGCGCCGTCGACGCCATACTCGCCGAGGTGGTCCGGACTGATGTTTGTGACGATCGCGACGTCGGCGCGCCGCACCGCCAAGCCGCGGCGCAAGATGCCGCCACGCGCGGTCTCCAGGATCGCGACCTGAACCAGCGGCTGTCGCAATACCGCGCGCGCGCCGTCGGGACCCGCGTAATCACCGCGCAGGCTCGTCTCGGCACCCACGACGATGCCTTCGGTGCTGCACGAGCCGGGAATCAGGCCCGCCGCGCTCGCCATCGCGGCGAGCAGGCGCACCGTCGTGGTCTTGCCGTTGCTGCCCGTGACGAGCACCGTCGGAATATCATAAAGAGCGCCCCAGGGCACGGCTTCGACCGCGGGCACTGCGGTACGGAGCCAGCAGCGGCTGCCGGCACCCTCCCCGAGCGAGATCTGCACATCGTCCTCGATCATCGATACCCGGTGCGCCGCCGCCGCTGCACGCAGCGCCGCGATCTCGGGGCGGCGCTCGGCCGCGGCGCGCGCCATAAACGCGGCCGTCGCATCCGGTCCCAAGTCGTGCGCGAGATCGAACTGCGACTCGCCCGCGTCCTGCGCGGCCCGCTCCCATGCCCATTCGTTGATGTCCGTCGCGGTGAACAGCACATCCGGCGGCGCACGAAAAACCAACAGGATGGCGCTCGCGCGCCGTACGCTGCGCGGCTCGGGATCCGGCCAGCCGAGCGCGGCGCCGAGGCTGCGGACACGCCCCGCCCAGGCCTCATGAACGGCCGCATCGCCGCTAAAGCGGCCGAGCGGCGTCAGCGTAACCGCGGAATCGGCGAAGTATCGGTTCGGCCCGGTCAGCCGGCGCGAATCGTCAAAGCCATGCTGTGGCTCGGCGACCGGTACCCCGGGCTGCACGTCGGCATCGGACATGCGTTCGTCCATCAGTCCGCGGCTTCGCCGATGAAGCGCAGGCCGCGTTCGTCGCGCACGAAGCCCTTCGATTCAAGTGCCGCATCGTCCTGGACCGCGAATAGCACAGAATCGTCCTCGGGCGCCGCCACGGCCACATCCGCGACGGGCGCCTTCGATACAAACGACTCCGCGGCCGTCGCAGCTCCGGCCAAGGGCTTGAATTTGATGACTTGCTTCCATGAGCGCGTCAGCGCATCGGCGAATATCAACAGTAAATCGCCGTGGCGGCCCATGCCGAGCGCCGTCGCGATGGCTTCTTGTTCGTCCGGAATGATCTCGATTGCGGACTCCGGCACGCCGGCTTCGCGCAGCACCCGCGCGAGTATGTTCGGAACCTCATCGCCGGCACGGCCACGCAGGCTGTCGTCGCGTCGGCAGATGTAGTAATCGAAATGTCCGGCGACCACGGCGGCGATCGCGCGAATATCCTCGTCGCGCCGATCGCCGGGGCCCGCCACGACCACGATCCGGCGTCCCCGCACTTCGAGCCTCGCCGCAAGGTCGGTCATCGCGGCAACCGCATGCGCGTTGTGCGCGTAGTCGAAAATCACCTTGAACGGGTGTTCGTCGTAGACGTTCATGCGCCCCGGCGCCTGATAGAAGGTGCTGTCGAACGTACGCAGACCCTGGCGTATCGCGTCGAGCTTGAAATCGAGCGAGAACGCCAGCGCCGCTGCAAACATCGCGTTCTGCACGTTGTGCATGGCGCGGCCTTCGAGCGTTGCGGGAATCAGGTGTGTCCACATCAGCGGAATGTGACGGCCTTTGTCGTAGATCGTGATCATCTGGCCGTTGACGCCCGCTTCGAGCGCACAGGCACGGCCGCCGGCCCGCACGTGCTCGCGAACGATTTCGTGCTGGGGATTGAGCGTGACGTAGCACAGATGCTTCGCCTCCGTATGTGCCGACATGCGTATCGTATTTTCATCATCGGCATTCAGCACCGCGCAGTCGCGCGCCACCTCGACGACGACGCGCTTGACCTCCGCGAGTTGCTCGAGGGTATCGATGCCCTTCAATCCCAGGTGATCGGCCTGCACGTTGAGCACCGCGCTCACGTTCGAGAACGGCACGCCCATGCCGGCGCGCAGCAGCCCGCCGCGCGCGACCTCGAGCACCGCAAGGTCGATGCGCGCGTCGGCCAGCACCATGCGCGTCGCGACCGGGCCGGTCATGTCGCCCTCCACCGTGCGCTGTCCGTCGATGTAGATGCCGTCGGTGGTCGTGAGCCCCGGCGTGAACCCGGCCATTTTGGCAATATGCGCCAGCATGCGCGACGTCGTGGTCTTGCCGTTGGTACCGGTGATGCAGGCTATCGGCACGCGCGCGGAGGAGCCCGCGGGAAACAACATGTCGATGACCGGCCCGGCCGCATCGCGCGGAGTGCCTTCGCTCGGGGCGACGTGCATACGAAATCCCGGCGCGGCGTTGACTTCACAGATGCCGCCGCCGACGGTCTTGTAGCTCTCGGCGATGTCCGGGCACAAAAAATCGACGCCGCCGACGTCGAGCCCGATGGCCGCCACCGCGCGAACCGCCATGTCGCGGTTGTCGGGGTGGATGATGTCGGTCACGTCGGTGGCGGTGCCGCCCGTCGACAGATTCGCGGTACTGCGCAGCAGCACGGCCTGGCCCGGGCCCGGCACGGAATCGGCGTTCAGATGGGCACGCGCGAGCATCATGTCGGCCTGCGCATCGAGTTCGAGGCGCGTCATGACCTTCTCGTGACCCACGCCGCGGCGCGGGTCCTGATTGACGAGATCGACGAGTTCGCGGATCGAGTGCTTGCCGTCGCCAATCACGCGACCCGGCGTGCGGCGCGTAGCCGCGATGAGATCCCCGTTGACGACGAGCAGGCGGTGATCGTCGCCTTGCAGATAGGTCTCGACGATGACCGAACCGGAATGCGCCGCGGCCGCGGCGAAACCGGCGCGCACCTCGTCGGGCAAGTTAAGGCCGATCGAGATGCCGCGTCCATGATTGCCGTCGTAGGGCTTGGTGACGACCGGATAGCCTAAGCGCTCGGCGGCGCGAACGGCCCGCTCGGCCGAGCGCACCAATTCCTGGCGCGGCACCGGCAGGCCACAGTTGGCGAGAATTTTGTTGGTTTCCTCTTTATCTTGCGCGAGCTCCACGGCGATATGGCTGGTCCGGCCCGTAACGGTCGCCTGAATGCGTTGTTGGAACTTGCCGTGCCCGAGCTGAATCAAGCTCTGTTCATTCAGACGCAACCAGGGGATATTGCGCTCCTCGGCCGCCTTGACCAGGGACGCGGTCGAGGGTCCGAGTGCGCGCCGCTGTGCGTAGCGGATGTACTCGTCGCGATGCGCTTCCCAATCCCATCCCGCGGGCACCGTGCCGGCCGGCTGCAGTTCGAGCGGCAGTAGCGAGCACAGCAGCTGGATCGCGAGCTCGCCGGCTGCAATGCCTTCGTCGCGCTGGGCGTATTCGTAAATCACCGTGTACACGCCGGGCACATCGGTGCTGCGCGTCTTGCCGAAACTGACATCCTCACCCGCAATGTTCTGCAGCTCGATCGCGACGTGCTCGAACACATGACCGAGCCAAGTGCCTTCGTCCTCATTCATGCGCCGCAGCAGGCCGCCCGGCTCGCCGTAGGAGCAGCCGTGCGCCTGCAGCCCGGGCAAAACCCGCAGCAATGCGTTGACGTAATCGGGACCCAGCTTGCTGGTCGGCCATTGTTCCAATGTGCCGAGATCGAGCAGCACCTTGATGACCGGAAAACGGGCATATAGGGACGGCCCGACATAGACGTTGCGTTCGAGAATGCGCATGAGATTCCCTCTTCGGCCTTACCCCTTGGACTGAATGAGATTGCCGGCGTCGGCCTGTCGCGTATGCAGATTGAACGTAGCACCCTGGGTCAGGATATGCAGCTTAACGCCGAGCAAGCAGACCGGGCGGCCTTCCTTGACGCTGTCCATCGAGGAGAACTGTACTTCGGCGGCATCGACGACGGTGATGCCGCCCGAGCCCAGCACATCGACCGTGTTGTCGGGTGCAATGAATGCGGCGGTGTCCTCATCGAGTCCGATGCCGACCGCGAACGGATTATAGGCGAGCGCCGTCAGCAGGCGGCCGAGACGGTCGCGTTGCCGGAAATGCTGATCGATGATGAAGCGGTTCGTCAATCCCAATCCCGGCGCGAGCCGCACGGAGCCCGCGATCGGCGTGCTGCCTTCGTCGCCGAAGGCGATCATGTGTTCGCTGATGAAGGCCGCGCCGGCACTCGTGCCGGCCACGGCCACGCCGCTCGCATTCATTTGCCGCACGGCCCTGGCCACGGCCGTGCCGCCGATCAGCGTCGACAGCCGCAACTGGTTGCCGCCCGTGAAGAAAATCCCGCTCGCTTGGCGCAGGCGTTCGAGCCGGCCCGGCTCATCGGCATCGCGTCGCGTGTCGAAGTCCAGCGACGCGGCGCGCGCGGCCCCCATTTCGGTGAAGAGCCGCTCGTATCGCGGCCCCGTACCGCGCTGCAAGCTCGCGGTCGGGATGACCACGATATCCGCCTCGGCGCCGCCGGCCAACTCGACAAATCGGCGCAGAATTTGCGGCGAATTCTCCTTGTCCTCGGCGCCGCCTATGGGCACGATCCAGCCCCGCTCATTGCCTTCAATCACCTTGCTCGCACACATAAGTTCTCATCCTCGCTTCGCAGTGCCGATCATGCCATTATCCGGCGCCAATATTCACTCCATGAGCAACGGGGCAACATCGATGCAGCGACGGCGCCTGGGGAGCAACGGTCCATTGGTTTCGCCGATCGGACTCGGCTGTATGGGCATGTCGGGAATTTACGGTCCCGCGAGCCGTGCGGAGAGCCTCGCGACACTACGGGCGGCAACCGATGCCGGCATCGATTGGCTCGATACCGGCGATTTCTACGGCATGGGACATAATGAACTGCTGATCGGCGAGCATCTCAAAGGCACCGCGCGCGAGCGCATGACGATCAGCGTCAAATTCGGCGCCATGCGCGATGCCGCCGGCGGCTGGCTGGGTTTCGACGGCCGCCCGGCCGCCGTGAAGAATTTCCTCGCCTATTCGCTGCAGCGGCTGGGGCTCGACTACATCGACATCTACCGTCCGGCACGCCTCGACCCGCTCGTACCGATCGAAGACACCGTCGGCGCGATCGCCGATATGATCAAGGCAGGTTACGTTCGCCACGTCGGCCTATCCGAGGTCGGCGCCAAGACGATCCGCCGCGCCGCGGCCGTGCATGCCATTTGCGATCTGCAGATCGAATATTCGCTGGTATCGCGCGGTATCGAAACGCAGGTTTTGCCCGCGTGTCGCGAGCTCGGCATCGGAATCACCGCCTACGGCGTCTTGTCGCGCGGGCTTCTGAGCGGCCGTTGGAGCGCGGGCCCAAACCAGCCCAACGACATGCGTGCGCACATGCCGCGCTTTCAGGCCGCGAATCTCGCGCGCAATCTCGATCTCGTCGAAGTCTTGCGTCGACTGGCGGCCGAGCGGGGCGCGAGCGTCGCCGAGATCGCGATCGCCTGGGTCATTGCGCAAGGCGCCGACATCTTTCCGGTGCTCGGCGCAAGGCGCCGAGACCAGCTGGCCGAAGCGCTGCGGGCCCTCAAGCTTCGCTTGGAGCCGCAGGATCTCGCCAGCATCGAGGCCGCCGTGCCGCCGGGCTCCGCGGCCGGAGAGCGCTACGCATCGGCGCAGATGGCCCACCTCGACAGCGAGCGCGAACGCTACGGCGACGCCTAAGCCGTCGCCTTGGCCTTGAGCTTCTCGGCGATGATCTCGTCGGCGACGTTGCGCGGCACCGGATCGTAATGCGAAAACTCCATCGTGTACGACGCGCGGCCGCTGGTCATGCCGCGCAATTGACCGATGTAGCCGAACATCTCCGACAGCGGCACGTTCGCGACGACGGCAATGTTGGTGCCGCGTTCCAACTGGTCCAGGATCGAGCCGCGCCGGCGATTCAAATCGCCGATCACGTCGCCGAGATAATCGCCGGGCGTGACCGTCTCGACTTTCATGACGGGCTCGAGCAGGATCGGGCCGGCTTTACGGATGGCTTCGCGAAAGCAAGCCTTCGCGGCGATTTCGAACGTCAGCGCATTGGAGTCGACGTCATGGTAGCTGCCGTCGATCAGCGTCGCGCGGAAATCCACGGTCGGATAACCGGCGAGCACGCCGTCCTCCTTCTGCAGTTTCAGTCCCTTATCGACCGAGGGCACGAATTCCTTCGGCACGGAGCCGCCGACCGTCTTGTCGACGAATTCGTAGCCGGCGCTGCGCTCGAGCGGTTCGAACACGATCCAAACCTCGGCGAATTGGCCTGAACCGCCGGTTTGCTTCTTGTGGATGTACTGTTCGGTCAGTTTCTTGGTGAAGGTCTCGCGATAGGCGACTTGCGGCTCGCCCATGGTGCCCTCGACGCCGAATTCGGTGCGCATGCGGTCGAGCGTGACTTCGAGATGCAGCTCGCCCATGCCGCGCAGAATCGTCTGGCCGGTTTCGCGATCCGTTTCGAGGTGCAGTGATGGATCGGCGCGCACCATCTTGCCGAGAGCCGCGCTGAATTTTTCCTGCTCGGCCTTGAGCTTCGATTTGACCGACACGCTGATGACCGGGTCCGGAAAGCGCATGCGCTCCAGCACGACCGGGTTGGCGGCGTCGCACAAGGTATCGCCGGTCTCGGTATCGGCCAAGGACACGAGCGCAATGATGTCGCCGGCGCGCGCTTCATCGACGGGATTGGCTTCCTTCGCGAACATCTCGACCATGCGGCCGATCTTCTCGCGCTTGCCGCGCGTCGAGTTCTGCACCGACGCACCCTTGGTCAACACGCCGGAGTAGACGCGGATGAAGGTCAGCGCGCCATAGATGTCATTGATGACCTTGAACGCGAGCGCCGAGAACGGCTCGTCGTCCGAGCACTTGCGCTCGCCGATCGGGTGGCCGTCGGCATCGACGGTCTTGATCGACTGCACGTCGGTCGGGGCCGGCAATATGTCGACGACCGCGTCGAGCACCTGCTGCACGCCCTTGTTCTTATAGGATGAGCCGCACAGCACCGGCGTAAACGCCGAGTTCAACGTGCCCTTGCGCAGCGCGCGACGCAGCACGTCGCCCGAAGGCGCGATGCCGTGGGTGAGGTAGGCTTCCATCGCTTCGTCGTCCTGCTCGAGGCAAGTATCGACCAATTCGGTGTGGAATTTCGGAACGCTGGCAAGCAGCGCGCGATCGCTCGGTGTCGTGATCTGCAACTTGTCGGCGAGATCGGGTGTGTAGTCGAGCACCTGCCATTGCGCGTCCTTGTCGTCCGAGTCCCAGACCAGCGCTTTCATCTCGACGAGGTCGACCATGCCCTTGAAGTGATCCTCCGAACCGATCGGTATCTGGATCGGCAGCGGGCGCGCGCCGAGGCGCTTTTGGATCATGTCGACGCAGCGCAGGAAATTGGCGCCGCTGCGATCCATCTTATTGACGTAGCAGATGCGCGGAACACCGTAGTTGTCGGCGAGCCGCCAATTCGTCTCCGATTGCGGCTCGACGCCGGCGACGCCGTCGAATACGACGACCGCACCGTCGAGGACGCGCAGCGAGCGATTGACCTCGATCGTGAAATCGACGTGTCCCGGTGTATCGATCAGATTGATTTTCTTTCCGCGCCAAAATGCCGAGACCGCGGCGCTCTGAATCGTGATTCCGCGCTTCTGTTCCTGTTCGAGGTAGTCGGTCGTCGTCGAGGTCTTCAGATCCTTGGTATCGTGAATGTCGATGATCGTGTGCTTACGCCCCGTGTAATACAGAATGCGCTCAGTCGTCGTCGTCTTGCCGGCGTCGACGTGGGCGATGATGCCGATATTGCGAATATCGGAAAGTGGTGTGGTACGGGCCATAGCAAAGTTCCATAAGTGCAAAACAGGGCGCGGATTCTGACACGGCATACCGCGTGTGTCGAAAAAAATTGCCGTTTATTAAGGATTGAGTGCGAAGCCCGGGGAGGGCCAATTAGTGTGCCTTTGGGCGCCTCTACGGCGAGCGAGCGCCCAACGCGAGGATTTTCTGCGCCAAGGCGGGATAATCGCCGTCGAAATGATGCCCGCCCGCCAGCTTGACGACCGTCACATTTTTCGAATCCAGCTTCGGGCAGGGCGAATCGGCCTCATCCTCGCCATAGATGCAAAGCACCGGAACACCGGCGATTCGGTTGATTTCCGGCAGCGTCGCCGGACCTGAATTGTCATCGGTGACCCAACTGCTGAGGTGAAATTCGAACAGCGCATGCTCGGAAACGCCCAATAGAGCCGCGAGCGAGACCCTCGCGCGGGTCGCCGCCGGCAGGCGATTGAGCGCAAACGGCAGCGTATCGGCCCCCTGGGAATACCCGATCAGCAGGACATGCTGCTTGTGCAGATGCGCCAGGTAGTAACGGATGATCCGGTCCATATCGCCCGCGAGCCCGTCCGGCGTGCGCGCCGTCCAGTAATAGCGCAGCGAATCGAGGCCGACGACCGCAATTCCATGCGCTGCAAGAGCCGCGGCGACACCTTGGTCCAGCCCTGCCCAACCGCCATCACCCGACATCATGAGCGCAAAGCTATCGACGCCGGGGCCGCCGGATTGCGCCGCAATTTCGATGACCGGAAGGTCGCCCAAATCGGGGGGCGGCAGCGGAATCAGCCTTTTTGGGCCCGAGGCAATGAGATTATCGAAAGCCGCCGCATATTCCGGCAACCAGGCCGGCCGCACGCCGCGCGTCGCCGGCGCCTTCGGCAGCAAGACAATGGCGGCGCCCGGCACCGCGGCGACGAACCGTCGCGCGACGTCCGCGCGGCAGGCCTCGCCGGATGGGCGCTCGACGACGATCCACGGACCGACCGGCGCCGTCGCCGGCACGAGATCCAAGCCACCTGCGCGAGCGCCGCCGATGCCCGTACTCCTGAATTCGAGCGCAGACCCTTTATTGCAGAGAGGTTTACGCAAGCTCAGCTGCGGACAAAACCCGAGGCTCAAGGCGCCCCCGAACGTATCTCGAGGCGCTTGAGCGAGGAGCGCATAGGCGAATGCTCCGCCGCCGGACCCTAGCCCGAGCAACAGCGGCGTCAGATAGGTCGGCAGATGAGCGTAGGCCTGCACGAAATGGCTCAAATTCTCCAGATCGCCATCCGGGTAGACGCACTGACCGCCGTCCTTTTCGAGATCCGCGTACAGTTTCGGCAGATCGACGCCCACGACTAGTGCTCCATGCTGCGCCAGATGCCGCGCGATCGTGCTCGCACTGCGATTCCACCCCTGTACGTCGGAAAGCAGCAAGACGACGGTCTTGGGAACCGGCGCCGGCGAGTAGAGCGCAAAGTCGTGGAAGCGGCCGTGACTGAGTCGTTGCTCGCTTGGCGCTCCGGCGGCCGCCGCGGGTTGCACGATCGCCGCCGCAGCGACCAACGCCAGCAAGGGCCCGACCCGTCTCAATGGTGCGGCGTCTACGGTGTCACGCGCGGCAGATCGACGTAGCTGCTGTCCGCTCCGCTATCGAAGACCTTGATCGTGGCTTTTTTGTAGTCACCGGGACTCGCGAAGAAAATGTTATCGACATAGGTCTGCGGATTGCGGTCATAGAGAGGAAACCAACTGGATTGCACCTGAACCATGATGCGATGACCCGGTAAAAATACGTGATTCGCGGTCGGCAGCGCAAACCGGTAGACCTGTTTTTTCTCGGCGGGGATGGGTTTCGGACTGCTCAAGGACTCGCGGTAGCGACCGCGAAAAATATCCCCGGAGACCATCAACTGGTAACCGCCGAGTTCCGGCTGGCGCCCCATTTCATCCGGATAGACATCGATGAGCTTGACGACGAAATCGCCGTCGGTGCCGCTCGTCGAAGCGATCAAATTCGCAATGGGTTCGCCGCTGATTTTTGTCGGTTCGGTCAACGGCGCCGTCGAAAAGCTCAGGACGTCGGTTCGCGACGCGACATCGCGTTGATCGCTGACGAGCCAGGTTTGCCAGGATCGCGCACCCGCCGCGCCTTCGGTGTGTATCGGGCGCGGCAGGAACGGAACCGGCTTCGCCGGATCCGCAACATAGGCCTCGAAGTTCGGCGCGGCCGCCTTGGCCTCGCTGAATCCCAAATGACCGCCGGCCTGCAGATAGAGTTTGCTGCGCTCGATGCGGCAGCCTTCGGCGCAACCCTGGGGCCACGAGTGCAGCGAGAGCCATTGATTGGTACCGGTCTCGAACGCGGTCACGGGCGCGATGCCGATCGGCGGTGCCGCATCCTTCAGGAAATGATCCAAGAACGGCCGCAGCACATGCAGCCGGAAATATTGCGCGGTGTCGCTGCCGAATTGGATCGATCCGACCGCGCTGCCGTCGAGCCGCTGCTGATGATGAAACCAGGGTCCGAGCACCAGAAAAACCTTGGAATTGTCCGTATCGGCCGGTTTGACGGCTTTGTAGACCGCGATGTTGCCGTAAATGTCTTCTTGATCCCAGAGGCTGTGCACCAACAGCACCGGCACCGTGAGACCTTGTTTGAGCAACAGCTGATCGATGGCCTGCCCCTGCCAAAATGCGTCGTACGCGGGGTGATTCATCAATTTTGCCGCAAAGCCCACCTGATCGAGTCCGTGCAGCCGTGCCATCCCGCCCGCGGAGCCTGCGGCCAACCAGGTCTCGTACTCGTCATAGTGATCGGACCACCAGCGCAACGAGCTTCCGCGCGTGGCTTCCTGATCGTGCGCGTAGACCAGACTCACCTCGCGAAACGCGCCATTGTGAAACCAGTCATCGCCGCGCCAGCCGTCGACCATCGCATTGATCGGGACCGCCGCACGCAGTGCCGGATGCGGATGGAACAGCGCCATCAACGAGGTGAATCCGTCGTAGGAAATGCCGAGGATCCCAACCTTGCCGTTCGATTCCGGAATATTCTTCACGAGCCAATCGATCGTATCGTAAGTATCGGTGGCGTGATCCACATCGGTCCCATTGAGTGGGCCCCGCAGAGGCCTCGTCATGACGTACTCGCCCTCGGAGCCATGCTTGCCGCGCACGTCTTGCAGCACCCGTATGTATCCGCCGTTGATGACGGCATCGTCGGCGACGTCGCTGGAATCGATGACCGCGGCGAGATGCGCGCTGGTGTTATGGACGATTCGAGCGGTGGCGCCGTAGGGCGTGCGCGTCAGCAGAATTGGCGCGCGCCGCGCGCCGCGCGGGATCAGTATCACCGTTTCCAATTTGACGCCGTCGCGCATCGGGATCATGACTTCGCGCATTTCATAATCGAATGTGTCGACGTGCGGCGTGAAGTGCTCGGGCGTCTCGCCCGCGAGCGGTTCGTCGGCGCCGAAAGCTTTGCCGAGTGCCGCGCTCGCGATGAGGCCGGTCACCGACGCCGCGCAGAGCCACAGTACGGCCGGGCGGCTGCGCCGCAACGATTTCGACATCGGAATGCTCCCTTAAGATCGAGCGCGCCTGCCGCGCAACAATGATTGAGTTTACCAAAAGCACTCCCGGAGCACTACGTTTGAGCCTCTAACACTCGATGTAATTGCATTATTGCGCAATTACGCAATTACGCAATTACGCAATTATCAGTATCGTTCACGCATTGTATCCACATGAAGTCTCCTACATGAACTTTCGCGAATGATTGACCATGGCGCCTTGGACGAGTCCGCACAGCAAGCGGCCGAGTTCTTGAAAACCGTCGCGCACACGGGACGTCAACGAATCATTTGCGCGTTGATGCAGAGCGACCTGTCCGCAACCGAATTGGCACGCCGCGCGCGTCTACCGGCGCCTGCACTATCACAGCAGGCGGCCATCCTCGAGGCAAAAGGGCTGATCGCGCGGCGGCGCGAGGGTCGATCGGTGGTCTACCGATTATCGGCGCCCGAGGCCAAGGCATTGGCGAAGCTCTTGTATCGACTATTCTGTAAGACAGCGACGGCGGAGCCACGGCGGCCGAACACGAAAAGGAAGAACCTATGACGACACATCCGATACCGATTGAAACCCTGGAGCCCGCGGAAGTTGCGCGCCTGTTGCGCAGCGGCAAGATTCTTCTGATTGATGTTCGCGAGCCCTCGGAATACGCGTCGGAACGAATTGCGGGAGCGCTCCTATACCCGCTATCGACCTTTGATGCGGCCGCACTGCCCAGCGATCGCCCTCGAAAGGTCGCGTTTCATTGCGGCAGCGCAAAACGCTCGCTCGCGGCCGCGAAGCGGCGAGCGGAACCGTGCTGGTGACTGCCGGCGATCTACCCGATATCGCCACTGCCCCGCCACCGGAGTTCGACGGACCGAGCGGAATTTGGTCACCCGAGACCCTGCTGATCGCTTCCATCGCGGATTGTTTCATTCTCACGTTCCGCGGCGTGGCACGCGCGGCCCATTTCGAATGGGAGAAACTCGAAGCGCACGTCGAGGGAACCCTCGAGCGTGCCGAGAAAGTATGTTTGCTCGCCAATTCCCTACGCGGCGAGCGGCGTATCGAAACCACGGTGAATGTTCTGGCCGGTTAAGCGCCATCTGCGCTTCCCTGTCATCGGCGAAAAAGGCGATGATGCGCGCATGGAAAGCGTCGAAATCATCGACTCCCATACCGGCGGCGAGCCCACGCGCGTAGTCATTGCGGGATTTCCCGACCTCGGCGGCGGGGCGCTAGAGCAGCGCCGTGCGATATTCCGCGAGCGCTACGATCACTGGCGCCGAGCGATCGCCTGCGAGCCTCGCGGCTCGGACACGATGGTCGGCGCGCTGCTCGTTCCGGCGGTGGCGGCAGACGCCTGCAGCGGCGTGATCTTCTTCAATAATGTCGGCTACCTCGGCATGTGCGGCCACGGCAGCATCGGCGTGATCCGCACGCTGGCGCATCTCGGGCGCATCACGCCCGGCACGCATCGTCTCGAGACGCCGGTCGGCACCGTGGGTGCCGAGCTACATGGAGACGGCCGGGTGTCGATCGACAATGTCGAAAGCTATCGCCACGCCGCGGATGTCGTCGTCGATGTGCCGGGCTATGGCCGCGTTCGGGGCGACGTCGCATGGGGCGGCAATTGGTTTTTCATCAGCGCGGATTCGCGCTTTCCGCTGGAATTCGCGCGGCAGCGCGAATTGACCGCCTACACCGAGGCGATACGGCTCGCACTCGTTGCGGCCGGCATTACCGGCATCGGCGGCGCCGAGATCGACCATATCGAATTGAACGGCGCCTCCCCGACGGCCGGCGTCGACGCCCGCAACTTCGTGCTCTGCCCCGGCCTCGCCTATGATCGCTCGCCCTGCGGCACCGGCACGAGCGCCAAAATCGCCTGCCTTGCGGCCGACCGCAAACTCGCGCCCGGTGCGATCTGGCGCCAGGAAAGTCTGCTCGGCAGTTTGTTCGAAGCCCAGTATGCGCCGGGTTCGCGCGGCGTCCTGCCGCGCATCACGGGCAGCGCACACCTCATCGCGAAATCCCGCCTGCTCATCGATGCGGACGACCCGTTCGCTTGGGGAATCGTCGCAACGTGACGAGCTTCGATCTCATCGTCGTTGGTGCAGGTATCGTAGGGGCGGCCTGTGCCGATGCGGCGGCCGCCTCGGGATTGCGCGTCGCGGTCATCGAACAGGCAGCAATCGGCGGCGGCGCGACGGCGGCCGCAATGGGCCACCTCGTCGCGCTCGACGACGATCCCGCCGAGCTCGCGCTCGCGCGCTATTCCCAGCAGCTCTGGGATGAATTTGTCGAATTGCCGGAGGCACAATTTCGACGCTGCGGAACCTTGTGGGTTGCACGCGATGAGCGCGAATGCAATTCGATCGGCGCGAAAATCGCGCGGCTGCGGGGCGCGGGGATCGCGGCGAGCGCCGTCGATGCCGCCGAACTGCAGCGCCTCGAACCGGCCTTGGCGCGCGGATTGGCGGGCGGCATGCGCGTGCCCGGCGACGCCGTGGTCTACCCGCCGAATGTCGCACGCTTCCTCATCGAACGGGCCTGCGCGCACGGAGCGCAGTTGTATGCGCGACGCAGGGCATGCACGCTCGATGCGGGCAGCGTCGTTCTCGATGATCAGACGCGCTTATCGGGTCCTGCGCTGATCGCGACCGGTTGCGCGTTGCCGGAACTGCTGCCGATGCTGCCGATGCGCGCGCGCAAAGGGCACCTCGTGATCACCGAGCGCTATGTCGATTTCATGCGACATCAGATCGTGGAACTCGGTTATGCCGACAGCGTACACGGCGCGCAGCGCTCCGGCGTTGCATTCAACGTGCAACCGCGCAGCACCGGCCAGATCCTCATCGGCTCCTCGCGTGAGTTCGACAGCGCGACGCCGGAGGTTTCGATGCCCATGGTTCAGCGGATGCTCGCGCGTGCATTCGATTTCCTGCCGGCCCTGCGATCGATGCAGGCCTTGCGAATCTGGACGGGGTTCCGGCCGACGAGCATCGACGGCAAACCCTACCTCGGCCCGGTCCCCGATCAGCGCGATCTCTGGGTTGCGGCCGGGCATGAGGGACTCGGAATCACGACGGCGCTCGGCAGTGCGCGACTGCTCGTCGATCAGTTGCTCGGTCGGCGCTGTGCGATCGATCCGACACCCTATTTGCCGGCGCGAGCGCTGCTGCGGGTTTCGGCGTGAGCTCCGGCGCAAGCGTGCGCATCTGCTTGCAGGTCGACGGTCAAGCGGTCGAGGTTCCCGCGGGTGCCAATGTCGCCGCGGCGGTCGCACTCGTGACGCCGTGGTTTCGCCGCTCGGCTTCTGGCGCGAGGCGCGGACCGCTCTGCGGTATGGGCATTTGTTTCGAGTGCCGCGTGCGAATCGACGAAACTGCGCATCAGCGCGCCTGCATGGTGTTGGCGCGCACCGGCATGCGGGTGCGCACCGATGAATGAACGCGCCGATGTGGAGCGCTACGACGTGCTCGTCTGCGGTGCAGGCCCCGCCGGACTGGCAGCGGCGCAGGCGGCCGCAAGCGGCGGCGCACGCGTTGGCCTCATCGACGCGCAAGCGTCCGCCGGGGGGCAGATCTGGCGCCGCGACGTACGCCACGGCGACGCGCGAATCGCCGCACGCCGCATCGGCCGCGCCTTGCGGACGCCGCGCGTGACATTTCTGTCGCAATCGCAGGTCATCGCCGCCGGCGCCGATGAGTTGCTGCTCGAGCAAGCGCAAGGCGCGCTGCGCCTGCGTTTCGGCACGCTCGTGATTGCGACCGGCGCGCGCGAATTGCTGCTGCCCTTTCCCGGATGGACGCTGCCCGGCGTAACCGGCGCCGGTGGCCTTCAGGCACTCGTCAAACAGGCATGGCCGATTGCAGGCAAGCGCGTCGTGGTCGCGGGTACGGGACCACTGTTGCTCGCCGCAGCGGCATCGCTGCGCAGGCACGGAGCGCATGTACTCGGCATCCACGAACAGGCGTCCTCGCGCCGCGTGCTCAGCTTGGCGGCGCGCCTCCCGGCCTGGCCCGCGCACGCCGTGCAGGCGATCTTACTGCGCACCGCGTTGGCCGGCGTTGCCTATCGCTGCGGCGAGTTCGTCGTCGCGGCCCACGGCGATGACCGCTTGCGCGCCGTCGAGATCCACTCGCCGGCGGGCCCGCGGCGGCTCGACTGTGATCACCTCGCGGTCGGCTACGGGCTCGTACCGAACGTGGAGCTCGCGCAACTACTCGGTTGCCGGCTCGAGGCGAGCGCAAGGCACGCACGCGTTGCCACCGATGACGCTCAGCGTACGAGCGTGGCGAACATCTATGCGGCCGGCGAAGTCTGCGGCATCGGTGGATGCGCGGCAGCGCGGTGCGAAGGGCAGATCGCGGGCCTGGCGGCGGCAGGCTTGCTGGATGCGAGCCGCGCGCAGCAGGCGCGGCGCCGGCGCGCACGCCGTTTCGCCGAACTGCTGGAATCTTGTTTTGCGCTCGATGAGCGCATTCGCCTTCTCGCGAAGCCGGACACCGTGATCTGTCGCTGTGAAGATCTCACGATGGCCGCACTCGACGGCTTTGCGGACGCGCGCGAGGCGAAACTCGCGACACGCTGCGGCATGGGCGCCTGCCAGGGCCGCATTTGCGGCGCTTCGCTCGCGGAGCTCGGGCGATTTGCGGTTGGGGGCATGAGGCCGCCGCTGTTCCCCGCTAGACTATCGAGCTTATGCGATCCATTCGCGGCAATTGGCCCTTAAGAGTATCGTCAATGATCAAGAAATCCATCTGGCGCGGCGTCATCCCCGCGATCACAACACCCTTCACCTCGGAGGGTCTCGTCGACCATGGCTTTCTCGCCGAGCATGCGCGTACGCTCATCTCGGCCGGTTGTGTCGGTATCGTGCCCTTGGGATCGCTCGGCGAAGCGGCGACCTTGAGCTTCGAGGAGAAGATCGCGATCCTACGCACCTTGATCGGCGCGCTCGATGGGCGTGCGCCCGTGATTCCCGGTATCGCCGCGCTCTCGACACAGGAGGCCGTGCGGCTCGCGCGCGAGGCCGAAGCGATCGGCTGCGGCGGGCTCATGGTGCTGCCGCCCTACGTGTACTCCTCCGATTGGCGTGAAATGCGCACGCATGTCGCCGCGGTCATCGAAGCCACGAGACTGCCCTGCATGCTTTACAACAATCCGGTCGCCTATAAGACGGATTTCGTCCCCGCGCAGATCGCGGAGCTCGCGAGCCGATTTCCCAACCTCGCGGCCGTCAAGGAATCCTCGGCCGACGTGCGCCGCTTCGCAGCAATCCGCACGCTGGTCGGCGATCGCCTCGAGCTACTCGTCGGGATGGACGATGCGATCGTCGAAGGCATCAGTATGGGTGCGGTCGGCTGGATTGCGGGTCTCGTCAATGCCTATCCGCGGGAATCAGTACGCTTGTTCGAACTCGCGCAACAGGGCGGCGCGCCCGCAGCAGCCGAGCTCTACGCGTGGTTTCTGCCGCTGTTGCGCTTGGACACCACGACGAAATTCGTGCAACTCATTAAACTCGCGCAGGCGCAAGTCGGCCTCGGCAGCGAATTCGTGCGCGCGCCGCGGTTGACGCTCGACGGTGCGGAACGGGCCGAGGCGCTTGCGCTGATCCAGCAGGCCAATGCCGCGCGTCCCGGCGCGTGAGTCTTGCCCGTGAGTACATCGCGATGAAAATGATCGCAACGCTTTCGATGCTGATCGCGCTGCTCGGCGCGGGCGGTGCGTGCGGCGCCGCCGGGGTGCTCGCCACCGACGATGCCGGCAGCCGCTTTCGAGATCTGTATACACGCGAGTGGACCTGGCGAGAAGCGCAATTCGCAGGCGAGGACGACGAGAACGAGACGAGCCCGCCGGCCGATCACCTGCCGAAGGTCGATCGCGAGACCCAGGCCATGCGTGAAAAGTACTGGACCGGCGTGCTGCACGTGATCGCCACGATCGACGAGAATGCGCTTGGGCTCGAGGATCGAGTCAATTATGAAGTCTACAAGCATCAAATCGAGACGCTGCGAGAAAACCAACGCTTGAGAACATGGCAAATGCCGCTCAATAGCGACACGACGTTTTGGACCGACCTCGGTTTCACGGCGCGCCGCACGCTCGCGAACGAAGAGAGCTACCGGCGCTACCTCGCGCTGCTCGCCGACATTCCCCGCTACTTTGCCGAACAGACCGCCAACATGCGCGCAGGATTGGCGCGCGGCTTCAGCGTGCCCCGCGTGACTCTAGCCGGGCGCGATAAATCGATTTCCGACATCATCGATGCGCCCGACGAGAACAATTTGTTCTATACCCCGTTCGTGCGGATGCCGCCCAGCATCGGCGCGGACCAACAAGCGCAACTGCGCGCCGAGGGCCTGCAGACGATCCGCAGCGCCGTAATTCCGGCTTACGTCAAACTGCTCGATTTCATGCGCAACGACTACATGCGCCGCGCGCGCCGGCCGCTCGCCGCCGAGGCGCTGCCCAACGGCAAGGCGTACTACCGCTCGCGCATCCGCGAATTCACGACGCTCGACAAGAATCCCGACGCCATTCACGATTTGGGCTTGAAGGAGGTCGCGCACATCCACGAGCAGATGCAGGAAACCATCAAGGAAAGCGGATTCAGCGGCAGCTTCAAGGAATTTCTCGACTATCTGCGCACCGATCCGAAATTCTATGCGAAGAGCGGCGAAGAACTGCTGATGCGCGCCGCCTGGATCGCCAAGCGCGTCGATGGAAAAATTGGGCAATATATCGGCACCCTGCCGCGTAACCGCTTCGGTATCGAGCCCGTGCCTGCGGACCTCGCGCCGTTCTACACCGCGGGCCGCGGCGGCAAGAATACCTACTTCGTCAACACCTTCGACCTGCCGTCGCGGTCCCTGTATTCGTTGACGGCGCTGACGCTGCACGAGTCATCGCCGGGACATTCGCTGCAGATGTCGCTCGCGGCCGAACACGAGGGTCTGCCGCAATTCCGCCGCTTTACGTACATCTCGGCCTACGGCGAGGGTTGGGGACTCTATTCTGAGTATCTCGGCCTGGAGATGGGGCTGTACGAGACGCCCTACGACCGTTTCGGCTACTTGAGCTACCAGATGTGGCGCGCCTGCCGGCTCGTCGTCGACACCGGCATCCATCATCTGCATTGGTCGCGCCAGCAAGCACAGGACTACCTGCGCGCCAATACGGCGCTCAGCGAACATGAGATCGAAACCGAGATCGACCGGTATATCGGCTGGCCGGGTCAGGCGCTTTCGTATTATCTCGGCATGATGCAAATCAAGGCGGACCGTGAAAAGGCCGAGCAGGCGCTGGGCTCGAAGTTCGACATCAAAGCGTTCCACGACGCAGTGTTATCCTTGGGGTCGGTGCCTCTGCCGGTCCTCGACCAGCGCATCGATCGATTCATTGCCGACGGCGGAAAATAAAAACAGCCGACGGCGGTCAATCGCCGGCGTGCAACACTTTGGAGTTTTTCCTATGCGCATGATGTTGCTCGGTCTTCTGATGGTTGCGAGTTTCGCTCACGCCGCGGGCGCCACACCGGGTGACGGCGCCGCAGAGGCCTATTCGATCGAGCAGCAATTCGTGCTCGGCGGCCCCGGCGGTTGGGATTACTTGACGATTGACTCGAGCGCGAATCGGCTGTTCATTTCGCGCGCCGATCGCGTGTTGGTCATCGACACGCGCGACGGCTCGTTGATCGCGACGATTGCGGATACGCCGGGAGTGCATGGCATTGCGCTGGCACCGGATATCGGCAAGGGATTCACGAGCAATGGCCGCGCCGACGCGGTCACGGTCTTCGATCTCAAATCGCTGGCCCCCGCCGGCACAATAGCGGTAAACGGACACAATCCGGACGCGATTCTCTACGACACGGCGAGCGGACATCTTTATACGTTCAATGGCCGCAGCCAGGACATCAGCGTCATCGATGCGCTCAAGGGCAGCGTCATCGCGACGATCCCCGCCGGCGGAAAACCCGAATTCGCGGCAAGCGACGGCGCCGGCCGGATCTTCTTCAACATCGAGGACTCGTCGCAGCTCGGCGTCATCGATTCATCGACGTCCAAGCGGATTGCGACCTGGCCCCTGCATAATTGCGAGGAACCCACGGGACTCGCGCTCGATATCGCGCACCGGCGGCTGTTCTCGGTATGCGCAAACGGCGTACTCGTCGTTACCGACGCGGTTTCCGGCCGGTATGTCGCCGAGGTGCCGATCGGCAAGGGACCGGACGCCGCGGCGTTCGATGCCGCAAAGGGCCTCGTGTTCAGCTCCAATGGCCAGGATGGAACGCTGACCGTAATTCACGAGGATGACCCCGATCACTACTCCGTCGTCGCGACCGCAATCACGCAGAAGAGCGCGCGCACGATGGCGCTCGACCCCATGACGCATAAGATTTATCTCGTGGCCGCCGAATTCGGCGCTGTGCCGGAGCCGAGCGCAGGCAACGCGCACCCGCGCGCTCCGGTTCTCGACGGCAGCTTCAAAGTGCTCGTCGTCGGGGCGCGTGCGCCACATAACTGATCATTTGCTACGGCACCAAACAGCGTCGCTGCTTCGCGCAGCCCCAGCGCTTCGGGTCCGGCTCACGGGAGCTTCGGCTTGGGCTTGGACCAGCGCTGCGCGAGCGGCGGCAGAGGGCCTTGCTTGCCCGTGATCAGCTCGGGCGTAATCGCGTAGACGACGGTCATGCCGAGCCGCGGAAACGAGCCGCGCTCGCGTCCCCAGGATTCCGCGGGCGCGTATTTGCGCATGACCGCGGTGTAAAACTCGATCTTTTCGGCTTCATCCTCGACGATGCGAATCCGTCCGAATAGGACCACCGAGCGGTATGACACCGTGGTGTCGCATTCCGCCGGGCCATACGGATACACCTCGCCCGCTTCGTCGATCTCGAAACTGACGCGATCGCAGTAGCGCACGTTGGTCATGAAGTGACCGACGATTTTGGCATTGTGTAAGTAGACCTGCCCGCGCGTCCAGATGAACAGATTCGGTACGACGTAGGGATAGCCGTCCGGGCCGATCGTTGCGGTACGTCCGCAAAATGTGCCGGCGAGGAACGCATCGATCTCCTCGGTCGTCATGACTTTGTCGGCGCGTCGCAGCCGGCCGCGCCGCGGCGTTGCATCGGCAGCCTCGATAGGCGCCGCGGCACCCGGGTCAAGCGTATTGGGCGTGCTCACTCCGAACCATTCCTCCGTCATCACGGCGTCACCCGCCGCTATTGCAACGCCAAGAACACGGCCTTCGCTTGGCGCAAGCGCTCGAGTACATGCGCCTTCTCGGCATCGCTGTTCCAGTCCGGATACGCGCTCGTCGTCTCCGTCGTCCGGTCGATCCACGCGGCGAAAAATCGGGCGTCCAGTGGCGACCGCGGCGCACGTCCGGCCAGCGTGATGTAAATCGGGCTCGTCGTCGCGTAGACGTAGTTGTCGAGCACCGGATAGCGCGCCGCATCGGTGGATGCGCGCAGCACGCACCAGCCGCTCGCGTCTACGGGAATCGTGCCGTCGAAGTGAGCGTGGTCGAGCGGCGTATGCCGCTTGAACGACTGGACCACATGCCCGTTACAGACGAGTTCCAGATGATCGACGGGCACGATCGATTCGATGCGCGCGGAAAAGCCAACGCGCTTTTGCGGACGGTCGAATTTCAATTCGTCGCCGATCTGTGCGCCGCCGAGCTGCAATCCCAGCAAGGGGCCGTTGGTCGCAAAGCTGTGCCCCGCTTTGAGCGCATCGAGCCAGGCGCGCGGGTTCAATGGGCCTTCGGGCACGCGCGCATAGACGCGGTTCATGCCGACGGGTCCACGCAGCGACGCGAAATTCGCCATCGCGTCCGTTCCGCCTGCGGCTGGAATGCGAAACCCGAGGTTCAGCAGGCGGTACCAAACGGCCGCGGTTGCCAGATGGTCGCTGAAGCCCAGGATCTCCATGTAGTCGACTTTGCCGAGCGCGACGTCGATCGGCAGCTCATTCGTCAGCGCTTGGCGCGGCATTGCGAGCGGCTCCGGAGGCTCATCGAAGGGATGGACATAGCCGACGAGCGCGCCACGCGCATGCGCGATGTCGGCGACGTCCGCGTTCATCGGGTAGAGGCTCGATGCGGCCGTGTTGGGATAGCCCGCGTAGCCCGGCAGAATGATCGAGCCGCCGATATCGAGCAGGCCGAGATGGCCCCAATAACTCGTATGAAATTCCTGGCCGTGGACGATCAGCGCGTCGGGCCGCGACGCGGCATCGAGCTGCTGGCCGTTGTAGGCGATGTCCGGGAAACGCTGTTCCTTGTTGACGATCAGCGCATTGACCATGCCCAGATTTTCGGCCTCGGCTTGCGCCGCGAGATGAGCCGGCGTATTGCGATAGACGCCGCCATAATTCATATGAACGTGCACGTCGGCGCTCGCCCAATGAGCCGCGTCCGGCACCAGCCAGCGCTCCGCGTCCAGATTCACGGCGAGATTCGTGATTTGGCCCGCGGCCGTCGTGAGGTCGCTGCGCTCGAATCGGCGCTCGAATCCGTTGAGAACTTCTACGCGTATCGGTCCCGCGGGCACGTCGATATCGACGCTGCCGCGCGCGTGGAAATAATGCGCTTCGAATTTGCGCTCGCCGCGATCGAAGCCGTCGTCGGCGTGAATCCAGGCGCCGGCGGGCGCGTAAAACCGGCCACTCAAGTCCGTGACGCTGACGCGCGCCGATTTTGGATCGCCCTTGGCGTCATGCAGGTCCAGATGCAGCCTCGCTTGGGGATTCAAATAGCGCCGCTCGGTCAGCGCAAGCGGCCGGATCTCGCCGCCCGGCACTTGCACGACGTCGATTGCGGTTCCGCCGCTCTGATTCGAGATGAATGCGATCTGCGCACCGTCCGGCGACCATCGCGCATTGGTTTGATCCCAATCGCCGAAGATGAGCGGCAGCACGTCGCCGCCGCCGGCCGGCATGATCCAGAGGTTATGCCAGGATCGCCCCGTGTAGGAGCTGAACACGAGCCGCGAACCGTCGGGCGAGATGTCGGGACGCGCCTTCCAGTTGGTCTCTTCGTAATGAAATTCCTGCGCCTTCGGATCCGGCAGCGCGACGCTCGATGCCTCAACGCCGGGCAGCGCGCCGCCGCGCTCGGGGATCGCGGGCGTGCGCCAGAATCCGCCGGTGCCGTAGATATGACCGCGGTTCGAGACGTAGAGGATCTCGCGGCCGTCGCGCGTCCACACCGGATTGATCTCGTGGTCAAAGGCGCTGTAGTAATAGCGCGGCAGGCCGCTCTTGTGCTCGCCGGTCAGGCGCCGCAATTCGTGCAGCGTGCCCGCATTGAAGTCGGCGGTAAAAATGTGAAAGCGCCGGTTGTACAGCGTCGAGACGAACACGATGCGCTTGCCGTCCGGCGAGAAGCGCGGTTCCACGTTGACAGCGCCATTGCTGGTCAGCGCATGCGTGGCGCCGCTCTCCAAATCGAGCACCCAGAGCTCGAGTGCCTCGCCGCGGTACGACGTATAGATGACCCAGCGTCCATCCGGCGAGCAGTCCGGTTGGTAATCGTAGCCCTCCCCCGCGGTCAATTGCTTGGCGGTGCTTTCGCCGAGGCGCTGGCGCCACAGGGAGCCGGCCATGGAATAGATCAGCGTCGCCGAATCCGGTGTCCACGCAAGGCTCGACGGCCCGCCGGTCAGCTGCGGCAGGTACATTTCTCGATAATAATACGGATGCGGCAAGTCGATTTGGCCGAGCACGGGCGCGCGCTCGGCCATGCATACCGAACTCGCGACCCAGCCGAGCGCCAATGCCGCACCCCAGAAAGTCTTCATCGGATTACCTGCCTGGAGACGCCGGCGGACCCAGCGGCCCGCCGGCGCGTCCCATGAGGGCTTAAAATTTCTGGCCGAACTGCAGCCAGACCGTGCGCGGCTGCACGGGAATCACGTACGGCTGATTGCACGTCACCGGCGTACACGCCGCGAATCGCGTCAGCTCACCCTGCGAATTGACCGCATTCTCGACCCGCACCTCGAGCCGCATGTCGCTGCGCTGCACACCCGCCGCGAGATTGAGCAAGGTGTACGGCGGCAGCTCGCCCAGATGCTGCTGACCCTCGGGACCCGTTTGGTAGAACGCGGGGAACAGCAGCGGCACGGACGAATCCTGATAGACCACGGCCGCTTGCCCGTACCCGTCCCAACCGCCCATGGGGAACGTGTAGCGCGACACCAGATTGAGCTTGAGTCTCGGAGTGCCGGGCAGCGGCGTGCCCGACGGAGCGTAGGGTCCCTTGACAACCGCGCCGTCCGCGAAATAGATCGGCGATCCGGAGGCGCCGCTCATCTGGTTCGGACAGCTGGTGGGGAACACCAGCGTCGTCGTGCCGCAGAAGTTTTGTGTGAGCTTGGAATCGAGGAAGGTCACGCTCCCCGACAGCATCCAGCCGGTGGTCACGGCCCATTCGAAATTGGTTTCGATGCCCTTGCTGGTCGCCGACGCGGCGTTCTGCACGACCGTCACGCTATTCGGGCCCAGGTAGGAGAACTGAAAGTTGCTCCAGTCCTCCCAGAACAGCGCTCCGTTCCAGCGCACATGCTCATCGAACCACTGCGTCTTCCAGCCGATCTCGTAATTCTTGAGCTGGTCCGACTGGTACGGCGGATAGATGGCATGGATCGGTGCGTCGTACACGCGATTCACGCCGCCGGGGCGGAACCCCGTCGAGTACGTCGCATACAACATGTGGTCCGGATCGAACTTGTAGCTCAAGGTCGCGCGCTCGGTATGCCCGGAACCCGTCACATCCGCATCGATGTTCGTGCAGGGCGCGAAGTGGAACGGCTCATAGGCAGGGTTCGGCGTGCCCCCGGGCGGACCGCAGGCGTTCATTCCCGAGCCTGCGCCGATCAGCGTCTGGTAGTTCGCCGAGTAGCCGTAATAACCCTGTATCGAGTTGTCGTAGCGGTAGAAACGCAAGCCGCCCGTCAACGACCATCCCGAACCGATGTCCCAGGTCACTTGACCAAAGAGCGCCGAATCGCGGTCGACGCGTTCCTCATCGGTCAGCCAGATGGTGTTGTTGTCGAGCGTGGGTATGGTGTCGGCAAGCGCGAGACCTTGCGGATTGTAGGTATAAGGATTGCCGCCGGCGCCCGGTATCGTGTAATCCTCCCAGATCTCGTGCACCTGACGCTGGGCGAAGAGGCCGACTGTGCCTTTGACCTGAAACTGCTGCGGAGTTGACACCCGCAGCTCGTTGCTCCACTTCGTGTAGTGGTGGTTCTCGATGACGAACTCTTGCGGCTCGGTGTAAGGTCCCGCCGGCGGACCGCCGCCCCCCGGCGTGGTGAACCCGGGATTCTGACGCCAGTTGTTTCCGGATCCGTAGTACTTGTCATACCAGTATGAATAATCGGCATAGTCCGCGATCGAGTGCTGATTGCGCACGAACCAGCCGCCGGAATAGACGATGTCGAAGTCGCTGACCTTGCCTTCCACCGTGAGCGCAGTCTGGGTGAAGGAGTCCTGATCGTTCTCCGGGCCGAAGTGCACGAGGTCGAGGTTCCCGACGGCCGGGTCATATCCGAAAAAACCCATCGCGGCCGTCTGCTGGCCCATGAACGTGGGCGTTACCGACCAGTTATCTCCGATGTCCACCTTCAGCGCCGCGCGGCCGCCTTTGTACTCGACCGTGTTGTAGTTGTTAGAGACCGAACTTGCATTGTCGATGGTGATGCCGGAAGTCGGGAACGTGCGGACACCGTTGATGATGCCGGCATTCGCGTCGGTCCCGTGAACGTTGTTGATGTATCCCGGGTCGTGCTCGTCCCAAGCGACCAAGCGCACGGCCGCCCACGGCGTCAGCGGGATGTTGACGAAGCCTTCCGCCTTCCAGCCCGTGCCGCCGCCGTTGGTGATCTGGTCGCCGGCGATGTCGTAACTCGCCTCGAATTTACTCGGATCGGGCTTGTTCGAGATGATGCGGATCGTGCCGGCCTCGGAGCTCGCGCCATACAGCGTGCCCTGCGGCCCTTCTAGAACCTCGATGCGCGCGATATCGTACACATGCACGTCCACCGTGCCGTCGATCGTCGTCACCGGCTGCTCGTCGAAGTAGGTGCCCACCGTCGGCTGCGAGCCCGAATGGTTTCCGTCCTGGCCGGAATCGATGCCTCGCATGTAGACATGCGTCGTGCCCACGCCGTTGCCGCCCTGGCCGATGCTCTTGATCGTGGTGACACCGGCGAGATACTCGACGTACGTGTCTAGATTCACGACATTGAGCTGCTGGAGCCTTTGCGTGCCGAGCGCCTCGATGCTGATGGGAACGTTCTGAAGATTCTCGGTGACCTTCTGCGCCGTGACGGTTACCTCCTCGAGCGTATCGCTGGCGGGGGCTGATTCAGTCGCGGCGTACGCCATGGGCGTCGCCCCGGCGAGCACTGCCGATATGGCGGATGCGAGCGGCAACCTGCGCAACGCGAAGCCCGAAAATATCCCTGCCAACGGCGCAAATTCGGGGCGATGATGCCTTCGAGTAAATCGGCTACGACTCATGATTCCCTTGCTCCCTTCAGTATTAGTAGGATAGAACTTCAAGACGAAAGCGCCGCTGACGAAAATTCAGGCACGCCCGGGTAGGCCTCCAACACCGCACCGAGCTCTCGCTTCAGTGGTCCGAGCCACGGCTCGAACTGCCGCCAGTACGCCGTTCCCTCCTTGAAAATCGGCTGACGCACTTGTTCCGAGCTTGCGGTGCGCACCGGACGCTCGGTCTCGTAAAAGCGCAGACATCGTTCTTCGAACGGCAATCCGCAGTGCTCGAGGAGGCGCCGAACTTCGGCTTCGGTGTTCTCGATCATGGATTCGTAGAACACGCGGTGAACCCGCCCGGGCAACACGGCGTCGATGTGAGCCATAAGCTCGACGTAGTCCCGATAATATCGGCCGAGGTCCTCGAGAGAGTACGTGAAGTTCTGTCCTCGCGAAAAGTGCTGTTTGAAGGCGGAGAAGCAACAGCCGAGCGGGTGGCGCCGCGCGTCGATGATCTTGGCGTTGGGCAGGATCAGATGGATCAGACCGACGTACAGACAGTTGTTGGGCATCTTGTCGACGAAGAAAGGCGCGTCGGTCTTGCGATGCACGCGCGTCGATTCCAGGTAGCCCTCTCCGAGCGCTCGCAGCTCCGATGGGCCGAGCGCCGCAAGCACCTCGAAAAATCTGCCCTCTTGAGCATCGTCGCCACGCCCGATGAGTCCGCGCGCAATTTGCGGTATGTCCGGCAGCTCTATCGTTCCCTCGACGGCGGAGTGGCTCGCCAGTATCTGCTCGAGCAGCGTCGATCCTGCGCGGGGGAGCCCGACGATGAAGATCGGGTCCGCGGACGCAGAGCCCATCGATTCCCGTGCTCGAAAGAAATCCGCCGTGAAATGCTGCTTGCAGCGGCTCACAAAGCGGCTGTTCTCGTCCGCGCCGTAGGGGTTCGATTTTCGATGGAGCGAATTCGCCGCGCGGTAATGGTCGAACGAGCGATCGTGCACACCCGCATCCTCGAGCGCCTTACCCATCGCAAACGCGAAATGCACGCGGTCCTCATCGCCCAAATCGGCGCGTTTCAGCACGGCTTCCATCGCCTCGATGTCCTCGGCGCTGAAGCGGAACGTCTTGAGGTTCGCCAGGCTCCAGTAGGCCTCGCCGAGTGTCGGCTCCATCGAGATCGCGCGGCGGTACGCGGCCACGCTCTCGTCTTGCCGGCCCTCCGTCTTCAGCGCGTGGCCGAGGCTCATCCACACCTTGGGCTGTTGCGGGAAGCGGGTCAGCACACCCTCATAGGTCTCGATCGCGCCTCGATACTCCCCCATGTTGGCGAGAATCGCCGCCCTGAGATTCAGGTAGCCCGGATTTCCAGGCTCCTTAGCGAGCAATTGGACGATGTGCCCAAGAGCGGCTGCCGGTTTCGCTTGGCGGTTGAGCACGACGGCGAGGTTGTGCCGTGCTCCATCGAAACTCGGCGCGAGCGTCAGACATCGCGTCAGGAGTTCTTCCGCGTCCGCGTATCGGCGCAGGCGCCCCGCAACCTCCGCGCGCATGCGTAGCGCAGCAATGTCGGTCGGATGAGCATCGAGGTGCGCGCAGAGCAGCCTATCGGCGGTCGGCAAGTCGTTTTCTACCAGCGCTGCGGCTGCCTCGAGGAGGCGCGGATCCCGGGTGGCGGCTCGAATATATCGGGCACGGGCCTCATCGGCCTCGGCGGCATTGCCTTCGGCGTCCAAGCAGTCCGCGAGTAACCGCCAACCGTCGGGTGACTTCGGCTGTAGCTGAACCGCGCGTCGCAAGGCGGCGGTGGCCTCCCGCCCTCGTCCGGCTTCGGCCCGCGCTATGCCCAACTCCAGCAGCACGGGGGCGGACTCCGAATGCTCCTCGGCCAGCGGTTCCAGGACCTCGAGCGCGGCCAGCGGGGTGCTGGCGCGGCGCCTTGCGGCGCCGAGTATGAGGCGGGCACGCGGATGACGAGGTTCCGCCTTCAGTATCTCGAGCGCCTGCTCGGCCGCCAGTGCGGGATCCTTCTGCAGCAGCTGCGTCGCATGGCGGAGCGCAATTTCAATCGTTCCTAATGGCTCGGCAGCGCTGCTCAATGGAACATCCTAGGCATCCCCTTAGTTGTATGAGCTTATAAGAATCCCAGACGACCGAATTGTCAAATCTGCCACAGGTAGCGGTGCTGCCGCATGCGTGAGCCACCGGCAACATCGTTCCTAGCGCGATTGATAACATTAATTACACTCAATAACTAATTATTAAATATAGAATTTTGTTCTTAGCTTTGAGGGGTATCGCCGCAAACTTAGTTGCTGCGCGGAGTCATTTCCAGAATCCAAAACCGCGCCTTTTGACGACAGCCGCGCAAACCGCTGCGGGCTTTTTTGCCACACCCGGCCCGGACGCGCTACGAGGGAGCGCGCATGCGCGCAAGCGCCTCAGCGCGGCGCGGGCGGCGCCGTCGAATTGCGCAAGATCAGCTTGTGCTCGAGCAAATGGCGCGGGATCGGTTCTGGCCATCCGCGGCGGCGCGGTGCGTGTTCGATGATCAGGTCCGCCGCGAGCCGCGCCATCGCGGCCACGGGTTGCCGGACCGTCGTCAACTCCGGCCAAATCATCGATGCGACCGGCACATCGTCGAAGCCGGTCACCGACAGTTGATTCGGCAAGCTGAGACCAAATTTTCTGGCGACCGAGATCACGGCGGCCGCCATGTCATCGTTGCTCGCAAAGATCGCCGTCGGCGGCACCGCGGCGCGCAGCATCCGTTCGGCGCAAATCAAGCCGTCGGCAAACTCGAAATTGCCGGTTTGCACGAGGTCGAAGTCGACCGGGACCGAGTGAGCGCGCATCTCATCGATGAAGCCGAGATAGCGCTGCTCGGTCGCCCCATGCTCCGGGCGCCCCAGAATGAAGCCGATGCGCCGATGCCCCAAGCCCAGCAGATGGGCCGTGACCTGTCTCGCCGCCGCGTAGTCGTCGATCCCAATCGAGGCCGTCGCGTTCAAGTTGCTCTTCGGTGCAATGCGCACGATCGGGATGGCCGCCTCGTTGAGTTTGCCGAGAATCACCGCATGGTCGCCTAGCGGGGGCAGCAGAATGGCGCCTTCGAGGCGCAGTTGCCCCAGCAGCGTTTCCACCTGTCGTCCGATCGTCCGGCTTTCCGTATCCCAGGGCTCGACGAGCAAATGGAACCCCGATTCGCGACAGCGATTGACGGCGCCGCCTTGAAATTCGCTCAAGTAATCGCCGGGCTTTTCGCAAAACAACCCGATCAGAAACGAGCGATTCGAAGCGAGGCCGCGGGCATTGAGATTGGGCCTATAGTTGAGCGCTTCGATGGCTTGCAATACCCGCGCTCGCGTATCGTCGCGAACCGATAGTTCGTTGTTGATGACGCGCGAAACGGTCTTCGGCGACACCTCGGCAAGATCCGCCACCTGCTGTATGGTCACGGACGGCGGAACTGAGCTCATAGCGACGATTTCAACCTACGATGATGCATTGACGCGCTATTTAGCCGTTCCGCCGGCAGCAAAAGCAATGGTCGAGGTGCCCGGCTCGACGTTCCAGCCGCGCACGCCGATGCGCGCGCCGGCTGCGCGCGAACGGGGGAAACGAATCTCGATGCGGCGCGGCTCTCCCGGCAGCAGCGTCAGATAGTTGTCGCTGTAAAATGCCGGCAGGATACGCTCGCCATGATCGTCGAGCAGCGTGAGTTTGGCGGCGAGGATCGGCTGAGTGCCGGTGTCACGCAAAGTGACGCCGACGACGGCCTCGCCGCTCGCACCCGCCGCGCCGTTCGCACCCGCGCCGCCGTTCGCGCCGACCGCGCTGACACGCAAGGTTTGCGGCCGCAGCGAATTCAGGCGTTGCATGCTCGCCTCGTCGCGGCTCTGCCAATAACTGTTCTCCGAGAGCACCGTACCGGAGGCGTCGCTGAGCCGCAATTGGACGAGCACTACATCTTCATGCTGAAAATGCCGCTCGAGGTCCACTGGCATCAAAGTTGTCACTTGGTTCGCCGCTGCGGCCACTGCATCGGTGCGAACCGCGAGTTCGCGATTATCGAGCGATAGAATGCGGCTCGTGACCTTGAGCCGGGCGCGCGGCTCTCGCGTCGTATTGACGACCGCGATCGCATAATCCGGCAGGTTCATTTGCACGTGCAGCGGTTCCGTGGCCTTCTTGACGCCGTAATAGGACGCCTGGGTATCGTAATCCGAGCTGTAGATCTGCCAATGGTTGCTGGGCCACGCCGGATGCGTCATCCACAGCAGCCTGCCGCTGTTGCGTCTCCACAGCTGCGCAGCGAAGCCCTCGAAGATCGCGCGATAATCGACATAGTTCATCATTTGCGCCTTGCGCTCGAAATCCTCGAGGCTCGTTGCACTGCCGAATTGCGCGGCGAGCGCTTGCATGAACGTCGCAACGTCGCCGTTGCCGCCAAAATGCCAATCGTGATAGGCAATCGTGTCACTGAGCGGCCAGCGATCGGCGGCCGGCACCATGGCGCGTATCGACTCGAGCGTCGCGAGCGACGGCATCCCGAGTTCGACCGCGAACCCCAAACCGAGATCGGTGAAATAGCCGGCCGGAGCCCGGTAGTTGTACGGTCCGCTGTCCTGCAGGTTCACGCGATTCGAACTGCCCGTGTAGAGTCGCGTGCCATCGAGTGTGCGCACCAATTCCGCCAAACCTTCGTTGATGATCGGCTGCGGAACGCCCTCGTTTCGTCCGAACCACACCGCGATCGAGGGATGGTTTCGATAGCGCGAAATGACGTCGCGCGCATTCTGCAGAAATAAAGCCGGATCTTGCGCCTCGAGCTGAAAGTCTTGCGTGGATTCCCAAAAATCGTTGAGCACGAGCAGCCCATATTCATCGGCCAATTCGTAAAAGACCTCCTCGGTGTTCTGCCCGAGCCAATTTCGGATGATATTGAGGTGGGCTTCGCGGTGCAGCCTAAAATACGGTTCGAGGCGCTCCCGCGAAATTCGCTTGCGCGAATCGTCCATTCCCCAGCTGCCGCCACGCGCGGCTATCGGCACACCGTTGACTCGAATCACGAGAAACGGGGCGAGCGACTCGGTCGCGATGTTGCGGACCGCGGGCGAATTCTCGCCAGCGGCCGTCAGCGACTGCGCCCATCCATTCGGCACCTGCTTGATGGCTTCATGCCGGGTATCGACGAGACTGACGCCCGGGGCCGCCCCCGGATCGACCTCGACCCGACGCAGCCGGCCATGAGAATCGAATAAGGACAACTCGTAGCTCAGCTCACGCATGCCGAAGCGCAGGACTTGGCTTTCCGACACACCGTCCGCATCTGCGAGCGTGAGCCTCATGCTATGCAAGGTTGCCGGTCCGTAGCCGTTGGGCCACCACAAGGCCGGGCGACTGATCTTGAGCTGGGGAAACTCGCGCGCATCCAGATTGACTTCCGAGCGACCCGGCGCCAGGTCGAGTTGCTTGCGCAGCGTGATCCCGTCGACGGCCGCCTCCAAGCTGACGCTGCGCACCGAGGCACTATCGTTTTCCATGGGAATGCGAATCCGCAGTTCGGCGACATCGATTCTCGGCAGCGGCAAATGCGTGATCACGGCCGCATCCAGCATGCGCACGAGGCCGGTCGCTTTCAGTTCCACGTCCTGCCAGAGACCGCTGTCGCGGTCGCGAATCGCGGGTATCCAATCCCAACCTTCGGTCGCCATGAACGTCGGTCCATCGACAGTCATGGATCCACCGTTCTCTCCGGGACCATAGGCGATCGATTCCTCCGACGGGATACCCGGATGCGGCGGCGGGGAGATGCGCACCGCAAGCACGTTGATGCCGCCGGCGTTCATGTGATGCGTGACATCGAAGACACCGCGTGTGAACGCCCCGCGGATGCGTCCCAGCAAGGCGCCGTTGAGCCACACCTCGGCCGCATAGTTGATGCCCTTGAACGTCAGCGTCAATTGTCGATGCGCGATGCGGGCAGGCGCCATGAAGCCGGTGCGATACCAGTAGTCTTGGCGCGCAAGGGATTCGGGAATCAATAGGTTGTTGAGCCCATAGTCCGGATCGGCATAGACGCCGCGATCGATGAGCGTGGTCAGCACCGTGCCCGGTACGGTCGCCGCATACCACGCGGTATCGTCGACTCCCGGGGCCGATAATCGCGCGCCGTCGGCCGCACCCGCCGCAATCGCGCTCTCCGCCGCGAGACGCCATCCGCCGACGCGCCAGACCCCGTCGGGCTTCGCGCTCAGCGGGACGTTCGGCGGCAACGGCGCCGCGACCGGCGCTTTGGCGGCAGCTCTACCCTGCGGCAAGGTCCATGGATCTTGCGGCACCTGTAATCCAATCCATGCCTTGTGCTGGGGCGGCCAACCGACGCCCACTTGGGTCAGGACGATGAGATCGAAATTCGGTTTGGCTGCGGCCAGCGCCGAGACTTCGTCTGGCGCAAGCACGCGCTGCGACAACTGGAACGATGCCAGAGATCCGCCGAAATGACGGATCTCGGCAGGTTCACCCAAACTCGGTCCGAGATGCAGCTCCGACGCCAAGCGCGGCGCCGGCTGCGCGCGCGAACTCGCGACGGCCTGCATGGCGGCCTCCCGGCCGTCGATGTAGAGGCGCACGATCTTGCCGTCCGCGGTCGCCGCTACCGCGGTCCATGCCGCAATCGGTATCTTCGCGTGCGTTAGCAGCTGTTGGCCGCCCGGCACGCGCAGTGCGAGCCGGCCGGCGTCGAGCATCAGACGAATGCCGTTATCCGAGTCGCTGCGCCCTAGCGCCGCAAGAACCACCTCACCCGGCTCATCCACGTCGACTTTGATCCAGGCCGTCATCGACCAAGCGGCGCCGGCCGCGAGTATCGGTAAATCGCCGGGCAAGCTTCGCGACATCCCGACGCCGCCCTGCAGGATCGTGACGTTGTAAGGGCCGAGCGATCCCGCGGCTAAGCTAGGTGGCTCGGCTGCGCTGCCGCTGGCCGCATGACCGCAAGCGCAAGCCAGCAGCAGCGCGGCGCGCTTGATGATCGCGATCATCGCTGATCGCCCGTGAGCGCTCGAGTCAGTGCGTCGATCCCCGCCACGAGATGGTAGAAGTTGCTGGCGGGCGCGGGTCCCACCAGAAAATCGCCTTGTGCGCCGAGTCGGTCGCGCCAAAGACCTGGCGTCAACGTCGTCAGATAACGCAACAGCGCAGCGCCGGCGGCGGCGGCGCCGACCCAATGGTGATCGGCGCCGGTCACGACCGCAGCCAGCGCGCTCGCCTTCAAGCGTTCGGTTTGAGGCCAGAGACGAGCGCCGCCTTCATAGATGCTGAAATCATCGAGCAATGCGTCAACCGCAACGCCGGCGTGAACGCCGCTGCGCTCGCCAATCTCGATCAGAGTCCGCGCCGCTTGCATCGTTTGCGCCGCCTGTGCGGAGCCCTCGCCGCCCCAGCGCATCAGCAACCAGGCCCATTCGAATTGATGACCGGGCTCGACGAGCCTGCCGGGAATGCCGGGAACCGGACTCCAGCTGTCGTCAAATGCCTCGCGCACGACGCCGGACACGGAATCGATGAATCGCGCGAGGGCGAGGCTGCCGATATCGTTCGCAAGGGAGGCCCAAACCGGGTTCGCGCTCAACTCGCGCCATGCCAAGCTCGCTTCGAGCAAATGCATATGCGGATTGGACAGCAGCGGCAGGCGTAGCCCAAGCGCCGACTCGAATCCGGAATCGCGGCGCTTCAGATGACGATTGAGCGCGCCGCGTAAATCGTCGGCCCCGCGCTCCCATCCGGCGGCGGCGCCGGCGACCTTATGCGCCGCTGCGAACGCGAGCAGCGCAAACGCTTGATCATAGAGCAGCGCCGATTCATCGAGCGGCGCGCCATCAACGCCGACCAGGGTGCGGAACAGCCCGTCCGGGCGGCGATACTTGTCGATGAATTGGCGCAGACCGCGTTCTGCGATCTCGCGTCCCGGCCCGTGCCAACCGAGTTGCGGCGCCTGCGCGAAGCTGTAAACCTGCCGGGCCTGGACTCGCGCGCGGCGCGGATCGGGCCGCGGTCTGCCGTCCTGACCGATCGATTCCACGAATCCGCCTCCGATCGGATCGACGCCCGCGACCGACCACAGCGGATAGGCGTCGTTCAGCAGCCAATCGAGCAAGCGCCGTTGGACACGGCGGGCCTCGAGTGTTGCGGAAACGGTAGCGGCACCCGCGGGCACTTTAATTACGCGCTGGCGATGCGCCCCGCCGTTTGGGCAGCGGCGCGCGCGGCGAACTGACTATCGTGCGAGGCGGACTGCGTGGCCGCCGATCGGGTCAATTGTGCGATTTTTTCGAAAATCTCGCGCAGCTGAGCGCTCGGAACGACATCCATGAGCGGATCGTAACTCGCGGGGCGGACACCCATGCCCTCGAATATATAAAACCAACTCAGGTCGTTGAACAGCTCGCCGGCTTTCGTTCGGATTCGCCCGGTCTGCCGGTACAGCTCGATGCGTTCGATCAGACTATCGGGGAGCTTCATGTTGCGGCAATAGTCCCAGAACGGCGTATCGCCGCGCTCTGTCAAACTATAATGCATGACGATGAAATCGCGGATGCGCTCCATCTCGTTGATCAGCTCCGCGTTATAGGAATCGATGTTCGACTGCGCGAAGGACAGATCTGGGAAATGCTCGAGCAATTTGTAGACGCCGCTCATGACCAGATGGATGCTGGTCGACTCCAAGGGTTCAATGAAGCCGGACGCGAGGCCCAGCGCGATGCAGTTTCGGTTCCAGAATAATTTGCGCCGACCGGTGACGAATCGCAATAGGCGCGGATCCGCGAGCGGCTTGCCGACCGCCGCCTGTAGATCGTCGAGCGCGGCCCCATCCTCGAGGTGCGCGCTGGAATACACATAGCCGTTGCCGACACGATGCTGCAGCGGGATGCGCCAGCGCCAGCCGGCCGGCCGCGCATAGGCCTGGGTATACGGGGGGCGCGCCGAGGTCAACTCGCAGGGGTAGGCCACGGCACGATCGCAAGGCAGAACCGCGCTCCAGTCGTTATAGCCGGTCTTCAAGACTTGTTCGATGAGCACGCCGCGAAAACCGCTGCAATCGATGAACAGGTCGGACGCCAATCGGCTGCCGTCGCTGAAGACCAGTTCTTCGAGTGCGCCGTCCGCGCGCCGCGTCGCATCGGCGACGTGCCGCTCCAACCGGCAGACGCCCAGACGCTCGGAATAGCCGCGCAGATACTTCGCGACGAGTCCGGCATCGAAATGCAGCGCGTAGCGCAGCCCCGCCTCGGGTCCTTGGGCATTGGCATCCGGAAATCGAAATTTGTGCTGATCGCCCAAGCTCGCGCAAAGGCTGTAATCATTGAAGCTCAAGGTCATTCCGTCCGCGCGCGCCTTGTGCCATGCATGAAAAAACGGCCGCAAATTGATCATCGTCCCGAATGATCCGAACGGATGCCAGTACGTATGTCCAAGGCGAGCCCAATCGGTGAACTTGATGCCGAGCTTGTAGGTCGAGCCCGTGTGCCGCACGAAATCCGCTTCATTGATGTTGAGCAGCCGCAGCAAATCGATGATCGGCGGGATCGTCGCCTCGCCGACGCCGATCGTGCCGACGTCCGGGGACTCGATGACCGTGATCGCACAGCCGCTGCCCGGCAGGGATCGAGCGAGCAGGCTCGCAGCCATCCATCCCGCGGTACCGCCGCCGACGATCGCAATGCGCTTGATCTTCAGGGAGTCCGACATGGGTGCGCCAACCTCGAACCTACAGGCAAACGAACCCGGCATGCCGCTCGACAGCGGCATGCCGGTAACCAGCCCTTATAGCTTACCCTTGAATCCGACGAAGTAGCGGGCGCCGCTGCGGTCATACGTGAACGGCAGGTTGGGAAACTGCAGATACGTATGCTGCGCCTGGTCGGTCAAATTCTGCACGGAAGCGAGGATACCGAAATGCTTGTTGAAGTCGTATCCGATCTGACCGTCGAGCTGGCCATAGGGCGCCGAATACACGGAATACACATGCTCGACGCCGTTCTGGTCGGGAAAGGCAAATGAAGAGCCGACCAAGGAGTCGTTGATGGCCTTATCGCGCCAGGAGTACGAGGCGCGCACCGAGAATCCCTGGTGCTCGTAATACAGCTGCGCAGTCACCGAGTTCGTCGAGACGCCCGGAATCGGCAGATTGGTCGCGAAAGACGATGACTGATCGGACGACGAGTCGGAGTAGGTGTAATTCGCGGCACCGCCCCAGCCCGCGAGCCAGGGCGCGATCGCCTCGCCGAACGCATATTGGGCACTGAGCTCTATACCGTAAATCTTACCGCCGCCGGCGTTGACCGGTTGCGTCACGTCCGCGGTCGTGCCGTCCACGGTCGTCGGAATATTCTGCGTCTCGACGAAGCTCTGCACCTTCTTGTAGAACGTGCCGATGCTCACGAGACCGCTGCGCGCGAAATAATCCTCGTAGGACAAGTAGAGTTGCCAGGCACGATAGGGATCGAGCTGCGGATTACCCGAGGAACCGCCGCTAAAATTAAAGCCGTTGGTGCCGCGCGTGAAGCCATAGGTATTGCCCAACCCCAAGGCGAACAAGTCCTGCGGTGCAACGACTTTGGCCCCGCCGAAGCGGATCTTTTGTGCATCGGTCAAGTCGTACACGAAATTCAGCGACGGCAAGACATCCGTATAGCTGCGGTTCGTCTGCACCTGTACGACGTTCGAATCGACGCCGTTCCAAGAAGCCGTGCCGTAGTAAGTCGGGCTCTGCGCCGCTTGGCCATTGTCGATCGTCAGCTGCGTGTTGACGACGCGCACACCGAAGTTCAGGTGATAGCGGTCGGCGAGGCTATTCAGATCGTCCATCAAATAAATCGCCGTGGTGTGCTCGGTGACTCGGAACGAGCTCAATCCGTCGGCGAAAAACTGCTCGGTATTATTCGGCACGCCGGCGCCGTTCCAGACCTGATTGAGGTAGGTCGACGGATTGTTGAGGCCCGAAGTCGACGGATTCTTGACGATGATGTTGCCGACCGCGAAGTTCGGCACCGTCGAGGCCAAACTCGGGTTCGAAACCGCCGTCGAGTAGGGAATATTCGGCGTGCCGTAACCGGGATCCTGGTAATAGAGCCAGGGACCGCAGGTATTGGGCGCCGCCACGGTGTTGCAGCCGGTATTCGAGCCCGCCACTTCGCCATTCCCCAAAGTACCATTGATCAAATAGCGTCCGAACGTCTGGTCAACGTCCCTACTCGCAAAGCGGATGCCCGCCGACAGCGTCTGGCCGAGATCCTTGCCCGAGCCCAGGTCATAAGCGCCGTCGAGCTTCAAGGCGTATTGCTCCTGTTGAGTCAAGTTTGCCCAGGCCCAGTTCGATTTGAACGTCGTGAAGTTCGGGTTGCTGAGCACGTCCGCGTAATTACCGAGGTAGCTGACCGACGGCAGGCCCGAGGTGCCGCCGTTGGCGTAAGCGAATTCGTAGCCGGGATTCGCCGGAGCGCTCTGGCAGGTCTTATAGTTGCCGTTGTTGCAACCCGGCGCCGTCGGCGAGGTCGCAATGCCGCTACTGGTCGTATACATCCCGTGCTCGACATCGGCCTGAGCGGCCTGCAAATTCGATGTTGCCTTGGCGAACGACGCGTCAAAGATGCCCCGCAGCGGGCCGCCGTCGTCGAACTTCGTGACCCACTGGAAATTATTGGCCTGCGCGACATTTTCTTGGTAGAGCGTCGCGGTCTCGGCGCCCAATGCGTTGAAAACGCCGCTTTGAACGACCCCATTGGTATCGATCGAGTACGGCTGCGTCGGGTCGATGCCGGGCAGCGGCGCACCCGGACTTTGCCCTTGGCCGTTGAACCAAGCCTTGTCCGAATAGGTGTAGGTCGTATCGTCCTCGCGCGAATAGAACCATTTCAAGCTCGACTCGATGCTGTCGGTGAGCTTCACGGCGATGCCGAGCGAGGCGCCGTCGGTGTCGCGAGCATCGAAAATATCGGAGAAATAGGCGAGCTGCGGCTCGATGTAATACTGACTGAGCCTGGTGATGCCCGCGGGCGTCAACACGCCGGCGTAGGGTGGGGTCGCCGAATTCGTGATGAGCCACTGATTGCGATTTTGATCCTGGAATTCTTCGGTGTGCGTGTCGGCCTTGTCGTGCGAGATGCTGGCGCTGAACGCCAGGCTGTCATTGACCTTGTAGGATCCCACGAGCGTCGCATTCGGGGTCCAACCGCTGTCGCGCTGCGCATCTTGTTCACGGAAATTGCCGCCGAGCGACAAGCCCAGTGGTCCTGCGAGCGGATTGGCGGTCTTCAAGTCGATCGTGCCGCCGAGTCCGCCTTCGGTCATCGAGGCCTTCGGATTCTTGTACACATCGATGCCGCTGACGAGTTCGCTCGGAATGCCTTCGAGCGAACCGTACTGCGAATTGCCGCCGGAGCCGCCGCCCGACCCTTCGCCGGAGACGTAGAACTCCTTGCCGGTCAAGAACACGTCGCCGTTCAAGGTCGTCAAATTCTGCCGCAGACCATCGATCAAGACCGCCGTGCCCACGCCTTGGGACCGATCGATCTGAATGCCGGGTAAGCGCTGCAACGATTCAGCGACGTCTTGATCGGGCATCTTGCCGATATCCTCGGGCGCGACCGATTCGATCGGCAACAAGGAAATGCGCTTCGCATCCAACGCCGATTGCAGCGAGGCGCGGAAGCCGGTGACGACGATCTCCTGGAGTTCGTTCGAGTTCTCGGAAGTCGCGGTCGGGGACTGCGGGTCCGGATCCGCCATGACCGCCGTTCCCGCGAGCATGGCCTCCAGCGATACCGCGGTCATCATTGCCATGCGGGCCGCTTGGCGTGCGCGCTTTTCTCTCTTGTGAGACATGGTTCGAGCTCCCCCACTAGTTATCGTTGTTCGTTCTTCGACGCAGTCTCTGCGGCGTTCGGTCGCACGCTCTCATCGCGTAAAAGCCGAATTTTTTCAGTCCCTGCGCGTTCCATTGCCGGCATCAATTTGGGCATCAGTGCCAGCTTTTACGATCACATAAAAAGACAGCGCTGTCAATTATTTCATTCCTATTCGCATCGAGGGCCCGATTTCCGATGCCTCGCCGGCGGTCCCGGCTTAGCTTCGCTCGTCCCGATCGGGCCGTTCTGTAGCCTGCGCGCCACGCCTATTGCCGGCTCACGGGCTGCCATCGCAAGCCTCGCGCGCGCCGCGCTGCTCGATGCGCACATCGGCGATCGTGATGCTGAATTGGCCGGCGGTCTCGATCGCAAAAGGCGCCTCGACGTTGGCGAGATCCGCGCCGCGCGAGCTGAGGCACGAGAGCGGAATCGACAGCGTCCGCCACGCACCCAAAGGCGCCAGGCGCAACGCCGCGGTGAGGTCGAGCATTGCGCCGCCGGCGGTATTGCATAGCGCGGCATCCGGGACCGCCGACGCTGCGGCCGGCGCAGCCACCGGCAGGCGCATCGTGGGGGCCGCGCAGCGCACGCCGATTCGCACCGGGTTCGTGGGTTTCGTCAGTAGTTGATAGCGCGCGACGATGCGCCGGCCGGCCGCCGCCTCGGCGCGATAATCCGCCGGTCGCCCGGAAATTCTGAAGATGCCCGGCTGATCGGCGCTCCAGCGTGCGACGGCGCCAGCGCGATCACGCGTCACGCTGAGCACTCCCAGGGGGCTTTCCTGGCGTTGCGTCGTCAGACGCACTTCGGCGCTGCGATCCGAGACGAAGAGTGACCAGGGCGCCGCGACATGCGCTGCGTGAATGAGGGTCCCGTAGACGTGCCGATCCGCCGGAACCTCGGCGCGCTCGGGCAATCGCGGCAATCGTGTCGCGGCCTGCGCAAGCGTAAGTCCATAGCCGAGCGGGAACAATGCGCCGCTGACCTTTCCGGCACTGTCGTAACGCACCGGCATGCCCGTAGCAGGCCAGGAAAAACTCAACTTGCCGGTAAAATCATAAGGTACCGAGCCGTCGGGAGCGCGAAACAGCAGATCGGCGATGCCTTCACCCTCGCTGCCGGGCAGCCAAGCGGCGACGAATGCATCGGCCGCATTGAGTTCGGGATTTACCCAAAGCGCGCGCCCGGACAGAAACACCGCGACGACCGGAATACCCGCTCGTCGCAAGCGCTGCATGAGTTCGAGGTGATGGCGGTCCGCGGGCGAGAATTCGACGGTCTCGCGGTCCCCTTGGAATTCCGCATAGGGGCTTTCGCCGAACACGACAATGGCGGCATCCGGCTTGTCCGCAAAGCGCCCGTCAGGACTCCAGGCGACCGA